>Ga0182749_1000532_pt1 | contig 34791 bp, 36 predicted proteins | sample eDN3rd37CKraftMG_FD_128875 | JGI IMG/M metagenome (GOLD analysis project Ga0182749, IMG submission 128875) | Enriched Miracle-Growth compost microbial communities from Emeryville, California, USA - eDNA 3rd pass 37_C Kraft MG (version 2) (version 2) ...
CTCGATTGAAGGCTTGCATTCGGTTCTAAATTGCCTCAGCCTTCACTTCAGCCGCCGCAAGAGCGGATATGATCAGGTGAGAAACGCAGCGAACGCCGGCAGAAAACCGGATAAGGCCTGCGAAGTTTGAGGCAACGCAGGCGTCTCCGGACTTCTTTCCGGGACTACGTTCCAAAGAACGGAGGCTGGGTCTGTGATTATTGGTCAAATACTCAAATCGAAAGCGCGCGGCGTAATGACGGCGCGGCCCGAAGATTCGATTCAAGAGATCGCCTTGCGGCTCTCAAGCCGTAAAATTGGCGCCATCGTTATTGTCGGTGACAAAGGCGAAGTCGTCGGCATTATTTCCGAGCGCGACATTATCCGGCTCATCGCCGAACATGGCGCGAAAGCCCTGACGATGCCGGCGAGAGACGGCATGACACGCAACGTCATCTCCTGCACGAAGACCTGCACGACCGACGAAATTATGAAAACAATGACTCGCGGCCGCTTCCGGCATTTGCCGGTGATCGAAGATGACGCACTCGTCGGCATCGTTTCGATCGGCGACGTGGTCAAGCACTACACGGCGGAGGTCGAGTTGGAAGTGAGTGCGATGCGCGGTTACTTGGCGACAGGTTGAAGGGCGTTGAGCGTGGAGCCCGCTGTGGAACGGGCGCGATCTTGTTGCCCGTTTCCTGGTCCGCGCTTCGTATCGTGCGTTTCGATCTCGCGTAGAATATCGTCGAGCTGACGCTCGACGGCATGATAGCCGCGTTCGATCATTTCCTCGGCGCGATGAAAATCAAAAAGACCGACGTCTTGTAGCCTCGGCGAGACAATCGCATCGGGAGGATCGCCGGCAAGGCGTGAACGTGCGATGCGGTCCTGCACGATATTAAAAGCATCGACCATAACCGTCGAAATGCCTGGCGCACCATCGCCGCGGCCAAAGATCTGCCGCTGAAGCAGGGCGCGGACACCCCTTTTTTCCGGTTTGATCTCGTCAAGAGCCGGATGAAGCTGGTCATCTTCGTCGGCGTAGAATGTCTCGGGCGCGGCAATGACACTGCCACGGCCGAGGATGTCAAAGTTCAGGTTGACCGCGATGACATATCGAGCGCCAAGAGCCCGGCACACCGAAACCGGGATCGGATTGACGAGCGCTCCGTCGAATAGCCAGCGGTCATTGATTTTCACAGGTTTGAAAACGCCGGGCAGCGCGTAGGACGCGCGGACCGCATCGACCAAACGTCCGCGCGACAGCCAATGCTCATGTCCCGTACCGATTTCCGTCGCGACAGCCGTAAAGCGCGTACGCAAGTCTTCGATGTTGATGTCGCCGAGGTGTTGGTCGAGACGGTTGCACAGACGCTGTCCGCTGATCAGTCCGGTGCCCGCGAAATTGAAATCGAGATATCCGAAGATGCGCTTTGGCGTCAGCTCGGTGGCCCAAAGCTCGAGATCGTCGAGATGGCCGGCTGCATAGCAGCCGCCGACGACCGCGCCGATCGATGTTCCGGCAATGATATCAGGGACAATGTCGGCCTTGGCGAGCGCTTTGAGGACGCCGATGTGTGCCCAGCCGCGTGCGGCGCCGCCACCGAGCGCCAATCCAATCTTGACTCCAGCCTTCCCCGTCATTTCGCACTCCCGACCTCGCAGGCGCACTGGGAGGTGCCACCCGGCTTCAGGCCTCTGGCTTACCAGCGAATGCTAGCGCTCCGGCCTTAAAGCCCCACTACCAATTGGTAAGCAAACGGTGAACCGGAACAAGCGAGCACCTGAAAGAGCTTCGCTTTGGGACACGTCAGCCATGTCCAAGAGGGCGTGGTAATGCAACGTGTTCAAGGACCGTGCCATCCTCCCGGCCTTGGACGACGCGCCGGTAGAAGCAGGACGTCGCTCCGGTATGACAGGCAACTCCGTCGCCTTCGACTTCCGCGATGATCCAAATGACGTCCTGGTCGCAGTCGGTGCGCACTTCATTCACCTTTAGGAGATTGCCGCTCTCTTCGCCCTTCTTCCAAAGTTTCGAGCGGGAGCGGCTCCAGAAATAGGCAAAGCCGCTGGCAATCGTCTTGCGCAAAGCCTCCTCGTTCATGTGCGCGAACATCAGGACATTTCCGGATTTGTGATCGGTGACGATCGCCGGGATCAGTCCATTCGCGCCGAACTTCGGAAGGAAGCTTTGAGTCTGCTCTATCGTTTCGCCGTCGCCGAGCCCCGGCGCTTTCCTGATTATGTCTGACATGATCTTTCCGGTTTCAAAGCGCGGAGGCTACCCGCGCACGGCAGCCATGAAACGGTCGCGCAGCGCTGCATCGCGCTCGAACTCACCCAGAAAGCGAAAGGTCACCGTTGCGACCCTTGTTTGATGCACGCTGCGCGCCGCCATGCAGTGATGTCGCGCACTCATCATGACGGCGACGCCCTTTGCATGCAGGCCTTCTTCGATGGCGCCCGCGATTTGGTTCGTTAGCGCCTCTTGCGTCTGCAGCCGTCGAGCGAAAATATCGACGACACGCGCGATCCTCGACAGGCCGGCCACCCGTGTCGATGGAATATAAGCGACATGTGCGGTGCCGAAGAACGGCGCAATATGATGCTCACAATGGCTTTCGAAGGAGATGTCCTTCAAGAGCACCATATCGGTGTAGACCGATGACTCCTCGAAGCTCGACCCAAGCTCCGCAAGAGCATCCAAACCGTAGCCCGCGAAATACTCGCCGAAGGCATCGGCAACCCGCTGAGGCGTTTTTTCAAGTCCGGGGCGCGCCGGATTGTCGCCACTCCAGGCGATCAGGGTCCGGACCGCTTCCTCGGCCTCGGCGCGAGACGGGCGGCGCGGCGATAGGGTGGCGATGTTCGGTGAGAGCGGAAGGTTTGTCATTGGCTCCTGTAGCCTTGCGGAATATGTGCCGAGCCTCGCATTCCGGACAGGCACGCATTATATAGCAATGCGCTATATACTACGATGCCTTGGCCGGTTCGACGACTATTGGCTTACGGGATAAATCAGGCTGTCATGGTCGAACTCGACGAAATCTATAACACCCGCATCCTGGAGTTGGCTGGGGCAATCTCCCGCACCGAGCGTCTGGATAATCCCGATGCCAGGGCGACGGCTCATTCGAAGCTCTGTGGTTCGACGGTGACGATAGACCTATCGCTTCGCGACGGGCGCGTTAGCGATTTCGGTCAGTCGGTAAAGGCCTGCCTTCTGGGTCAGGCGTCGGCCTCGGTCGTGGCCAGGGAAATCATCGGCTCCACGCCGGATGAACTTCGTACCATCGGACGGCAAATGCGCGCGATGTTGAAGGAAGGCGGAGCGGCACCCACGGGCCGCTGGAGCGATCTTGGGGCGTTGGAGCCCGTTCGCAATTATAAAGCGCGGCAGGCATCCACCCTGCTTGTGTTCGATGCCGTTGAAAGCGCCCTCGATGAAGTCGAGGCAAAGCGTGCCGCCGCCATGGCCAGTCAATAACCTTTACGCCGAAAATTATCGCCCACGGCTAGCCCTCCCGCGCCTCCGGTGGTGTTCTGACATGCTCCGAACATGGAATTACCCTTCGACGCGAGCGGCCTCCGTCGCATGATCATCTCGATATGGTCTTTAGGCCTGATTGCCGATTCTGGAAAAAAGTGGAGTGGAAGTCTGGGCCGCCTCCGAGTATTGCAGTGCGAGGCTGAGCAGGCGACGTGTGAGCATGCGGGAACCCGCATAACGCGTAGAGAATGACGAAGGGAGAGATTTTGATGGCGGCGGATAGCGAAAGCGGCAGCGGCACCAAACAAGCCAGCGATGCCCATTCGCCGATTGGTGCGATCAAATGGGGGCTCATCGCGATCCTGGCTGTACTCTCCATCTACGGTCTGCAGGCCAAGACATCGGCGGAAGCGCAGCTCGCGGCGGTCAGAGGTGAGGTGGACTCGCTGAGAAAGCAGGTCGATGACGCCGCAGACGCCCGTAAAGCTTCGCAGGACGAGATTGCGCGACTGAAAACGGCGCAAGCCGATGCGCTACGACAGGTCGAAGAAGGCAAGGCCGATGTTTCGACCGCAATGAGCAAAGTCTCCGAGCTCGACGCAAAGTCGCAGGCGTTGGACAAGCAAGTCAAAGATCTGAAGACGAAGCTTGCTGCAGCCGAAACCGGCGCAGCGAGCCTCAAATCAAAGCTGGCGGCTGCCGAAGCTCAAACATCGAAGGCGAATGCCGCCCTTGAGGCAGCGAATAAGGCCAAGGCTGACCTGGAAAAGACGAAGGCTGCCGCGGACAGCGCCAAAGCAAATGCCGAAAAAGAAAGGGCCGATGCTCAGGCAAGCATTGCGTCGCTCCAGAAGCAAATCGAGAGCTTGAAATCAGAACTGGCGACGGCGAGGAAAGATCTCGCGGCGGCAAAAGCAGGTGCCCAGCCCGCGCCGCAGCCACCGCCTGCAGAGGCGACCAAACCGGATACGAACTCGGCTCCGACAGGAGGGCCTGCCCAACCAACGACGCCTTGACGCACGAGGCGTGAGCCTTTTACGCTCAAACGGAGAACAGGGCTTTCGTTTGCGGCAACGCCGCTTCCCCGAGTTCGACCCTTTTGCTGAACCATGGGCCATATTGCAAAGGTGCTGCTCAAGGCGCCCATCCACCTCTACCGCGTTACGTTCAAGGCGCTTGTCGGCGGCCAATGTCGCCATTGGCCTACATGCTCCGAGTACGCGCTTCAGGCGATCGATCTGAATGGCGCCTGGCGCGGCTTCTGGTTGACGCTGTCGCGCTTCCTGCGCTGCGGACCGGGAGGCACGCACGGCGTCGATCCTGTTCCCGACATCCGCCTAGAACGCCACCCTTTCGCACCCTGGCGATATGGCCGGTGGCGGCAGGTAAATCAGGCCGCAACGTCGGAGGATTGAGCCGTCGTAGCATCAACCGCCGCGTCGTTCTCAAATGCCGACAGATCGGAGCCGGGCGCTGAGCCGAAGTAGCGCAGTTCTTGGTCGAGCTGCCTGACAGTAGCCATCAGTTCGAGCAGATTATCGAACGCGACCTTCGCGATCAGCTCAAAGCTCATCATCTCCCAGGCGTTGGCGCCCTGGTGCGATTGCCCGGCTAGCAGCGTCTTAACGGTGATTTCGGGGCAGGCATCGTTTTTAAGGAACGCCGCCAGGTAAGGGGCGAGGGATGCCGGAACGGCGATTGTCCCATCCGGCCAGCTCTGCGAATAGGCGGCGCGGCGAAAGAGTGTCTCCTGAGCGAAATGGGCTTCGAGCGGACCGCGAACGCCGCCATCGACAACCGCCTGGACAAAGCACGTCGGGCGCACTTTGCTTTGCGCTTGAAGCATACGCTTGCGGATCAAAAGCTTGGCGGCGGGCACGTGATTCATCCCTAGTTGAAAGGGGCAAATTACGCCGCAACCGTAACCATTGGCCTCTGCAATCCGATAGAATTGCGTGCAATCGGCGAATTGGCCGTTAGCAGCTGTGGCGCCCGGTCAATGTGACCGCTAGGCAGACATCTTGACTCCGGCGCCGTCGCCCCCCATAGGCCATTTTCAAATCGTCTTACGCCGCGCCCGTTGGCGGCGAGTGAGCAAAGGAGGCCCGAGATGACAGACGTCACCATTACGTTCCCCGACGGCAAACAGCGCCAGGTCAAATCGGGAACCACGGGCCTCGAAATCGCCAAATCGATCTCGCCGTCGCTTGCCAAGCGCACCGTCGCCATGCAGCTCGATGGCGTGCTCTCCGATCTCGCAGACCCGATTACCAGAGACGCTTCGATCAACTTCGTGTCGCGCACCGATCCGGCAGCCCTGGAGCTGATCCGGCATGATGCCGCGCACGTCATGGCGGAAGCGGTGCAGTCGCTCTGGCCCGGCACTCAGGTCACCATCGGCCCGGTGATCGAGAACGGCTTCTTCTACGACTTTGCCAAGCAGCAGCCGTTCGAACCGGAAGACATTCCGAAGATCGAAAAGAAGATGGCGGAGATCATCGCCAGGAACGCGCCGTTCACGAAGGAATTCTGGTCGCGTGAAAAGGCGAAGCAGTTCTTCCGTGACAAGGGCGAGAACTTCAAGATCGAGCTGGTCGATGCCATTCCGGCGGGTGAGGACTTGAAGATCTACAAGCAGGGCGATTGGCTCGACCTTTGCCGCGGCCCGCACATGACCTCGACGGGGCAGATCGGCAAAGCTTTCAAGCTGATGAAGTTCGCAGGCGCCTACTGGCGCGGCGACAGCAACAATCCGCAGCTGCAGCGCATCTACGGCACCGCCTTCGCGACCGAAGACGAGTTGAAGGCTTACCTGCATCAGCTTGAGGAAGCTGAGAAGCGCGATCACCGAAAGCTCGGCCGCGAAATGGATCTCTTCCATTTTCAGGAGGAGGCTCCAGGTTCCGTTTTCTGGCACCCGAAGGGCTGGACCCTGTTTCAGACCCTGATCGCGTACATGCGTCGCCAGCAGCAGCGCGCCGGTTATGAGGAAGTGAACTCTCCCGACATGATGGAGAAGCATTTCTGGGAGCTTTCCGGCCATTGGGAGAACTACGGCGAGAACATGTTTACGACCGTACTCCCGGACGAGCGCGTCTTCTGCTGTAAGCCGATGAATTGCCCGGGTCACATCCAAATCTACAAGCACGGACTGAAGAGCTATCGCGACCTCCCAATCCGCATCGCCGAGTTCGGCAAGGTGCATCGCTACGAGCCGTCGGGCGCACTGCACGGCATGCTGCGCGTCCGACACTTCACACAGGACGATGCGCACATCTTCATCACCGAAGATCAGATCATGGAGGAATGCCTCAAGATCAATGATCTGCTGCTTGCCTGCTACAAGGACTTCGGCTTCGAGGACATCGTCATCAAGCTGTCGCTGCGCCCGGAAAAGCGCGTCGGCGCCGATGAACTGTGGGACAAGGCGGATAAGGCGTTGGGGGATGTCCTCGACGAGGTCAAGCGTCGCTCCAATGGCAAGATCAAGACTGAGATTCAGGAAGGCGAGGGCGCGTTCTACGGACCGAAATTGGAATACGTGCTGCGCGACGCCATCGGCCGCGACTGGCAATGCGGCACGACGCAGGTCGACTTCAACCTCGCGGGCCGCCTCGGCGCGTTCTACATTGATGAGCATTCGGAGAAGAAGACGCCAGTGATGATCCACCGCGCCATCTTCGGCTCGCTCGAACGCTTCACCGGCATCCTGATCGAGAACTACGCCGGACATCTTCCCCTGTGGCTTGCGCCGCTGCAGATCGTCGTTGCGCCGATCGTGTCGGACGCCAACGACTACGCCAATGAAGTCGCGGAGAAAGCTAAGGCGCTGGGCCTGCGCGTCGAGACCGATCTCAGGAACGAGAAAATCAACTACAAGGTCCGTGAGCACTCGCTGGCAAAAGTGCCGGTGTTGCTGGTCGTCGGCAAGCGCGAAGCCGAGGAACGGAAAGTCTCGATGCGCCGCCTCGGTTCGCAAGATCAGACTGTGCTGAGCCTCGACGACGCCCTGAAGTCCCTCGCCGACGAAGCCATCCCGCCGGATTTGCGGAATAAGCCGCATAACTGACACGAACGGCATGCCCGCGGAGGCGGGCATCCGTCCAGGCATCTGGCTTGGATGGATCGCGGCCTGCGCCGGGAGGACCTGCATGTTTGATCGGTAGACTTGAAACGGTGTGACTGCCTCACGCTCACATCACCAAACGCCCGGCACCATGCGATAGCGCACGCGCTTCGCGTAGTCGGAATAACCGGCAAGCTCGGCCATGAGTGTCTGTTCTTCCCATACGGCGCGCAGCGCCATTACGCCGATCAGGATCAGGCCAATCACCAGCGCGAACCAAGAACCGAGCAAAAGCGGCGCGCCGACGAAATAAAGAATGGCGCCGCCGTACATCGGGTGCCGAACCCACGCGTAAGGACCGGTCGAGATGACCTTGTGTCCACGCTCGGTATCGACTTTGACGAGCGGAGACGCGTAGGAATTTTCCAGCATCACGATATGAAAAACATACGTCGCGAGCACGAATCCGACGGCGCCGATGACACGCAGCCAAATCGGGACGAATGAGACGCTATAGCGAAAATCCAGTCCGGCCATGACGTGCAATGCGGCCCAGCCAACGAGAATGGCGGGTAACACGAGCCGATCCCAACTCTTTTGAGCTTGCTGCCTGAGCGGCCGCATCCGTTCGCGAAGAATATCGGGATTTTCTCTCGCGAGAACGAGGCCGCTCCACGTTCCTGTTATCAGCCACAACACGAGGTAGGCCCAAGCCGAGGGCCAGTGCAAGGTCCCCGCCGGCACGAAGAGAAGCGCGGCGGTGATCGCAGACCAGAGAAGAAGCTGCGCGACGAGCTTGCGCGCGAGGCCAGCATCGTTTTCATCCATCGCGCCCGGATTCCTCGCCTAAAACGGTGCCTCAGCTGGGTTCCAGTGTGAGTCCTGCGACTGCCGCGGAAAGATTGATGCCGGTCTGGCCTTCGACGCTGAGCGGTTGCAGGAAGATGGACTGGCCGAAACCGCCCACGAGTGCGTTGGCATTGCCGCCGATACCGACGGACATGCCAGCTGTGAGGCCGCCATAGGTTCCAGACAGAGCGGTCTCCGGCGTACTTATCGTCGGCCCGAGCACCGTCCAGATGAATGTACTGCTGCCCTTATAGCCCACATCGAGACCGACCTTCGTGATCGTTGCCATGTAGGGATAGTGACTGCCGCCGATCGTGGTTGCGAAGATGCAGTGCATGACCTCCCTGGAGCCGAGGATCAGCCCGACGTTGCCGCGGCCTTTGCACGTCAGAGTGCCGAGAGCGATTTTAGGCGAGGCGTGGGAGGGCAGGGCCGAGAAAAACGGCGCGGTGAGCAGTGCAACGGTGCCCGCAAGAAGGCGTGATGTTTTAACCAGTGACGGAAGCATGAGCTCGTGTCTCCTTCGATCGGCAACTTATGGCCGGTTGCCGGAATCTTGTGCGACTGAAACGCCTCGGGGGAGAGAGGAACGGTTTCGAGTCGGCGCAGATAACCTGATTAGGAGACCAAAACGACCGTTCAGTGGCGCGTCAGCCGCTTCACATGCATGTCAGTCGATTTTCGGCCAAAGCTCAATGCTCTTCATATCGTTCTTTCAGGTCCTTGGTCCGCTCGATCGTCTTCTGGGTCATGCAGCCAAGAACGGCCGACGTCGTACCCGAGCCGCCACTCCATTCTTGCGGAACCAGATCCTTGCAATCAGCATCGCGAAAGGCGAGCCAGGCGCGTTGCGACGCGCGCATCGCCGCTTCGAAGCTTTTAGCGCTGTAAGGCCCATCGAGATTGCGCATCCTGATGCTCGAAAGCGCTGCTGCGTACGCGGCATTCAGTTTCTTGTCGGCGGCTTGAAAATCCTTATCCGCGCAGAAGTTCTCCTCGACGGTCGAGGAGGCTTTGGAGCAGTCGATGTTCTGGGCGTGTGCGGCGTGCGGTCCGATAGCGAACGGCAGAATGATGGTCGCGAAAAAGCGCTTCATGATGAGATCCCTTCCAGTATTTTTGTCTTAGTGGAGGGACCATTCGCTTGGAACCGATTGTACGACATAAAGCTGAAACGAGATGAACGAGCGTATTTTCCGTTATTTGCTGATATCTGCCGCCTCGATACGGACGTGACGGGGTTGCGCACGCGGAGCCGCGGCTCCATCTTTGAAGTGACAACTTAGAGCTGTGTGATGAGCTGGCTGATAGACAACGATCCGATTCCAGGAGACGCGAAATCCTGCGCGGCGATCGAGGACGTCATCGTTCCTCGAGCCCGCGATCTCGGAGGCTTCGAGGTGCGCCGCGCACTACCGTCGACGAGACGGCAAATGGTAGGTCCCTTCATCTTCTTCGATCAGATGGGGCCTGCGCAGTTTCTTTCAGGCCAAGGCATGGACGTCAGGCCACATCCGCACATCGGGCTCTCGACCGTCACGTACCTTTTCGATGGCGAGATCAAGCATCGCGACAGCCTTGGTTCGGCTCTGTCGATCCGCCCGGGCGAGGTCAATCTGATGACCGCAGGGAAGGGCATCGTCCATTCCGAACGCACCACGCCGGAGTTGCGCGCCAGTGGCCAGAATCTATTTGGCATTCAGTCCTGGATGGCTCTGCCGACATCCCACGAGGAAAGTGCACCCGAATTCGCGCACTATGATGTTGCCGCTCTGCCGCGTTTCGATGGCGAAGGCAAACGCGTTCGCCTGATCATGGGCTCGCTCTATGGCGCGACCTCGCCAGCAACTTTTCCGCATGATTGCTTTTACGCCGAGGCCGTACTCGCCCCCGGCGCAATTCTACCGCTCGATCCCGATTACGACGAGCGCGCCGTTTATCTTGCATCGGGACGCATAGACATCGCCGGCCAGACATTCGAGGGCGGCCAGCTGCTGACGTTCAAACCCGGAGACCGCATTTCCATTTTAGCGGAAACGAACGCGCGACTGATGCTCTTGGGCGGTGAACCGATGGATGGTCCGCGGTTCATCTGGTGGAACTTCGTGAGTAGTTCAAAGGAACGGATAGAAACTGCGAAGAACGAATGGCGAGAAGGCAAGTTTGATATCGTCCCAGGCGATGAAAGCGAGTTCATTCCTCTCCCCGACCGCTGAGCGCGGGAAACGGGCGGGATCACATTGATCTGGAATCACACGCAACCGATTTGCCGCGATATGCGTTGTTCAGCGGGTGTTTACCCAATAGCGGAAAACCGCCCGAGGCGAACGTCACAAGGCCAGCATGTGCAGTAAGCTTAGTCAAAGCCGACGGATGACGATCGTTGAAGCGTTTAGACTTACGCTCAGGCGGTTTCCTCGAACCCCATTTGCAGCGGTGCTGCAATTGGGAAACACATAAGGATGCTTGGGCAACTCAGGTCGCAACACGTCGCAACCTGAGCCATTCAGGCAAAAAATATCCCCCCGATTTAGCAGCTTGGGAGATCAGCAATGCGTAATCTTCTTCTGGCAGTGGCCCTTGCGTTGGGTCTCGGCTTTGCCGTGACAAGCGCGGAAGCCGCAGCAATCGGCAGCAATGCTGCCGCAATTCAGACAGCCGCCAAAAGCGGCAACTCTGTCGTCGAGAAGACCTACTACCGCCGTCGCTACTGGGGTCACCATCGCTATTGGCGTCGCGGATATTATCGTCCGTGGGGCTATTACCACCGCCGGTACTATTGGGGTCGGCCTTACTACAGGCATCACCGCTACTGGCGGCGCCATCACTACTGGAGATAATGGATCTTCATCCGTGAAACCGGACGTGGGACGGGGCGCTTAGCCCCGTCCTTTGTATGAGGGGACGCCCTGGTCGGGCAGCCACACGTCTTTCGGCAGCGTTCCAGTTTGCCAGAAAACGTCAATCGGTATACCGCCTCGCGGATACCAGTAACCACCAATTCTCAGATAATGCGGCTCGATCAAAGCGGCGATGCGCTTGCCGATCGCGACGGTGCAGTCTTCGTGAAACGCTCCGTGATTGCGGAATGACGCCAGATAGAGCTTGAGCGACTTGCTTTCGAGCAGCCATTTCGCAGGCACATAGTCGATTACCAAGTGCGCGAAATCCGGCTGGCCCGTAACCGGACATAGCGACGTGAATTCAGGCGCTGCGAAACGTGCAGCGTAATGCGTATCGGAGTGCGGATTGGGGACGCGCTCCAGTTCCGCTTCATCGGGACTTTGCGGCGGAGAAACGTTCCGGCCGAGCTGCTTCACGTCAGGTGCTTTGCGCGTCATCGCGTTTCACTCGGCCGCCAGCCGGCGCTCCTGCGATGGCCCTTGATAGATGCAGCCCTCGTTGCAGCTGTCGCGATGCACTTCGACTTGATAGAGACCAGGCACGCGGTTCGACAGCCGGTTCCAGATCCACGTCGCGATGCGCTCGAGCGTCGGCGCGCTCAGCCCTTCGATGTCATTCAATAAGCGATGATCGAGAGCTTCCTCGGTATCGCGCAGCGCCGAAGCCAACTCGTCGAAATGGAAAATATAACCCGTTTCGTTGCTGGGCTCCCCATCGATGACGATACGGGCGCGGAACGAATGTCCGTGAACGCGCGCGTTCGGGGTTCCCGCCGCCGCAGAGGGCAGGAAGTGGGCAGCTTCAAACCGGAATTCTTTGTAAATACGCATGTGTGCTGAATACGGGATTTAGGCGCCAGACGCCACCCCGGCGAGGTGCAGGGATTCGCGGCAAGCTGGCGCGGAACGGCGGCGATTAAGGTATACCGAGCATTTTATGCGTCTGGAGCGACAGCCGCCAAGCAGGGTTCGCCTTGCAGTAGGCGATTGCGGATTGGGTATTCGCCTCGCGATCCGGCCCATCCATCGGCTGCAGAAACCGGTGGTCGAAAGCGAGACCGAGATATTGCGCCGGATCGATGCCAGTCTGCGGGTAAACGAGTTTCAACTCATGGCCGCTGCTCTGTTTTAATTCAGCGCCCGCCTTCGGTGATACACAGACCCAATCGATCGTATCGAGGACTGGCAAAGTTCCATTGGTCTCGATTGCAATCGTGAAGCCCTCTCTATGCAGCGCATCTACCAGTTCCTGATCGACTTGAAGCATGGGTTCGCCGCCGGTCAGGACGAGCAGGATTTCGCCGTCGCCATTGCCCGCGCACGTCGCCCGGCACGCGCGCGCCAACATCTCCGCCGTCGGGAAGCGGCCACCGCCGACGCCATCGGTTCCAACGAAGTCGGTGTCGCAGAATTGGCAAACGGCCTTGGCCCGATCCGCTTCGCGACCGGACCATAGATTGCACCCGGCGAAGCGGCAGAACACGGCCGGTCTGCCGGCGTTCGCACCTTCGCCCTGGAGCGTATAGAAGATTTCCTTGACCGCGTACATGCGCCGATACGTACGGTGCGGCGTGCGCAAGTCAAGTTAAGGAGGGACGCATACCGCATGACAGAGAGACGCGATGGCAGAAGTCACGGCCTTATCGATGTCGATACGATGGCCTCGATGAGCGGCATGGAGCTTCTACAGAAGATCCTGCGCGGCGAACTGCCGGCGTTGCCCATCGCCAAAACGCTGGGCTTTTCCGTGATCGAGGTGGAGGAGGGTAGGACGGTCGTCGAATCGAAACCCGGGATCGAGCACTACAACGTCATCAGAACCGTCCACGCCGGATACACGGCAACGCTTCTCGATACGTGCATGGCCTGCGCCGTATTCTCCACACTGGCGAAAGGGACGGGCTTCACGACAATGGAATTCAAAATCTCGTTGCTTCGTCCGATAACTAAAGACACGGGGATCGTCCGCGCCGAAGGCACCCTTTTAAGCCGCGGGCGCCGAGGAGCAACTGCCGAGGGTCGCTTAAGTGACGCGAACGGCAAGCTGCTCGCACATGCGACCACGACGTGCCTGATCTTCCCGTTAGAGTCCGCGCCGAGCTAATTTATTGCCGCGCGAATGGATTGAAGCTCGATCACGGGATCTGCGAAATCCTCGAAGCGATGGCCGGCTTTTCGATACCAGTAGTGGCTGTTCCCGGCATCGCCTTCCATCTTGTGCAGGCACGCATGAAGCCAGCAGTAAAGCGGATCTGTCTCGTCGCGTTGAGCGACGGCATGTGCGCCGTCCCAGTCACCAGCGAGTGCCAGATCGATGGCATGTTTCAAGTCGTCCGTGCTTGCCATTCGTTCCATCCCTTGGCGCGAAGCTCGCATGCCGGGCATGTGCCGCAGCCGTAACCCCATGCGTGCCGGTGGGACCGGTCTCCGAGATAGCACGTATGCGTATCCTCGACGATGAGCTCGACGAGCTTTTCGCCGCCGAGCTTGTTCGCCAATTCCCAAGTCCCGGCCTTGTCGACGAACATCAGCGGCGTCTCGATGGCGAGGGGCTTATCAAGGCCGAGCGACAGTGCCTGGGCCAGAGTTTGGATCGTGGAATTACGGCAATCCGGGTAGCCCGAAAAGTCCGTCTCGCACATGCCGCCGACAAGCGTTGCAATCCCACGCCGGTAGGCGAGCGTCGCTGCATAGGTCAGAAACAGAAGATTGCGTCCGGGAACGAAAGTTGTCGGCAAGCCTGTCGCCGCGAACGTGATCTCTGTTTCCCGCGTGAGCGCCGTGTCGCTGATGCTCTGTAGGGCGGGCAGATCGAGCACGGTGTCGGAGCCGAGTCCAGGTCCGGTTTTCCCAAACGACGCGAGCTTCGCGCGGATGATGGGCCGTTGCGCTAATTCGACCGCGTGGCGCTGACCGTACGTAAAACCCACTGTCTCGACGCGATCGTAACGCTCGAGCGCCCATGCCAGGCACACGGTCGAATCCTGACCGCCGGAAAACAGAACGAGGGCAGACGACTCGGGGGATGACTGGGACACGGGCTAGAGATTTCTTCCGTCGATCAACGTCGGCTTCAACTCAGCCGCATCGATACCGTCAAGGCAGCGGACATTCACGGCCACCATCGGTCCAACGCCGGGCTTTTCGCCCCTTGCGAACGACGCCACGCCGCAGGTCGAGCAGAACAGATGATGGATCACGTTTTTATTGAATTGGTAGTCGGTCAGCGCATCCTCTCCGGACACGAGTTGAAACTTCGGCCCCGGCACAAATGTTAATATTGTGCCGCGCTTCTGGCAGATCGAGCAATTGCAGTTGAAGAGGCCTTGAAGGTCCGATTCGACTTCGTAGCGGACCCGGCCGCAATGGCATCCTCCCGTCCAGGTCTTCGTCTCTGTCATGAAATACGTTCCTTGCGTCGTTTACTAGCCGTTCGGGTAGGGTCCCGTTGCCCGGCAGGACTTTGCCTGAAAGCCGAATTACGTCTACAACCCGGTCGCAAAACTCCCACAGTCGTTCTTCAGCGACAAGCAACAACAAGATTTAGGAACGCTCATGACCGCAATCGTCGATATTATCGGCCGCGAAATCCTCGATAGCCGCGGCAATCCGACGGTTGAAGTCGACGTCCTGCTCGAAGACGGCTCCGAGGGGCGCGCCGCGGTTCCTTCGGGCGCTTCCACCGGGGCACACGAAGCCATCGAGCTTCGCGACGGCGACAAGACGCGCTACCTCGGCAAAGGCGTGCTGAAGGCGGTCGACGCAGTCAATGGAGAGATCTTCGACGCCCTTTCGGGTATGGATGCTGAAGACCAGCGTGGCATCGACGCGGCTCTCATAAAGCTCGATGGTACTCCGAATAAAAACCGGCTCGGCGCGAATGCCATACTCGGCGTGTCGCTCGCGGCGGCGAAGGCGGCTGCGGTGTCGAACAACCTGCCTCTTTTCCGCTATGTCGGCGGCGTCAACGCGCACGTATTGCCTGTGCCGATGATGAACATCATCAACGGTGGCGCACATGCCGATAATCCGATCGACATTCAGGAATTCATGATCATGCCGGTCGGCGCCGAAACATGCGCCGATGCGATCCGTGTGGGTGCCGAGGTCTTTCATACCCTCAAAAAAAGTCTGAGCGACGCCGGTCAAAGCACTTCGGTCGGTGATGAAGGTGGCTTCGCGCCGAATTTGAAAAGCGCCGACGAAGCTTTGACTTTCATCATGAAGGCGATCGAAAAGGCTGGCTACAAGCCGGGAGACGATGTGGTCCTGGCGCTCGACTGCGCATCGACCGAATACTTCAAAAACGGCAAGTATGAACTCGCGGGCGAAGGCAAGTCGCTCGACAGCGCCGGCAACGCCAAATATCTCGAAGGTCTCGTCGACCGTTTCCCGATTGTCTCAGTCGAAGACGGAATGGCGGAAGACGACTGGGCCGGGTGGAAGATTTTGACGGAACGCCTTGGCAAACGTTGCCAACTCGTCGGAGACGATCTCTTCGTCACCAACACAGGGCGGTTGGCAGATGGCATCGCAAAGGCGACTGCGAATTCGATCCTGGTCAAAGTCAACCAGATCGGCTCGCTGTCCGAAACACTCGACGCCGTCAGCATGGCGCAGCGCGCCGGATATACGGCGGTGATGTCACATCGTTCCGGCGAGACGGAAGATTCAACAATCTCCGATCTGGCGGTCGCAACGAACTGCGGTCAAATCAAGACCGGTTCCTTGTCACGTTCTGATCGCCTCGCAAAATACAATCAGCTCATTCGCATCGAAGAAGAGCTTGGCGCCGTTGCGAAATATGCCGGACGCTCCATTTTGCGTCACTCGCGAACCTGAAAAGAAACGCGCCATAAAGCGCGCCAATCTGCCTTGTATGCTCGGGAACTGATCAAGCAAACCCAACGTTGAGTTTGTTAGATGACGAGTAGCAGGGGAGTCATGGGTGGATCGCGTTTAATCCCTGCCAAGCAGCGTCGACGCCGCTTGGCGCCTGTTTTGCGCAGGCAGCCTTGGAAAAGACGGGCCATGGTAGCGCCAAGGAGCATTCCGTCGTTCCATCGTGCGAATACGGTTCCCGTTCAAGATACTGAGCCCCTCGAAAGCTCCGAAACCGTCCCGACTGCGGAACTTCCGGCCAATACTCATGCCGAAACGGCGTTTGCGAATAGCGAATATTTGCTGCCCCAAAGGCCTATCATCATCCGCGCCCTTTTTCGCGTTGTGGGGCTGACATCGGATATAACTTTGCTTTTGCTTCTCTCTCCCTGCTTCGCGGCATGGTTTGCCTATCGAACTCTCCGGAATTTGATCCGGCTACGTCGCAGCGACCTTTAGCCTCGAATTTCCCGATCAGCGGTCGCGTGTTGCAATGTCTTGGGAACATGCCTTTCCCCGTGGCGTTTTCGTTGATGTGGGGAGATACACAACGAGGAAAGAAACCATCATGAATAAAATCATTGCTGCAACGGCCTTAGCCGCGCTCTTTGCTGCGGCACCGGCGCTGGCCGCCGATGCTCCTAATGTCGATCCCGGTGTGAACACCGGTAAAAATGCGAGAACCCAGTCGGACAATTCGGTCGGCGTAAAGGGCGCTCCAGGAAACAAGAATGGCCCATCGACGAAGTCAGGGTCATCGAGCAACGGCAGCAGTACCGGCGAGATGGGTACATCGACTTCCGGCTCCGACGCGGCGGCCGGTGTTAAGGGCGGTGAAGGGAATAAGAACGGCCCGGCCGCTCAAAAACCAAGCGACAACAACATGTCGAAATAAGTCCCGACACATCAACTGGCCTCAGCGTCCACGCTGGGGCCTTTTGCTGCGGGTGTCCTGTTATCGATTTCTCGGTTCCGGCTCTGGTGTGTTTCGAAGACATGTCTATTGCAGAGCTTGAATACATCGAAATGATGCACCCCGGCGCGGGGGGCGCAACCGGGGTGCCATGCATATGCTCCGAGCTTGAGAGACTCGAAACTCGGATCGAAACGAAGATTGCGGCGGATGTTTTCTGACGGCCACCCGTGCGCTTGGCCTAGGCCTCTCGGACTAAGTTCGGCGGATAAGCATCGCGCTGTCCAATGGACCAGCCCTTCTTTTAACCGGCGTTCCGCGCTTTCTTTGCCACCTTGGCGGCTCGCTTTTTGGCATTTTCGAGTTTCCGCTGCTTGGAAACGATACGTCTGCGTCTGTTGTCGGACATAGTCGGCATGAGGGATCCCTTGTGCGTTAGAAGTATGATGCGCCGAAGCAACCTATTGTGTTGCAAGAATGTTGACTACCCCGAGCGCGATAACGAGGCATCCATCCTAAATGCAACGGGAGTTTTAAAATCCGCAAGGGGGATTTGCTCCTGTCAGTCGGGACGTAGATAGGCGCGTCGTTGTGAACCTCGAAAGTAACAGGGCCTATTTACTCAACAACGATTCGCTCGGGTGCCCTTGAATTCGTCGCACTTCGATGACAGGCATCGAAAACTTGCCAAAAGCTCCGCGGTTCGATCACCAGCTGCGCAGCACGACGCCAGGGGATAAGTCATGAAGTCTGCGCTTTTGATTGCTGTGGGTGTTGTGTTTCTAGCTTCTCCCGTGTCGGCACAAATCCGGCGCCATTCGTCGGCGCCTCGCAATCCCGTCATCGTAAGAACCCCACCAAGTTCCGGCTTCGGCGCTGCCGGAATATCGGCTCCGACGACCGCGTCGAAAAAGCCGATGTATCCTACGCCGATAAAAAAAATCTACGATCCGATGATGCCCGATCCGACAATAACAAACCCGAATCTTCGCAAACGGTAGGCTAAAGACATAAGGCCGTTGCAATCAGTCGCGATGAGGGCGGCGAATGCGACGCGGCCGAGACCGGCGGCGATCCCACTTTCGACAGAACGCGCTTTTCGTGCCGCTGAGGCAGCCGTATTGGTTCAGCAGGTCCGCATCACGTCCACTGATAGGTCCGCCTGCGCGTGCGTCGGCCCTCGCATGGGCGAGTTCTCCGGCCGCCGACAACCCCGCCATCGCAGGCTTCACCGCGGCGATTAGGCCGAGAATTGCGAGGGTGATGATCAAAGTCCGCATTGTTCGGCACCGACGTCGCGCTGTTACCGTTCAGAACGGTACGACAGCGCGACGAATGCCGCAACGGTACGGCGAACGTTGTAAGCGGTGAGGCATGCCCACTTTCGAGGAGTACTAAGTGCACGGCCCCACGCGCTATGCCTTGGGAAACAGCGATAGAATCGGTCTCTTTGACCGCTGACGAGAAGAAAACCCGGGGCTCGGTGAAGGCCGAGGCGCCTCCGCGGAGGCTAAACGTATCTCTTGACGAAGGCGTTTGAACGTTTCGTCGATCTGTGCACTCTTAGTCAAACGCGACGCACGGGCACGCTTGGCAAATTCGCCAACTTTCATATGGATATTTTCCTAAGTTACATTGCGGCAAGAGCGCCACGTGCTCCCTAGAGCCTGCGCTACTTCCTGCTCTCGAACTCCGGCTCTGAAAAGAAGTTCCGCAATCGTTAAGAAGATGGCGCTCGTTGATCCATCGGCGCGGAATTCGGTCTCCGGTTCCCACGAATGCGCGCGAAACGAGCAAACCCAACAAGTAGTGCGCTTCATTGCGCATGGGGGAACCGCAGAGGCTGCGCCGCGTTTGGGCTGTTGCTGGAATGCGAGCAACAGGCTTCGGGGTTCACCAATGACGCTTTGTCCTTACAATTCGGATGAGCTTAAGCAGCTGCACCGTGTCCTTGAGGGAATAATTCGTGAAGTACAACAGCGTAACCTCACGCTAGCCGTCGACGATATCATCGAGCGTGTGTTCGACCTTGCCGATCACGGCGAACGCGACCCCGAGAAACTTCGCGAGACGGTGTTGAAGCGCGCCGCGTAGAATGCCGCGCGCGTCCGTTGATCGCGCCAGCCAACGTTTGACTAGGAGATTTCCCGTCCTATCAGATTGGGTCGTCGGCCGGGGAATTTGTGAATTTTGCAATAGTATATCGGCATCCCCAACCCTCTCAAAAATGTAATTTTCACGGTCGCTATTTTCGCCGGCGTTGGAATTCCTACATAACTGTCGCTGCGCGATGGGCGCAGCCTGAGTGGCAGAGGACGAGCACCATGAATTCCCAGGAACAACGCCTCATCGAGGATCTGTTCACTCGCCTCAAGAACGTCAGTACGGCCGACAAGGACGAGGATGCCGCGCGCTATATCCGAGATCTGGTCGCACGCTTTCCGGACGCTCCCTACTATCTGACGCAGAGCGTGCTCGTGCAGGAGCAGGCTCTTAATCGGGCGGATGCACGGATCAAGGAGCTTGAGCAGCTCGGACAACAGACGCAGTCCGGAGTTCAGAGAAGTACGACAAGTTTCCTGGGCTCATCCGTGCCTCAGGCTGGAGGGCGCGAGCCGGATGCTCCGAGGCCGGAAGAACGGCCGGATCGAGGCCCCTGGGCTCAGCCGGCGCCAGCGCGATCCGGCGGATTTTTATCGTCGGCGTTGTCGACCGCGACTGGTGTGGCCGGAGGAATGTTCCTCGCCGATAGCATCCGCAATCTGTTTGGCGGCGGGGGAGGGTTTCTTGGGAACGCATCCGCTGCTCAAAATCAGGCAGCTCTTGATAAGGCCCAGGACGAGGCACAAGACGCCAAGGACGATGCCCAACAAGCGCGCCAAGACCTTGCGGCCGACGACGCCGCCCTCGACGACTTGCAGGACGAGCAGGATGACGACTGGTCCGACGACGACGGCGGCGGCGATGACGACGGTAGTATGGATATCTAGCCGATAGTGCTCGCCGCTTGCGCGACTAACAGAGCCCTCCACGCGGCCATCGGCGCCGTGAATATGCTCGGGTCGTTCCGGGTCGCTAAGCGAGAGTCGCGCACGGGACGTTCATCGCCCTTTGCTGCAATAAGCTGTTGTCCGCGCGCGGGGCCCGAGGCAGGATAGCTTCGGTAAGAGCGAGATGGGCGGCGCCGTGTCTGACCTCGAAGCCGCTGTCGCGGAAATCGTCGAAACTCTCAGGCATAGAGTCGATCGGGGCGAGGTCGCGAGCTATATACCGGAGCTGGCCAGTGCCGATCCCCGTGCATTCGGCATCGCGGTCGTCAATGCCGACGGCGATGTTGCCTGTGGCGGCGATTGTGAAACGCGCTTTTCGATTCAAAGCATTTCAAAAGTTTTCACTTTGACTTTGGCGCTGGGAAAGTTCGGCGACAGATTGTGGAGCCGCGTCGGCCGCGAACCCTCGGGGAGCCCATTTAATTCGATTGTCCAGCTCGAACGCGAGCAGGGGATACCGCGCAATCCGTTCATCAACGCCGGTGCCATCGCGGTGACCGACCTTATCCTTTCCGGCCATCAGCCGCGCGAAGCGTTAGGAGAGATCCTGCGGTTCATGCAGTTTCTCGCCGATGATCCATCGATCACCATTGACCGGGCGGTCGCCGCATCCGAGCATCGAACCGGATTTCGCAACGCTGCACTTGCCAATTACATGAAATCATTCGGGGTGCTCGATAATCCGGTCAATTTCACGCTCGGGGTATATTTCCACCATTGCGCGATTGCGATGTCGTGCCGGCAGCTCGCGATGGCAGGGCGGTTTCTAGCGTGCGATGGAAAAAATCCATCGACGGGCTTCAGCGTTGTTCCGGCGGAGCGCGCACGGCGCATCAACGCCCTGATGCTGACATGTGGCCACTACGACGGCTCGGGTGAATTTGCCTATCGCGTCGGACTTCCAGGAAAAAGCGGTGTCGGTGGCGGGATTCTGGCTATAGCGCCGGGCAAGGCTTCGATTGCGGTCTGGTCGCCGGGCCTTGACGCAAACGGCAATTCACGTCTCGGGCGCGCCGCACTCGAGATGCTGACTGCGAAAATGGGTTGGTCGATTTTCAAGGCTTGACCAGAGCATAGAGCCGCGGTGGACCGAGGATGGGCGACCTCGGTCCAGCGCTATCGTGTCAGGCTGCAATGGCCTCGTCGTCTGCCGGTCCAAAGAACTCGTAATGGACGCGATCAGACGGAACGCCGGCGCGCGAGAGGCCGCCGACGAATGCGCGCAGGAACGGCTTCGGTCCGCACAGATAAATATCCGCTTCATGCAGAGGCGTATTCTTCTTCAGCCAGTCCAGGCTGATGAAGCCATCCGCATCGTGCGTCTTGCCGGGTGCGTCGTCCGGTTTGGGTTCGCTGTAGAAAGTCGCGACCTGGATTTTGCCATGCGTTTCAGCCAGCGATTGGATGTGTTCCTGCATGGCATGCGTGGCGCTGCTCAAGGTGCCGTGCACGTAGTGGGCCTCGAGGGTCGGGTGCTGATCGGCAATGGTCTCGATCATGCTCACCATCGGCGTCAGACCGACGCCACCCGACAGAAGCACGACCGGCCGCACCGGCGCATCCGGCAGGAAGAAATCGCCGCTTGGCGGCGTTGCTTCGAGGATATCGCCTACTTTGACGGTGTCATGCAGGAAGCGCGAGCCGCCCTGGCCATTGGCTTCCCGCTTTACGGAAATACGGTAGAACTCGGAATTGGGAGCGCACGAGATTGAATAGTTGCGCTTGAGGTGTGATCCGTCCGGCGTATCTAACCGGAACGTGAGATACTGGCCGGGCTTGTGCCGAAGAGCCGGCTTGCCGTCGGCTGGTCGAAGGATAAACGACGTGATGACGGCGCTCTCCCGGATTTTTTCGGCGACAACGAACTTTCGCCAGCCGGTCCATCCGCCTTCCTGTTGCTCAATCTCCGAGCGGATCGAAGCTTCCCGGGTTTTCAGGATCTCGGCGAGGAACCAATAGGCTTCGCCCCATGCACCCATCAACTCTTCGCTGGCTGCGTCGCCCAGAACCTCGCCGATCGCGCCGAGCAGGGCGTTGGCAACATAAGGATAGTGTTCAGGCAAAATATCATAGCCGATGTGCTTCTGAGCGATGCGCTCCACGACCGGCCCAAGCGCACTGAGGTTATCGATATTGCGTGCATAGGCGAGAATCGCAGCAGCGAGAGCATTGACCTGTGAGCCGCTGTCCCCCTGATTGGCGTGGTTGAAAAGCGCTCGAATGTGCTCGTCTTTAAAGAGCCGGCCATACATGACCCGCGTAATTGCTGTTCCGTGTTCGGCGAGAGCCGGCGCAGAGGCCTTCACGATTTCGATCGTACGGGCGCTTAATGGTTTCGGCATGAGTGAACTCCTTTCGTGGGGGGAAGTCGTCGGCGAATTTCGCCAGGTACGAACGCAGACGGCACAGTCAGGCCATCAAACAAGCCTGGGCTCTCGCCTGGCTAGATTCAGCCAGGGCGTCGGCACGCATCTCGCGATGGGTGATATTCGATTACTTATTGGCCGCCGCTATGTGGGTGGATGGCGGGGAAACATCCCTTTCGGCGTTTTGAATCCATGTCGGCGGTGATCAGTAATGGATGCGCCGGCCGTGATGTTTCTCAGATCGTGCGCGATGGCGTTGAACCCGCGGACCCAGAGCCGAGCAGCGAAGGATGTAGGAATTGGCGAGGAGGCAGGGGAGATCTGTCTGGTCATGTTAGGGCACCATTTAACGACGCACTTTAAACATCCATATTAAATGTATCTATTTCGCAGACGCAAAATACGCAACCGAAATTCATTGAGGGCGCATGCGCGTGTTGCCGCATCAATCGGCGAATGCGCTTGTGCCGCAGTCTCCAACCGCTGGTTCGTCACACCTACTCTGAGAAAGCGCCATTATCGATTTGGTGCGAGAAGGGCGCTTGTGATGGGCAGGACGCGATAGCAATCTCTCCAACTGCGATCTCGCCATCCGTAATGTAGTGATTGACGCGCTGGAGCCGGTCGCCGGGCTTGAACAGCATTGCATGGCGGATTGCTCCGCAGTCGGTCAGTTCGCTGATGATGTAGTCGCGCTCGACATTGGTGTCCGCATCCGTCGCATGGGTCAGCTGGAACGTGAGCCGGGTGAGAGAGAAGCCGGTATCCCGTGTGCCGGCGCCGACCCAAAGGGCACGTTCGTGGTTTTGCGGCCGGTCAGTGTTGAGCCAGAAGTCGAGTGTGTTTGCGTCCGTTTGCGCGTTCAGAGCATCTTGCGCCCAGAAGCGGACATGGTGGCGTTTGCGCGGACTGTCACCGATCGCCTTTTCGAATCCGATATCCTGTCCTCGTCCGAAGAGATAGAGCGTGCTGAACGGCGCGGCGGGATAGGGCCTGTTGCAAACGAAAGCTCGCGCCATGTTCCATGAACTCCTGAGGCACAACCGGTCCGCTTCGATCCACCCCGCTTGGGCGAAAGCTGCGCGAAGCTGATCAAAGGTGCCGACAAGCGCGAGATTGACGGGATCGCCGGGAAGTCCATCACCGGTGAGAGTGAAACGCGGCACGTGCTGGCGCCGAAGGATCTTGAGACCCATGTGCACCACGCGGGGTAGGACGATATAGGCGGCTATGCCGTAAGTAACACTGAGCGCCAATATCGTCGGTACCCGATGGTCGACGAACTTGAAAACGTCGACAATCACCCAAATGCTGAAAACGCCGAGGGCGAAGATGGCCAGTCGCTGGAAAAGGCGAATGAGTATTCTCAAGGATTGCTCCAACCGCTAATTGAATCACGGCTAGGCGCGGAAGTGGCTGACGCGAACGCCAGCATGTGGACAAGTTGGCGATGCGTGAAGCGTAGGATCATCCTGACCTTTACGTGCCAACAAAAGCACCGGCATCTATAATCCAACCGTCAGCATGTGTACGGACCAACGCGACGCGCCGAACATACATCAACTCGGATGGCGCAGGATCGGCAAATCGGTTATAGCCTTGATAAAACTTTACGTTTAGGCCTTTGACGCGTGAATCGAATGATTGCGATCATTGCTCTGCTGATTTCGGGATGCGCATCCTTGCCCGACCCACCGTGCGCAAAACACCACTGCGATCCGTCATTCGACGAGCAGTTCAAGCAGAACGCGAGTTGGGACGCCCGCACTCCCGGTGAATATGCAAAAGTTGAACGGAAGAACTGAGCGGGGGGGGGCGCCGCCAAGGCGCTCGAATTTTTTTAATGTTGAGGGATCTTGATGATAACGCGTCTGCTTTTTCTAACACTCGCATTCCTCCTGGGGTCGGCACCCATCATGTGCGCCGGACATGCTTCGGAGTTGCCGTTCAATGTTTTGAGCGGGACTTGGGCAGGGGAGGGCAGCCTCCTCTATGACAGCGGACCGCCTGATAAGCTCAAGTGTTTGGGATATTATCGCAGCGCCGATGGCGGTAAGGCGCTTGGCATTGCGATAAGATGTGATGGTCAACCGGATAAGCTCGAGTTTCGCAGTAAGCTGAACTACGTCGACGGAAAGTTATCCGGTACCTGGGAAGAACGTACTAATAATGCCTCCGGAAATGCGTCAGGCGCTGCGAGCGGGAACAGTCTGCGTGTGGAATTCGATGGCAGTCTTTCGGGAAGCTTGTCGATTGCGTTCTCGCCTTCACAACAGTCGATTTCCGTTTCGATTTCGACGGCGGGTTCCGAGCTTAAGGGCGCACGTGTAAGTCTAAACAGGCGATGAAAAGCGCTTGAAAAGGCGGTTTGAAAATGGCCAACGGACCCCGCCAGCGCAAAATGTTTTCGATCGACGCGGACGTGCTGCGCGCCCTCTTCGACTATTCACAAGAGAGCGGCGCGCGACTGGATGATATCTACGATCAGGCGCTGCGTGACTACTTGAAAAAGAAAGGCCAACCGGTGGGGCTCCAGGCGGCATTCGAACAGAGTGCGCGCCAAGTACCGGCGAATGATCCAGCGCCGACGAAGCCGAAAGCATCAAAAAAGAAACGCCGCTAGAATTTAGACGAGCAGCGTTTCTGACACACTAGAACGCAAGCCTGAAGCGCTCCAAATTTTCGCGAATGAAAGTTGGAAGCTCGCTCGGATCGACGGGAATCGTGGTGTCGGACAACTGCCGCTCGAACGCTTCCTTGCATTTGAATTTTTCACTTTCCGCGCGCTCGCTTGCCGAAATCGCGCAGATTTTGTTGCGATAGGTATTCCAGTCCCCGATAGAAGTCATATGCCAGCCGCTGTTGGCGACGATGTTAATGCGATTGGGAACGCCTCGTAACATGTAGTTCTGATATCTCGTGTAAAGTCGGCTGAGCGCATTTTTACCAAGCCGGGCAGAGGCACACATTTTCGTCAAGCGAAGGCGCTCAGCCCCGGGAAAGTCTGAAAACTCAATCATCCGCGGCCCCTTTTCCCAAAGGCAATCTTTGACGCGGCGATTAACGAAGCCGGTATAGATCGGCATCTCGAAGATCGTCAGGTCATGAGGTCGCCTTTTGGCGATAGCTTCGCGAAGCTTTTGTGCAGATATGATCTCGTCGATATCGGAGACAATGATCAGATCATCTGGACGCGCTTTCGTGAGGCCGCGCGCAATTTGGTCCCGTTGATAGTATTGGCGCGCCCAGTTGCCGTTCCGCGCTCGTGTAGAGAGTTGGGAGGTCAAGTCGCCGGTGGGAAAATCCACGACGATATGAATGATCTTATCGGCGTATCGCGCGAAGGCCTTTTTCTCTTCCTGAAAATAAAGGCGCTTGGGATTGCCTTGAAACGTCTGGGTTGCTTCGACCAGCACGAAGCGATCGACGACATCGTAGAGCTCGTGGAGTCTCACGTGGAGCAGATCGAGCTCGTTATAGAAGGTAAAACAATCGAAAATCATCACGGCCAGCCCTCAAATAAGCGCGCTGCAGGCCAATTCGTCTTATGCCGAATAGCTTAGGACTAATGGTGGATGAGGTCGACAATCTGCGAAGTTTTTTTGTGTGCGCGCCCGTTTCTGTAGGCAATTTGCAACAACAATAGCGGCGGGTCGGATGCGACGACCGGGGAGTATCTCGTTTTACGTACGAAAAGAATGATGAGCGGCTAATTCAGAGCGAAGGTCTCAACTCGGCGGTTTAAGTCCGCCCCCCGTCACCAAATTTTCCTCTTCAAGATGATTGCAGATGTCAAAAAAAGATCTGACGCTCGAGAATTCGGCGCCGGCCAGCTGGGCGACCACGGTCAAACCCATCGATTTTTTGCACGCAATCTTTATCCTGGCGTCGTGACTAGTCGATCGATGCCGCAACCATGCTTAGATATATAAAATGTTTCGATCCTTCGCCATTTTCTCGACGGCGTTGTGGCTCGCAGCGCCAACTGCGTTTGGTGCCCCGGGACCGAACCAAGCCGCGATGATTTTCCTCCCGCCCGGCGCCGCTTATTGCCGAGATTTTCTGCGGCTTGAGCCCATGCAAAAGTACGATAGCGGAACATTGCCCGTCCACGAGGGTGAGGCGGAGGATTACTTTACCTATCGAGGCATCGAAGAATGGGTAAGGGGATTCGTCACGGCCGCTAACATTTTAGGCGCGAAGAATGGCTCGGGTGACGCAACGAAAGGGAAAGATCTGTACGAGCTGATGCCGCAATTATTTGAGTACTGCCGATCTCACCGAGATGACATCTTCTCGGACGCAGCGCTGCAGTTCTTGTCGGCTCCACATCCGTCCATAAGCAGGTGACGACAATAGCGCGCGGCTGTCTGCGATACGGAGAAGACGGCAGATCGCTTCGGCCACCACAACGGCCACGATTGTACATGTTGCAAATTGGCTTGGGGAGAACCTGTCGATAAGTCCGGTGCCGACCTTCCGCACAGCGCGGTTCTGCGATTCAACATGGAGCCGCACGCACGTGTCGGAGTAGTCGCGGGGTTCAGCATGTACACACTCACCATTTTGTTCGTTATCGCCGCTGCCTTCATCGGATATCGCAGTCTCATTGCTGAGACCTGATTTCTTTCGCACCTGGACCGAAGGCTCGCCGGGCTGACGGGCAGTAGCTGGGTACGGCTTTCTTCGCTCCTTACGCACTCATAAAAATAAGGACCCACGCCGACGATGGGGGATGTGCCGACGTGGGCCTGCCGATACGGCGCCCTGTTTGTCGCGAGGGAGGTCGCGACCGCCGCACGCCTAAGCGTTACTCATGTCGCCCCGATTTCAGAGCGTCAGGGCGATTTTGGCATTCAATCAGTCGCGTTATATATCCGACTGATAGGCAACTCGCTCCGCTTTAAAATAACGCCTTCAGCGGCTAATTGGATCATTAAAAAGATGAAAAACGTTTGCCGCGCCGATCGTTAATGCGAACGGTCGCTTGTTTGTGAACGGCCGCCCGGAACGGTCAACCTCAGGACGGATTTCCCAAGGTATGGAGGATGGAGACAAGGGAGAAAAAACCATGCCTCGGCAGAAAATCCCTAAGAAACACAGCGTGCTCAGTGGCAAAGATGCGATCGCGGGCACACCGAAATCGCGAGCGGCGGATCCGAAATCGGCTGAGCTGAAAAATTGTCATAGCGTGCTTGATGGCGGCGAGTGCATCGAAGGAACTCATGACGTCGATAGAGATCGAAATCAAGCTGACGGAGAGGCTATGATGACGGTCCACGAGTTTATGACCCGTGATGTCGCATTTGTTGGTCCTTCCGACACCATCGGCCAAGCCGCCAAAACCATGTATAGGCTCGACACAGGCTGTCTGCCGGTCGCTGAGAACGACCGGTTGATTGGGATGATTACTGACCGCGATATTGCCGTACGAGGCGTCGCGGCGGGTTGCGGTCCAGACACGCCCGTAAGGACAGTCATGACGGAAGAGGTATGCTATTGTTTCGAAGACCAAGATCTTGGTGAGATTGCCGCCAACATGGCTGAGATCCAGGTCCGACGATTGCCTGTAATGAACTGTCAGAAAAAATTGGTCGGTATCATTTCAATTGGCGACATAGCGACAAATCAGAATACCGCAGCAGCAGCGCTGCATTGTCGTGCCAAGCGCGCAGCACAATCGAAGCGGCTCTGAGGAACAATACTACACGCTGTAGAAACGTGATCGTCGCTGCCGCTTGTTCAAACGGAACGTTCAAGGCGCGGCTCAATTTCACCGCGCTGTGCGGACGCCTGATTAGCGGTTGCGGCCGGCTTTCAGAGGCGCGAATGGAGTCGCTCGAGACTTCAGCCATTATTGCTTCGTCGGTTTTGTTACTCCGAATGTTCTTGGCAGAAAGGCAAGCGACATCGTGAACAAACTGCGAGAGGAATATTTTTTTCTCGAATCTCCACCGCTGTCCACAGGCAGTGAGTGAACTCTTCGCAAAGCGGTGGCTGCTTCTGTAGTCTCCAGAACAATCCCGCGCTATCTAATGGAAACGTAATATAGCCCAGTAATATGGGCTATTTCTGTTGGTACGTCTCGATGCGTCTTACACCATCCAAGCTGATGTGAGCCTAAAGGGCGGCGGACAATGCGGTGGCTCACGACGGCTGTACGGCTCAAACTCGCTCTGACATCAGAGTGTTGCTTCTGGCCAGCTTGTGAATAGATTTGCCGCGGGGGGCGGCCAGCTATGACTTTTGCTTCAAAGGACTTCCTTCTTTATTTCCTTCCCGTCTTTCTGATCGCTTACTTTTCTCTGCGCGGAGTTCGTCTAAGAAATCTTATCTTTCTCGTTTTCTCGTTGTTGTTTTACAGCGCCTCGGAGCCGGTATTTTTAGTCCTTTTGCTCGCTTCAATCACAGCGAACTTCTTTTTAGCACTCGCCATCGATGTGTCAGATAATCGACCGCGTTCCGTTCTCCTTGCTTGCGGTGCGGCTGCGAATATCCTGCTTCTAGTCATTTTCAAGTACACAGGATTTTTTGTCGAAAACATCAATACGCTGTTGTGGCCGACGCACCTACAAATTCCGGTTCCGCATTTGACTCTGCCGCTCGGAATTTCTTTTTATACGTTCCATGCCATCTCGTATCTCGTGGACGTCGCAAAACGCAAGGTGAGCGCAAACCGGCGATTTGACGAGTTTATGCTCTATATGTCGATGTTCCCGCAGCTCGTCGCGGGACCGATTGTGCGTTACTCGACGGTGGCCAAACAATTGCACGACCGTCGCGTCACGCTCGGCCGATTTTCCGCTGGAATGCGTATCTTCGTGATTGGCCTCTCGTGGAAGCTATTGATTGCGGACCAGCTCGCACCGCTCGCAAACGCGGCGTTCGATGGTTCTCGTCACCTGTCGTTCTTCGAAGCGTGGCTCGGTCTCTATGCCTACTCCATGCAGATCTATTTCGATTTCGGCGGCTATTCTGCGATGGCGGTTGGCCTTGGGGTAATGACCGGCTTTGTCTTGCCGCGCAATTTCAGAATTCCTTACGCGGCGCTGAGCATAACAACTTTCTGGCACCGCTGGCACATGAGCCTTTCTGCCTGGCTCCGGGATTACGTTTACATCCCACTCGGTGGCAACCGTGGGACGCGCCAGCGAACATATGGAAATCTCTGGACTGTGTTTCTGTTATGCGGCCTTTGGCATGGAGCGGGGTGGAACTTTGTCATCTGGGGCGCATACCACGGCCTGTTTTTGGTGATCGAACGAGCAGGTCTGGGCGCAGTTCTTTCGCGGTTGCCTCGCGAATTCGCACATATTTATACCGTCCTTGTTGTCTTCTTTGGATGGGTATGGTTCAGAGCCGAAGATCTGCATGCCGCAAACCGCGTTTTCAGTGGTTTGTTTGGATTAAACGGTTTCGGCAATCTGCAGTCACTGATCTTTCTGCTTTCACCTGTTACAATTGCAGTTCTGATCGTCGCTGGGTTGCTCTCCTTGTGGAAGTGGCCGCGGTTCCGGTGGCCGAAACCGCTTCAGATGATGTCGGGGAGCGTCGCGCTGATGGATATGACCTTCATCGCCGTCCTACTTTTATTGTCTGCCATCACTGCCGCGTCCTCTAACTTCAGCCCATTCCTTTACGACCGGTTTTGACAATGGCCATGCTCCTTCCCGAACGGCGTCACTCCGGCGTCATCGCATCCGTCCTCCTTGTCCTGTTGATGTTGGGCGCATTGGTTCCAGACCCGCTTTCATCAGCTCGCCAAGCGAAGCACTCCGCCTTACCCGATGGCGGTATTCTGAGCTCGGCCGTCCGATATATGGACACTGTGACGGGCTACGCGGAGTTCGCGCCATTTCTTCACGGCCTCATCAACTACGAACTCGGAACTTCAAGCAGTCCCAAAGTTTATCTGGGGCGGAATAACCATCTGTACTACGGGGCCGAACGCGCCGCAGAACAATCGGCCGGTCTCATTTATCGCGTTCCCGAAGTGATCAGGTTCGCTGAGCTTTCTGCCGTGCTTTCACACGAACTGCGCAGGCAGGGTGCAGATCTAGTCATCACGGTCCCGCCCAACGCACAATCAATCGCGATTGAAGATCTGCCGAAATTGCCAAAGGTCCGCCCACGGCTTGAGTACGATCTCCTTTTCAACGAGCTGAGAAAACGCGGCCTAGCCACTGTAGATCTCAAATCCCACTTCCTGGCGATCGGAGATGGGAACAGCTTGTATCGAAAGATCGACACCCACTGGACTAACCGGGGCGCCGTCATCGCATTCAACTTGGCGATGTCGCGGGCGGGACACTCAGACTGGAAGGTCGATTTGGACCAGGTCCTGGGGCCGGTCAGAACGGTCCATGCGGGCGATCTCGCCCGGATGTTGGGTTTGCAGGGATTTCTGACGGATGAGAACTCGGATCTCTTGCCAGCCGCGAATGCACGGGAATGGCAACCAAGCCAAATTCTACATTCCTCGAACGCTCGACCTGTTTTCGACAGTTATAGTTTTGAACGGAAGGGCGCGGGAACGACGGATCGCATCCTTGTCATCGGAGACTCATTTACTCAACATTTCTGGCTTCCATTGCTGCAACGAACAGACGCCGCAATGATCGGATGGATGCACCATTTGGGATGTAACTTCGATTTCGCCGATGTCGAACGTTTCAAACCCACGTTGGTAATTCTAGCACCGACCGAGCGCTATGCGCGGTGTCCGTCACAAAACTGGCCTCCTGGTCTTCCACGGCGTTAGCGGTTACGGATTTGCACCGGATTGCCGTCGCAAGCCGTCCGCAGACATATCGGCCTTGCGCGCTCATTAGCATTTCGCAGGAAACGGGTTTGCACCTCCGCATTGGTAGTGACGTCGACTGCAGACCGGAGAATGCGGTGTGTTTGCAGAAATTGACGCTATTGCTTGCCACGATTGTGGCGGCGGCCGGTCAGTTCAAATGGAAAGATAGCTTCGCTTTCGCGACGTCGCGATGCTCAAGCTTCTCATTGTCGAACAACATTCTTGCATTCCCAACGATGTTTGCCGGGATCGAGGTATCTCCGTCCATTCCGTGCTGATAGTCGCTAGAAAGAAGTCCGACGACTGTTACCAACGAGGCCAATGCCTTTATTCCAGTCACCCCCGGCGGCCGCGAGCCCTCTGTATCCAATATCGTCTGGACGGCGGCTCGATTGAAGATGCGGTCGCATGCGGAGTTCCAATGCTCTTCGACATAAGCTGATATTTGCGGGCGGCAATTCTCCCATAGGAACCACCCGACCGGAATTATGTCCGCGAGAGTCTTCCGGGATGTCGATACGAATTGTTTTTCTGCGACTGCCAATCCCCTCCGTGCCGCAAGTGCGCGGATAGGATCGCTCCACTGGTTGTCGAGAAAGGGTTCGCATGCAAGATCGGGGCGAAGCCGGGACATAACTTCGAAGTGATATCGGTCTTGCAACCGATGATCGAACTTGGTCCGAAATGCGAGCTTCGCGGCTCTATAATTTGCGAGCGGCGTCACGCGTACGGATGCGCGGAGATTATTGAAAATGACGCCGTTCCAGTGCGGCAGCCGATTGCGCACATAAAACAAGTCAGAGATGTCGTTGGCATCTGCCTTGCGGTCGAGCCATTGAAACGCCATCGAACGCAGTAGGTCCCTCTGGGCAGCTGAAATCTCCTCACTTTGAATTTTCAGAGGATCCAGAGGTCCCTGGTACGACGCAAAAGTATGAAATACGTCGCTCGCCGTATTGAGCCGCACGTTTACATGAGGCTTGCAGAAGCGCCGGTATATTTCTCCGGCAGATCCTGCAATCGTCAAATCCGATCTAGACGACGGACCCGCCCAAGCATCGGTTGGACAGATCATGCCCTCGTATTTGAATGTCTGGATGCGGATTTGGCGCAGCATTTGATCGAAGTCATACGACCCTTTCTTCTGCACCCTCGCCGTGTGTTCCAATCCAATTTTCTTGGCGAGATGCGCGCCGATTTCTACCTCTCGGCTGCCTTCGGGGCCTGATGTCTGGAAATGCGATATACGTTTTTTCAGCGTGCTCGAAAGGGCTATCGCCGCGAGCGTTCGACTATCCAGGCCACCGGTGATATCCAAACGCACGTCGCTGTCGAGTATGCCCGCGAGAGCATTCATTTGCGCGACGAAACTTTCGACGAGACCTTCCGCATCGCGTTCATCGACATCTTCTGCCAACTCGTTCGCTGGCGTCATCAGGTCTCGTCTCTTGACCTTGATAATCAGGTCGGCCCCGTTGAAGTCGATCTGTGCCGTCGCTGCCGGCGGTATATGTCGCACGCCGTCAACCAGCATGCTCTCCCCAAAATGACTGCCCTGTCCCGTCTGCCATGACGCCGCAAAGGCATTCAATCGGATCGCATTCCCGTCACGTGCAACGCCGAGGAACAGCTGCCGATTGGAAATCGCTGCGAAGTCAGGCGTCTCCAGCGAGTAGATTGGCGCCATACCTGTGAAATCTGAGAGCGCATAACAGCGGCCTTTCCCAAACCAGCAGAACGACCACGCGCCGAAGATTTTTTCTAGCAGTTCATCCTCTTGGCAGGTCGAAATCTGGTACGCCAACGACCCTATGATATCTTTCCTATTGACGCCTGCGAAGTAGGGCAGGCCATCGAAAACGAGAACCGAATTGCCAATCTGTCGGCTATATTCTTTGTAAAATCCCGCGCTTGAAAAGTTTTCTATTGCAAACAAAAACGCGTTCAGTTCCGGTCGCTCGTAAAACGATATTTTGTTTGGCCATACGGACGAGGCATAGACCGCAAATCGGCTCAGCTTGCTTTTTATTTCGGCCGCAATTGCAGCGTTTCGCGCCTTTACGGCGATAAATTTCAACATCTGGACGATTGCCCCATTTGCAATCTTCCAAATTATGATCTGCAGATATTCTCGACAAATGAATAAAATGGAGTATCCACATCAACGTCATATCTGCTCGATCGGCTGCGCAGCCTTGCCGATCGAATGCGAAAGAATTGTCCTCGCATACATCTGCATGCGGAACATCCGTAGTCATGATCACATCGGGTTGTCCGGCCCGGTAGGAACGATTGTGGATGATCTGCCGGATCGGTCCTTGATCATCACTCTGCGAAATGCCGAAATCGTCAGTGATGTCGGATCCATCTGTAGGTGATTGGCATGGATAGAGTTGGGCGGGTAGCGTCTGAAATGTAATAATAAATAGGGCTTCTGGCGGAAGGGGTGGGATTCGAACCCACGGTGGACTTGCGCCCACGCCGGTTTTCAAGACCGGTGCCTTAAACCACTCGGCCACCCTTCCGAAGTCTGCGGCGCTACGACTGCGCTGAAAATCGAAAAATCGCCTGACGCGATCCTCCTAGCCGGTTCATCGGGCGGCCTCAAGCGGTGTCGCTCGATCGCGTCGATCGGTCGGGGGGAGACTAGAGGCAAACCGGCGGCCGCTTAACCTGATCCTAAGCCGCATCTGCCATGTTTCGAGCAAGCTCCGGTCCAGCCCGCTTGCTTTGAGAGTGGCGAGGGTGCGCGGGAGCGGGCGTAGCGTATCGAGTTGAGTTGCGTAATGAACAGGGGCCTCAATGCGCGGCTGGCGGGCTGCGCCATGCTGGTAACGACCGCGGCGCTCGTCTCCGCCTGTTCGAGCGATCCACAGGTCCGCACGATCGGCGGCGTTTCCCGCTCGGTGTTTACTGAATCCGAATACGGTGTCAGTACAAGTCCGCGCGTTGCATCCGAAAATATTCCAAAAGGTGGCGGAATATACAAGCTGGGTGCCCCATACCAGGTGGCTGGCCGATGGTATGTTCCTCGCGAAAATCCGAACTATGTCGAGTACGGCATCGCGTCCTGGTACGGCGCCGATTTTCATGGCCGCAAGACGGCCAACGGCGAAGTTTTCGACGCCAACGCATTGACCGCCGCGCATCCGACTCTGCCTCTCCCTTGCTATGCGCTTGTCACCAATCTCGATAATGGCAGGAGCATTCTCGTCCGGGTCAACGATCGGGGTCCCTATGTCAACGACCGGATCATCGATCTGTCATATGCGTCGGCTAAACAACTCGGCTACGTAAAGAGCGGCCGGGCTCGTGTGCGCGTTCAATATGCAGGTCCGGCTCCGCTCAACGGCGACGACCGCCGCGAGAGGCAGTACTTGGCCCAGCAACAAATGCAGCGTGAGAGAGGGGCTCCGCCGGTTGCTGTCGCCTATAACAATGCGGCGCGGCGATCCGCAGATGCAACTCTGCCGGCCGACGCCTCCGAC
>Ga0182749_1000533_pt1 | contig 34719 bp, 29 predicted proteins | sample eDN3rd37CKraftMG_FD_128875 | JGI IMG/M metagenome (GOLD analysis project Ga0182749, IMG submission 128875) | Enriched Miracle-Growth compost microbial communities from Emeryville, California, USA - eDNA 3rd pass 37_C Kraft MG (version 2) (version 2) ...
CGACAGGACTGGCACCGCCTCGTCGGGCAATGTCGCGGCGATGATCAGCGGCCGCTCGGCGGTGGCGAGCCATTCGGCGAGCGTGGCGATCGCCTTCGGGTCGGGATGCGCCGCCGCGGCGCGGGGGCGGGGCTTCGCCGGGCCGACCGGCTCCGGCATCGGCGCCGACAAGGGCTCGCGCGGCAGCACCAGATAGACCGGCCCGCGCGGATGCGCCATCGCCACCTCGCTGGCGCGGGCGACGACGTCGCCGACCTGGCCGGGGTTGCGCAATTCGTAATCCCATTTCACCAGCTCGCGCAGCATGCCCGCCTGGTCGAACATCTCCTGCGCCCAGTGGATCGGCCGCGTGCGCGAGCCGAACGATCCCTTCTCGGTGATCGGCGTACGTCCGGCGGCGAGGATCAGCGGCACGCGGTCGCGCGACAGGTTGGTGAGGTTGTTCAGCGTGTTCGCCGTGCCGACATTGACGTGCACCATCACTGCCTGCGGCCGGCCGTTCATCAGATAGGCGCCGTGCGCCATGGCGACCGCGAGATTTTCATGCGGCACCAGCACCGGCTTCGGCACCTTGGCATTGGTCTTCTTGGCGCGGCTGAAGGCCTCGACGACCGGCGGGAAATCGGTGCCCGGATTGGCGAAGAAATAATCGGTGCCGTGATCGGCCAGCGCGCGCAGGAAGGCCTCGGCGGCGATTGTCGGGCGCGTGGGCGCGACGGCCATGCGTTTCGTCCCTTCGTTATTGTGCCACGGTGCTGGTTGCCGCGGGATTTTTGCGCACTCTTACGCCAAGGCAGGGAGCGTGACAACGGACGCCGCAGCAACGCAGACCGGCGTTCCAATTTCCTCCTCTCGAAAGAGGTGGGCAGCGGATGGGCCTATTCCGCGGCGATCGGCAACGGTGCCTGTGCCGCGATCTCGTTCAGGCATTTCGACAGGCTCTCGCCCTCCGGATCGACGAGCGCGGCGGTGCGGGCGCTGGCGACCGCGTCGGCGGCACGGGCGAGCGGCAGCGTTCCTTCGAGCGCCGGGCGGATGACGCGCGCCTCGATGGCGCGGTAACTGGCGAGACCGCGCGCGTGCGTGTCGCCGTAGCCCTTGATCAGCCGCGCGCATTCGGCGACTTCGAGCGCGAGTTCCGGCGCGCGGCCTGCGGCGTCGGCGATGAGGCGGAGCCAGTTCTCGATCTGCTCCTGTTCCTGCGCGTAGCGGATGCCGTAGGGACGCAGGCGGCGCATCTTCGCAAGCATCAGGAAGCGCAGATAGCCGAACACCGACGTGGTGTTGATCTCCATGCCGAAATAGACGCGGCCGAGCCAGCCTTTGCGCGCGGCAAGGCGCAGGATCGGCTTCGCCAGCGCCGGCGGCAGAAGCTGCGTCAATTCCTCGATGCCGGGCTTGAGGAAGTCGTGCACCGAATAGGGCTCGTCGGTGACGTGCAGCTCGTCGCGCGCGATGCGCTGCATGCGCTCCGGCGCGATCTTCGCCTGCGCCACGCGCACCACGTCTTCGTAGGACATGCGCACGGCCAGGTGCCGCGCCACCTCGCGCAGCAGCCGGCCCTGCAGTCCGGCCTGGGCGTCGGCGGCGGCGACCGGCGCCAGACGATCGAGATAGAGCCGCGCATAGGCGAGGCTCTGATAGGGCGCCAGCCGGCGCACGCCTTCGCGCACGATGTCCTGCGCCGCGGCGGGAACGGTGTCGGCGAGCTCCTGCTCCAGCGCCGCCAGCGTGCCGGCTGCGCGCCGCTTCGTGTCCGCCGGCTTTGCCGGCGCGTTGCCGGCGCGCGCCGCCTCGTAGCCGGCGCGGAAGCCGCGCAGGTTGGCGTCGAGCGACTTGCCGTCGTCGCGGATCGCCTCCTCGAACTGCTCCACCGAGAGCGGCAGCCGGCCCGAGCCGGCGATAGCCCCCAGCATCACCGCATTGATGATCGAGCCGCTGCGCCTGGCCAGCGCGCCCATGTCGACGAGCAGCGCATCGCGCGCGTGCTCGGCGATGGCCGCCACGAGCTTGTCCTGGTCGACGCGGCCGTCGCCCATGGCGATCTTCTCGTCCATGGCATAGAAGCGGCTCGTCGAGGCTATCACATGCGTGCGCTCGCGCGTGACGTAGCCGGCCGACACCGTGCGCGCAGCTTCGAGCAACTCGCTCGCCACCGCGATATCGATGTCGCCGACCCCCGGCGTCAGCGCCAGGACGGGGCGCCGGCCGCCGAGCTCGCGCGCCGGCACCGGCAGGATCTCGATGTAATAGGTGGTGGCGCCGGTGCGCTGCGCGACGCCGGGGATTGAGGTCGACTGCACCGGCAAGCCGGCCTTCGCCGCCGCGGCGACGATCCAGTTGGTCAGCACGCCGCCGCCTTCGCCGCCGAGCGCGGCGATCAGCAATTTAACCGGCGCTGCTTCAATCTGCGCATTCGCCACAAACATTGCGGGCTCTCTCCCCCCTTGTGGGGGAGGGTTGGGGAGGGGGGTAGCTGCTGAACGCTCCGAAGGACCCCCACCCCGCTCGCCTTCTGCGAGCGACCCTCCCCACAAGGGGGAGGGTGAAGAAGAAGCGCCGCCGAGCCACCCGATGACGCGCTGACGAACGCTGAACAGCGCGCGGTCGCGCCAGGTCGCGTTGCGCACGATCTCGGCGCGATAGAACGACGGGCACAGCACGGCGGCATGCGCGACCTCGCCGCACAGGCCGCAGCCGACGCAGGATTCGACCACAGTGGCGACCGGATCGGTGCGCAACGGATCGGGCGAGGGCTTCACCGTCAGCGACGGGCAGCCGGACAGGCGGATGCAGGAGTGGTCGCCGGTGCAGATCTCGTCGTCGACGCCGTAGCGCGTGCGCGTGACGCGCATTCCGCGCTTGAGCTTCTCGGCGTCCTCGGCGCGAACGCGGCGCTGCCGCGCCAGCATGCATTCGCCGTCGGCGATGATGACCTTGAGGCCGCGCTCGGCCGTCTTCATCGCCTCCTTCAGCGTCGCCACCATCTTCGCAACGCCGTAGGTGCGCACGGTGCGCATCCATTTGACGCCCATCGCGCGCAGCGTCTGCTCGATGTCCATGCCCGGCGCGTCGCCGGAGCGGCTCGTCTTCGAAGACGGCATGTATTGCTGGCCGGTGGCCGACGTGTAGCCGTTCTGCATCACGATCAGCACGCCGTCGCCTTTGTTGAACAGGTTCGAGGCGACGCCGGTGATGAGGCCGTTGTGCCAGAAGCCGCCGTCGCCCATCACCGCGATCGGGCGCTTCTGCATGTTCGGCCCGACGGCGGCGGCGCTGGCGAGCGACATGCCGTAGCCGAGGATGGAATTGCCCATCGAGAACGGCGCGAAGGTCGCAAAGGAGTGACAGCCGATATCGGCGGAGATGTGCGCCGGGCCGAGCTCGCGCTGCACCAGCTTCAGCGCCGAAAACACCGGCCGCTCCGGGCAGCCTGTGCAGAAAGCCGGCGGCCTTGGCGGCAGGGCGCCGAGCGCCGCGGCGGCTTTCGCTTTGTGCGCGATCAGGCCGCGGGCTTTCTCCGCGACGGTGTCGGCATCGAGCCCGGCCGGCCGCGCTGCCTGCAGGAAGGCGCCGAGGCCCTCGAGCAGCACGTCGGAGGCGTATTCGCCGGCCTTCGGCAGCGGCCCCTTGCCGTAGACTTTCGTCGCGATGTCGGCGCGGCGCAATTCGACGTTCACCGCCTGCTCGATGTAGTCGGGGAAGCCCTCCTCGACTACGAGCACGGCGCGCTTGCCGGCGCAGAACGCCGTGATCTCCTCCGGCACCAGCGGATAGACGACGTTGAGCACCAGCATCGGCACGCGCGAGGCGCCGAACACGTCCGCAAACCCCATGCGCTCGAGCGCGCGCAGCACGCTGTTGGTGAGGCCGCCCATGACGACGATGCCGATGTCGGCAAGATCGCCGTCGACGGTCTCGTTGAGCTTGTGCTCGCGGATGAAGGCGCGCGCGGCCGGCAGCCGCTCCTCGACCTTCATGCGTTCCTGGCTGTAGATCACCGGCGGATGCGCAAGCCGCCCGTAGTCGAATTTCGGCGGGCCCGGCAATTTGTCGAGGCCGGAGGCGATGCCGCTGCGATTGTCCTTCGCCGTGAACTCGCCGGTGGCGTGGCAGGCGCGTATGCGCAGTTCGAGCATCACCGGCGCGTGGCTGGCCTCCGAGAGCTCGAAGCCCTTCTCGACCGTGCGCACGATGGTCGGCAGGTCGGGGCGCGGGTCGAGCAGCCACATCGACGACTTCAGCGCATAGGCGTAGGAGCGCTCCTGGATGACGCTCGCGCCCTCGCCGTAGTCCTCGCCGAGGATGATCATCGCGCCGCCGATCACGCCGGGCGACGACAGGTTCGACAGCGCGTCGGCGGCGACGTTGGTGCCGACGATCGATTTCCAGGTGACCGCGCCACGCAAGGGATAGTTGATCGAGGCGCCGAGCATCGCCGCGGCGGAGGCTTCGTTGGAGCAGGTCTCGAGGTGGACGCCGAGCTCGGCCATCATTTCCTCTGCATCGACCAGCACGTCGAGCAGGTGCGACACCGGCGCTCCCTGATAGCCGCCGACATAGGAGACGCCGGACTGCAAAAGCGCCTTGGTCACGGCGAGGATGCCCTCGCCGCGGAAGGTCTCGCCGTCGCCGAGGCGCAGGGCCTCCACTTCCTTCTTGAACGAACGTTCCATGTCAGCGTCTTGAAGGACCGTTGGGGTCCCAACCTTATAGCGCCGTCGGCTCACATGTGCGAGGGCAGCCACGTAGCGATGATCGGGAAGGCGATCAGGATGGCGAGCCGCAGAATGTCGGTGAGCACGAACGGCATCACGCCGTAGAATACGGTCGACAGCTTCACGTCCTTGATCACGCTTTTTATCACGAACACGTTCATGCCGACCGGCGGGTGGATGAGGCCGAGCTCCACCGTCATGACGATGATGACGCCGAACCAGATCGGATCGAAGCCGAGCGCCTTCACCACCGGGAACACGATCGGGATGGTGAGGATGATCATGGCCATGGCGTCCATGATGCAGCCGAGCACCAGGTACATCAGCATGATGAGCACCAGCACGCCGTAGGAGCCGAGCCCGAGGCCGGTGAGGAAGCCGGTCAGCTTCTGCGGCACCTGCGTGATGGTGAGGAAGTAGCCGAAGATCAGCGCGCCGATCAGGATCGTGAACACGGATGCGCTGGTGCGCAGCGATTCGATCAGGCAGCGCCAGAAGTCGTCGTAGGACATCTTGCGGCGCACGAGCGAGATGATGAGCGCGCCGGCGGCGCCCATGCCGGCCGCTTCGGTCGCCGTGAACATGCCGGCGTAAAGGCCGCCGATGATGAACACGAACAGCAGCACCACCGCCCAGATGTCGCGCATCGCGGCGAGGCGCTCGGCCCAGCTATGCCGCGGCGTCTTCGGCAGATAGGCGGGCCTGGCGAGCGCGATGATGTTGATAGTGGCGATGTACATGCCGACGGCGAGCAGGCCGGGCAGCACGCCGGCGATGAACAGTTTGCCGATGTCCTGCTCGGTGATGAGGCCGTAGACGGCGAACACGGTCGACGGCGGGATCATGATGCCGAGCGAGCCGCCGGCCGCGATCACGCCGGTGGCGAAGCTCTGCGGATAGCCGTGGCTGCGCATCTCCGGATAGGCGACGCGGGAGAAGGTCGCGGCGGTGGCGACCGAGGAGCCGCAGATCGCGGCGAAGCCGCCGCAGGCGGCGATGGTGGCGATGCCGAGGCCGCCGCGAAAATGGCCGAGGAAGGTGTTGGAGGCGCGGAACAGTTCGCGGCTCATGCCGGAGGCGGAGGCGAAGGCGCCCATCAGCAGGAACAGCGGGATGACCGCGAATTCGGCGTCGGTGGCGGTGCGGATCGGCGACTGCGCCAGGATCTTCAGCGCCGGCCCGATGTCGCCGACCAGATAGCCGAAGCCGAGCACGCCGACCGTGCCCATGGCGATGCCGACCGGCACGCGCAGCATCATCAGCGCGAACAGCGCAATAAAACCGAGGGCCGCGACGGCATCCGTGCTCATGACGTCGGCCTCACTCGATCGCGTGTGTCTCTGCGGCGCCGACCGTGTCGGGCCACAACATCAGGCGCAGCGTGCGCAGCGTCAGCAGCACGACCGCGGCGGCTAGCCCGACCCAGGCGATCAGGTAGTAGATCCAGACCGGCTCGCGCAGGTCGAAGGTCTCGACGTTGTCGGCGCGCGTGCCCGTCACCTTGGTCCAGAACATCCAGGTGAAGGCGATCAGCGCGATCAGCGTGACGATCGAGGCGAAGGTGTCGGTGATGTGCTGCAGCCGGCGCGGCATCGCGCTCCACAACAGGTCGACGGTGATGTGGTCGCCGCGATAGCTCGCCACCGCGATGCCCCAGAAGATCAGGATGCCGAGCAGCAGGCGGGTGAGGTCGTAGGAGTCCGGAATGGCCCAGGCGAAGAAGTAGCGCAGGATCACCGACACGAAGGTCAGCGCGGTGACGACGGCGAGAAAGCCCGCCGCCGTCATCTCGATCAGCCCGATGAAACGCTCGACCGGACTGCGTCCCTGCGCGCCGTCGTTCATCAATAGGCCGACTTGTACTTCTGCAGCTCGGCCTGGAACTCCTTCATCACGGTGTCCGGGTCGGCGCCGGTCTTGCGCACGTTATCGGCCCAGGTCTTGTGCAGCGGCTCCGCCGCCTTCTTCCACTCGGCGAGCTGCGCCGGCGTGATGGTGTAGACCTCGTGGCCGGCTTCCGCCTTCAGCTTGGCGATGCCGCCGTGCTCGAAGTCGGCCCAGGGCGAGGCGACCTTCAGCGCCCATTCGGTGGTGCAATGGTCGTCGATCGCCTTCTTCTGGCGCGCCGACATCTGGTTGTATTTGTCCTTGTTGAAGACGAAGGCGAAGGTGGTCGTGTAGAGCGGCACCTCCATGTGGTACTTCGTCACCTTGTCGATGCCGAACAGCGGCACCGAGCCCCAGGGGAAGGTCACCGCGTCGGCGACGCCCTTGTCGAGGATGTCGCGCACTTCCGGCGCGCTCGACTGCACGTTGGTGCCGCCGAGCTGCGTCACCCAGGTCGCCATGGTGGCGTGCGCCGGGCGGATCTTCATGCCCTTGATGTCCTCGGGCACCATGATCTTCTTGGTCTTGGAGTGGAACGAGCCCGGGTCGTGCACGAAGGCGAGGCAGAACTTGACGTCCTTCATCTCGCGCGCCGCGTATTTGCGGTACCAGGCGTCGATCGCCTGCGAGCCGCCCTTGCCGTTGGCGATGAGGAACGGCAGCTCGCCGGCGGCGATGATCGGGAAGCGGCCGGGCTGATAGCCGGGATTGATGTAGGTGAGGTCGGCGATGCCGTCGCGCGCCATGTCGTAATGGTCGAACGCCTTGCCGAGCTGCTGCGAGGGGTAGACCTTGTAGTGCAGCGTGCCGCCCGATTCCTTCTCGACGGCGGCGCCCCATTCCTCGAGCGCCTTCTGCAGCGGGTGCGACGGCGGCACCCAGTGCGACAGCTTCAGCTCGAACGTCTTCTCCTGCGCCAGCGCGGCGCCCGAGCCGATCAGCGCGGCGACCGCCGCGGCGCAAACGGTAGCTGTGAAGCGGGCCTTCATAACGGCTTTCCTCCCTGCATCGGATATTGGTTCTGGTGGCCAATTCTTTTCCGACATTGAGCCGGATGGCGGCGCCGTTGTAAAGAGTATCGTTTGGGATCAAACTAATTCGCGTCCGGGCCCGCAATCCGGAGCGGGGCAAGAGGGCGACAGAGGTGGGCAAGACGAGCAAGGTTCGCCGCGGCAGGAACGGGGCGCGCGCCGCGGCGGCGGTCGATTTCGGACCTCTGGCCGGCTGGATCGGCTTCAACCTGCGCATGGCGCAGGACGCCGCCTTCCAGGCGTTTTCTCGCCGCTCGCTGGAGATCGGCGAAAGCCCGGGCCGCTTCGCGACGCTGGTGCTGATCGGCCGCAACCCCGGCATCAGCCAGACCGAACTGTCGCTCGCCAACGGCCGCGACAAATCGAGCCTGACGCCGGTGCTCGAGGACCTCGTGCGCCGCGGCCTGGTCGAGCGCAAGCGCATGGACAGCGACCGCCGCGCCTATCGGCTCAACCTCACGGCATCCGGCAAGAAGACCTTGGCGTCGATGATGCGGGCCGCGCGCAGCCACGAGCGCGTGCTCGACGGCGTCATCGGCGCGCAGGAACGCAAACGGTTCCTCGACATTCTCAAGCGGATCGCGGCGGCGGTGGAGTAGGCGGCCGCCCGGGCCTCGCGCCGCTCAGGGCGAGGCGAGCCCGAACTTCGCCAGCACCTCGGGCGGCACCGGATGCGACTTCAGCCGGCCGTCGGCGTCGCGCACGGTCCAGACCCGCTTCTCCGAGCACGCCGCGCACAACTCGCCCTCGAGGCTGAGCTTGTGCTCGACCTCGAAGCTCGAGCGGCCGAAGCCGATCGTGCTCTCGACCGTGACGTCGTCGCCGAAGCGTATCGGCCTGACGAAGCGCGCCTGCGTGCGCACCAGCGGCCAGCCGGCGAAGGGAAGCCGCTTGAACATCTCGAACTTGGTGAAGCCGAGCTTCGCCTCGAACAAGAGCGCGGTCGAGGCGTCGAAAATCTCGAAATAGCGCGGATAGAAGATGATGCCTGCGGGGTCGCAGTCGCCCCACTCGATGCGCACGGTCCGGGTGTTGGAGAGGCTCATGTTCCGCTCTTAGCCGTCTTCACGGCGCCGCGCCAGCCACACCGAATGGCCGCCGCAGTCCGGGTCTTCCATCTTTTCGGCCACGGGCTCGAAACCGTATTGCACGAGCAGAGCGCGATATTCGTCCGGCGCCAGGCTCGCATGATAGAGCGGCTCGCCGTGCAATTCGCCGATCGCCTCGCCGTGCCGCGGCCCGCTGGTGAACATCAGTGGCGCGCCGGCCCCTGCATGGTCGCGGAAGACCGCGAACATGCGCCGCTGGGCGTCGTGCGAGAGATGAAAGAAGCTGTCCCAGGCGAGAATGCCGGCGAAGCGGCGGCCGAGGCTCAGCGTGCGCATATCGGCCACGATCCATTCGCGGTCGGGGAAGTTGGTGCGTGCCAGCGCGATCATGGTCGGCGATGAATCGACGCCGCAAACATCGAGCCCGCGTGACAGAAGGTAGCCCGCGATCGGTCTGCCCGGGCCGCAGCCGAGATCGAGCACGGTGCCGCCCGGTCTGACCGGCGCCAGGAAACGGTCGAGCCAGCCTTTCTCGAACAGCACGGTCTGGCGGGCGCGGTCGGCGACCCAGTCGCGTGCGCGGCGCTCGTAGAGGGCGACGATGTCGTCGGCGCTCATCGCGCCTCAGCGCGGCGCCATGCGCAGCGCGCCGTCGAGGCGGATGACCTCGCCGTTGAGATAGCCGTTGTGGATGCAGTGCATCACCAGCGCCGCGAACTCGCGCGGCTCGCCGAGGCGCTTCGGATAGGGCACCGAGGCGCCGAGCGAGTCCTGCGCCTCCTGCGGCAGCGCCTTCAGCATCGGCGTGGCGAAAATGCCCGGCGCGATGGCGAGCACGCGGATGCCGAACTGCGCGAACTCGCGCGCCGCCGGCAGCGTCAGCGCGGCGACGCCGCCCTTCGACGAGGAATAGGCGGCCTGGCCGATCTGGCCGTCGAAGGCGGCAACCGAGGCGGTCGAGACGATGACACCGCGGTCGCCGCCCGGCAGCGGCGCGAGGCCCTGCATGCCGGCGGCGGCGAGCCGCATCATGTTGAAGGTGCCGATCAGGTTGATGCGGATGACGCGCTCGTAGTCGGCAAGCGGCATCGGCCCGTCCTTGCCGACGATGCGCTTGGCCGGGCCGACGCCGGCGCAGTTGACGAGGATGCGGGCGGGGCCGTGGTCGGCCGCCGCGCGCTTGACCGCGGCTTCGCCGGCAGCCGCGTCGGCGACGTCGCACGCAATGGCAATGCCGTTGATGTCGATCGCCACCTCGGCTGCGGCCTTCTCGTTGACGTCGACGATGGCGACGCGCGCGCCGGCCGCGGCCAGCGCCCGCGCCGTGGCGGCGCCGAGGCCCGAGCCGCCGCCTGTGACGATAGCCGCCTGTCCCTTGATCTCCATCACCGTATCCTCCGTAGCCCCACACTCCGTTCATTCCCGCGGCAGACATCGGGTTTACCCGATGCCTGCCGTATTGGTGCGCAAGTCGGCTTTAGCCGACTTGCGGCGGAAATCCAGCTCTGATTAGCCCAGCTGTGTCCCCGCTTCCGCTGGGACGAACGGTCATCTGCTCGCTATGCCTTCGCGTTAAATTCGGTGTTCTCGATCAGCATGGCGATGCCCTGGCCGCCGCCGATGCAGGCCGAAGAGATACCATAGCGCAGGTTCGCGCGCTTCAATTCGCGTGCGAGCGTCAGCGTCAGGCGAATGCCGGTCGCGCCGAGCGGATGGCCGATGGCGATGGCGCCGCCGTTGACGTTGAGCCTGTCCTCGTCGAGGTCGAGCGCGCGGGCACAGGCCATGACCTGCGCGCCGAAGGCTTCGTTGATCTCGATGCGGTCGATCTGATCGAGCCGGAGTCCGGCGCGATCGAGCACCGCTTTGATCGCCGGCACCGGGCCGATGCCCATGATCTCCGGCGGCACGCCGACCGTGGCGCTGGCGAGAATGCGCGCCAGCGGCGCCTTGCCGAGCTTCTTCGCGTAGTCCTTGGCTCCGACGAGGATCGCCGCGGCGCCGTCGACGATCGCCGAGGAATTGCCGCCGGTCTGCACGCCGCCGAAGGCCGGCCGGATCTTCGCCAGTTGTGCGACCGTCGAGTTCCGCACATGCGTATCGACAGCGACGCTGTCCTTCACGCGGATGCTGCGCGCCTTCAATCCGTCGACCTCGAAGGTCTCGGCCGCCACCGGCGCGATCTCGCCGGCGAGGAACCCGCTTTGCTGCGCCTTGACCGCGCGGTCGAACGAGCGCGAGGCGAAGGCGTCCACCTCGGCGCGCGTGATCTGGTACTGCCGCGCCAGGTTCTCGGCGGTGTCGCCCATGGTGCAGCCGCAGCCCGGATCGAGCAGCGCTTCCCAGAGGAAGTCCTTGAACTCGACCTGGCCCATGCGGAAGCCGCCGCGATGCGTGTAGGCGGCGATCGGATTGCGGCTCATGCTTTCCGTGCCGACGCAGAGCGCGAGCTCGGCGCGGCCGAGCGAGGTCGTGTCCGACGCCTGCGCCAGCACTTCGATGCCGATGCCGCAGACCCGCTGCACCATATGCGCCGGCGTCTCCTGCGGCACGCCGGCATAGAGACCGATGTGGCGCGGCAGCATGTAGGCGTCGAACGAGGCCTGCGCCATGTTGCCGGTGATGGTGGTGCCGACGTCCGCCGGGTTCGCGCCGGTCCTCTTGAAGACTTCGCGCGCGGCCTTGATGCCGAGGTCGGTCGGCGACACCGGCGCCAGCGCGCCGTTGTAGTCGACGAAGGGCGTGCGCACTCCGTCGATGAGCCAGGCGTCGGAATAGGTGGTGCTCAGGCCGGTCTTTGCGCTCACAGGGGTCAGTCCTCGCTCTTGATCACGCGCGGCGATTCGTCGTCCGCATAAAGCTCCTCGACCAGCGTCGCCCGGTTCTTCAGCACGGCGCGCTGGTTGATCGAGCCCTTGTCGGTCATCTCGCCCGTGTCCATCGACGGCGGTTCGGTGCACAGGACGATGCGGGCGATGCGGTTCGACGAGCCGGTGCTGGCGCGCGCGAGCTTCGTCAGCAGCGCGGCGAAATGCATGCGCACCTCGAAGCGTTCGACGATCTCGGCCGCCGGTGCGTCGGCCGCCTTATGCGGTCCGAGCCTGCGGCAGGCTTCGATATCGGGGAAGACCAGCGCCGTGATGTCGTCGCGGTCGCGGCCCGCGAACACGACGTCGCGCACGTAAGGCGCGCCGGCATTGACGAACTGCGCGCGCAGCGGCCCGACGCTGACCCAGGTGCCGGTGGACAATTTGAAGTCCTCGGCCACGCGGCCGTCGAACAGCAGCCCTTGCTTCGGGTCGGCGGGGTCGGCGAACTTGAACGTGTCGCCGAGCCGGTAGAAGCCTTCTTCGTCATAGGCCTCGGCGGTGAACTCCGGCTGGCGCCAGTAGCCGGGCGTGATGTTCGGCCCGCGCACGCGCGCCTCGAGCTTGCCCTCGAACGGCACGAGCTTCAGGTCCATGCCGGCCGCCGGCAGTCCCATATTGGCGGCGTCCTCGGTCGCCCAGGTGCGCGCCAGCGCGCAGGGTGCGGTCTCTGTCGAGCCGAAGCCGGTGAGGAAGAGGATGCGCTCGCCGCAGGTCTCCACCGCGAGCCGCTGCATCTCGTCGAAGACGTGCTGGGCGATGCCGGCGCCGGCGAACCACAGCACCTTCACGCGGCTGAAGAACATGCGGCGCAATTCGGCGTCGGCTTTCAGATGCGGCAGCAGCGCCTCGTAGCCCTTCGGCACGGTGAAGTACCAGGTCGAGGCGATCTCGCGCAGATTGCGCACGGTCTCCTCGATGGCGCCGGGCATCGGCTTGCCGTCGTCGATGTAGAACGTGCCGCCATTGGTGAGCACGAGGCCGACGTCATGATTGCCGCCGGCGGTGTGGTGCCACGGCGCCCAGTCGAGGATCACCGGCGGCTCATCGGCGAAATAGGCGAGCGCCTGCCGCAGCATCACCTGGTTCGAGCACCACATGCGCTGCGTATTGATGACGCATTTCGGCGTGCCGGTGGAGCCGGAGGTGAACAGGAACTTGGCGATGGTGTCGGGGCCGACGGCGGCATGCGCGGCGTCGACCGCGGCGTCGTCCTGCGCACGCAGGCTCGCGAACAGGGCGGCGGAACGGCCGGCGGGCGGATTGCTGCCAACCACGACTTCCACATCCTTCGGCACGGCCGCGTCGATGGCGCGGGCGAAGGCCTTCCCGTCCGCGGCGAAGACGAGGCCGGGCGTGATCAGGTCGACGATCGCGCGCAGGCGGGCGAAGTCGCCCGAGACCAGCGAATAGGCCGGCGAGATCGGCGCGTGTGGAACGCCGACATAGAGCGCGCCGACCGCGAGCAGGGCGTGGTCGATGCTGTGGCCGGAGAGGATGGCGATCGGCCGCTCGGCGGAGAGCTTGCGGGCGATGAGGGCGGCGCCGATGGCGCGCGCTTGTGCCCGCGCCTGCGCATAAGTGACGGTGCGCCAGCTGCCTTGTGCGTCGCGCTCCGCCATGAAGACGCGGTCGGGCGCGACTTTGGCCCAGTGGTCGAGGCGCTCGGTGATCTTGTCGGGGTAGGGCCCGAGCGGCTGCGGCGAGCGCAGGATAAGCGTGCCGTCGGGGCGCCGCTCGACCGTGACGTCCTGCGGCCCGAGCCGCACCGCGCGCAGCGGCGCGTCGAGCAATGTGCGTGCGGCTTCGCTCATGAGGCCTGCGCCAGTGTGATGGCCGCGGCCGGCAAAGGCGCGGCATAGAGCGCGTCGACCAGCGCGGCGCGGTTCTTCAGCACGGCGCGCTGATTGATCGAGCCCTTGTCGGTCATCTCGCTCTTGTCCATCGACGGCGGCTCGGCCATCGGCACGAGCCGCACGACCCGCGTCGAGGAGCCCGTGCTCGTCACCGCCAGGCTTGCAAGCCGCTCGGCAAACAGCGCGCGCACGCGCGCATGTTCGAGCACGGCCTCGACCGGCGCGTCGGCGGCGAGACCGGCGAGCTTGCGGCAGGCCTCGACGTCCGGGAACACCAATGCTGCAATGTCGCTGCGATCGGGACCGGCGAACACGACGTCGCGCACATAGGGCGCGAAGTGGTCGATGAAGCGGCCGCGCAGAGGGCCGACGCTGACCCAGGTGCCGGTCGACAATTTGAAATCCTCGGCGATGCGGCCGTCGAACAGCAGGCCCCTGGCCGGATCGTCGGCGTCGACGAATTTCAGGGCGTCGCCGATGCGGTAGAAGCCTTCGTCGTCGAAGGCCTCGCGTGTCAGTTTCTCCTCGCGCCAGTAGCCGGGCGTGATGTGCGGCCCGCGCAGGCGCGCCTCGAGCTTGCCGTCGCTCGGCACGAGCTTGAGTTCGACGCCGCGGCACGGCAGCCCGATATTGCCCGGACGGTCGAAATCCCAGGCGCAGGCGAGCGCCGCCGGCGCCGTCTCGGTCGAGCCGAGCGAGGTCACGAAGATCACGCGCTCGCCGGTCGTGCCGAGGGCGAGCTCGTTCATCTCGTTCCACGTCGTGTGGCTCAGGCCCGCGCCGGCATAGAACAGCATGTTGAGCCGGCTGAAGAAGGTCCGGCGCAGGGCCTCGTCGGCGCGGAAATGCGGCACCAGCGCCTCGTAGCCCTTGGGCACGTTGAAATAGATGGTCGGCGCCACATCGCGCAGATTGCGCACGGTCTTCGGCACGCCGGCCGGCGTCGGATTGCCGTCGTCGATATAGAGCGTGCCGCCGTGCGTCAGCACCATGTTGAAGTTGTGGTTGCCGCCGAAGGTGTGGCTCCACGGCAGCCAGTCGAGCACGACCGGCGGCTCCTCGGTGAGGAAGGTCAGGCCGGCGGCGATCATCGCCTGGTTGGCGCACAGCATGCGGTGCGTGTTGATGACGCCCTTCGGGTGCCCGGTCGAGCCCGAGGTGAACAGGAACTTGACGATGGTGTCGGGCGCGACCTGTGCGTGCGCGGCGGCGACGCCGCTGGCGTCCTCGGCGCCGATCAGGTCGGCGAACATCGTGGTCGGCCGGTCGCCGAGCGGGTTGCGCGCGACCACGAGCTCGACGTCGTCCGGCACGCTTGCGTAAAGCGCGCGCGCGAAGGGCCCGCCGTCATTGGCGAAGACGAGGCCGGGCGTCAGCAGCCCGAGGATCGCTTTCAATTTGCCGAAGTCGCTCGACATCAGCGAATAGGCCGGCGAGATCGGCGCGAAAGGAATGCCGACCAGCGTGGCGGCGAGGCCGATGAGCGCCTGCTCGATGTCGTTGCCGGAGAGGATGACGATCGGCCGTTCCGCCGAGAGGCCGCGCCGCAACAGCGCGGCGGCGATGCGCCGCACGCTCTCGCGCACCTGCGCGTAACTCAGTTTGCGCCAGGCGCCGCCGGCGTCGCGCTGCGCGAGGAAGATGCGGTCGGGCGTCGCGGCCGCCCATGTCTCCAGCGGCTCGATCAAAGTGCCGTGGTAGGCCGGCAGCGGCTCCTGCGCGCGCACGAGAATGCTGCCGTCGCTGCGGCGTTCGATGTTCGGCGTCGGCGGATTGAGCCGCACCGGACGCAGCCGGGCCGGCTCGGCCTCACGGACAGTGGTAGGCATTTCGTCCCCAACAATACTCCGCCCGGGCCGCAACCCTCAAGAGCGCGTCACCTTCGGCGCGCGCTTCTCGAGGAAGTCCCGGAGGCGGCTTTTCGCCTCGGGGTCGGCCTGGGCAATCGACGAGATCAGCGATTCCATGGCGAAGCCGGAGCCGGGCGGCATCTCGGCGATGCGCGGCAGCGCCTGCATGATCGCGAAATTGGTGAGCTCGGTGTTGCCGGCGATGCGGCGGGCGAGCGCGATGCCCTGGGCGCGGCCTTCGCCGGCATCGACGAGATAGGTGGTGAGCCCCATGGTGAGGCCCTCCTCGGCCGAATAGGTGCGGCCGGTGAGCATCATGTCCATCATGCGCGCGACGCCGATCAGCCGCGGCAGCCGCACCGAGCCGCCGCCGCCGACATAGATGCCGCGGCTGCCTTCGGGCAAAGCGTAATAGGCCGAGCGCTCGGCGACGCGCACATGCGCCGCCGCGGCGAGTTCGAGCCCGCCGCCGACCACCGCGCCGTGCAGCACGGCGACGACGGGCACCCTGCCATACTGGATCTTCTCGAAGGCGCGGTGCCAGCGCCCGGAATGGGCGATGCCCTCGCGGATGTCGCGGCCCTTGAGTTCCGACAGATCGAGCCCGGCCGAGAAATGCTCGCCCTCGCCGCAGAGCACGACCGCGCGGACGCCGGCCGGCAGGTCGCCGAAGAAGGCGTCGATGCCGGCGACCATGTCGTCGTCGAGCGCGTTGCGCTTCTGCGCGCGGTTGAGCCGCAGAATGGCGATCTCGCCGTCGATGTCGGCGGCGAGTGACTGCGGCAGCGGCGTGCCGCCGGTGCGGGCTGAGCGAGAACTCAATGGATACTCCCGGTTCGACGCCGCAGCCCTGCGGGGCCGCGGCGCCAGTGTCCGGCGAGACCGTCGCCGGCGATGCGCTAGCGAAAGCGCGGTCAGTTCTTCTTGACCAGCGGACAGCCGCCCTCGGCGAGCGGGCGGAAGGCCTTGTCGCCCGGGATCGTGCCGACCACCTTGAACACGTCCCAGTCGTCCTTCGCGTCCTCGGGCGCCTTCACCTGCAAAAGGTAGAGCGGGTGGATCTTGCGCCCGTCCTCGCGGATGGTGCCCTTGCCGTAGAGCGGATCGTCCGTTGGCATCGCCTTCATCGCATCGACGACGGCCTTGCCGTCGGTCGGCGAGCCGACCTTGTCGACCGCCTTGAGATAGTGCAGCACGGCGGAATAGACGCCGGCCTGCATGTGATTGGGATACATCTTCTTCGGATGGCGCGCGGCATAGCGCCTGGCGAAGGCGCGCGTGTCGTCGTTGAGGTCCCAATACCAGGCATTGATCGCGGTGAGCCCTTCCGCGGTCTTCTGCCCGACGGCGGGAACGCTCTGCAAGTCGAAGATCAGCGCGACGATCTTCTGCGCGGGCGAGATGTTGAAGTCGCGCGCCTGCTTGATGGCGTTGACGGTGTCGCCGCCGGCATTGGCGAGCGCGATGACGTCGGCCTTGGAGGCCTGCGCCTGCAGCAGGAACGAGGAGAAGTCGCTGGTGCCGAGCGGATGCCGCACGCTGCCGAGCACCTTGCCGCCTTCGGCGATCACCTCGTCGCTCGCCTGCTTTTCCAGATCGTGGCCGAAGGCATAGTCGGCGGTGAGGAAGAACCAGGTCTTGCCGCCCTGCGCCATCACGCCGCGCGCGGTGCCGTGACCGAAGGACCAGGTGTCGTAGGTCCAGTGCACGAAATTGGGCGAGCACTTCGGCCCGGTCAGCGCGGCCGTGCCCGCGCCCGAACCGATCACCACCTTGTTCTTGTCGCGGCCGATGTCACTCACCGCCAGCGCGACCGCCGAATTCGGCAGGTCGACGATCATGTCGACGCCTTCGGTGTCGAACCACTGCCGGGCGATCGCCGCGCCGACGTCGGGCTTGTTCTGATGGTCGGCCGACAGCACCTCGACCTTGCGCTTCGATTGTTTGGCGTAGTCCTCGACCGCCATCTGCGCCGCGAGGACCGAGCCCGGCCCCTGGAAGTCGGAATAGACGCTCGACATGTCGTTGAGGACGCCGATGCGCAGCGTGCCGTTGCTCTCGGCCGGCGCCGGCCCTGCGCCCAAAGCGAGCAAAACCGCGGCGGCCGTCAACGACCTGTACACGAGCTTGTACATGAGCGCCCTCCCTGAGGGCGGACGTCGACGCCGCCCAGGCGAGAATGTTGTCATCGACAACAATATGCGTCAAGCGATCCGTGCCGACCGCCGCGTGCGCGCGCGGCTCGAAGCGTGAAATGCGGCCGCCCACCGGGTTCGGCGTGCATCGCTCGGCGGCGCAGCGCGCGGCTCGTGCAGTTGCCGAATTCGGCTGAGCGTCTACTCGACCTCGTAGACGTCCAGCTTGACCGCCTGCGCCAGCCTGGCGCCGTGGGCGATCGCAAGGATGCGGTTCATCCAGTCGAGGTCCGGCTCTCCGGTCTCGAACCGCATCACGGTGCGGAAATAATAGAGCGCCGGGTGGACAGGCTCGCCGCGCGCCAGCCGCGCGATCACCTCGGGCGGGCCGTGGCGCAGGCCGACGCTGTCGACCAGGACGCGGCCGCCGGCGTCGCTTTCGACGGTGTAGCGCGCCTTGATGTCGGCGGCGCCATCGGCGCGGATCACCTGCCAGTCGGCGCCGCCGGGCAGCACGCGGCCGTTGAACTTCGGCCCACGCACGGACCCGCCGAGAATGCCGATGATCCGCCGTTCGCCCACCGGCGTGCGGCCGAGGTTCACGATGGGTTCGAGTTCGGCTTCGATGGTGAAGATCGGTTGCGCGCTGAGCATGGCAGCCTGTTCGTTGGAGTCCCAACCGCCATTTGACCCGTTCCGTGGCGGGCCGTAAATACGAACCCGAAAAATGTGAGGTTCGTTCGCAATGGCGCAGATCACGTCGCTTTCCGCCGCCATCGGGGCCGCCGTTCACGACGGCGATACCGTGGCGCTGGAGGGCTTCACCCACCTCATTCCGCATGCCGCCGGCCACGAAATCATCCGCCAGGGCCGCAAGCATCTGACGCTCATCCGCATGACCCCCGACCTGATCTACGATCAGATGATCGGCATGGGCTGCGTCGACAGGCTCGTCTTCTCCTGGGGCGGCAATCCCGGCGTCGGCTCGCTGCACCGCTTCCGCGACGCGGTCGAGCAGGGCTGGCCGAACAAGATCGAGATCGAGGAGCATTCGCACGCCGCCATGGCCAACGCCTACGAGGCGGGCGCCGCGGGGCTGCCCTGTGCCGTTTTCCGCGGCTACATCGGCGGCGGCCTGCCGGCGGTGAACCCGAAGATCAAATTCATCGCCTGCCCGTTCACCGGCGAACGTCTGGCGGCCATTCCGGCGCACCGGCCCGACGTCGCGGTCATCCACGCGCAGCGCGCCGACCGCAAGGGCAACGTCATGATCGAGGGCGTGCTCGGCGTGCAGAAAGAGGCCGTACTCGCCTCGAAGCGGCAGGTGGTGACGGTCGAGGAGATCGTCGACGAATTGCCCGAGCGCAGCCTCAATGCCGTCGTGCTGCCGCATTGGACGGTCAGCCATGTGGTCGAGGTGCCGGGCGGCGCGTTCCCCTCCTATGCGCAGGGCTACTACCCGCGCAATAACGGCTTCTACAAGCAGTGGGACGAGATCGCGCGCGACCGCGACACGTTCCAGGCCTGGATGAAAGAAAACGTGCTCGACAAGGGTCCCGATGCCTTCGCGCAATATGCGCGCAAGCGCGCGAGCTGAGGACGATGATGGCCCGCAGGTTTCTCCTGTCATTCCGGGACGGCGCGGAACGCGCCGGACCCGGAATCCAGGACCACAACGTGAGGCTTTCCAATTTGGCTCTGGATTCCGGGTTCGCTCGCTCTCGCTCGCGCCCCGGAATGACGAGGTAGAAATGGCCGATTACAAGCCCAACGAGATGATGACCATCGCCGCGGCGCGTGGCCTGAAGAACGACGACGTCTGCTTCGTCGGCATCGGCCAGCCGTCGGCGGCCTGCAATCTGGCGCGGCTGACGCATGCGCCCGACATCACGCTGATCTACGAGTCGGGCACGCTCGCCACCAAGCCGAACGTGCTGCCTTTGTCGATCGGCGACGGCGAATTGTGCGAGACGGCGCTGACCACCGTGTCGGTGCCGGAGATGTTCCGCTACTGGCTGCAGGGCGGCCGCATCAAGGTCGGGTTCCTCGGCGGTGCGCAGATCGACAAATACGCCAATCTCAACACCACCGTGGTCGGGCCCTACGACAGGCCGAAGGTGCGGCTGCCGGGCGGCGGCGGCGCGCCGGAAATCGCCACCTCCTGCGGCGAGATCTTCATCATCATGGCGCAGGGGAAGCGCGGCTTCGTCGATAAGCTCGATTTCGTCACCTCGATCGGCCATGTGACCGGCGGGGACAGTCGGCAGAAGCTGGGCGTCAGGACCAAGGGCCCGACGCGGCTGATCACCGATCTGGCACTGTTCGAGCCCGACCCGGAGACGAAGGAGATGATCGTCACCTCCATGCATCCGGGCGTGACGCGCGCGCAAATCCAGGAGAACACCGGCTGGCAGGTGCGGTTCGCGGCCCAGGTCGCGGAAACCGCGCCGCCGACCCAACAGGAACTCGAAGTGCTGCGTGATATCCAGGCGCGCACGGCGCGCGCCCACGCGGCGGCGTAAAGTTTTCTTCTTACCTCCCCCTGAAAGGGGGAGGTCGGCGAGCGGAGCTCGCCGGGTGGGGGTCGTCTTGGCTGCTTCAAGAAGACCCCCTCCCTGACCCTCCCCCTTTCAGGGGGAGGGAACTGAGATGTCCGTCAGCGGACGACCGAGTGAGGCATAGAGATGCGTGACGTTTTCATCTGCGACGCGGTGCGCACGCCGATCGGCCGCTACGGCGGCTCGCTCGCCAAGGTGCGCGCCGACGATCTCGCCGCGGCGCCGATCAAGGCGCTGATGGCGCGCAATCCGAAGGCCGACTGGTCGAAGCTCGACGAGGTCTATTACGGCTGCGCCAACCAGGCCGGCGAGGACAACCGCAACGTCGCGCGCATGGCGCTCCTGCTTGCGGGGCTGCCCGACCACGTGCCGGGCGTGACGCTCAACCGCCTCTGCGCCTCCGGGCTCGAGGCGGTCGGCAGCGCCGCGCGCGCGATCCGCGCCGGCGAGATGGAGTTCGCGATTGCCGGCGGCGTCGAGTCGATGACGCGCGCGCCCTTCGTCCAGGGCAAGGCGACGGAAGCCTTCTCGCGCGCGGCGGAGATCTTCGACACCACCATCGGCTGGCGCTTCGTCAATCCGCTGATGAAGAAGCAGTACGGCGTCGACTCGATGCCGGAGACCGGCGAGAACGTCGCCGAGCGGTTCCAGGTGACGCGCGCCGACCAGGACGCTTTCGCGCTGCGCTCGCAGCAGAAGGCGGGCAAGGCCATCGCCGCCGGCTTTTTCGCGCAGGAGATCGTCGCGGTCGAAATCGCCGGCCGCAAGGGCGAGGTGGTCAAGGTCGACACCGACGAGCATCCGCGCCCGGAGACGACGCTGGAGCAGCTCGCCAAGCTCAAGACGCCGTTCCGCAATCCCGGCACGGTGACGGCCGGCAACGCTTCCGGCGTCAACGACGGCGCCGCGGCGCTGATCGTCGCTTCGGAAGAGGCGGTGAAGGCGCACGGCCTGACGCCGCGGGCGCGCATCCTCGGCATGGCCGCCGCCGCGGTGCCGCCGCGCATCATGGGCATCGGCCCGGTGCCGTCGACGCAGAAGCTGATGGCGCGGCTCGGCCACAAGATCGGCGACTACGATGTGATCGAGCTCAACGAGGCTTTCGCCTCGCAGTCGCTGGCGTGCCTGCGCCAGCTCGGGCTTCCTGACGACGCCGAACACGTCAATCCGCATGGCGGCGCCATCGCGCTCGGCCATCCGCTCGGCATGTCCGGCGCGCGCCTGGCGCTGACCGCGGCGCACGCGCTCGAGGCGCGGGACGGCAGGCTCGGCCTCGCCACGATGTGCGTCGGCGTCGGCCAGGGCGTGTCGCTGGCCATCGAGCGCGTGTAAGCGAACAAGAACGACATCAAGGGGGACTTATGTCACTCGTCTATCCAACCAAGAGCCTGGAGAACTTCCCCAGGCATCTGACGCCGGGCTACCGCAGCACCGTCAAGCGCTCGCCGTCGAAGCCGCTGATCATCATGCCGCACACGCTGTCGGAACTGACCGGGCCGGTCTACGGCCACGACGCGGTGCAGGAGGGCGACAACGACCTCACCAAGCAGGGCAAGAGCGAGCCGCTCGGCGAGCGCATCATCGTGCACGGCCAGGTGCTCGACGAGGACCGGCGCCCTGTGCCGGACACGCTCGTGGAGATCTGGCAGGCCAATGCCTGCGGCCGCTACGTGCATGTCGTCGACCAGCATCCGGCGCCGCTCGATCCGAACTTCACCGGCGCCGGCCGCACCATCACCGACAAGAACGGCTACTACCGCTTCGTCACCATCAAGCCGGGCGCCTATCCGTGGGGCAACCACCCCAACGCCTGGCGGCCGAACCACATCCACTTCTCGGTGTTCGGCCACTCGTTCGTGTCGCGCCTCGTCACCCAGATGTATTTCCCGGGCGACTACCTGTTCCCGTTCGATCCGATCTTCAATTCGGTGACGGACGAGAAGGCGCGCATGCGCATGGTTTCGACCTTCGACCTCGAGAGCACCATTCCCGACTGGGCGCTCGCCTTCCGCTTCGACATCGTGCTGCGCGGCCGCGAAGCGACGCCCCTCGACAACGACGAGCACTAGCGCATGATCCCGAAAAGTGGACACCGGTTTTCGGATAAGATCATGCGCAAAGGAAAAAACTAATGTCCGAAATCACGCCATCGCAGACCGTCGGTCCGTTCTTCGCCTATGGCCTCACGCCGAAGGGCCGCGCGCACTGGGACCCGAACGGCACCTATGCCTGGAAGGAAACCGTCGGCGACAACCTGATCACGCCGGACGCGGCCGGCCAGAAGATCCGCATCCAGGGGCAGGTGATCGACGGCGACGGCGCGCCGATCAACGACTGCATGCTGGAGATCTGGCAGGCGGACTCGCAGGGGCGCTATGCCAGCCCGCAGGACAAGCGCGCGCTGCCGAACACGCAGTTCAAGGGCTTCGGCCGTTCGGCGACCGACAAAAACGGCGTCTACAATTTCGACACCATCAAGCCCGGCGCGGTGCCGGGGCCCGGCGGCAAGCCGCAGGCGCCGCACATCGTCGTCTGCATCTATTCGCGCGGCATGCTGCGGCAGGTCTATACGCGGCTCTATTTCGCCGACGAGGCGGCGAACGCGTCCGATCCCATCCTGGCGCTGGTGCCGGAGGATCGCCGCGGCACCCTCATCGCCCGCAAGACGGGGGAGCAGAACGGCCTGCCGCTTTATCGCTTCAATATCTATGTCCAGGGCCCCAACGAGACGGTTTTCTTCGAGATCTGACCTTCGGCGCCGGTTTCCCGGCCGGCAATCGGCGCCGACAGCGGGGCGGGAGAGGGCGGCTTGCCCACTCCCGCCCTTCTTTTATGCCCAGAGAGTGGGCAGTGGCCCAAATGACGTTCTCGGCCGGCGCACGTTTGTGTCTGGGGAGGCTCATAACCCCTTGAATTGTCGCCATTTGACTTAATTATTTTTGCCCACCCACTCTGCCCAACTTTCCCATCATCAATTTTGTGGTTGACGCCGCGTGGGACTCTTGGTTCGCTGGGAACCAAGAACAGGCCGCAAGAGCCGAGAGGAAACGCCATGAACGAGCAGATTCTCCAGGAGATCAGCGACTTCTGTCGTCAGCGCGGGCTCGCCGAATCGACCTTCGGACGCCGCGCTGTCAACGACGGCAAGCTCGCCAGTCGGCTGCGCAATGGCGGCCGCATCACCACCGACACTCTCGATCGCATCCGCGCCTTCATGGCGCAGGGGCAGGACGACCCGCCGGGGCGCCGGCGCATCCTGTTCGATCCCGTTGTCGCCGGCACTGCCGGCACCGTCGTCACCCACCCACAGCCGACAGCACAATTGCCGATGGTCAAGCCGCCCGCCCCTTCCGTCGCCTCCGGCCAGGCGAGCGACGATCCACAGCGCAATTTCCGCTTCTTCGACAATCGACAGAAATATCTGCTGTTCGTGAACACCTGCAGCGAGAAATGGGAGGTGGCGAATCGCGTCAGCCTCGAGCTCGCCAACATTCATCCGCGTCCGCCGGCGGTGCGCCTGTTCGACGCCGGCGTCGGCGACGGCACCGTGCTCGCCCGCGTGATGCGCGCCATGCACGACCGCTTCCCGACCATGCCGTTCTATGCCGTCGGCAAGGAAATCAGCCTCGAGGACGTGCGCCTGACGTTGCAGAAACTGCCCGACCGCTTCGTCGAGCATCCGGCGAGCGTCGTCGTGCTCACCAACCTCGCTTATGCCGAGGCGCCGTGGCTGGCGGTGAAATCGCTGTCCGCGGCCACCAGCCTGATCTGGAAGGAAGTGGCGATGGAGGGCACCACCGCGCACTCCTTCGAGCAGCAGATCACAGCGCTGGAATCCTTCCTTGCCGACTCCTGGAAAGCGCGAGTTTCCGCCAAGAGCGGCAACCCGGTCTACGAGCGGCCGGTCATCCTCATCCTCTACCGCAACGACCACAAGTTCCTGCTCGACCAGATCATCCCCAAGCCGGGCGGCACGGTCGCCGACTACGATCTGGTCATCGCCTCGCAGCCGTTCCGCGCCCGCGCCTCACTCGACTTCAAGGCCAAGCGCGTTCTGGCGCCGCTCGCCCGCTCGCTCGGTCCGGGCGGCCGCATGATCGCCATCCATTCGCACGGCAACGATCCGGGCATGGAGGTCATCCGCAAGGTCTGGCCGGAGGACAATCCGTTCGTCCATAACCGCCACGATCTGCTGAAGGCGGTGAAGCAGGAACTGGGTGCGGCCGGCCGCGATCTCAATTTCAACGCCTATTCCGACCAGCGTTCGCTGTTCCGCTACGACATGCATACGCTGCCGTCGGAAATCTCCTCCTCGATCGGCACCTCGACGCTGCTCGCCGCCTGGAACGCGGCAATCTACGTGGCGCAGGTCGAGGACGACCGGCTCGCCGACATCAACGCCGAGCGGCGCTACGTCGATGCCACCCGCGACGTGCTGCAGGAGCACGGCGGCCTGTGGTTCTACGACGAGTCCTTCGTCATCTCGCGCCGGCGCGAGTGATGCCGGCGACGGCCGAAGCGCGTGAGGGGGCGGCAGCCTTTGCCGCGCGCTTCTCTATCGAGACGACGAAGCCGACTGCAGCCGAAATCGCGGCGATTGCGGAATTGGTGCCGCCGACTACCGAAGTCTATATCACCGCGGTGCCGACGCTCGCCGCCGACGAACTGGTGAGTGCGGCCGGCGGTCTGAGGCGGGCCGGGCTCGAGCCGGTGGTCCACATCGCAGCCCGGCGCCTGCCTAGTGCGCGCGCCCTCGACGATCTGCTCGACCGTCTCGCCGGCGAAGCCGCTGTGCGGCGGCTGCTGGTCATCGGCGGCGACGTCGACGCGGCCGGTCCGTTCGCCGACGCGCTGGCGGTCATCCAGAAAGGCCGGCTCGCCGAACGCGGTTTCGCCGAGATCGGCATCGGCGCCTATCCTGAGGGTCATCCGCGCATACCGCCGGGGCGGCTGGAAGGCGCGCTCGACGAGAAGATTGCTGCGGCGACGGCGCAGGGGCTCAAGGTTCACATCGTGAGCCAGTTCTCGTTCTCCGGCGAGCGCATCGTCGCCTGGCTGCGGCAATTGCGGGCCTGCGGCATCCAGTTGCCTGTGAAGGTCGGCATGGCCGGTCCGACCAGCGTACCGGCGCTTATCCGCTTCGCCCGCCGCTGCGGCGTCTCCGCCTCGCTGCGCGGGCTGATGTCGGGCGCGGCGACCGCGCTGATCGGCCATGTCGGGCCCGATCGGATCGTCGCCGAGCTGTCCGCCGCCGGCGGCCTGGGCGACATCGCCGCGCATTATTTTTCATTCGGGGGGGCCATTGAAACGGCCCGCTACGCGTGCGATGCCGCGCATGGAACGCACGGCGCCCGCCGTGCTATGGCTCATCCACAATAGGCGCGCGTCCTCGCCGGGCGGCGCATCCATCGGGAGGGAAGTGACGATGGCTCAGAGAAGCAAACCGCCGTTCCGCGCCGACCATGTCGGCTCGATCCTGCGCACCGCGCCGGTCAAGGAAGCCCGCGCCAAGCGCGAGAAGGGCGAGATCACCGCGGCCCAGCTCGAGGAGGTCGAGGATCGCGAGATCATCAAGATCATCCAGAAGCAGGAAGAGGTCGGGCTGCAGGCGATCACCGACGGGGAATTCCGCCGCTCCTGGTGGCACTTCGACTTCTACGGAATGATGGACAATGTCGAGATCTACGAGCTCGACCACGGCATCCAGTTCCAGGGCGTGCAGACCAAGCCGCGCTCGATCAAGGTCACCGGCAAGATCGGGTTCTCGAACCACCCGATGATCGAGCATTTCAAATTCCTCAAGGCGCATACCAAGCAGACGCCGAAGATGTGCATCCCGGCGCCGTCGACGTTCCATTTCCGGCTGGAGCCGAATGCCGTGAGCAAGGACGCTTATGCGAACCGCGACGCCATCTTCGACGATCTGGCGGTCGCCTATCAGAAGGCGATCAAGGCCTTCTACGACGCCGGCTGCCGTTATCTGCAGTTCGATGACACCGCCTGGGCCTATCTGTGCTCGCAGGAGGAATTGAAGAAGGCGCGCGACCGCGGCCTCGACGTCGACCACCTGCAGGAGAGCTACTCGAAGTGCATCAACAAGGCGCTCGAGGCCAGGCCTGCCGACATGACGATCACCACGCATGTCTGCCGCGGTAACTTCCGCTCCACCTTCATCTCCTCGGGCGGCTACGAGCCGGTGGCGGAGACGCTGCTGTCGAAGTGCAACTACGACGGCTACTTCCTCGAGTACGACACCGATCGCGCCGGCGGTTTCGAGCCGCTGCGCTTCCTGCCCAAGGGCAACAAGCAGGTCGTGCTCGGCCTCGTTACCTCCAAGAGCGGCACGCTCGAGAAGAAGGACGACGTCAAGCGGCGCATCGAGGAGGCGACCAAGTTCGCCGCGCTCGATCAGCTCTGCCTGTCGCCGCAGTGCGGCTTCGCCTCGACCGAGGAGGGCAACGTGCTCGCCGAAGAGGAGCAGTGGGCCAAGCTGCGCATGATCGTCGACCTGTCACGCGAGGTCTGGGGGAAGTAACGAACGCTGCCATCGTCCGCGCAAGCGGGCGATCCAGCCCTCAGCCACAAGCATTCGGCCGAGGCGCTCTTGCGTGCGTGATGCCCCGCATCCGCGGGGCATCACGGCAGAGAGGGAGTGAAGCATGCAACGGACCATGCCGCCGTTCCGCGCCGACCATGTCGGCAGTCTGCTCCGCCCGGCGGCTCTCAAGGATGCCCGCGCCAAATTCGCCAAAGGCGAGATCGACGCCGCTGCGCTGAAGGCGGTGGAGGATCGCGAGATCGAGCGCGCGGTGCGCAAGCAGGAAGAAGTCGGGCTGAAGCTCGCGACCGACGGAGAATTCCGCCGCTCCTGGTGGCATTTCGACTTCTACCGGGGGCTCGACGGCGTCGAGATGGTCCAGGCGGCGGAGGGCATCCATTTCGCCGGCGTCGACACCAAGCCGGAAACGGTGCACGTCACAGGCAAGGTCGGCTTCTCCACCCACCCGCATGTCGAGCATTTCAAGTTCCTGAAGGCGCACTGCAATGTGACGCCGAAGATGACGATTCCCGCGCCGTCGACGCTGCACTTCCGGCAGGGGCGGCAGTCGATCAGCCGCGCCGTCTATCCCGAGCTTGGCGCCTATTTCGACGACGTCGCGCTCGCCTATCAAAAGGCGATCCGCGCCTTCTACGACGCCGGCTGCCGCTATCTGCAGCTCGACGACACCGCCTGGGCCATGATCTGCGACCCGAAGCAGCGTGATGACTCACGCAAGCGCGGCGACGACCCGGATGCCCTGCCGGCGCAGTATGCGCGCATGACCAACAAGGCGTTGGCAGCCAAGCCCGCCGACATGGTCATCACCATGCATTCCTGCCGCGGCAATTTCCGCTCCACTTTCATTGCCTCCGGCGGCTATGCGTTCGTCGCCGAGGAGCTGTTCGGCAAGGTCAATATTGACGGCTATTTCCTCGAATTCGACACCGGGCGCGCCGGCGGCTTCGATGTGCTGCGGCATATCAGGGGCAACAAGCAGGTTGTGCTCGGCCTGGTCACGTCCAAGAGCGGCACGCTGGAGAACAAGGACGACATCAAGCGCCGCATCGACGAGGCGACGAAATACGTGCCGCTGGAGCAACTCTGCCTGTCGCCGCAATGCGGCTTCGCCTCGACCGAGGAGGGCAACGTGCTCGCCGAGGAGGAGCAGTGGGCGAAGCTCAGGATGATCGTCGAGCTGGCGGAGGAGGTCTGGGGCTGATCCCGCCCCATTCAGGGGAGGGATAATAAGAGCAGCAGGGAGAAGCTTCGATGCCGACACGCACGACGCCGCCCTTTCGCGCCGACCATGTCGGCAGCCTGCTGCGTTCCGCCGCGCTGAAAGCGGCGCGCGTCGACCGCGCGCGCGGTGCCATCACCCCCGACGAATTGCGCGAGATCGAGGATTGCGAGATCGCGGCGCTGATCGCCCGGCAGGAGGCGGTCGGGCTCAAGTCGATCACCGACGGCGAATTTCGCCGCAAGTCGTGGCAGACCGACTTCATCTCGGCGCTGCCCGGCATCGAGACGGTGCCGCACCAACGGAAGGTCAGGTTTCAGGGGGGCGTGCAGCCGCAGCAGGTGCTGACGCGCGTGACGCGCAAGCTCGGCGATTTCACCGACCACCCGATGATCGACCACTTCCGGTTCGTCGCCGCGCATACGCGGCAGACGCCGAAGATGACGATCCCGTCGCCGTCGGCGCTACACTTCCGGGACGGCCGCGAGGCGGTGCCGGCCTCGGTCTATCCGGACATCGCGGATTTCTACCGCGATCTCGGCGCGACCTACCGCAAGGCAGTGCGCGCATTCGCCGATGCCGGCTGCCGCTACCTGCAGCTCGACGAGGTCAACCTCACTTATCTGTGCGACCCGACGCTGGTGCAGAAAGTCCGCGGCCGCGGCGAGGATCCGGCGGCGCTGCTCGAGGCCTATGCCGGCATGATCAACACGGCGATCGCGGACATTCCGGCGGACATGACGATCACCATGCATCTGTGCCGCGGCAATTTCCGCTCGACCTTCGTCGCTTCCGGCGGCTACGAGCCGGTGGCGGAGACGATGTTCAACGCGATTGGCGTGCACGGCTATTTCATGGAGTTCGACTCTGACCGCGCGGGCGGCTTCGAGCCCTTGCGCTTCGTGCCGAAGGGCAAGACCGTCGTGCTCGGCCTCGTCACCTCGAAGACCGGCACACTCGAGAACAAGGACGAGATCAGGCGGCGCATCGACGAAGCGGCGAAATGCGTCCCTTTGGAGCAGCTCTGTCTGTCGCCGCAATGCGGCTTCGCCTCGACCGAGGAGGGCAACGTGCTCGCCGAGGAGGAGCAGTGGGCGAAGCTGCGCATGATCGTGGAACTGGCTGACGAGATTTGGGGGCGCTGAGTTTCAACGAAGCATGTCATCACCGGGCGGTCGCGAAGCGACGGGTGCCGGCGATCCCGCTCAGGAGGCCACAGGCGTTGCGTCCCTGAGCGGGATGGCCGGGGCAAGCCCCGCCATGACAGAATAATCATTCGGAGCACGACATGTCGCTACGCACCAAGCCGCCGTTCCGCGCCGATCATGTCGGCAGCCTGTTGCGCCCTGCCGTGCTGAAGGAAGCGCGGGCCAAGTTTGCCAGCGGCGAGATCGACGCTGCCGCGCTCAAGGCCGTCGAGGACCGCGAGATCGCGCGTGTCATCGGCAAGCAGGAGGAGGTCGGCCTGCAATCGGTCACCGACGGCGAATTCCGTCGGTCGTGGTGGCATCTCGATTTCCTCTGGGGCCTCGACGGCATCGAGAGGCACGTGATGAACACCGGCGTCGCCTTCGCCGCGGTGACGACGCGCAACGAGGGTGTCAAGGTGACCGGTCGGATCGGCTTCACCGCGCATCCGATGATCGAACATTTCAAGTTCGTCGCGACGCATACGACGCGCACGCCGAAGATCACGATCCCGGCGCCGTCGGCGCTGTATGGCAGGCCGACGAAGCCGCCGATCGACGCCGCCGTCTACCCGCGCCTCGACGCGATGTTCGAGGATCTCGGCCAGGCGTATCGGAAGGCCGTGCGCGCCTTCGCCGACGCCGGCTGCCGCTACCTGCAACTCGACGAGGTGTTCGTCGCCATGCTCTGCGACGAGGCGTACCGCGCGCAGATGACGGCGCGCGGCGACGATCCGGACAGGCTCGGCGAGCTTTACGCCGATCTCGTCAACACCGCGATGTCCGACATTCCGCCGGACATGACCGTCACGATGCATATGTGCCGCGGCAACTACAAGAGCACCTATATGGGCAGCGGCGGTTACGACAAGGTGCAGGAGATCCTGTTCGGCAAGATCAGGGTGCACGGCTTCTTCATGGAATACGACACCGCCCGCGCCGGCGGCTTCGCGCCCTTGCGCTTCGTGCCGAAGGACCGGCAGGTGGTGCTCGGTCTCGTCACCTCGAAGACCGGCGCGCTCGAGAACAAGGACGAGATCAGGCGGCGCATCGACGAAGCGGCGAAGTTCGTGCCGCTCGAGCAGTTGTGCCTGTCACCGCAATGCGGCTTTGCCTCGACCGAGGAAGGCAACACGCTGACCGAGGAGCAGCAGTGGGCGAAACTCGCCATGATCGTCGACGTCGCGCGGGAGGTGTGGGGTTAGCGGCCCGCCGCTCCGCAGCGCTCCCCGGCACGAGGCCTAGCTCACTTCCGCTCGACGTACGTCACCTTGATGGACTGCGAGGCGTCGACCACGCGTCGGCGCAATTTGCTCGCATCCTTCGGTGGCGGCCCCAGCGTGTAGGTGACCTCGGCCGCGTCGTTCGCCAGCCATTTCACCGTCGGCGCGTCGGCGGCCTTCGCCGGCACGGCGCAGGGCGACCAGTAGACCTGATAGCCCTTCTCGCTCTCGGCGAAATTGTCGGGATAGATCGCCAGATAGATCGACACGCTTTCGTAGCAGAACGGCGCGTCGCCGCCCTGCGTCAGGCGGAACACGACCGCCTTGTAGCGCCCACCTGGCGCCGCCACGGCCGTGAGCGACTTCTCCACCGGATCGATGGTGCGGCTCATATAGACGGATACGGCGGCTGCAAGCGCGACGGCGACGGCAAGGCCGATGATGAGGATCTTCGATTTCACCGCCGCTCTGTCGTCGGTTCGGATGCGATTGTCAAACAGCGCGCTGTCGCAGCGTGACGACAACCAGGCAAGCTTCGCCGGCCCTGTTGTTTGACGGCGCGGGCGCGCCGGTGTCCCTTTTTCCTCCCCTCCGAAGAGGGAATGGAGCGCACCCGATCTCGGGTTTACCCGAGATCGGGTTTTTGATGCGCAAGTCGGGTAAACCCGACTTGCGATGGCGCCAGGGGGCTTGCGAGGCCCCCTCGTGGCAGACCAGACCCTCATGATCGGGTCCGCCTGCGCGCCGTTCGGGACGAGGTGGTTATCCCATCCCGGGCGCGCCACCCCCTTGCGATCGGGGGTGCTGCGCCTCCCGGCGCTCCATTCGCCGGCTTCGCCACAGGCGAAACCGGCCACGGCGCGCATTGTCGGCGCGCCGGCCTCGTCTCCGGACCGCTCGCCACTCGAGATGGCGCGCGGACGGGTACGAGACTTGGCCTAAATATTCCTATATAGGACAGATGTCAATAGGGGCGTTTGCGATCCGATCGGACCGGCGGTGCCTCACTCTGCGGCGGTCCGCGCCCCCGCGCCCCAGCGGTTCTCGATGTAATCGATCACCATCTGCTTGAAGTCGGCCGACAGCGTCGCGCCGCGCAGGGTCGCCGCTTTCTTGCCGTCGATGAAGACCGGCGCGGTCGGCTGCTCGCCGGTGCCGGGCAGCGAGATGCCGATGTCGGCATGCTTCGACTCGCCCGGGCCGTTGACGATGCAGCCCATCACCGCGACGTTGAGCGTCTCGACGCCCGGATAGCGCGTCTTCCACTCCGGCATCGAGTCGCGGATGAAGCTCTGGATATCGGCGGCGAGCTCTTGGAACGTGGTCGAGGTGGTCCGGCCGCAGCCGGGGCAGGCCGCGACCAGCGGCACGAAGGTGCGCAGGCCCATCGTCTGCAACAGCTCCTGGCCGACCTGCACTTCCCTTGTGCGGTCACCGCCGGGCTCCGGCGTGAGCGAGATGCGGACCGTGTCGCCGATGCCCTGCTGCAGCAGCACGCCCATCGCCGCGCTCGAGGCGACGATGCCCTTGGTGCCCATGCCGGCTTCGGTCAAGCCGAGATGCAGTGCGAAATCGGAGCGGCGCGCGAGCTCGCCGTAGACGGCGATCAGGTCCTGCACCGCCGACACCTTCGCCGACAGGATGATACGGTCCTTCGGCAGGCCGATCTCGATCGCGCGCTCGGCCGACAGCAATGCCGACTGCACCATCGCCTCGTGCATCACGCGGCGGGCGTCGAGCGGATTCGGCGATTTGGAATTCTCGTCCATCAGCGCGGTCAGGAGCTCCTGGTCGAGCGAGCCCCAGTTGGCGCCGATGCGCACCGGCTTGCCGTGCCTGATCGCCATCTCGACGATCTGCGAGAACTGCTTGTCCCTCTTGTCCTTGAAGCCGACATTGCCGGGATTGATGCGGTACTTGTCGAGCGCCTCGGCGCAGCCGGGATGTTCGGCGAGCAGCTTGTGGCCGATGTAGTGGAAGTCGCCGACGATGGGCGCGTTGACGCCCATCTTCACGAGCCGCTCCTTGATCTTCGGTACGGCGGCGGCCGCTTCGTCGCGGTCGACGGTGATGCGCACCAGTTCGGAGCCGGCGCGGGCCAGTGCTGCGACCTGGCGGACGGTGGCGTCGACGTCGGCGGTGTCGGTGTTGGTCATCGACTGCACGACGATGGGCGCGCCGCCGCCGACCGTGACCCCGCCGACATTGACGGCGACCGTCTGGTGCCGCGCCTGTGCCGAAATACCGCTCATGAGTGCCGACCTTCGAAGGAAATGCCGAACAGGAGTAGCCCGCCGGTGGCCGAAGCGCAAAGCGGCCTTGGCGGGCGGGGCAGGTGTGCCGCTCCAGAGGCCTGGAGCCGGGGCCGCGCCGAAGTTCCAACCCCTTGCGCCGTCGTCTGTTCCGGCCCGGGCCCTGACCGACACCTCCGCTCCGATGGGCCGGTCCTTGCCGCGCGGTCCGACCCCGGGCTACCTGCCTGGACCTTCAAGATGACCGGCACGTGACGCCCTGCGTGGGGCGCAAGGGAGGCTTTACCGGATTTCATTTGCATGCAAATAATTATGGCGAACCGACCGGAGCGGACGATGCCGCACATCAGCACGCGGGACGGGACACGGTTGTACGTGGAGGAGGCGGGGCAGGGCACGCCCGTCATCTTCGTCCACGAATACGCGGGCGACTTCCGCACCTGGGAGCCGCAGATGCGGTTCTTCTCGCGCGCGCACCGCTGCGTCACCTATTCGCAGCGCGGCTATCCGCCTTCGGACGTGCCGGGCGATCCGGTGAAATACGGCCAGGACGTCGCTAACGACGATGTCGTCGCAGTCATGAATGCGCTGAAGATCGACAAGGCGCACGTCGTCGGCCATTCGATGGGCGCGCTCACCGCGCTGCTCGTCGGCCTGAAATATCCCGGGCGCTGTCTCAGCGTCACCGCCGCCGGCTGCGGCTACGGCTCGAGTCCCGATCCGGCCGTCGTCGAACAGACGCGCGAGGCCTCGCGCGCGACCGCGCGCATGTTCGAGACCGAGGATTTCAAGGTGGCGGCGGCGCGCTACGCCGACGGCGCCACGCGGCAGACGCACAAGCACAAGGACCCGCGCGGCTTCGCCGAATTCGCCGCGATGCTCGCCGAGCATTCGCCCATCGGCCACGCGCTGACCATGCGCGAAGTGCAGGCGAAGCGGCCGAGCCTGTGGGAGCTGGAAGGCGAGCTGAAGACATTCTCGCTGCCGCTCCTGGTGCTGGTCGGCGACGAGGACGACTGGTGCCTGGAGTCCAGCGTCTATCTCAAACGCACGGTGCCGACCGCCGGGCTCTGCGTCATTCCGCGCGCGGGCCACACCATCACCAGCGAGGAGCCGGCCGCATTCAACGCCGCGCTCGCCGATCTGATCGCCAATGCCGAGGCCGGGCGCTGGATGGCGCATCGCGGCCGCTAGACCTTTTCGGAAGGAGGAGTGCGATGGACCTCAGGCTCACAGGCAAGACCGCAGCGGTGACCGGCGGCTCGGAAGGCATCGGCAAGGGCATTGCGCTCGCCCTGGCCAAAGAAGGCGTCGACGTCGCCATCTGCGCGCGGCGCAAGGAGCCGCTCGAAGCGACAGCGCAGGAGATCGCGAAAGCCACAGGCCGCAAGGTCGTGCCGATCACCGCCGACCTGCGCCAGGACGCCGACGCCAAGGCCTTCATCGCCGAGGCGCACAAGGCGCTCGGCCGCATCGACATCATGGTCAACAATGCCGGCTCGGCCGCCGGCGGCGTCATCGAGCACCTGACCGAGGACGATTGGGAGAAGGGCCTGCAGCTCAAGTTCATGGGCTATGTGCGCTGCCTGCGCTACGTGCTGCCGATCATGCGCGCGCAGGGCGGCGGCCGCGTCGTCAATCTCATCGGCAATGACGGCGTGAAGCCGTCCTACTGGGAAATCTGCCCCGGCGCGGCGAACGCCGCCGGGCAGAACCTGACGCTGTCGCTCGCCGGCCAGTACGGCAAGGACAAGATCACCTTCGTCGCCGTCAATCCGGGGCCGGTGCGCACCGAGCGCTGGGCGGGTCTCGTCGACGCCATGGCGCGCGACATGAAGATTCCGCGTGAACAGGCGGACAGCCTCGCGCCGGCGTCGATCCCCGTCGGCCGCATCGCCGAGGTCGACGAGGTGGCGAACCTCGTCGTCATGCTGGCATCGCCGCTGATGGAGATGGTCAACGGCACGATGATCGAAATCGACGGCGGCCAGGACAAGCCGCTGATGGATCGCTTCCGCGATCGGCCGCGCGGTTGATCGCGGATTCAAACGATGTGCGCAAACGATTATCGCATGCGAAGCGCGGCATGGCGTCGCCAGACACCGTGCAAGGCGTCGCAGCGTTTGCGTGCATATGACTTTGTGAGCCGGGGACGACAGAACTGTCTGGACTGAGGCACTTACGGACCTTACTCAATCACGCGCGGTCGCGCACGGGGAGTTAAGCCATGAAGCGTCAGATGTTCGTACTTGCACTTGCCGGGACCGTTGCAGGTCTTCTCACTGCGCCAGCGACGGCGCAGCAGACCATCAAGATCGGCGAGCTCAA
>Ga0182749_1000537_pt1 | contig 34639 bp, 37 predicted proteins | sample eDN3rd37CKraftMG_FD_128875 | JGI IMG/M metagenome (GOLD analysis project Ga0182749, IMG submission 128875) | Enriched Miracle-Growth compost microbial communities from Emeryville, California, USA - eDNA 3rd pass 37_C Kraft MG (version 2) (version 2) ...
ATCGCAATCGCCCAATCGACAAAAAGTTTGCGAATTGGCTATGCCGAAATGTCGACAAGTGGGTCTCCTCACAAGGCGGAGACGCGATTCCCGATGGGATGGTCCAGGAATTTGCGAGGGCTCCTCTAAGAGCGCGACGGTTTTGGCAAGGTGAAAAGAACGCCAAGCTAGTGAATACTTATGTGGCGGCCCAGCGGACGTTTTTCTCGTCTCTTTAGCTTGAGGAAGAACGCCTACTGGGAGATAAGGCGTCTGGCATTGATCCGGCCGAGCGTGTGCATCGTGCCAAGCATGGACTTATCGTGAGTGCAGCGGTGAAAATAACGCAATTAGAGATACCTGGGCTTCTGTTGATCATTCCGAAGCGTTTCGAGGATTCGCGAGGATATTTCACCGAGCTTTACAACGAGAAATTGCTGGCCGACGCGGGAGAGCCCGTTGGTTTCGTGCAAGATAATTTCTCGCTCTCACGCAAGAAAGGAACCGTGCGAGGATTGCATTATCAAATTCCTCCACGGCAGCAGGCCAAACTCGTTCGGGTCAGCCGCGGAAGAATTTTAGACGTCGCGCTTGATCTGCGCCCGTCGTCGGCATCCTTCGGCAAGCACATTTCGCGAGAGCTTTCCGCGGAGAACGGAGAGCAGATTTTCATTCCTGCCGGCTTTGCGCACGGGTTCTGCACGTTGGAAAATGATACAGAGGTCGTTTATAAAGTTTCGGATTTTTATGATCCGCAAACCGAGCAAGGGGTGCTGTGGTCCGATCCCGATCTAAATATTTCGTGGCCGGTTGAACCGCAGCAAGCTACCGTGTCCGAAAAGGACGCAAAGCTGCCGTTATTCAAAGACATGCAAAAGCATTTCTGAATAGCTGATCATTAGCAATCGTGCCGGGGGGCGTCATGAGAGTTGTTGTTACGGGAGGCTTGGGCTTCATTGGTTCCGCTCTCGTTCGCCACCTTGTTCGCGATCGCGGCTGGCACGTGTTGAACATTGACAAGATGACTTATGCGGCCAATCCGCATTCCGTTGCCGCCGTTGCCAATTATCCGAACTATCAGTTCTTACGCGCGGACGTGTGCGATGCCCCAGCGATGAGCAACGCACTTTCAAAGTTTCAACCCGACGCAGTCATGCACCTCGCCGCGGAAAGCCATGTCGATCGTTCGATCACGGCATCAGCGGAGTTCATCAAAACGAACGTTATTGGAACCTACACGCTTCTCGAAGCGGCGAGACATTATTGGAACGCTCTTAATAGCGAAGCCCAAGCGCGATTCAAATTCCTGCACGTCTCGACAGATGAGGTCTACGGGACACTGCCGGAAGGCGATTTCTTTGTCGAGGAGACGGCGTATGATCCGCGCTCGCCCTATTCCGCGAGCAAGGCGTCGTCAGACCATCTCGTCAGCGCGTGGTACGAAACGTACGGCTTGCCGACGCTGATCACGAATTGCTCCAACAATTACGGGCCCTATCATTTCCCTGAGAAGCTCATTCCGCTGGTTCTGTTGAATGCACTCGAAGGCAAGCCGTTGCCTGTCTATGGTGACGGCCGGCAAGTGCGCGACTGGCTCTACGTTGACGATCACGTGCGCGCGCTCACGCTTGCCGTCGAGAAGGGCCGCGTGGGCGAAACTTATAATGTTGGCGGGCGAGCGCCGATGGAAAATATCGCGGTGGTCGAGGAGATTTGCGATGTGCTCGATACTCTCCGCCCGACCCACGGATCGCGACGCGATTTGATAACGTATGTCACGGACCGGCCCGGCCACGATCGGCGTTATGCCATAGACCCGACGAAAATTGAGACGGAGCTTGGTTGGCGGCCGACGCAAACGTTCAGCACTGGAATTGCTGCCACGGTGAGGTGGTATCTCGACAATGAGTGGTGGTGGCGCCCGTTGCGAGACGGCGTCTATTCGGGCTCAAGGCTGGGGCTTCTTCAGAGTGAACTCGGCAAGGAAAAGCCGCTCGCGGAGTCTGCCATTTGAGTTCTCGGCAGCGCGTTCTGATTATCGGCGGGAATGGCCAGGTCAGCACATCCCTGCTGCACACCTTGCAAGCAGATTCTTGCCAGGTCATGCAGGTGGGGCGGCCTACCGTCGACTTGCTCGAGCCACGCACTATCGTCGATGCGATATCGAGGTTTGATCCAACTATAGTCGTCAACGCCGCCGCCTATACCGCCGTCGACAAAGCCGAAGACGAACCGGATCTCGCGAAGGCCGTCAACGCGACGGGCGCCGAGGCCGTCGCGAAGGCGGCCGCGACGGCAGGAGCCGCAGTCATCCATTTCTCGACGGACTACGTTTTCGATGGCGGCAAGACTACGCCCTATGTCGAGACCGATCCCATCGCGCCGCTTGGAATTTACGGCCAGACGAAGGCTCTGGGCGAACAATTGGTGGCTGCTGCGAACCCGCGACACGTCATATTGCGAACGGCTTGGGTTTTTAGTCCGTTCGCATCGAATTTCGTCAGGACGATTTTGCGCTTATTGAGCGACAGGGAAGAGTTGCAGATCGTAAGCGATCAATACGGCACTCCGACATATGCGCCTGATCTTGCCGATGTCGTCCTACGTGTCGTGCAAAGATTGGCTGGCTCGGCAGATCCCGATTGCTTCGGTGTTTTTCACGCGGTCAACACCAACTCTACGAGTTGGTTCGAATTTGCTCGCGCCATCAATGCGGCCGCCGCGCGCCACGGCGCAACTCAAAGGATCATCCGGCCTATTTCGACAAAGGAATATCCGACAAAGGCTCGGCGGCCCGCCTATTCGGTACTCGCGACCGACAAGCTACAGAACGTCTACGGCATCCGGCTCCGGGGCTGGCAGGATGCGCTTGACGACTGCGTCGATCGCCTGTTCGCCAATGGAACTGCGCCATCGCAAACCAAACGACCTCCGCCGGAACTTGGAAAATGAGCAAATTAAAAGGGATCATTCTCGCTGGGGGCAGCGGAACACGTCTTTATCCATTGACGCTCGCGGTTTCGAAGCAACTTCTGCCCGTCTATGACAAGCCGATGATCTACTATCCCCTATCGGTGCTGATGCTTGCCGGAATACGCGATATCCAGATCATCACCACGCCCGGCGATCAGCCGTTGTTTCAACACTTGCTGGGCAACGGGCAGCAGTTCGGGATCAACTTGAGCTATGCCGTACAGCCATCGCCCGACGGCTTGGCGCAAGCCTTCATCATTTCTCGCGATTTCATCGGTGACGACAGGTGTGCGCTGGTGCTTGGCGACAATATTTTCTACGGGCATGGCTTGAGCGACCTCCTTCGGAATGCAGCCAAGCGTGAAGCGGGCGCGACTCTTTTCGCCTATGAAGTTGCCGACCCGGAGCGCTACGGCGTCGTCCAATTCGATAGTGACGGGCGTGCGACTTCCATCGAGGAAAAACCGAAAAGCCCCAAGTCGAATTGGGCCGTTACAGGGCTCTACTTCTTTGACCAGCGCGTCGTCGAACTTGCTTCCCAGGTCAAACCCTCCGCTCGCGGCGAACTAGAGATTACGACCCTCAACGAGATGTATCTCGAACGGGGCGAGGTCCAGGTGGAAAAACTTGGACGTGGATTCGTGTGGTTGGACACGGGAACATTCGATAGCCTGATGGATGCCGGCGACTACATCGCAACGATCGAGCGGCGACAAGGCCTGAAGGTTTCCTGCCCGGAAGAGATCGCCTTGCGTATGGGATTTGTTTCGCCGAAAGAGATGGAGCCGTGGCTCGGCCAACTGGGCAAGAGCGGCTACGCCTCATACGTCAAGCGTGTGATCAGTGAATCCTGAATGCAATCCGACCATCGAAATAACAGCGTGTGCGACCATGCCGCTTGATACAAACCTCGAGAACCTTTCGGAAACAAACGCCGATATTCGGAACATCTATAGTCCGGACTTAATCGTGACCGGATTTTTCACACCCGACTATTGGCCGCTTGCCCAGTCCTTTTCCGAAAACCTCGCAGACCATCGTGTGTCTCACCACCTGTACGCGCTTGCCGGGATCGCGGGCGGTTGGGAAGTTCAAACGCGCCAGAAGCCGAGCGCCTTGACCGCGGCAATGCGGGATTATCCGACACAAACTTTGGTGTTGATGGATGTCGATTGCCAAGTGCGTGGCGACATCTCGGATCTCTTATTCATGGAACCAGACGTTACCCTGATGTTGAAGCGCAAGGCGACGAAGCTTGGAGAAGCGCTTCTTCCCGGTTCGCGCGTCATCGCAGTCAAGCCCACAAAGGGTGGAGCGGCCTTTGTCCGATCTTGGAGAGAGGCATGCCAGAGCGGATTGAAAGGAAGCGATGAAACCGCGCTTCTCAGAATAATAGAGCAAAGCAGCGGATCCTTTTCCATCGGTGCGCTGCCGCAACGCTTTGCCGGAACCGAATTGCGGGACGCAAAGCCTACCGCGATTATCGTCCATAAAAGTGTGCACGATAACACGCGTCCTGCGTGGTCGCTGCGAAAAGAAATCCAACGGATTTTCCGCAAAGTCCGCAATGCCGTTTTCTTTGCACTCACAGGCGCAAGCTATGACGTCTTCCGATCGAGGTGACGGGAATAAGACGCTGACCGCAGCCTTGTGACGTGCGATGTGCGCCGCGCCTTTAATCAAACTCTACCTTGCCGCCCCGCATCTTTTTGACTTTGCCTCGCGCCGTCTTGGCTTTGATGCGCTGCTCGCGGGCGCCGCGGGAAGGTTTGGTCTTAATACGCGGCTTCGGCCGTTCGAGCGCCTCGACGATAAGCTCCATCAAACGTTCGCGTGCGTCCGATCTATTCTGTTCCTGGCTGCGGAAGCGATCGGCCTGGATAACGATGACACCATCGGTTGTCAGCCGGCGGCCGGCCAGTCGCTTCAGCTTGCCACGCGCATAATCCGGGATCGATGTGTTCGCAGCCAAGTCGAAGCGCAGTTCAACCGCCGTCGAAACCTTGTTGACGTTCTGACCTCCCGGCCCGGATGCGCGGACAAACCGTTCCTCAAGCTCGGCTTCATCGATATTGAGGGTTGGAGTAACACGCATGTTACGCGCGCTTCCCTGCAGCGGCGTACATCAGGGTATTGATTGCGCCTTCGCTGATTTTCATTTTGCGTATGCCATACCGAATTGCATTGCTCAGGTCCTGGACCGTCGGCGCTTCATATCCTTGACGATCTCCCGCGCTGCATTCATTCCAGGAACGCCGGTGACACCGCCTCCCGGATGGGCGCCCGAGCCACAAAGATAAAGACCTTTTATCGGCATCCGGTAGTTGCCATAGCCCAAAACGGGGCGCGCCGAAAAGAGCTGACCCAGCCCGAGCTGACCGTGGAAGATATCGCCGTCGATAAGGCCGAAGCGCTCTTCGAGGTCGAGCGGCGATAGCACCTGTCGCGCCAGTACGGCGGATTTGAAGTTCGGCGCATGTCGCGACACCGTTTCGATGACGATATCCGCAAAGGCTTCCTTTTCGCGCGCATCCGACCAGCTTCGCGCGCCGGGAAGTTGAGGCGCGACGTGTTGCACGAACAGGCTAGCGACGTGCTTGCCGGGCGGCGCCAACTGCGGATCGAGCGCCGAGGAAATCATCATCTCGACGACGGGCTCGCGCGACCAGCCGAAGGTGCGTGCATCGAGATAGGCGCGCTCCAGATAGTCCATCGTCGGGCCGATGACGATCCCGGCTCGATGGTGTAACGCGGCTTCCTTGCCCGGCCGTGCGGTAAAATCGGGAAGCTCCGCAAGCGCCATGTTCATGCGAAATGAGCCCGAGCCCGTCTTGATCGCGAGAAACGCATCACGAATTTCGGGAGCGATGTCGGTCTTTGCAATGAGATCGCGGAAGAGCAGCTTCGGGCCGACATTTGCCACGATGGCGCGGGCCCTGATCGTCTCGCCGGTCTTGAGGACGACGCCCGTCGCACGCTCGCCTTCGACGAGGACGCGATGCACCGGCGCATTCGTGCAAATGACGGCGCCGCGCGATTGAGCAGCGCGCGCCATTGCCTGTGTGATGGCGCCCATGCCGCCCTTGGCATGACCCCAGCGTCCCGGTTTGCCGTTCACCTCGCCGAAGCAGTGATGCAGAAGGACGTAGGCAGTGCCGGGTGTGGACGGCGCGGCGTAGGAACCGACGATACCATCAAAAGCGAAAGCGGCCTTGACGGTCTCGTTTTCGAAGCGGCGGTCGAGGAAATCGGCGGCGCTCGCAGTGAAGAGTTCAAGCAAAAGACGCTGGTCGGCGAGGGAGAGTTTCAGAACGCGCCGCCCTGCGGCTCCCGCCTTGATCAATTCGAGAATGCCGCCGCCGGCGTTCGGCGGCGTTCGCGTGACGAGATCGCGGAGCACTGCGACGGCGCGATTGAGTTCGTCGTCGTAGGCCGCGAGCCGGTCCGCGTCGCTTTTCGAAAATGCTGCGAAGGCGTTACGGCGTCCGGCCTGATCATAGGGAATGAGCAGCCCGCGGGCGTCGTCCACAGGCCAGAAATTCGCTGCCGACCGTTCAATTATTTCCAGTCCGTGGCGATGCAGTTCGAGGTCGGCGATGACCTTCGGGTTGAGCAGGCTGACGGTGTAGGAGGCAACCGAATTCGAAAAGCCGGGCGCGAATTCCTCGGTGATAGCCGCGCCGCCGACGATGGAATTCTTTTCCAATACCGTAACCGACAGACCTGCGTTCGCGAGATAGGCGGCTGCCGTCAAGCCATTGTGGCCGGCCCCGATGATTAGGATATCGACGGTCATTTTATTGCTTTTCTACGCGCACAGCCTTGAGGAATCGCGATAGGTTAACGCTCCGAGGACAATTGCTTCAGGGAACAAGGTCTGATCGCCGTTGTTTACTGGGGACAAAAGCGGGTGAGCCCTTTGAAATAAACGGTTTTAGTTTGATAAAATTTGTTCATGGACGTTAACTAGTCATTTATTGCAGGCTCCTAGCGTCAATTGTTGCGAATGCCACCAATTGGGGCGTTCGTCCCCCGATCGAAACAAGGACGGACCGGGAACGAGATGCGCGCAGCAATGTCCAGTGCGGTTGCAAGTTTTTTTCCAGCGAAGGGACAGCGTGTTCGCGCCGCTCAATTCGCCGGATTGGTTATCGCCTCCGTTGTACCGGGCGCGCTCTGGGCCGCAATCATCGCCGCTTTAGCGTCATGGCTCGGTACTCCCCTCGCACTACGCACGATCGCCATTATGGGCGGCATCATCGCCCTCTTTCTGGCTTTGGTCTGCGCCCCGGTCGTTCTCCGCCAGAGCTAGCTCCGAGCTCTCCGTCGATTTCCGATTTCGCGGTTTAGGAGCCGCTCCAATCGCATTGGAGTTGCTGACATAGGCGTCGCTTTCTGCCGCCGACAATAGAGCATGGCGCCGGAACGAACCGGCACCTGCGGCACGAATAGGATGAGACACAGCCGCGCCAACTGCCACCTTTGCGGAAGTTGCATGTCAATAGCGTCTGACAATCGCGATTAGGATTGATGGCCCCACCCGGGCCTTCCTGTGCGCTAACCGTGTCGGCGCCGTAAAGGCCAACTCCGATTGCGAGCATCGCGATTAAAAAAAACTTAGACATCCGAACACGCCGGGGTTGCGTAGCGCGTTCGAAACATCGGCCTATTGCGGACCAGAGGCAAGAGCGGCTAGCGCGAAAAAATCAGCGTGGTTACTCCGCGGCAACGCGCTTCTTCGGTTTGACCAGTTCCATGTAATCTTTCAGCAAGGTCTCGGTGATCTTGCCCGGCTTGTAGTGATGCTCGCCGATTTCGGAAACCGGCGTCACCTCGGCTGCGCTGCCCGTGATGAAGCACTCGCTGAAGCTTCCGAGCTCCTCGGGCATGATTGCACGAACGATCACTTCCATGCCTCTCGCTTTGGCAAGGCCGATCACCGTGCGCCGCGTGATTCCGTCGAGGAAGCAATCGGGTTCGGGCGTATGGATCACGCCGTCTTTGATCAGGAAAACGTTGGCACCGGTGCATTCCGCCACGCGACCACGATAATCCAGCATCAGGGCGTCGGAATACCCGGCGCGCTCGGCGCGATGTTTTTCAATCGTGCAGATCATGTAGAGACCCGCGGCCTTGGCTTTTGTAGGGGCGCACGCAGGATCGGGCCTGCGGTACTGCGCTCGGGCAATGCGGATCCCTTTGAGGCGCTGCTCGAGCGGGAAGTACGAACCCCAATCCCATGCTGCAATCGCGAGATGAATCTTGGTGTGCTGAGCTGACACGCCCATCTGTTCGCTGCCGCGCCAGGCGACAGGCCGCACATAACAGTCGGAAAGTTTATTGGCGACAACGGTATCCCGGCACGCCTGATCGATCTCGGCGACGCTGTAGGGAATTTCGAAGTCGAGAATTTTGGCGCTGTCGACGAGACGCTGCGAGTGTTCGGTGAGCTTGAAAATTTCGCCCTCGTAGCAGCGCTCTCCCTCGAATACTGCGCTCGCGTAATGCATCGCATGCGTCAAGACATGCACCTTGGCGTCACGCCACGGTACTAAAACCCCATCCATCCAGATCAGTCCATCGCGGTCGTGAAAAGGAATGAGGTCGGCCATGCCCTTCTAAGTCCTTCGCTGTCTTCGATCGTTGGCGAAATCGGAGTGGATGTTGCGCGCGACTCCCGTCGAAATGCGGCGGCGGCCCGATCTATCGCGGTACGATAAGTCCTCGAGCATGCCGCTCGCAAGAGCACAAAGCTTGCGAACTTCCCGGCGATTTGTCTTGAAACAGAATACGATCAGGGCCAATAAGTCAACATGGCTGACATAACTTCAGATGCCGCGGGCCACCGCACGGAAGCGCAGGAGAGGCCGGGATCGACGCCTGCGTCCGATCAGGGGCGGCGCCTTGCCGGACCGGAACTAATTTCCTGCGTTGAACTGCTGTATTTCGCATATCGCGATTTTACCTCAGATCCGGATACGATCCTCGAGCAGTACGGATTTGGCCGCGCGCACCATCGGGTCCTGCATTTCGTGCATCGCAATCCGGGACTAAAGGTTGCGGAATTGCTCGAAATTCTCAAGATTACAAAGCAGTCATTGGCCCGCGTCCTAAAGCAGCTTGTCGATGAAGGTTTCATAATCCAACGTGCTGGCAGCGAAGACCGGCGCGAACGGCGTCTTTATCTCTCGGCCAAGGGCGGACGTCTGACCGATAAACTGACACAAATTCAGGTCAAACGCGTAGAAGGAGCACTTGCCACACTGGGACCAGGCGCGGATGTTCTCGCGCGTCAGTTCCTTTTCGCTATGATCAACGAGAAAGACCGGTCGCAGGTCGAAATTCTCATTAGGGGTCAGCGCGTCGATAGTGCGGGAGAGCCCGGCAGCAACGGATGAGAGGTTCAATGGCGCAGGAACGAGCCGAGCCGCTTGCGGACAACGCGCCGCATATTTTGGTCGTAGACGACGACCAGAAGATCCGGGCCCTTCTCGGACGCTTTCTGACGGGCAACGGTTTCCGGGTCACCGAAGCCGCCGATTCCGCTGCGGCAAGAGCGTACATGCGCGGCTTGGCTTTCGATCTGGTGCTGCTCGATGTGATGATGCCGGGCGAATGCGGGCTGACGTTAGCTCGCGATCTCAAAGCGACGCGGCCCGTTCCGATCTGCATGCTGACGGCACTCGCCGACGCGGAAAACCGCATCTCAGGGCTCGAAGCCGGCGTTGACGACTATGTATCGAAGCCGTTCGAACCGCGGGAATTGCTTCTGAGACTGCGTAACATTTTGCGACGCGGGCAGACGCCGGTCGTTACGCGCGACGAAATCCGCATGGGTGGCTGTGCATTCAACATCACGCGCGGCGAACTCAGGCGTGACGAGGAGACGATAAAGCTCACCGAGCGCGAGCGCGATCTGCTCCGGCTGTTCGCCCAGCGCATCGGCGTTGCCGTTCCCCGGCACGAGCTTTCGAGCGACGACAGCACGGGTAGCGAGCGAGCAATCGACGTGCAGATCAACCGCTTGCGACGTAAGATCGAGGCGGACCCATCCAATCCCGTCTACCTGCAGACGGTACGGGGTAAAGGCTACATCCTCTATACGGATTGATCGTGAAGAGCCGCATCCCTTCGGAGCCATTCAGACTGAGACGGCGATGGCGGTCATAGGCGAAACAACGTCGGCCGGCAGTGGCCAATCCTACTACCGCCGCTTTCGCGCGCATCCTTTCGTCGTGCGCCTTTTCGGCGTTGCGGGCGATATGCTGCCGAAAGGGCTTTATGCGCGTGCGCTTCTCATCATCATCACGCCGATCGTGGTTCTTGAAGGCGTCATCGCATTCGCGTTCATGGAACGTCACTGGCAGGCGGTGACGCGCCGCCTCTCGGAAGCGACGGCACGCGACATCGCGGCTCTGATCGACGTTTATAGCGATCTTCCAAAGGCCGAAAATGCTCAGAAAATCGTTGATCTCGCACGCGAACGGCTGAACCTTAAAATGGAGATACTTCCGCCCGGCGACCTGCCGCCGCCCGGGCCGAAGCCCTTCTTCCGATTGCTCGACAGGGCGCTTTCGAACGAACTGCGCAAGCATGTGCAGCTGCCGTTCTGGATCGATACCGTCGGGGCATCACAAAACGTCGAAATTCGGGTAAAGCGGCCGGAAGCCATTTTGCGCTTTGTTGCGACGCGCAGCCAGACGTACGCGTCGAACTCGCACATTTTCCTGCTCTGGATGGTTGGATCGTCGGTCATTCTGCTGACCGTCGCGATCCTGTTTCTCAGAAACCAGATCCGGCCGATCCTGCGTCTGGCGGACGCCGCTGACGCCTTCGGAAAGGGCCGCACGATCTCCGAAGATTTCCGGCCGCGCGGGGCTCGCGAAGTTCGCCAGGCCGCAGTCGCATTTCTGCAAATGCGGGATCGCATCGTGCAGCACGTCGAGCAGCGGACGACGATGCTGGCGGGTGTCAGCCATGACCTTCGAACGGTCCTGACGCGATTCAAACTGGAACTGGCGCTGCTCGAGGATACGCCGGAAGCCCGTTCGCTTTCGACGGACGTCAACGAGATGCAGCACATGCTCGAAGACTATCTCGCTTTTGCCAAGGGCGATGGCGGCGAGGAAGCCAAGCCGACGAATCTTCCGGAACTTCTTCAGGAGATCGTGGACGACGCTTCGATCTACGCGGCCACGATCGATCTCAAGGTCCGCAAAAGCAAGGGCAACATCGTGCTGCCGTTGAAGCGGCAAGCGCTGAAGCGAGCCATTACGAATCTCGTCACCAATGCTGCGCGGTTCGGCGATCACATCGTCATACGCGTCGCGCCTGAAGGACAATGGGTGCGTATCGAGGTCGACGACAACGGCCCGGGCATTCCCGAACCAGAGCGCGAAAACGTGTTCCGGCCGTTCTACCGGCTCGACCACGCCCGCAACCAGGACGAGGGCAACAGCGGCCTTGGGCTCGCGATTGCCCGCGACATCGCGAAAAGCCACGGCGGCGAGATTGCGCTCGGGCAAAGTTCGATGGGCGGCCTCCGCGCGATCATCTCACTTCCTCAATAGTTCTTTGTTTTCAAGCCATTATCGGAGCTCACCGCAGGCACACGGGCTTGTGATTTGACCGTAATGTTATGATATTACACTCTACATCCATCGGTTCCGGAACATATCCCGTCCGACTACGGTAAGGTGTCCTCCAAACCTGCAGTCCCGGCGCCGAAAATTCCCGAACGCCGTGGGTCGCCAGCCCATTCGGGATCAATAGCGGCCGCGAGCATCGGAACCGATGGACTTCCCAGCCCCATCAACTTCCGAGTTCGCGGCCTCGCTTTTGTGCAGCAAGGACCGCTTCGGTCATCAGTTCCTGCAGACCTTCTTTATCGCGCATCAGAACGGAAAGAGCCGCTGCCGTCGTGCCGCCTGGCGACGTCACGTTCCGCCTGAGCGTCGCGGGATCGCTCGCTGAACGCCGCATGAGTTCTCCCGCACCCGACACGGTCGCACGTGCGAGTTGCATCGACGTTGCGGCATCGAGGCCGGCGGCTTCGCCGGCGCGCGCCAATGCCTCGGTCATCAGGAAGACATAAGCGGGGCCCGAGCCGGATACTGCCGTTACCGCGTCAATCAACGCCTCGTCTTCGAGCCACACGACGTCGCCGGCGGCCTCAAGCAGCCTCTGACAGAGATCTTTTTGTTTCGCCGTGACGTGGGTGTTGCCGACTGCACCGGTAATCCCCCGGCCGATGGCGGCCGGAGTATTCGGCATGGCGCGAACGACGGCGCTCCCTTGCGGCAGATGGCGTTCGAAGCTTGCGATCGATTTGCCCGCTGCAATCGACATAACAACAGTCGCAGGGCCGACGTGTTTGGCAAGCTGCGGGAACACGGCGTCCATCATCTGGGGTTTGACGGCGACGACGATCACCGACGGTGGCGATGCCAACTGAGCGAGTTCAGGCACAACGGTCAAAGCGTGCTTGCGGACAAGCTCAGCCGCCTCGCCAGCCAGATTAGGATCCTGGATGATGATGTCGCCTGGCTGCAGTCCCCGTTCGATCCAGCCCGCGAGAAGCGCTGCGCCCATCTTTCCGGCGCCAGCAAGCACGACCGGACCATCGAGTGCGAACGACATGACACGAGCTACCTTGGGCGGCGATGCCGGATTAAGCCTGTCCCTGCGTCTCGAACATCGTCGAAACCAGGGCCTCACGGCTTTCCTTACCTGCCCAGACAACGAACTGGAAGGCCTGGTAATAGCGCTCGCAGCCTTCGAGGGCCGCTTTCAACATCGCCTCGCATTGGGCAACGGTTGCGACAGCCCCATTCAGCAGCAGGGCGTGGCGGAACATCACCAGACCTTCCTGGGTCCAGAGATCGAAATGGCCGAGCCAAAGCTGCTCATTGATCTGGGCCACCAGCCGGTACATTTCGGTCAGCCGCGTTTCCGGAACGCGGAAATCGAAGGCACACGCGAGGTGCAAAGCTTCGAGATCGTCGCGCCAGTTGATCGAGATGTGATAATCGGCCCAGGTGCCGGCAACGATGAGGGTCATTTCCTCGTCGCTCGCGCGCTCATTCGGCCAATCGTGACCATTCGCGAGCTGTTCGATGAGATCGATCGGGTTCAAGACGCGGCCAGACTTCTGTTCCGCAACTGCCATGTGTATCGATCTCCAATCCGCCGCGAGGCAAATTTTGCAAGAAGAAGCGGCCCAGCCAGATCAGCAAATGCGCCGCTTTATGATGCGGCGGACAAAACCAGAGCCCCCGGCGAGTCGCAAGCTGACGACTTTGAACCGCAAACCTTGTCCACGGTGAAAGTGGCGAAGCGCGGGCGCACGCACGTCTGCAATGTCCGCAGCGAAGCGAACTGTAGAAAACACTCTCTAAACTGTGGATGCCGAAGCGGCGGCAACAGCGCCGTGACGAAACGCGTCAGGCAGGATCTTATTTTGCGATTTGCGCTTCCAAAGCCGCGATGCGAGCCGCGAGCGCCTCGTTCTCTTGACGTGCCTTCTGCGCCATTTCCTTTACGGCCTCGAAATCTTCGCGCGTCACGACGTTCATGTCGCGCAGGAATTTCTCGACCTGAGCACGCATAAGCGTTTCGGTTTCTCGCCTGACGCCTTCGGCCGCGCCTGCAGCGTCCGTCATGAGCTTGGCAAAGTCGTCGAACAACCTATTCGTCGTCTGGGTCATCATCGCTTCCAGGGTCAAAGGCTTGCGCTGACTATGGCGACTGAGCGCCCGGACTGCAAGGCCATGAAGGGGCCAGCCGCGGCTATTTCGGCCGTGCTTGACAATGAGAGGGCCTTCCCAAACAACCCTCCCGGGCGAACTCGAATAGCCGGTTCCGGAATTCAGCGTGGAGCATCGATGACACCTCTTGCCCTTCTGACGTACCCGAACATCGATCCGATCGCGATCGAATATGGGCCGATCTCGATCAAATGGTACGGCATCGCCTATCTCGTAGGGCTCGTCCTAGGCTGGCTTTATATCAGGCGCCTCGTCGCGACGCCGCGACTCTGGCTCGGCAATAAAGCGCCGTTGACGCTGGAACGGATCGACGACCTGCTGCTGTTTATGACGTTTGGCGTCGTCATCGGTGGCCGTCTGGGCCAGGTGTTTCTCTACGATCCCGATTTCTATTTCTCGCACCCCGCCGAGATCGTCAAAGTCTGGAAAGGCGGGATGAGTTTTCACGGCGCGCTGATCGCGTGCGGTATTCTCATTCTGGTATTCGCGCGACACTACAAAGTTCCGGCGCGGTCCGTGATGGATCTTACCTGTGCCGCCGCGCCTGCCGGCATCTTTTTCGGCCGCATTGCGAACTTCATCAATTCGGAACACTGGGGACGTGTCACGACCTCCGCCATCGGGATGGTCTTTCCAAACGGCGGACCAGAGCCGCGTTATCCGAGCCAAATCTTTGAAGCGGTGCTCGAGGGCTTGGTGATGTGGTTCATCATGCGCTTTGCCACGCACCGGATGCTCGCATTGAAACGTCCAGGACTCGTCACCGGCATCTGGCTCGTCTGGTATGCCATCGCGCGTTCGATATGCGAAATATTCCGCGAGCCCGAGGCCTATAACGTTTTCAACATCGGGCCGTTCACAGCAGGCCAGGTCTACTGCCTGCCGATGCTGCTGATTGGATTGTATCTGATCTGGACAGCGCCACGAGCGGAGGCCTCTGGAAAGGTCCTCGTGTGACCGCACCTCCGACCCTCAATCGAGACACGCCTCTGGCGCGGCAGATCAAAGAAAGCATCCGCCGCGACGGTCCCATGACCGTTCAGGCGTACATGGCGCGATGCCTTTGGGATGAGCCGCTCGGATATTACCGGCGACAGCGCGTCTTTGGCAGTTCGGGCGATTTCATAACAGCGGCCGAAATCAGCCAGGTTTTCGGCGAATTGATTGGCGTTTGGACGGGCGTCGTCTGGCAGAACGTCTTCGGCGCGCCGGGAGCCATCACGCTTGCCGAATTCGGCCCGGGCCGCGGAACCATGATGCGCGACGCGTTGCGCGCCGCACGTGTCGTTCCCGGCTTCACGGAGGCTGTGCGTCCCCACCTCGTCGAAGCGAGCCAAACGCTCGCCGAGGTTCAAAGCTCGACGCTTGCCGAGTTCCGCGGCAAGATCACCTGGGGCAGCAAGCTCGACGAATTCTCTCCGCCGGCGATCATTCTCGCCAACGAATTTCTGGACTCCTGGCCCGTCGCGCAGTGGATCAAGACGGCGGACGGCTGGCGTATTCGCGGCGTTTCGCTCAATCGGTCCGGCGACTTGCAGTTCACGGCGCTTGACGGCGAATGCCCGCATGAAGCTTTCGAAGCGCTGCTGCCGGACGCGCCGCCGGGGGCCGTCATCGAGACGCAGCGCCTCGACCGGCTGGCGACGGCGTTGCAAAGCCTGATGCAACGTGGCCCCGTCGTGATGCTGCTGATCGACTACGGCCACACGGTTGCGGCTGCCGGAGATACGCTGCAGGCCGTGCGCGCGCACAAATATGAATCGCCGCTGGCCTCTCCCGGCGAAGCCGACCTCACCGTGCACGTCAATTTCTACGATCTCGCTTCGACACTGCATCGCGCCGGGCTGGCTCTCGACGGGCCCGTGACGCAGTCGGAATTTCTCGGCGCCGTCGGCATCGTCGAGAGGGCGTCGCGACTGATGACGGCCAATCCTCAGCGCGCCGGCGAGATCGAAACCGGCGTCGCGCGTCTGTTGGCGCCGAACGGCATGGGCTCGCGGTTCAAGGTGCTTGCGGCGCGCTCTCCCGAACTGCCGCCCCTCCCCGGCTTCCGCGCGGCTGCTGCCTCCAGCGGCTCGACTGCACCGACCTCCGAGAACCAGACATGACGCGGTCTATGCCATCGCCGCTGCTGGCCGACACCCTCAAAGCTCTTCCAGGTATCAAACACGGGTTTTTCACGCGTGAAGGCGGCGTCTCGGACGGCATCTATGCGAGCCTCAACTGCGGTCTCGGATCAAACGATGATGTGCGACGCGTCCTCGAAAATCGCAGCAGGGTGGCACGTCATCTCGAAGGTCGCGGCGATGCCGTCGTGACGCTTTATCAAGAGCACGGGACCACGGCGCGCGAGGTCACTGCGCTTCCGGATCGAACGGCGCTGCCGCACGCCGATGCTGTGGTGTCCGCGACGCCGGGGCTTGTCGTCGGCGTCCTGACGGCCGATTGCGCGCCCGTGCTGCTTGCCGACCCTGAGGCGCGCGTCGTTGCTGCGGCGCACGCGGGATGGCGCGGCGCTCTCGAGGGCGTCATCGAGAGTGCAATAACGGAAATGGAACGGCTTGGCGCGCGACGCGAGCGCATCTCGGCCGCGGTCGGACCATGCATCAGCCAAAAGGCGTACGAAGTTGGACCCGAATTCGAAAGCCAATTCGTGTCACGCGATCCCAAGTGGCAGCGCTTCTTTGTGCGGTCCGACGAAAAATCCCGTCCGCATTTCGATCTTGCAGGGTTCGCACTTCAGCGGCTCAACGATGCTGGATTGAAGAATGTAACCGGCCTTTCGACGTGCACTTATGAAAGCGAATCACTTTTCTTCAGCTATCGGCGCAAAACGAAGCTCCAAGAACCGGACTATGGCCGCCAAATCTCCGCCATCGTCGTGGCTTAATCGCACAATCCACAAGGAATGCTCGCATGATACCGGCGTTTGCGCGAGCTGATCACACTTTAGTACGGATGCCATCTGGACGGGCAGAGCTGGGCTGATCTAGGGGTTAACGATCAGTTCCGGTAGTATCGGGGGAGTTCAGGCCGCGAGGTAATGTAATGCCGGCCGCCGGGGAAGTTGCGGTTGGACAAGGGGGGACGTCGCGTGACGACCTTATACTCTGCTCGGACGCGTACGCGCGGAAGGCTTCTTTGCACAATGGGTTCGGCGTTTATCGCGTCGGTTTTCGCATTGGGCCTTGGAGGATGCTCGTCAACGACCAATCTCCTCGGAGGCGGATCATCCGCGCCGCAGGCGACGTTGACTCCGCCGGAGACGCCGACACCCGTTTCCGCGAAAATGGCCAAGATTCAGATCGCACCGGTCATCGGTTCGCCCGACAACGTCGCGCGCGATCTGCAGGAGGCGCTGTCGAAAGCTATCGGGCGTGACGGCCTGACGGTCGCCACGTCATCGAACGCCACGAGCGAGTACGTATTGCGCGGCTACATTGTCGCCGCTCGGGAACACAGCAAAGCAAAGATTTCTTATATCTGGGACGTAACCGATCAGGCCGGCAAGCGCGTCCATCGCGTGACGGGTGAAGAGGTCGTCGCTGGCGGCGGCAAGGATCCGTGGTCGGCGGTTACACCGCCCGTGGTCGAACGCATCGCTGACAAGACCGCGAAGCAGATCGCGAGCTGGCTCCCGACGAGCGGCAGCATCGTCGCCTCGAATGGCGGCTCAACGAATGGGCAATCGAGCGCAATACCGGCCGCCAAGACCGCCTACTCCACGGCATCAAATGCGCAACCGATGTCGCCCACGACCGGAAGCATTGCGACTTCCGGTCCTATCACGGCCGTTGTTCCGATGGTGACTGGAGCTCCGGGTGATGGTCAGACGGCTCTGACGTCGGCTATCCAGCGCGAATTGTCGAAAAACGGCCTCAGGCTGGCTACGGTCCCCGACGCGCGATCCTACAAGGTCGAAGGTAAGGTCGCGCTAGGCCAAAGCCGTGATGGGAAACAACCGATCCAAATCGATTGGAACGTGCTCGACCCCTCCGGCAAGAAACTTGGGACTGTATCGCAGAAAAACGAAGTGCCGCAGGGTTCGCTCGACGGCGCTTGGGGCAAGACCGCCGACGCCGCCGCAGCCGCCGCGGCCCAGGGCATCATTAAACTTCTACCTGCGAAAAGTATAAATTAAGCAAATCAGTGGCTGCGCAAGATGCCGCCGCAAATTAGGGCCCGGACGGTTGAATCGTCCGGGCCCAATTGCTACAAGCCCGCGCATAGCAGAGGTTCTGAAGCGGACATGCCCTTTGACGCTAAAGGTGACGACACTCGAAGCGCCGACGGCCGAGGGAAGCTGGACGTGAAAATCGTCGCGGGAAACAGCAACCGGCCTCTCGCCGATGCCATTTGCGCACACCTGAAATTGCCGATGACCAAAGGTCAGGTGAAGCGCTTTGCAGATATGGAAATCTTCGTCGAGATTCAGGAGAACGTCCGCGGTCAGGACGTCTTCGTCATTCAATCGACGTCGTTTCCTGCGAACGACAACATGATGGAGCTGTTGATTTTGCTCGACGCGCTTAAACGCTCGTCGGCGCGACGCATCACTGCCGTCATTCCGTACTTCGGCTATGCGCGGCAAGACAGAAAGCCAGGTCCGCGAACGCCGATTTCCGCGAAACTTGTCGCCAACCTCATCGAGCGAGCCGGAGCCCATCGCGTGCTGACGCTCGATCTGCACGCCGGACAGATCCAGGGCTTTTTCGATATTCCGACTGATAACCTTTTCGCGGCGCCAGTCATGACTCGCGACATCGAAGATAATTTCGGAAATACCGATGACATCGTTGTTGTTTCGCCGGACGTCGGCGGCGTCGTCAGAGCCCGGGCGTTGGCGAAACGCATCGGCGCGCCGATCGCTATCTGCGACAAGCGCCGCGAACGCCCCGGCGAGAGCGAAGTGATGAACGTCATCGGCGAGGTCGATGGCAAACGATGCATCCTGATCGACGACATCGTTGATTCCGGCGGCACTCTGGTGAACGCGGCAGAAGCGCTGCTGAAGAACGGCGCGACGGAAGTTTCCGCTTACATCTCGCATGCCGTCCTATCGGGTGGCGCGGTCAGCCGGATTCAGAATTCGCGGCTGAAGTCGCTCGTGATCACGGATTCCATTTTACCGACGGAAGCCGTCAGGGCAGCGAAAAACATTCGCGTCATCTCGATCGCGCCGCTCATTGGTGAGGCCATTCTGCGCACGAGCCGCGAAGAGAGCGTTTCGAGCCTGTTCTACTGAAACGATTGGGCTCCCACCCAGTTGATAAAGAAGAAAGGTGATGCGCTCATCGCCTCATTCGCACATTGCATCCGCGCCAATCCTCTTTCGTCTTCCATACACAGCAGTTGGAGTGCCGACATGACCATCAAAGGCTGGGCGGTGACCGCCCCGGATCGTCCCCTCGAACCCTTCGAGTATGACCCGGGTCCGTTAGGTCCCGATGATGTCGAAATCGCTGTCGAACATTGCGGCCTCTGCCACTCGGACGCGTCCATGATAAAAAACGCGTGGGGAATTACGTCTTATCCCCTCGTTCCCGGACACGAAGTCATTGGCAAGGTCGCAGCGCTTGGAAGCAATACCAAAGGGCTTTCGGTCGGACAGCGTGTCGGCGTTGGTTGGGTTTCATCGAATTGTATGCACTGTGAGCAGTGCATTGGTGGGCATCAAAATCTCTGCCCGACGCAGACCGATACGATCGTCGGACGCCACGGCGGCTTCGCCGACCGCGTTCGCGTCCAATGGCCATGGGCCATTCCTATTCCGGATGCTCTCGATGCTCGTGAGGCCGGCCCCTTGCTTTGTGCCGGCGTAACCGTGTTCACGCCGTTCCGGGCCTACGATATCCGGCCGACAGATCGTGTTGGGGTCGTCGGCATCGGCGGCCTTGGGCACCTCGCTGTGAAATTTGCCAATGCATGGGGCTGTGAGGTCACCGCTTTCACCTCAAGCGGATCCAAGGCTGACGAGGCGCGGGGTTTCGGTGCACATAATATCGTCAATTCGCGTGATAGTGCTTCGATCAAAAAAGCCGCCTCTTCGCTCGATCTGCTGATCGTTACCGTCAACGTGCCGCTCGATTGGGCCGCTATGCTGGCGACACTTCGTCCGCAGGGGCGATTGCACCTCGCCGGCGCGGTGACCGAGCCGATCCCCGTCAGCGCCTTCGATCTGATGATGGTTCAGCGAAGCATCTCGAGCTCGCCTAATGGTGCGCCGCTGACGTCTGCAAAGATGCTGGATTTCTCGGCGCGCCACAACATCCTGCCGCAAACCGAGCACTTCCCGATCGCGAAGGTCAATGATGCGATACAGCACCTTCTTGACGGCAAGGCACGCTATCGCATCGTGCTCGATATGTAAGTTAGCTTCGTGAACGCGGATCGCAGGCGGCGCTCAATCGGCGCCGCCCGACGCGCACGCCGCGCAACGGCCGCGCAATTCCATTGTCATCGTGCGTACTTTGAAATCGTTTTTGCTGGCCCAGCCCTGAAGGCTTTTGACGGCGGCCGGACTGTCGAACTCCTTGACCGTGCCGCACGCGTCGCAAATCGCGAATACGGCTTTGCCCTCGTGGTGTGGGTGCTCGCAGGCGACGAAGGCGTTAAGGCTTTCAAGCCGGTGGGCCAAGCCGTCGTCAATCAGCCGCTGCAACGCCCGGTAGACCGTCGGCGGGGCGCTGACCCCCTTCCCCCGAACCTGCTCGATGAGCTCGTAGGCGCTGACCGGGCGGCCGACTCCGCGAAGTGCCTCGACGATGATTTTATCCTGATCTGCGGCGCTGCGGCGCTTGGTCGGCTTTCGGGTCATCGTTTGCGGCATCTCCAGACCCAATCCCTTTGGTCGAATCTCGCGAATAGTCAGTATAGTTATGCCCTAATATGCTGATTTGCGGCAGGACTTTCCAGTCCGGTCAACAACCGGGGATGGCAAAGCCCCGATGCCCAAGCATTGCGCCTCCCGCAAACCCCAGGTATACACCCGCCATCTCAAGAAGACATTCCTGAGACGCCGCACGGCACCCTTGGAGGCCGGTTCGCGGCTTTTGGCTCTTCCGATAGGCGGAGGAGCATCAAACTCGGAGACGATGCCATGTCTGAGCTGATCTCGCTCAAGGCTACGGCGCGCCCGCGTGCAGGCAAGGGGGCCGCACGCCAAGCTCGCCGCGATGGAAATGTGCCCGCCGTCATCTACGGCAATCAAGAGACACCGGAAACCATCAATCTGGAATACAACGAGTTGTGGAAGCAGGTCCTGAAGGGCCACTTCACCTCGACGGCAATCGAACTCGACGTCGAGGGCAAGAAGCACATCGTGCTGGCTCGCGACGTGCAGGTCGATCCTGTCCGCGACACCCCGCTGCATGTCGATTTCCAACGCGTCGGCAAGGACGGCGTCATTCGCGTTTCGATCCCCGTGCACTTCACAAACGAAGCGGCATCTCCGGGTCTGAAGCGCGGCGGCGTGCTCAACATCGTACGTCACGACGTTGAGGTCTTCTGCCCCTACGACAAAATTCCGCGTTTCTTCGAAATCAACCTCGAAGGCATGGAGATCGGCCGCTCGATCCACATCTCCGCCGTTACGATGCCGGAGGGCATCACGCCAGTGATCAAGAATCGTGACTTCACGATTGCGACGATCGCGGGCGCGCTGAAGGGCGAGGAAGAAACCACCACGACAGGCGCAACCGAAGCAGCGGCAGCTCCTGCCGCCGATGCGAAGGGTGCTGCACCCGCCGGCGGTGCGAAGGCCGCGGCACCTGCTGCGGGCGGCAAGGCTGCCCCTGCTGCCGCAAAGCCCGCCGCGAAGAAGTAAAATATAGCGGCGCGATCTTCGGGTCGCGCCGTTCGCTTCCGGGTAGCGCAACCGGTCGGGCTGCCCGCCTCTCAAAATCTCATCGGGCGTAGCGAAATCGTTGCCCCGAGCCGCGCCTGCCCGACCATAACGCGCGAGGCTAGCCGGAAGGCGCAAGCACAATGAAGCTCTTCGTCGGCCTCGGAAATCCCGGTGAAAAATACAGCGCCAACCGACACAACATCGGTTTCATGGCTGTCGATCGCATTGCCGAACGCCATGGATTTGGGCCGTGGCGCAAAAAATTTCAGGGTCTCGTCTCGGAAGGGAACATCGGCTCGGATCGCGTTCTGCTACTGAAGCCCGAAACCTATATGAACGAGAGCGGCCGCTCGGTCGGTGAAGCGCAGCGCTTTCTCAAGATTCCATTATCCGACGTCTACGTCTTCCACGACGAACTCGATCTCGCGCCCGGCAAGGTCAAGCTGAAGGCTGGCGGCGGCAATGCGGGCCATAACGGCCTGCGCTCGATCTCGGCTCACATCGAGAACGACTATAAGCGCGTTCGCCTTGGTATCGGTCATCCAGGATCGAAGGATGCCGTCGTTCATTATGTACTCAACGACTTTGCCAAAGTCGAACGCGGGTGGCTATCAGACGTGCTCGACGCGGTTGCCGACGCGGCACCCTATCTTGCCAAAGGCGACGACGCGCGATTTTTGAGCGACGTTGCGAGATCGCTCTACGACGAGCCAAGTTCCACGGTGGCCAGCGGCAAAGCTCCGGACAAGATCCGAGACGAACCGCGACCGGCAAAAAAATCTACTGCCTCGTCACACCCTGCGGGCGAACGCGCCTCCAAGAGCCGATCAGCACTCGCTGAGAACTTGAAAAAATGGCTCGGCGCGCGAAAGTCGGGCGACGAGGGTTCGTGACAGTTTGGCCGCGTAAACTTGCTCCGCGAGGACGCTGACACGATAGAGGGCAGAGCCCGGATCACTCCACAACGGTTCGCCCTCGCCAAATTCAGGAAGTGAGCCATAGGGCCGCAGATAGCGCCGATTTTGCTTCACAAGGCGGCGCGTCTCGCTTAACCCACGAGCGAACAACACCGATCGGAAATCCCCACCAATGGGCTTTAAATGTGGCATCGTCGGCCTGCCGAACGTCGGCAAGTCGACCCTCTTCAACGCGCTGACGCAGACGGCGGCGGCGGAAGCGGCCAACTATCCTTTCTGCACGATCGAACCGAACGTCGGTGAAGTCGCCGTTCCGGACCCGCGGCTCGATACGCTTGCGAAGATCGCCGGCAGCAAGGAGATTATCCCGACGCGACTGACGTTCGTCGATATCGCGGGACTGGTGCGCGGCGCTTCTAAAGGCGAAGGTCTCGGCAACAAGTTCCTGTCGCACATTCGCGAGGTCGACGCGGTGGCTTACGTGCTGCGTTGCTTTGTCGACGAAGATATTACGCATGTCGAAAACCGGATCGATCCGCTCGCCGACGCCGACGTCGTCGAAACTGAATTGATGCTTGCCGACCTCGAAAGCCTCGAGAAGCGCATCTCGCAGATCGAGAAGAAGGCAAAGTCCGGCGATAAGGAAGCCAAGGCGCAGTTCTCCGTGATGGAGAAGCCGTTGGCTCTGTTGCGCGAAGGCAAGCCCGCGCGGCTCGCAAAAATGACGCCCGAAGAAATGCCCGCCTTCCGTGCCTTGCAACTTCTGACCTCGAAGCCGGTCGTCTACGTCTGCAACGTCGAGGAAAGCGCGGCCGCCACTGGTAATGCTTACTCGAAGCAGGTTGAAGAGCGCGCCAAGGCCGAGGGCGCCGCCGTGGTCGTCATTTCTGCGAAAATCGAAAGCGAGTTTGCGGGGTTGGCGCCGGAGGACCGGGATGCCTTTCTGGCCGAGATGGGTCTTGATGAGCCCGGCCTCAATCGCCTGATCCGCGCCGGGTACTCACTGCTCGATCTCGTTACCTATTTCACCGTCGGGCCGAAAGAGGCGCGCGCCTGGACAATCGCGCGTGGCACCAAAGCTCCGCAAGCGGCGGGCGTCATTCATACGGACTTCGAGAAGGGCTTCATCCGCGCCGAAACGATCGCCTACGATGATTACAAGGCGGCGAATGGGGAAACGGGCGCCAAGGAAGCTGGCAAGATGCGCCTCGAAGGTAAGGATTACGTCGTGCAGGATGGCGACGTCATGCACTTCCGGTTTGCGAACTAGGACCTATAAACATGAGCGATACGCTTCCCGACCGCCTGAGCAACGATCCGCAAAGCCCCTTCTTCAATGAAGAGCTCCTGAAGCGGGACATCGGCATCCGGTTCAATGGGAACGAGAAGACCAACGTCGAAGAGTATTGCATCAGCGAAGGTTGGATCCGGGTCGCCGCAGGCAACGCCAAGGACAGGCACGGCCGCCCGATGACGCTGAAGCTCAAGGGCAAAGTCGAACCTTATTTCAGACCGGTCGAACAAGCGTCCGATTAACGAGCAGCACGCCGCTTGCGTGTCGCAGCGGCCTTGCGGGCGGATGCACTGCGCGCCGATGCGGGCCGCGATGCCGATGCCCGACCACCGATACGGCCACCGCGTTTCGACGACACGTGCGTATCTTTCTTACCGCGACCGGAACCGCTTTTGTTGCCGCCGCCGCTTTCCTTATTGACGGTCGCCCATGCCCGGCGTTCGGCTTCGCTCTTCTTCACGCCTCGCTTCTCGTAACCTTCCTCGATGTGTTCGGCTTTGCGTTTCTGCTTGCTCGTGTAGCTCGATTTGTCACCGCGTGGCATGTCGTACCTCCTCAGGACGATGATGCATCATGCGAGGCAACGCATCAGAGCCGGAGAAGTTGCACGCACTTCGATTTGTAAAGGCCATACCGTTCGTCGCCATGATGATGTCGGTTTAAGAGTTCTCGACCTTTCTCCTCACCCGTCACCCGACGCAAATCGGGGTCCAATAAAATCAACGAAGTGACGACGCGCTGAGCTTGACCGGCTTCCGGCCTTCGCCGGGGTGACGAATTGGGTGAAGCGGAACGTGCATGAAAGACAAACAAGAAAGGCCCTGCGTGGGCAGGGCCTTTCAAGTTGGATGGGAGCCGGCGCGATCTCTACTCGGCGGCTTCGGCACCTTGCGGCATCTTCTGTTGCTGGGCCGTTTCCGAAGCCTTGCTGCGGGTCATACGATCGAGGGCAGCACGCACGCCGGACTCGTACTCCGGATGCACTTTCTTGAAATGACCAAGCTGACGCTCGATGATGAAGCCCGGAATGCCCCACATCGCCTCGGCGATGTTGCTGAACAGGCGCGCTTTCTGTTCTTTATTGAAGAGATTGAACAGCGCCGTGACCTGCCGATAATCGTCGTTGCCGTCGCGGTGATTGTAGCGATCGGCATCACCGGAGATCTTGAGCGGGGGCTCGGCGAAAGACTTGTCTTCGGACACACCACTGAACGAATTTGGCTCGTAGTAGGCGTCCACATTGCCGGTCTCCTGGGGGAAGAACCGCATCGGACCGTCCTTGTGATAGTTGTGAACCGGACAGCGCGAACGGTTCACCGGAAGATGCTCGTAGTGCGTTCCGAGCCGATAGCGATGGGCATCGGCGTAGGCAAAGATGCGCCCCTGCAGCATCTTGTCGGGTGAGAAGCCGATACCCGGCACGATGTTCGAAGGCGAGAATGCGACCTGCTCGATCTCCGCGAAGTAGTTCTCAGGATTGCGGTTGAGTTCGAGCACACCGATGTCGATCGGCGGATAGTCGGCGTGCGGCCAGACCTTGGTCAAATCGAATGGATCATACCAATGCTTGCCGACATCGGCTTCCGGCATGATCTGCACCTGCACATTCCATCTTGGGAATTCGGCGCGCTCGATTGAGGTGAAGAGATCCTCTTGTGTCGATTCCCGCGTGCGACCGACGATTTCGGCAGCCTCGGCGTTCGTCCAATGCTTGTGGCCCTGCTGGGTCTTGAAGTGGAATTTGACCCAGAACCGTTCGTTGTTGGCATTGATGAGGGAGTACGTATGCGAGCCGTAGCCGTTCATATGGCGCACAGAGACGGGCAGGCCGCGGTCCGACATCACGATCGTGACCTGGTGCAGCGATTCCGGCGACAACGACCAGAAATCCCACATGGCAGCGGGCGAACGCATGTTCGTCTTCGGGTGCCGCTTCTGGGTATGAATGAAATCCGGGAACTTGAGGGGATCGCGGACGAAGAATACGGGCGTGTTGTTGCCGACGAGATCCCAGTTGCCCTCGCTGGTATAGAACTTGAGGGCAAAGCCTCGCACGTCGCGTTCGGCATCGGCGGCGCCGAGTTCTCCGGCGACGGTCGAAAAGCGCGCGATCATCTCGGTCTTGGCGCCGGGTTGCAGCACCTTTGCCTTCGTGTATTTCGAAATGTCGCCGGTGATTGTCAGCGTGCCGTAAGCACCCCAACCCTTGGCGTGCACCGTGCGCTCGGGGATGCGCTCGCGGTTCTGGTGGGCGAGCTTTTCAATAAGCTGGTAATCCTGCAGCAGCAAAGGTCCGCGCGGACCGGCGGATAGCGAATTCTGATTGTCGGCGATTGGCGCGCCGGCAGATGTCGTGAACTTCTTTTTGTCAGTCATCATGGTGTCCTTTCAAGGGGAAGCCGCGGTGACCAGACACAAGAATGGGTGCAAGAACCAATTTAATTTTGAAGTGCGTTCAATAAAGCAAACTTATCATGATCAGGCATCCTTATGAGGCCGATCAATAGGACGGATACCGAAGATTATTTCTTCAATGCATTACGCCCATATGTTTTGAATTTTTTCAAAAGCAGCGCTATTTCATCATCGCCGAGAATATTGGGCGCGCCAAGTATGAGCACTTTGTAATATTGCTCTGCCAGGATTTCGACCTCAGCGGCAAGCTCGAGCGCATGTTCCAGAGTCGTGCCGACTGCGATCTGGCCATGGTTCGCCATCAAGCACGCGTCACGCTCTTCCAGTCCTTTCGCGACATGGCGCGCGAGTTCTTCCGTTCCGAACGTTGCGTAGGGGACGCATGGGATATCCTTTCCACCAGCGGCAAGAACCATGTAGTGAAATGCGGGGATCGGCTTCTGCGCGCACGCCAGGATTGTTGCGTGCAGCGAGTGCGTGTGCACGACAGCCGAACGATCCGGCCGTGCGCGATAGGCGGCCAAATGAAAATGCCATTCGGTCGACGGCGTTTGCCGAGCGTTTGGCACCGAACCGTCGGCCGAAACAAAGACGATGTCGCCGGGCTCCATTTCATCGTAGCGCGCGCCCGACGGCGTAATCAGCATTCCATTTTCGAACCGGCACGAGACATTTCCCGACCGCCCTGGCGACAGGCCGGAACGGCTCATGGCAAGCGCGGTGTCGAGTACAGCTTTTCTCAGAGCTTTCTCGATCGGAGGTTTTGCTTTCGTCATGCGGCCACGCTCTTTCTTTCGGGATAGAGCGACAGCAGTCCCGCGTGAGAGGCGGTGCAAAGTCCGCGTTCTGTTATGAGACCCGTGACTAGCCTTGCCGGCGTCACATCGAATGCCGGATTGCGCGCGGGCGTTCCCTCGGCGGAAATCATGACCGTTGCAACGGCGCCGTCAGACAGGCGGCCGGAGACGCGCAAGACTTCGTCGGCGCTGCGCTCTTCGATCGGGATGTCGGCACCCTGCTCTATGCTCCAATCGATCGTGGAATACGGAAGCGCGACGTAGAACGGCACGCGATTATCGCGCGCCGCAAGCGCCTTTAGATATGTTCCGATCTTGTTTGCGACGTCGCCGCAAGCCGTGACGCGGTCGGTGCCGACGATGACGAGATCGACGTCGCCTCTTTGCATGAGATGGCCGCCGGCATTGTCGGCGATGAGCGTGTGCGGGACGCCGTGGTGCAAAAGCTCGAAGGCAGTCAATGCCGCGCCCTGTCCGCGCGGGCGCGTTTCATCGACCCAGACATGAACGGGAATTCCCGCATCGTGCGCGTGATAGATTGGCGACGTCGCGGTCCCCCAGTCGACGCACGCGAGCCAGCCCGCGTTGCAGTGGGTCAGGATGTTCAAGGGTTGGCCGCGCTTATTCCTCGCGATTTCCTCGAGCAAGCGCAGACCGTTGACGCCGATACGGCGGCAGGATTCGACATCATCTTCAGCGATTACGGCAGCACGCGCGTAGGCGGCGGCCGCGCGTTCTTTCGAAGCCAAGGGCGCGAGGCGTTCGCGTAGATCGTTCAATGCCCAACGCAGGTTGACGGCGGTCGGCCGTTGCTCGGCGAGAAAGCGCGACGCGCGGTCAAGCGCCGAATCCGATGGATCTGTGCGCATCGCGAGCGCTAAGCCATACGCCGCCGTGACGCCGATCAGCGGAGCACCGCGCACCTGCATCGACTTGATGGCGTGCGCAGCGTCGTCCACCGTTTTCAGCGTCAGACGTTCGACGGCGTGCGGCAATGCGGTCTGGTCGAGAATGCCAACCGACCAACCGTCGGGCTGTAGCCAAATCGTACGCGACGGCACTCCGTCAATTTTCATACTGCGTCTCCGTCGTTGCTGATGTTTTTGCGAAGGCAATGATTGCCGCCGCTCCGTCAGCCGCACAGGTTTGCAATAGCATATGGGCGGCCGGAAAGACGATCATGCGCGCTTGACCTTTCCGGCTAATGACGTCCTGCATTGCAATCATCGGGACGAGCCAATCGAAGCGTCCGTGCAATGCGAGGATTGGACAGCCCAGCGCCGCGAAATCCTGTCGCACATCGACCCCGGCGACGGCCCGCAGCCGCGCCGCGCGAACGGGACGAGGCAACTCCCGAACAATTGTATCCACTTTTTCAGCCAGCTCCTTGTCGCCGTAAGAGCCCATCAGAATCGCGTCTCGCAGTTTTTTAGGTATCGCCTCCGGATCGACGTGCGATGTGCGCTGAACGAGCCAACGGGGCCAGGGCGACCTGACGAAGGTTGCCGCGAGCACAAGTCCCTTGATCTGCGGTCCAAGTTGCGCCGCGACACGGATCGCCACGGGGCCGGAGAATGACTCTCCGAGCAGAAAGACCTCGCGGGTGCGAATCGCGTTGCGGGCAAGCTGAACGTATCCGGCATACCCTAAGCTCGGATCGTTCGGATAGCGCACGATCGTGACCTTGAAATCGGCAGCGAGGTGAGACGCAACGCGTTCGAAAAGATCCCCAGTGCCGTCGAGGCCGGGCAGAAGCACGATTTCCTGCGCGCTGCCCGCCATGCTCAGAACTCCGGTGGACCCGACAGCGGAATATGCACTATCGCATCCAAGCCGCAGGCTTTACATCTCAAGGCGTACCATTCCGTGTAGGGCCGCGCCGAATGATCGGCGATCGTCAGGCCTGGCGATCTGCAGACCGGGCAGATGCAAAGCGCTGCGGGGTCGGCCTGCCACGTGGCGATACAGGCTAATGCGTCCTGCAATCGTTGCGCCGGTAGGTCCACGGCCGCGCCTAATGTCCGTCGAACGCGACAAGCGTGTGACTTCGGATGCCAAGGTCAGCGAGACGTTGCATGCCGCCAAGTTCCGGCAAATCGACGATGAATGTCGCGCCGATGATGTTTCCACCCGAGCGTTGCACGAGTTTCACCGCAGCTTCCGCCGTGCCGCCTGTCGCAATCAAGTCATCGACGATAAGGACGCGCGAACCGGCTGAAATGGCGTCCTCGTGGACCTCGATGACATCGACGCCGTACTCGAGTGTGTACTCCTGGCCGATGGTCTTCCAAGGCAGCTTGCCCTTCTTGCGGATCGGAATGAAGCCGCATTCGAGCCGGTCAGCGATGGCGCCGCCCAGGATAAAGCCGCGCGCCTCAATACCGGCGACAGCATCGATGTTCTCGTTTTCGAAAGGCTTCGCCATGCTCTTGATTGCCATTTTCAGCCCTTTGGCATCGGCGAGCAATGTCGTGATGTCGCGGAACATAATTCCGGGTTTCGGATAATCCGGAATCGTTCGGATGAGGTCTTCGAGGTCTTGCACGTGCAGCACTCCCGCCCAATTGACGGCGCAAAATAGCAATAACCCTGCCATCTACGTAAGAGCAGTGTAGCGCTGGTATGCCGTTTGATACGGCGCGTGACGAATTCGTAATAGCGTGGGGGACGTAGCGATGGCCTCGCAGGGCTCAGTTGCATCGGCCGATGTGGATTTCGGCGCTTTCTTGGACGAAACCGACGATCTGCCACGGACCTTCCGGCGTGAGAAAGAGGCGCGGGCACGCGAAGCTGGCGAACGAGCTGCCCGGGAGCGCGCTAAGCCTCCGAGCCTTCCGACGAGCATCGCCGCTAATTCCCGCCAGCCGCGGATTTATGCTTCTACCGGCAATAATCGGCGTGGTGACGAAAATCGTCTTGCCGCCACCGTGCGGTCATTCGACGTACCATTCACGCATCTGGTGACGTTTTTTCTGAAAGCCGCCTTGGCCGCTATCCCGGCTTTACTCCTCCTCGAAGCAATCCTGTGGTTCGCCGGCGCGGGCCTCCATGCGCTATCTCAACAGCTCATCAAGATGATGGGTCTGATTGGCTTTTGAATTAGAGGCGCGCGATCGCTCGCGGCACGATCGCCCCGGCGAAAGGGGCGATCTGTCCAGGCCTGCTGCGCGGGGCTGACGACTTTCAACGTGCTGAAGTATGCGGACTAGACGAGGACGCGGCCTGCGACAGCGTCGAGTTTTTTCAAGAGCTCAGGATCGCGGGCTTCGGGTGGCGTGATGATCGCCACATCAAGCGACTTGTCGGAGCCGATCGGACAAGCCGGATGCTCGCGCGGAAAATCGCGCGCCAAACGCGCCACCAAGCGCTGCGCCTTTTCCGTGTTGTCGCGCATCACTTCAAGAATAGTAGCGACGTCGACGTGAGAATGCTCATCGTGCCAGCAGTCGTAGTCCGTGACCATGGCGACGCTCGCGTAGCAAATCTCGGCTTCACGAGCGAGCTTGGCCTCCGGCATGTTCGTCATGCCGATGACATCGCAGTCCCATGATCGGTAAAGGTTGCTTTCAGCGCGCGTCGAGAACTGCGGCCCTTCCATCGCGAGGTAGGTGCCGCCGCCGTGCACGTCGATTTTTTCCGATTTCGCAGCTTTTTCGAGCGCCTTGAGAAGAAGCGGACTTACCGGATCTCCCATGGCGACGTGCGCCACGCAGCCTTTTCCAAAGAACGACTTTGCGCGGGCAAACGTGCGGTCGATGTACTGGTCGGGCAATACGAAATCACCGGGTCGGTATTTCTTCTTGAGCGAACCGCACGCCGAGACAGAGACGAGGTCGGTCACACCGGCTCGCTTCAGTGCGTCGATGTTGGCGCGATAATCGATATCAGTCGGCGATAATTTATGTCCGCGGCCGTGACGCGGCAGGAAGCGGATCGGCAGACCTTCGATGTCGGCGAATAGAATATCGTCGGAGGGCGCGCCCCATGGGCTTTCGATACGTTGCCATTCCGCATGCTCCAGTCCCGGCAGATTGTAAAATCCACTACCGCCGACGATGCCAAGAACCGATCGCGTCATTGTTCCCTCCGTTCCCGGTGCACAGATCGGCACATAAAAGAAAAAGGCCCCGCGAGCGAGGCCTTTTGATTCATGTGCTTCTTCTTGCCGCTCAGTGTTTGATCGCTGACCAGATGCGCTTCTTGCCAATGTAGAGAAGTATTGTTGTCACGATCAGGTAGAGGATGACCTGCCAGCCGATGCGTTTCCTCTGATCGAGGCTCGGATCCGCAGCCCATGACAGAAATGCAGCAACGTCGTGGGCGTAATTGTCGAGCTTCTGCGGCGTTCCATCCTGGTAGGGGACGGCACCGTCCGAGAGCGGCGGCGGCATACTGATCTGATGCCCAGGGAACGCCGTGTTGTAGTACTTGCCCTCGACCATGTGGAATCCAGCCGGTGGATCTTCAAAGCCCGTCATCACAGCGTAGATGTAATCCGCGCCACCTTCCTGGTAGCCCTTCAAGATATCCCCGAGCATCAGGAAGGGATGGATATACCAGGGTGACTCGCGCTCGACATCGCGGGCTCGCGCCATCAGCGACAGATCTGGCGGCAAGGCACCGTTCTGAGCGGCGCGGGCTTCCTCGTCGTTTTTGTAAGGACCGAGAATGGGGTCCGAAAGCCTCGCCGGGCGCTCGAACATCTTGCCTTCGTCGTTCGGACCGTCGGTGATCTTGTTCGGCCACTCAGCAGCCAGCGCCTTCACCGCCGCTTCAGGGAACTCGGGTCCGCCGGGCTGCACGAGGTTGCGGAACGCAATCCGCTTCAGGCTGTGGCAGTTCGAGCAGACTTCCTTATAGACTTGAAACCCGCGCTGCAGTTGCGCCTTATCGAACTGGCCTGTGAACCCCGAGAATGACCACGGCTGGCGCGGGATTTCGTGATGGCCGGACTCTTCGGCGATTGCGAGACCCGGAACCAACACCAGCGCCGCAACGATGCCAGCCAAAGCGGGAGAGAAATGTTTTTTCATCTGCCTCTCTCCGATCAGCGCTTTTCAGGGGATGCGGCGACGCCGTTCGGCATCGCCGTACTACCGCCGAGCACCGATTCCGTGATGGACCGCGGCAGCTTCTTAGGTGTTTCGATCAGACCGATGATCGGCATCGCAACGAGGAAGAACAGGAAGTAGCAGACCGTGAAGATCTGGGCCCACATCACGTAGACGCCTTCCGCCGGCCTAGAGCCGAGATAGCCGAGCGCTACGCAGGTAAACACAAAGAACCAGAAGAACCATTTAAAGATCGGCCGGTACTTTGCCGAACGCACGCGCGACGTGTCGAGCCAAGGCACGAATGCAATGATCAGTACGGCGGAGAACATCGCGACGACGCCGCAAAGCTTCGCATATTGTCCAAGCGGGATGATCCAGAGGAACGTGCTCGTGAAGGACCTCAGGATCGCGTAGAACGGCAGGAAATACCATTCCGGCACGATATGCGGCGGCGTCACCAGCGGGTTGGCCTCGATATAGTTGTCGGCGTGACCGAGATAGTCCGGCACGAAGAAAACGAACCAGGCGAAGAGAATGAGGAAGGCGAAAAGGCCCACCGCGTCCTTGGACGTCGCGTAGGGGTGCATCGGAACCGAATCGCTCGGCTCCTTGAGATCGAGGCCAGTCGGATTGTTCTGACCCGCCGTATGCAAAGCCCAGAGATGCAATCCAACGACGCCGGTTAACACGAACGGCAGAAGATAATGGAGCGAGAAGAAGCGATTGAGCGTCGTACCCGAAACTGAATAGCCGCCCCACAGCCACTCGACGATCGCGGTGCCTAGCCCGTTTATTATCGTATCGAGCGCCGAGAACAGGTTCGTGATGACGGTTACGCCCCAGAAGCTCATCTGCCCCCAAGGCAGCGAATAGCCCATGAACGCCGTCGCCATCATCAAGAGCATGATGATGACACCGAGGATCCAGAGAACCTCGCGCGGCGCCTTGTAGGAGCCGTAATAAAGACCGCGGAAGATATGAATATAAACCGCGAAGAAGAACATCGAGGCGCCGACGGCGTGGAAATTGCGGATCATCCAGCCATAGTTTACGTCGCGCCGAATTTGCTCGATGGAATCGAAGGCCCCGGCGGCGCTCGGCTGATAGTGCATCGCCAGGACAACGCCGGTGATGATCTGCGCACCTAGGATGAACGTCAGGATACCGCCGAACGTCCAAAGATAATTGAGATTGCGCGGCGTCGGGAAATCAACGAACTGCCCGTGCATCATGCGTGCGATGGGCAGGCGCTCGTCGAACCATTTACCCCAGCGAGACGTCGGCTTATAGGTCGAGGTGTGACCGCTCATTGTTCGCTCGCTCCCTAGCCGATTTTGATTTTTGTGTCGGATGTGAAGGCGTAGGGCGGCACTTCCATGTTTCGGGGAGCCGGGCCTTTACGGATACGGCCCGCAGTATCGTACTGCGAACCGTGGCAGGGGCAGAACCAACCCCCGAATTCACCGCGTTCATCGCCCAGCGCCTGCCCCTTCGGGATGCATCCCAAATGCGTGCAGATGCCGATGATGATGATCCAGTTTTCGTGCCCCTTCGTCGTGCGATTCGCATCAGTGGCGGGGTCATCGTCAGGCAGGTTTTCGTTTCGCGCCAAACCGTCGGGAAGGTTCTTCACATCGACTTTGACGGCAGATTCGATCTCGGCTTTCGTGCGATTGCGGACGAAAACCGGCTTACCGCGCCACATCACGGTGATTGCCTGGCCCTCTTTCACAGGCGCCAGATCAACGTCGATGGAGGACAGCGCCTTGGTGCTGGCGTCCGGGTTCATTTGTTGGATGAAGGGCCAGAGCAAGGACGCGGCGCCGACCGCGGCGAAGGCATTTCCCACGACCACCAAGAAATCTCGGCGATCCGGTTCTATTGCATCAGTGCTCACGTGTGCCTCCAGTTTGAAGCGCGTGGGAACCACTGGAGGTTTGACGTAGTCAGCGAGGCGGATTTTTCCCGCTCTTCGGCCGCTTGCGCCATCCCCCAGTTTTCTTCATCCCTTGGGGACCCTTCTGACAGCGTTTGGCTTTGTCCTCAAGCAAAGGTGCGCTGAAGTGTGAGAGGCAATTTGGCGCATCGCTGTATGGGTGCGCGTTTGGCCAGCTCATCAAGCCAACAATGAAAGTTCGTCCACATGCGCTTGGCGCTATATCAACCAGACATCGCCCAGAACACGGGGACCATTCTCCGGCTCTGCGCATGCCTCGGCGTTGCCGTCGACGTTATCGGCCCCACGGGATTCGACATGAGCGACCGTGCTTTGAAGCGTGCCGCGCTCGATTACCTGGAGCATGTCGATCTCACTCGGCACGCAAGCTTTTCGAATTTTGCGGAATCGCGGGCGGCTTCAGAGGCGCGCCCGGAGCGAAGGCGTCTCGTCCTGCTGACGGCGCACGCGGAAACGCCTCACTTCGGGTTTGGCTTCCAGCCGAGCGACACTTTGATGGTAGGCCGCGAGAGCGCCGGCGTTCCGGAATCCGTGCACGCGCAGGCCGACGCGCGAATCACGATTCCGATGCGACCGGGCCTGCGCTCGCTCAACGTCGCGGTCACCGCAGCGATCGCGCTCGGAGAAGCCTTGCGGCAGAC
>Ga0182749_1000540_pt1 | contig 34444 bp, 34 predicted proteins | sample eDN3rd37CKraftMG_FD_128875 | JGI IMG/M metagenome (GOLD analysis project Ga0182749, IMG submission 128875) | Enriched Miracle-Growth compost microbial communities from Emeryville, California, USA - eDNA 3rd pass 37_C Kraft MG (version 2) (version 2) ...
GCAATTACGTGCCGCTGGCGGTCGATGGCGAGCATGCCAAGCACGTCGTTGCCTTCGCGCGCCGCTGGCGCGGACAGGAACTCGTCGTTGCCATCGGGCGCCATTTCGCGCCGCTCACCGACGACGGCCGTCAATGGCCGGCCGGATGGCAAGGCGCGCTGATCCTGCCGGACACCGCCCGTTACACCGATGCCCTGGGTGGCAGGGGAACTCGTGTGCGGCGCGCGGAACTTGTGCTCATATTTTCTCAAATTCCAATTTCGATCATGCAAAAGGTTTAGGGTCTTTGATTTTTTGACCATTCATCTTGTTCATCGAGGAACTCGAATGCCGGCCATCCGTTGAAACGGCAACACGCGGAAAAACGCCGCGGCCGAGACGGGAGGCCAGTTCGTGGACATCATTGTATCCAATCGGGTGGCGCGGGTGACACCCGGTGGACCGATGATGGGCGGACTGGCATCGGCCTTGCTGCCTGCCGTGCGCAAGTCCGGCGTCGTCTGGTTCGGCTCGAGCGGCAAACTGCGCAAATGCGCAACCGGCGCGACGCCGCTCATCCAGCTCGAACCTTACGGTCGCGGCACCATCGCCACCGTCGACCTGCCCGAACAACACTATTCCGGCTTCTATGAAGGCTTTGCCAACTCCGCGCTTTGGCCGGTCCTGCATTCGCGGCCGGAACTGTCCCGCGTCAGCGCCCACGACTACGCCGCCTACCGCGAAGTCAACGCCTATATGGCGCGCACGCTCGCGGCCTTCGGCGGCAACGAATCCACCTTCTGGATCCACGATTACCACTTCCTGCCGCTCGCCGCGGAATTGCGCGCGCTCGACGTGACCCGCGAGATCGGCTTCTTCCTGCACACCCCGTGGCCCAACCGCCGCATCATGGCGCGGCTGCCGCAGTTCCGCGATATGGCGCAGGCGATGCTGGCCTACGACCTCATCGGCTTCCAGACCGATCGTGACCGCGACAACTTCGCCGAGCTGCTGCGCACCGACCTGCACGTGCCCGGAACCGGCCTGAGCTTCCGCGGGCCGCACGGCCTCTGCCGCCTCGCCACGTTCCCGATCGGGATCGATGCCCGCGAATTCGCCGTGAGCGCCGAGCGCTCCTATGAGGACGCCGACGTCCGCCGGCTGTGCGCGAGCCTCAACGGTGCCAAATTGATCATCGGCGTCGATCGCCTCGACTACTCCAAGGGCCTGATCCAGCGCATCCAGGCTTTCGACCGGCTGCTGACGCGCCACCCGGGATTCAGCCGCAAGCTGTCGATGCTGCAGATCGCCGTGCCGTCGCGCGAGACGATCGACACGTATCGCGAGTTGCAGTGCGAGGTCGCCGAGCTCGTCGGCGCCGTGAACGGCCGCCACGGCGAGGTCGACTGGACGCCGCTGCGGTACCTCAACAAAGGCTATTGCCAGTCGACGCTCGCCGGCTTCTACCGCGCGTCTGCCGTCGGCCTGGTGACACCACTGCAGGACGGCATGAACCTCGTGGCGAAGGAATACGTCGCCGCCCAGAACCCGCAGGACCCCGGCGTGCTGGTGCTGTCCCGGTTCGCCGGCGCGGCCAACGAACTCGACGCCGCGCTGCTCGTCGACCCCCAGGACGTCGACGGAGTCACGCGCCACATCGAGGCAGCGCTGGTGATGTCGCGCAGCGAACGGCGCGCCCGCTGGCAGCAGATGCACGAGCGGCTGACGCGCGCCTCGATCCACCGCTGGTTCGCAGGCTTCCTGCAGGATCTGAAATCGGCGCGGACGAACGTCACCCCGCTCGCCGGCGCCATGGTGCCGACCTTGCGCGGCACGACGCAGGACCGCGCGCTCATTGCGCAGCCCTGATCGCCCGCGGCGCCGCCACTGCGGCCATCACCTCGATGATTTGGGTCGGCGCGGGACTTGCTGCCCCTCGCCTTGATCCGTGAGGGTCGGGAACTCGCCCTCGTTCTCCACCGCGAGGGTCGGCTCGATCGGCTCGCCCTCCGGGCCGAGCACGTCGTCGGAGGCGAGCGGGTCGTCCTCGACACTTTCCCGCGCCTGCGCGCCGGTCGGCTTGAGCGTGTCCTTCTCGTGCTCCTCGATCGCGATCAGCTCGCGCGCGCGGCCGATGTAATCGTCCGCTCCACCCGCCGGCCGGCCGGCCTCTTCCCAGAGCCGCCGCGCCCGTGCGGCGACGCGCTTGTCCTCGCTCATCGATCCCTCCTCCGCGTTCATGCCGGCACCGGCACGATGGCGACAATGCGCCGGGTGCTTTTCTCGACGATGACGAACTGATCGCCGACCAGCACGAACTGGTCCTTCCTGAACGACGGCAGGACCTTGCCGAGCTGCGGCGGCATGTCGTAAAGCCTGGCGCTCTGCGGCACCGCCGCGCCGACGGTCATGGTGTAGTTCACGCTCTGCACGCGCTCATCCGTGTGCTGCGCCGCATAGCTCTTGATCGCATCCACTTGCGCCGGCGACAGGGTAACGTCGGCGGTCGCCGAGCCGGTCAGTTCCTCCTTGCGGCCGACGGTGTCGGGATCGGTCGCCCGCGGCGAGGCGGTCGGCAATGGCTCGGTCTTCTGCGCGGCGACGCTGACGCCCTGCGTCTGATTGCTGCGCGGTCCGTTGACGGCCTCGTTGAGCTGGTTCGGCGTGCTGAAGCCCGGGACGAAGAACCAGACCAGGAGGCCGATGCCGACCGCCACCGCGACCACCGCGGCCCAGACGAACATCGCGCCGGTCCCGCCCTGCTCCTCGCGCCGCGTCATGTCCTTCACCATGGCTTCGCCCTCCTGCGCCCGTCCGGATCAATGCTTGGTCACGTGCTGCGGCTTGCCCTTGCGGCCGGTCGATGCGAAGTCCTCGAGCTGCTTCTCGCTCATCGATTTGTACATCGACTTCGACGCGCCCTTGAGCTCGCCGACCTTCTGTTCGCCGCGCTTGGCGGCCAAAGCGGCGCCGGCGGCCTTTTGCTGCGCCTTCGATTTTGCGGGCATCGCGTTCTCCTCGTGCATTGGGCATTGCGGCGGGAACCCCACCTTCTACAGGTTTAACCGTCGAACCGGCCGTAAGGTTCAGCGTGGCGGCGTCGCAGTGCGGCATCGCGCGCATGCGCCGAGCATATTTTGAGGAACGCAGGCGACCGGCCCGCCGTTCATACAGACCAGTCCCCACCATTCCACCGCGGAGGAATCCATGAGCCTGTTCGGCAAGGACATCGAGACGATGGACAACCTGTTCGTCCATACGCTGCAGGACATCTATTACGCCGAGAAGCAGATCCTGAAGGCGCTTCCGGAAATGGAACAGAAGGCGAGCAGCGCGCAGCTCAAGAGCGCGTTCAAATCGCACCTCGAGGAAACCAAAGGCCACGTCAAACGCCTGGAACAGGTGTTCAAGATGCACGGCCAGGAACCGAAGGGCATCGACTGCCCGGCGATCGACGGCATCATCGAGGAGGCCAACGACGTCGCCTCCGACGTCGACGACAAACAGGTGCTCGACGCCGCGCTGGCGGCGGCGGCGCAGGCCGTCGAGCATTACGAGATGTCGCGCTACGGAACACTGATCGCCTGGGCGAAGCAGCTCGGCCGCAGCGATTGCGCCAGCATGCTGGAGCAGACGTTGCAGGAGGAGAAGGCCGCCGACCAGAAGCTCACCAAGATCGCGGAATCGCAGCTCAACCCGCGGGCGGCGGTCTGATCGAACGCGCCTTTGATCGGTTTTCCCCATGCAGCACGAGGGCCGCTCCCGCCGGGAGCGGCCTTTGCCTGTCGGCGGCACACGGAACCTCCTCGTGCGCTCGGGCATTCGTTCCTGCCATGACCGAAATCCGACCGTCGATCCGGCCGCCAGAGCGATTGCTGCGCCAGCTCGGCCTGCGCTACGTCACCGCATCCGAGCTCAGCATTCGTCGCCGCCGCAACGGCAGCGGCTTCGTCTACGTCAACGGCAGCGGCCGGCCGTTGCGCGATCAGCGCACGCTCTACCGGTTGAAACGGCTGGCAGTGCCGCCGGCCTATGAGGACGTTCTCTACGCTGCCGATCCTCATGCGCATCTGCAGGCGATCGGGCGCGATGCCGCCGGCCGCGCCCAATATCGCTACCATCCGGATTGGGAGCAGGTGCGCGAACTGCGCAAGGCGCGGCGGCTCGCGCGCCTCGCCGCAGCCCTGCCGAGGATTCGCGGCTGGGTGTCGCGGCATCTCGCCGATCGCACGCCGAGTCGCGAGCGTGCGATCGCGGCGCTGGTCGAGCTCGTCGCCCTCACCGCGCTGCGGCCCGGCAGCGAGAGCTACGCCCGTCAGCACGGCACGCGCGGCGCCGCGACCCTCCTGAAGAGCAACGTCCGCATCAACGGCGAGCGGATCGCACTCCGTTTCACCGGCAAGGGCGGCAAACCGATCGAGAAGGAGGTGCGCTCGCGACGCCTGGCCATGGCACTGCGGCGGCTCGCGACCCTCCCGGGCCGACGCCTGTTTCAATATCGCAACGGCGACGGCGCGGTGCTGTCGCTGCGCCGTCGCGAGGTCAACGCCACTTTGTGCGAGATTTCAGGCCGCACGGTGTCGCTGAAGGATTTCCGCACGCTGATCGCCTCTGCCAGCGCGATCGAGCTTCTCGCCGACATCGAGCCGAAGCCGAGCGCGCGCGGCCGGCGGCGGCAACTGCTCGAAACGATGCGCACGGTCGCGGCCGAGCTCGCCAACACACCGGCCGTTTGCCGCAAGAGCTACGTCCACGCGGCCGTCGTCGCAGCATTCGAAGCAGGCGAGCTCAGCAATGCCGGCCGGCGCACGGCCGCAAGCCGCGAGCGTCTCCTCGCCAAAGTGCTGGCGCGCGTCACGATCTGACGGCCATGACTTCGGCCCGCCCCTCAGTGCCGCCGGCCACTTCCGCGGTCGTCGACCGCGTCGCGGCCGACGAGCTTGCTGAACATGCTGTCCGGCTCATAGATCAATGCGAGTTTGCGCTGATCGAACTCCTTGAAGAACTCGTCCCACGAGATCGCCACTAGATTTTCGTGCTCGGAATTCGGCGCGTTCGGAAACATCACGCGAATGATCCCGACGTCACCCTTGCGATGCGTGCTGTCGACGGCGGCGGGCTTGCCGCCGTGCGTTTCCGCCCATTTCCGGATAGTCTTGTGGTCCGTCGTCACCTCGGCCATTGAGCGTCTCCATTCTGCAATTTTGTCAATGGTTTCTTCACGTTGCACCGACCTTCGCAGGCGGCCCTTGCGGATGAACGCGGCGCCGCGGCCTGCCGTTCCGGACATCAATGCCCGACCGTCCGGAACCAAGGCGAGCGCGGCGGGTTAGCCCGACGAGCCCTGGCTCCTCCCCTCCCCTCAGGGTTCGCAGACTTGAAAGGCCCCGGCGACACGCCGGGGCTTTCTTTTCTGCCAGGCTCATTGGCACAACAGCGAGGCCGCGATGCCCGGCAAGCGGGTGCAGTTCGACGACGAGACCTGGGCGGCGCTCGACATGCTGGCGCGCGACCGCATGATGGATTTCCAGGAGCTCGCCGACGAAGCCTTTCGCGATCTGTTGAAGAAGCACGGCCGGCCGTCGAGCCTGAAAGAGGCGCTGCGACGGAGCGCCGGCGCCAGCGCCGAGGTCGTGCCGTTCACGCGCAAGACGACGCGGACCGCGAAAAGCGGATCGACGAAGACGAAGGCCTCGTCACGCCGGAAGCGGCGCTGACCTCAACCCGCCTTGCGATGGCGCGCCGATGTGCGTGCGCTCTTCTTCGCCGTGCGACGGTGCGTCGTGGTGCCGCGCCGCGCGTTGCGCCGCGCCGGGGCTTCCTTGCCGGCGCTGCGGCGCAAGGCCTCCATCAGGTCGATGACCTTGGCGGGCTCGCGCTCTTTCGGCCGCTCGATCGGCTTGCCTTCCTGCTTGCGCTTTATCAGGTCGCGCAGCGCGTTCTCGTAGTGGTCCTCGAACTTGTCCGGCTTGAAGTGCCCGGCCTTGCTCTGCACGATGTGCGTGGCGAGCTCGAGCATGTCCTTCGGCACGGACTCGGCGGGGATGTCGTCGAAGTAGTCCTTCTCGTCGCGCACCTCGTAAGGATAGCGCACCGTCATGCCCATCAGACCCTTCCCACGCGGCTCCAGCGCAATGACGTGCTCGCGGTTGGTGAATACGACGCGACCGAGCGCCACCATTCCTTCCTTCTTGATCGCCTCGCGGATGACGGCAAACGCCTGCGCCCCGACCTCCCCGTCCGGAACGATGTAATAGGGGTCTTTCAGGTAGAGGTCGTCGATCTCCTTGCGCGGCACGAACTGGTCGATGTCGATCATGCGCGTTGAGTCGATCTCGACGGCGTCGAGCTCGTCCGGCTCGACCTCGATGTAATTGCCCTTCGAGACCTCGTAACCCTTGACGATGTCCTCGGCCGCGACCTCGTCGCCGGTGTCGGCGTCGACCTTCACGTAGCGAATGCGATTGCCGGTGTCGCGGTTGAGCTGGTGGAAGCGGACCTTCTCGCGCTCGGACGCGGCCGGAAAAAGCTGGATCGGACAGGACACCAGCGACAGACGCAGGTAGCCCTTCCAGTACGCACGCGGTGCCATGGACGCGACCTCCGACGCAGAACCAACGCCTACACAAACGGCCGGCGCGGGCCCCCTGTTCCCGTCCGGAACCCGGACTTTAGGCGGAGCGCCGGCAGGCCGGTTGTTCGAGGTCAAAGGCGCGAGGCTGCCAAGCCGGCCGACCGGCCGGGATCAGCGCCGTTGGCTCGGGACCTCGTCCCGGAGCACCTGGTAGCACTGGCAGCTCCGTTTCAGGAGCCCGGCCCGGTCGAGGATGGTGATGGTCCCGCGGCGATACTGGATCAGTCCGTCCTTCTGCAGCTCGGATGCAGCCACGGATACCGTCGGCCGCCGCACCCCGAGCATGTAGGACAGGAACTCCTGGGTCAGCGCGATCTGATTGCTCTCGATCAGGTCCTCGGACTGCAGGAGCCAGCGGCACAGCCGGCCTTCCAACGAATGCAGAGCGTGGCAGGCGGCGTTCTGCTGCGCCTGGGTGAGGATGAAGGCCTGGTAGTGATCGATCCGGTCGCGCAGCACCGGATGCGCATGGCACAGCGAGCGGAACTGCGGCGCGCCGATGCGCAGCGCGCGGCTCTCGATCTGCACGATGGCCTGGGCGAAAGACGGCAGGTTGCCCACCGCGAGGCCGCCGACGACGCCCTCACGGCCGACGATGCCGGTCTCGATCGACTCGCCGGAGGGGGTGACCGCGAGGAGCGAGATCATGCCCTCAAGCGGGAAGTAGACCTGCGAAACCGGCCGCCCGGCCTCCTGCAGGACCAGCGACTGCGGCAGGTCGACCTGCGTCAGATGCGGCTCCAGGCTGTCCCTCACGCCGGAGGGAAGGTTCTGCAAAATCAAATTGTCGGTGGGCAAGTGACTTCTCGGCGCTGCAAAGCGAAAACGGCTGCGCGGCTGGAGGGGTTGGGCGAGGAATTGCGCCGGCGCCGCAAGTGCCAGAGGTAAAAGAGATTCTGCCGCTGTGTCGGTCAGCTAGCGTACCGACCCCGCATGTTTCCGCGGCTCTAATGTCGTCCATGGGCCGCAAGGCGCCGCCCGGGAGGGTCACGGCTTGGCCGAAACGGAGACCGATGGCCGCCCGCGCTGCGAGATCTGCGGCGTGGCCAAGTGGCTCGCACGCATCGTCAGCGGCAGTTGCGGCGACCGGTATGTGTTCGAGTGTCAGGTTTGCGGGGCGCAAACGATCCTTTCCGTCGACGATCCGGTCGTCCGCAGCCTCGAGGGCCAGCCCTAAGCCCGCTACAGAATTTCCGCGCCGTGGAACGGATTCCGCGCGGGCGCCGTTGGTGCCAGGTCGGAACGCATCGCGAGGCTTCCCATGTCCACATACGATCCCAACAATCGGCCGCGGATGCGCAGTGCCGATGCCGGCGGCGGCTGGATCATCGGCATCATCGTCGTCGTCCTCATCGGCCTCGGTATCTGGTGGTGGGCGGGCACGACCGCCTCCGGTCCGCACACCGCGACCACCAATGCGCCGCCGGCGACGACGACCGGTTCGGCCCCCGCCTCGAGCAAGCCGGCGCCGGCACCGACGACGCCACCCGCGGCCCCGGGCGGCGCTGCAAAGTAGCAACGCGCGTATCCGTTTCGACCAACTGAAAATCGCGGCGGCGCTGCCTGTGCAGCGCCGCCGTTGTGCTTGACGACCCCTCCCGCCCGCGGACAGTTTTGCTGACCCGCCCTCATCAGGTCGGGATAGCGGCATGTCCGCCGCGAGGAGAGCCAGGCGATGCAGCCCGGTCGCCACCGTCAGGATCCTTCCATGAACGTGCAGACGCCCCGCCAGCCGCTCGGGCCCCAGCCCTGGGAGGTCGTGCGCTCGAAGCTCGACCAGGCCCTGCCCTTCGCCAATATGCGCGGCACGCCCTATTACCGCGACGCCGTGTGGGAGCAGTTCTCGGAGAAGGAATATGCGCGCCGCTATGCCGCGCTGCGCGACAAGATGAAGGAGCACAAGCTCGACTGCGTCATCGCCGCCGGCGGCCCCAGCCACTGGAGCTTCGGCGCCGGCGTGCTCTGGCTCACCGGCCACGTCGAGTGGCATGCGCTCGCGTCTTACGTGCTGGTGCCGCGCGACGGCGAGCCGACCATGATCTATTCGATGGGCGGCACGCATGCGGAGGCCGTGCGCCGGCACGTCGCGCCGGCGATCAAGGACGTGCGCCACAGCCGCAACGGCCGCTATGCAGACGTGATGGTGGAGCGGCTGAAGGAGCTCAAGCTCGAGCGCGGCCGCATCGGGCTCATGGAGATCGACCCGCGGCACGAAGACTACATGCCGGTCAACCAATACAACACGCTACGCGCCGGTGTGCCCGAGGCGGACATCGTCTTCACCAGGAATTTCCTGCACGACCTCGTCGTCATCCACGCGGCCGAGGAGCTCGACTGCGTGCGCAAGGCGGGCGTGCTGTGTCAGCGCGCGATGGAGGCGATGGTCGCGCGCGCCAAGCCCGGCGTGAAGGAATACGAGCTGCGCGCGGCGGCGGGCAGCGCCATCCTCGACGGCGGCGGCGATATCGACTTCCTCATCATCGGCTCGACGCCGATGGACAACCCGGCCATGATCTTCGGCAATCCGCGCCCGTCGAGCCGCATTCTGAAGAAGGGCGACATTATCAATATGGAGCTCGCCGCCGGCTATCGCGGCTACACCGCGCAGGTCGGCTCACCGATCACCCTCGGCGAGCCGACCGAGATGGTGCGCAAGTTCTGGAACGAGATCACGCTGCCCGGCTATCACAGGATCGTCGCCGAGATCGCGCCCGGCAGGCCGGCCGAGGCCATGCGCGAGGCATCGAAATTCTTCCGCGACCACGGCGTGCAGTCGCGGCCGACGCAATGCCACGGCATCGATCTCGTCACCGACAATCCGCACGTCGCGGCCGAGCACGTGCGCGGCGTCGAGGGTGACATGATCCTCAAGCCCGGCATGATCATCATGGCCGAGCCGAACCCGATCACCGCCGACGGCCTGTTCGGCATCTTCCTCGGCCATACCTTCATCGTCACCGACAAGGGGCACGAGGTGGTCGACGATTTCCCGCTGGAGATTGCGATCGCCTGAGATGGAGGCATCGCGCCTCCACCCGCGTCGGCAAGCCCGAGGCGCCGCGGCGCGTATCTTACTTGTCGAAGGCCGGATCGAGCGGCACGCGATAGCCGTTGACCAGGCGATTGGTCTCGTTGGCCATGCCGACGATGGCCATGAGCTCGCCGAACATTTCCGGCGTCATGCCCGCCTTGGCCGCCGCCGCGCTGTGGCTGGCGATGCAGTAGCCGCAATTATTGGTGACGCTGACGGCGACGTAGATCATCTCCTTGACGACCGGATCGAGCGCGCCCGGCCCCATCACTTCCTTGACGCTCTCCCACGTCCGCTTCAGCGTGCGCGGGTCGTTGGCGAGGTACTTCCAGAAATTGTTGACGTCATCGAGCTTGCGCGAGGTCTTGATGTCGTCGAACACCGCGCGGACTTCCGGCGAGGCGTCGGCGTATTCGATCGGCTTCGGCTTACCCATGATCGTTTGTCTCCCTGACTGGTTGAATGCCGGCAATGTCGCCGACGGTGACGGGTTTGATCGGCATGCGGATGCGGAAATAGCCGACATCCTGCGGCGCTTCATCGCGCAGGCCCGCCATGGTCTCTGCGACGGTCAGCCCGCACATGCGGCCCTGGCACGGGCCCATGCCGGCGCGGGTGAAGGCCTTGAGCTGATTGGGACCCGGACAGCCATGCGCGGCCGCGGCCGCAAGCTCGCCCCGGCGCACCTCCTCGCAGCGGCAGACGACAACGTCGTCGTTGCCCGGACGGCGGAACGAGTCGCGCGGGCGATAGAGCACGTCGAGCAGCGGCCGCACCGCCCGGTCGCGTGCCCGCTTGCGCCGCAACGGCGCAACCGCGGCGGCGTGCTCCGCCGGCGCGACCCTGCCGAGGTCGCGCGCGATCGCGGTCGCCACGATCTCACCGGACAGCGCCGCCGATTTGGCGCCGGCGATGCCGCCGAGATCGCCGGCGACGTAGAGCCAGTCCAGATTGCTCCGGCCATCGTCGTCGATCGCCGGTTGCCAGCTCAACTGACGTTCGTTCCAGCGATGTTCGCACCGCGCCGCCATCGTGATGTTGACGTTGGGCACGATGCCCTGATGCAGGAAGGCGCGTTCGCAGGCCAGCTCGTGCCGTCCGGAGCCGTCGCTCCAGCGCACCGCCGTCACGTGGCTGTCGCCGGCGAAGGCGACATCGGACACATTGCGATGCACCGCGATGCCTGCCCGCCTGATCGAGGCAAGCAGTCCGGCGCCTTTCGTCAGATAGGCCGGCGCGGCGAGCGCGGCGGGCAGATGCGGCGCGGCCTTGAGCCGGTTCGCCGGTTCGGCGGTGTCGAGCAGCGCGCGAACCTTGACCCCGGCCTGCAGGTATTGGTGGATCACGAGGTAGAGCAGCGGCCCGCAGCCGATGAACACGGCATCGTCGGCCACCGCACCCGACGTCTTGAGCAGGATCTGCGCGGCACCGGCGGTCATGACGCCGGGCAGCGTCCAGCCCGCGACCGGAAACGGCCGCTCCATCGCGCCGGTCGCCACGAGCACACGCCGCGCCGCGCAATCGCCGCCGCCGGTCGGCGACGCCCATGACACGCCGCCGGCGTCGATCCGCCAGACCGTGGCACGGCTCTTGTAGTCGGCGCCGCACGCCGCGAAGGCTTCGACCAGCGGCAGGCCGGCGACATAATCGGCGCCGAGAATGTCGGCGCGCCGGTCCTTCGCAGCCTGCGCGACGTTGCGATAGATCTGCCCGCCCGGCGCCGGCTGCTCGTCGAACACCGCGACGGAGAGCCCGCGCTGACGCAAGGCGATCGCCGCCGCCATGCCGGCCGGCCCGGCGCCGACGATGGCAACGTCGACGGGTTCACCGCTCATCGCGGACCTCCGGTGCGCCGGTCTGGCGCGTCACCGTCATCCCGGCGCGAACGGTTTCAAGGCAGGTCTGCCGGTTCGGATGGCCGTCAATGACGGCGAGACAATCGAAGCAGACGCCCATCATGCAATAGGGCTCGCGCGGCGCGCCGCTCACCGGCGTCGTGCGGAACGGGCGCAGCCCCGCGGCCAGGAGCGCGGCCGCGAGATTGTCGCCTTCCACGGCACGAACGGTGCACCCATCGACATGAATGTCGACGAGCGGTCCACGACTTTGATCAAGCGGCCTGAACATCGAAACGCTTCGGTGAAAACGGCGCCAATCGGGCCGGATCGAAACCGCCGTCGCGAATGGCCTTCGCCATCGCTCCGGCATGGAAAGGCGCAAGCGTCACGCCGCTATGCACCGACAAAGCATAGGCGCGTGGCGTGTCACGCGTCTGGTCGTAGACCGGCACGCCATCCGGCGTCATGATGCGCAGGGCGCCCCAGCTTCGCACCACGCGCAGGTCGCGCAGCAGCGGGAACACGGCGACGGCGCGGCGCGCATTGTCGCGCAGGATCGGCAGGGTCGTCGCGTCGTCGAGCCCCACCTCCTCCACCGACTCGCCGAACAGGCAACCGCCCTCGTCGGTCTGGCGAATGAAGCTGACGCCGAACGGCAGGAACGGCCGCACCTTCTCGGTCACCAGGATCTGCCCGCGCACCGGGCGCACCGGCGCGCTCAGGCCAAGTTGCGGCGCGAGCGTCGCATTGCCGAGACCGGCAGCGAAGACGACGTTGTCGCAATGAACGGAGCCGGCCTCGGTATCGATGCGAAAGCCCTCTCCGTCGCGCTGCACCGATCGCACCCGACTGTTCGACCGGTAATGGCCGCCGAACTTCGCGAGCGCCGTCAGCAACGCGCGCAGGAGATAGAGCGGATTGGCCGATCCATCGTCGGGCGAATAGATCGCGCCGACGACCTCGGGACCCACCACCGGCAGGCGTTTGACGGTTTCCTCGCGGGAGAGAACGTCGATGCGGCTTTGCACGCTGGCCTTGCGATTGAGCGCCTGGAGCGTCACCGCGCGCCGCGACAGCTCCTCCTCGGTCAGGCAGATGAAACAGCCGCCGGGCCGGCGATAATGCAGATCGATGCCGGTTTCCGCCTCAAGGGTCTCGGCGAAGGCCGCCCATTCGTTGGCCGCGCGGCGCGACAGATCGGCATAGGCGGGCTCGGTCGCGCCTTTGCCCAGCACCCAGACATTGCCGAAATTGCCGCGCGCCGCGCGGAACGCATGATCGCCTTCGTCGAGCAGCGTGACCGCCACGCCCTCTTTCGCCAGCCCATAGGATACGGCGGCCCCGACCGTGCCTCCGCCGATCACCACGACCTGGGCCGACCGCATGGTATCAGTCGTTCTGGTAGCGGCGCGGACGCAGCGCCGCGTGGAACAGGTTGACCATCGAGACCGTGTCGTAGACCGGCATGCCGACCCGGTCCGCGATGTCGGCGGTGAACGGCGCCAGGTTGGTGCATTCGGACACGATCGCGCCGACATCCGGATGCTGGCGCACCATGCTTTCGGCCGCCGCGACCACCTCCTCGCGCAGCGTTGCGTAGGTCACCGAATTGTCGCCCTCCTTGATCCAGCGCACGAAATTCGAGGTCGGCGGCATGCCGACGACCGGGGTGTCCTGCGCGATGCCGACCGCCTCGAGGTAAGGCCCGTTCAGCGTCGGGCCGCTGTAGGTCAGAATGCCGACCCGCTTGCCGCGCGGCAACATGCGCTCGACCATCGGCACCTGGAGCAGGCTGCTGGTCGCCACCGGCACGCTGCAATGATCGGCGAGCTCCTTCTGATAGATCGACAGGAAGCCGCAGGTGGTGGTGATGCCGTCGACGCCGGCCGCGATCAGCTCGTCGGCCGCCCGCTTGAACGGCTCGAGCAGGCTCGCATTGTGCAGCTCGGTCATCCGCGCCGGGATCGCATCCTCGACGATGCGGTATTGCACCGGAAACGACCACGTATTGGCGTTGCCGATATCGCCGAGATAACGGCGGAACGTGCTCTTCACCATCAGAATGCCGAGCGTAACGCCGTAGTAGGTCTTCTGTCGTTGCATGAAACGGTCTTCCTGACTGTTAGTTGGCTTCGGCCTGCGGGGCGGGCACGGTTCGTCCCGGCGTAACGCCGAAGTAGTGCCGGCTGCCGAAGATGATGGCGGCGATCACGCCGAAGCTGAGCACGGCACGGTAGATCTCGGGCACGACATTGTAGAGCGCGCAGGTGCCGCCGAGAACAAACAGCATGGCGCGCAACCACCATGGCAGCTTGCCGTCGGTATAGCCGATATAACCCAATACGATGAGGATCACGCCGCCGGACACCGCGAGCGTCGTCGTGATGATTTCGAACCACGTGCCGCTGAACGTCAGCGCCGGCTGATAGATGTAGGCGAGGCCGACGATGAAGCCGCCGGTCGCCATGCGGAAGGCATGGAAGCCGGTCGACATCGGGTTGGCGCGGGCAATCGCGGCGGCGGCGTAGGACGCCGCCGCGACCGGCGGCGTGGCGTCGGCCAGCACCGCGAAATACAGCACGAACAGATGGATGTTCAGCAGCGAGGCGACGTTGTGCTCGGCGATCAGCGGCGCGCCGATCGCGGCGGTGATGATGTAGGCCGGCGTCGTCGGCACACCCATGCCGAGGAACAGGCAGCAGGCCGCGATCAACAAGACGAGCAGCAGCAGCGAGCCGCCCGCCAGGCTCTTGATGATGCCGGTGAAGGCGAGCAACAGGCCCGTATTGGTGAGGCCCGCCGTGATCATGCCGGCCGCGGTCACCGCGACCGCGATGATGCAGATCGTCTGCCCGGCGCTGACCAGAGAATCGACGACCTGGCTCACCGTCATCCGCGAGTGCTTGCGCACCCAGGATATGACGAAGACCCCGATAGTTGCCCAGAACGCGGCAAGGTAGGGCGAGAAGCCCAGGGCCATCAAGGTGATGAGGATGACCAGCGGAACGACGAAGTGGATGTCGCGCAGCACGTCGCTGAAGCTGGCGATATCTTCCGGCGGCAGCGCGCCGATGCCGAGACGCTTGGCCTGAAAATGCACGCTGACAAAGATCGCCATGTAATAGAGCACCGCGCCGATCGCCGCGGCGACGATGATGTGAAGATATGGGACGGAGATCATCTCCGCCATGACGAAAGCCGCCGCGCCCATGACCGGCGGCATGATCAGTCCGCCGACGCTCGAGGCCGCTTCGATGCCGCCCGCCAGTGGCGCGGGAAAGCCGAGACGCTTCATCTGCGGAATGGTCATCGAGCCGGTGACCACGACGTTTGCGACCGAGGAGCCGCTCGTCATGCCGAACAGACCGGACTCGATCACGCACACCTTCGCCGGACCGCCGGTGAAACGGCCGGCGGCGAAGCTCCCGATATTCTGGAACAGCTGGCCCATGGCGCTGCCCTGCAGGAACGCGCCGAAGACGAGGAAGGCCGCGACGATGGTGGCCGAGATGCCGGTGAGCTGGCCGTAAAGACCGCTGCCGTTCATCAGATAGAGAATGTCGGCCACCTGGTTGTAGGGCAGATCGCGGTAATACCAGACGCCCGGCAAGAGATGGCAGATGAACATGTAGAGGATGACGAGGCCGGTGAGGATGGAGAGCGCGATCGACAGCGCGCGCCGGACGGCTTCGAGCACCAGCACCGTAAGGATCGTCGCCAGCACCATCTCGAGCATCGTCAACGGCTCGATGAAGGCGCTGCGGTCGTAGACGCGTTCGGGATGAAAGTAGATGTAGAAACTGGGGCAGAACGCAGCGACGGCAAGGATCCAGTCGACCACGCTCGGCCGCGACTGCGGCGATTTCGCGATCGCCGGATAAAGCAGGAAAACCGGGGGCACGGCGAGCATCAGATGGATGCTGGCCAGCTTCAGCGGCTCGGGAAAGCCGAAGCCCGTGAAATAGAAATGGACGATGGCCGTGACGGCGAGCCAAGCGGCGACAATCGTCTTGATCGGGCCCTGGAGCTGTCTCATCGCTCGAGCTTTCCTGCTGGAGAAGGCATGCGGGCGCCCGTCACCGGGCGCCCGCTTTCGACGATTGGCCTATTTCATGAAGCCCAGTTCTTTGTACGCCTTCTCCGCGCCCGGATGCAGCGGCACCGGCTGATCCTTCCACGCGCGGGCCGGATCGTATTCGCCGAGGACCTTGTAGATGTTGCCGAACGCCGCGCGATTTTCGATCAGCGTCTTGGTGATCTTGTAGACGTCGTTGTCGGACATCTTCGAGGACACCAGGATGACCGCTTCGAGCGAGGTAACCGGAAGATCGGCGGTTCCGGACTGGAGGCCGTTATAGGTGTTCGCCTTGATCACCGACTTGCCGTAGCCGAACTGCGTGGCGAGGTGGTCCATCAGCGGCTGCGGAAATGCGACGAGCCTCGCCGCCCGGCGCCCGGTCTGGACCTCCAGCGCAATGCCGGTCGGCGCGCTGCCGGCGCCCCACAGCACGTCGACCTGGTTGTCCTGGAACGCGGAGATGAGCTGGCTGTAGTTGGCGTTGATCAGCTTGCCGCCGCCCTGGCCGATCTTCTCGGCCGAGTTGCCGTAGAAGGTGAGCGCGCGCTGCAGCGTCAGCTCTTCCGAGGTTGCACGCGGCGAGGTGCCGATGCGGATCTTCGGGTCGGCCAGAATCTGATCGAGCGAGCGTTTCTCGTCGGCAGGCACGATCACGTGGAATTCGGCCGGCGCCCAGGTGCCGCCGATGGAGCGCAGCGTCGGCATCTTCTTCTCGTAGGGCGCTTCGCCCTTGGCCGCGGCCGCGGCAAGGAAATCGATGCCCATGCCGATCTGCGCGATGCCGTTATCGATCAGCGGCGGGTTATCGCGGCCGCCGCCGGGGACGATGCGGATTTTGATGTCCTGGTTCTTCTCCATCACGATGTTGGCAAGGCCCGTCACGATCGTGTACCAGCTGCCGCCCGGCGAGCCGGAGGCCCACACGAAATTCTCCGCAGCGCGCGCCGGCGCCGCCTGCGCGATGAAGACCGCCGTGGCCGCGACTGCCGCGGCCCGCAACGCAAAATGCTTCGTCAAAGCTCTCATCACCTTCTCCCCTTCTACTCGAGATTATGTCAGATCAGCCCGCTGCGGATCTCGCTACCGCTGGGACGGGGCCGATTTCTTGCAAGCCGCGCGCAAGGTCGCGCTTGAGGTCGTCGATATGTTCGAGGCCGATATAGAGGCGGACCAGCGCGCCCTCTTCCGTCCATTGCGTCGCCGTGCGCGCATGCGCCGGGTCGCCGTGCAGGACGAGGCTTTCGAAGCCGCCCCATGAGAAGCCGAGCGCGAAAAGCGTCAGGCTCTCGATGAAGGCGGTCGCCTGCTGCATCGAGGACGTGTTGAGGACGATGGCGAACAGCCCGGACGCGCCCTTGAAGTCGCGCTTCCAGAGCGCGTGGCCGGGGTGCGACGGCAGGCCGGGATGCAGAACGCGGCGGACCTGCGGCTGGGTCTCGAGCCACTGCGCCAGTGCCAGCCCGCTCTCGTGGTGCTGCCTGAGCCGCGTCGCCAGCGTGCGCAGGCCGCGGGCGGCCAGATACACGTCATCCGGCGAGGCGTGGTAGCCGAGCCAGTTCGCGGCCTCGCGCAGCGGACGATAATGCTCGGCGCCGGACGTGACGAGGCCGAGCATGGCGTCGGAGTGGCCGACGATATATTTCGTCGCCGATTGCGCGACGATGTCGACGCCGAGCGACAGCGGCTTGCACAGCAGTGCCGTCGCCCAGGTATTGTCGCACACCGTGATCGCGCCGCGCTCGCGCGCGACCTTGCAGATCGCCGGGATGTCCTGGATCTCGAAGGTCAAAGACGCCGGCGATTCCAGATAGACCATGCGCGTGTTCGGCCGGAACAACGTGGCGATGTCGGACCCGATCCGCGGATCGTAATAGGTCACCTCGACCCCATTGCGCGCAATGAACGCGCCGAGGCTGGTGCGCACCGGCTCGTAGACCGCGTCCGTCACCAGCACGTGGTCGCCCGGCTTGAGAAACGCCACGAGCGGCAGAACGCAGGCGGCAAGCCCGGAGGGGACGGCGATCGTCCCGTAGCCGCCTTCCAGCGCCGAGATCGCCTCCTCGAAGGCAAATGTGTCGGGCGTGCCGAAGCGGCCGTAGAAGACCTGCCCCTTGTCGAACCGATGTTTCTTGGCGTTGTCGATATCGCCGACCTTGCCGAAAACAATGGTCGACGTCCGATGCACCGGCACATTGACGGCGCCAGAGTTCGCGTGCGGATCGCGACCGAGATGGCTGACCAGCGTTTCCGGGCGCCACTCGCTGGAGGGATCCGTGTCTGCCATGCGCTCTGAGTCCTGAACGGCGGTCCAAGTCGTTTTGTCGATCTTGGCGGCTTGTATGCCGTTCGTCAATCTTGCATACCAAATAAAAAAATGGCATGCCATGTATCGCGTCTAGCAGAGACGCCCATGCCATATTTCAGCCTTGGCGTAGGCGCGCGAGGCGCCATTCGCGGTAGGGTTGCAGGGCGAGCCGCGATTTAGGGAGTCGAAAGGCACGACATGACGGACACTGCCGGTCCCCCTAAGCCGCTGCCGCAGCAAGTCGCCGACTATATTCGCGACCTGATCATCCATGACCGGCTGAAGCCGGGTGAGCGCATCCGCGAGCGGGCGATTGCCGAAACGCTCAACGTTTCACGCACGCCGATGCGCGAGGCGCTGAAGCTTCTCGCGATGGAACGGCTGGTCGATCTCAAGCCGAACCGTAGCGCCGTGGTCGTCAATGCGACCGACACCGAAATCGCCAACATGCTCACGGTTTATACCGAGCTCGAGGCGCTCGGCGGCAAGATCGCTTGCCGGATGGCGACGGAGGCCGATTTCGGCCGGGTGACGCGCTATCATCAGGTTCTCAACGAGGCCTTCGAGAAAGAGGACCGCGCCGCCTATTTCGCCGCGAACCAGGCCCTGCACCTGTCGATCATCGCCGCGTCGCGCAATCCGACGCTCATCGAAATGCACGGCCATCTCAACATCCGCCTCTATCGGATCCGCTATCTGGCGGTTATGCGGCTGCAGGAGTGGCGCGCCGCCGCGAGCGAACACGCGCCGCTCGTCGAGGCGCTGGAGCAGCGCGACGGCGAGCGTCTCGCCGACCTGTTGAAGAAACATCTCGGCTTCGCCTGGCGGCTGATCGAATCCTGGGAGCCGCCGAAGCCGGTCCGCGACGTCCAGCCGGTCGCGCATGTCGCCGCGCCCTGACCGTCGCGGCCAATCGAACAAGTCACAGAACAAAGAGAAAGAGTCCCTCCTCGTGTCGAAAGCAATCATTCAGGAAGCGTTTGGCGAAGCCGAAGTCATGCAGTGGCGCGAGCGGCCGGACGCGGCCCCGGGAGCCGGTGAAGTCCTCGTCCGCCACACCGCGATCGGCGTCAATTACATCGACATCTACTGCCGGCGCGGCGCAGTCCCGCTGCTAAAGGTGCCAGGAACGCCGGGCATGGAAGCCGCCGGCGTCGTCGAGGCCGTTGGCCCCGGCGTCACCGCCCTCTCCGTCGGTCAGCGCGTCGGCTATGTGATGCCGGCGCCCGGCGCCTATTGCGAACGCCGCGTCGTACCGGCCGAGCGCATGGTGGCGCTGCCCGACGATATCGACGACCGGTCCGCCGCGGCGCTGATGCTCAAGGGCATGACCGCCGAGCAACTGCTGCACAAGTCGACGCAGGCGGCGGCGGGTGACACCGTGCTCGTCCACGCCGCGGCCGGCGGCGTCGGCCTGCTGCTCACCGCCTGGGCCAAGGCCATCGGCTGCACCGTGATCGGAACAGTCGGCTCGCAGGCCAAGGTCGACATGGTCCGCGCGGCCGGCGCCGACCACGTGCTCGCCCCGACCGAGGACGACGTCGTCGCCCGCGTCAACGAGATCACGCAAGGCCGCGGATGCCGCTATGTCTATGACGGCGTCGGCGCCGATACGTTCGACATCTCGCTCAAGGCGGTCGCCAAATTCGGCCATGTCGTCAGCTTCGGCGGGGCTTCGGGGGCCGTGCCGCCCGTCAACATCGCGGTGCTGTCGCCGAAGTGCGTCGTGCTCTCGCGGCCGCAGGTTTTCCCCTACATCGCCGAGCGCGCCGACCTGACCGCGGCCTCCAACAACCTCTTCGCCGCGATGCGCAAGAAGATCGTCAAGTCCGACATCAAGCACACCTACGCCCTTGCGGATGCAGTCACGGCCCATCGCGATCTCGAATCGCGTCGGACTGTCGGCCAGATCGTTCTGTTGCCATAATAGGCGCCTCCGTCTCTCGTCCGAACCGCGAACGCCGCCGACCGAAGGCCGATATGCTTCCCGAACCCGACCGTCACACGATCGCGACACACTGGGGCACCTATCGCGCGCAGTTCGAAGCGGGCCGGCTGGTCTCGCTTCGACCGATTGACGAAGACCCCGATCCCTCGCCGCTCGCCGAGGGCATGATCGAGGCGCTCGACAGTCCCGCGCGCATCAGGCGTCCGGCCGTGCGCCGGTCGTTTCTCGAGCGGGGCCACCGTGCGACCGGCAAGCTGCGCGGCGCCGATCCCTTCGTCGAGGTGACCTGGGAGGTGGCGCTCGATCTTGCCGCGTCCGAGCTCCGGCGCGTTCGCGAGGCGCACGGCAACGGCGCGATCTACGCCGGCTCCTACGGCTGGGCCAGCGCCGGCCGCTTCCACCACGCGCAGAGCCAGATCCACCGCTTCCTCAACTGCATCGGCGGCTATGTGCGCTCGGTGCAGAACTACAGCTACGCCGCGGCCGACACGCTCGTACCGCATGTTATCGGCGACAAGCGCGGCCTCGTCTCGCAGCACACGACCTGGCCGATCATCGCGCGCCACGCCGGGCTCATCGTCATGTTCGGCGGCGCGCCGCGCAAGAATGCGCAGGTCAGTTCGGGCGGCATCTCACGCCACATCCTGCGCGAGTCGCTGTCCGCCGCGCGCGGCAATGGCGCGAAACTGGTGTCGATCAGCCCGATCCGCGACGATACCGACGAGTCCGAATGGCTGCCGATCCGGCCGGGCACCGACGTCGCGCTGATGCTGGGCATCGCGCATACGCTCGTCACCGAGCGGCTGGAAGACCGCGCCTTCCTCGAACGCTACACGACCGGGTTCGAGCGCTTCGCCGCCTATCTCGATGGGCGCAGCGACGGCATTGCCAAGGATGCCGATTGGGCCGCGGCAATCGCCGGCATTCCGGCCGAGGCGATCCGCGAACTGGCACGGCGGATGGCGGCCAATCGCACCATGATTCTCATGGCGTGGTCGCTGCAGCGCGCCGAGCACGGCGAGCAGCCATATTGGATGGCGATCACGCTCGCGGCCATGCTGGGCCAGATCGGCCTGCCCGGCGGCGGCTTCGGGTTCGGCTATGCCTCGGTCAATGGCATCGGCCATCCGACGCCGGAGGTGTCGTGGCCGTCGCTGCCGCAGGGCGACAATGCGGTCGCCGACTTCATCCCGGTCGCGCGTATCGCCGACATGCTGCTCGATCCCGGCGGCCGTTACGACTTCAACGGCGAGGAACGGACTTATCCCGATATCCGTCTGGTCTACTGGGCCGGCGGCAATCCCTTCCACCATCACCAGGATCTCAATCGCCTCCGCCAGGCCTGGCAGCGGCCGGAAACGGTCATCGTGCACGAGTCGTGGTGGAACGCTCTCGCGCGGCACGCCGATATCGTCCTGCCGGTCACCACCGTGCTCGAGCGCAACGACATCGCCGCCTCGGCGCGCGATCGCTTCATCGCGGCCTCGCATCGCGTGGCGACGCCGGCCGGCGAAGCGCGCGACGATTTCGCCGTTTTCACCGGTCTCGCCGAGCGGCTCGGCGTCGCCCAGACCTTCACCGACGGCCGCGATACCGAAGGCTGGCTGCGCTATCTGTTCACCCTCGCGCGCCAACGGCTCGAAGCGGCGGGTCATCACCTGCCCGATTTCGACACGTTCTGGAAAAACGGCCTGTGCATCCTGCCCGAGCCGGACCTGGAGCGGCAGAAGCCGCTGCTGGCGGAGTATCGCGAGTCGCCCGAGCGCCATCCGCTCAAGACGCCGTCCGGCCGCATCGAGATCTTCTCCGCGACGATCGACGGCTTCGGCTACGCCGATTGCCCGGGTCATCCGACCTGGCTCGAGCCGCGCGAATGGCTCGGCTCCGACAAGGCCTCGCGCTTCGGCCTGCATCTGATCTCGAACCAGCCGCGGCACCGGCTGCACAGCCAGTACGACCATGTCGGCCGTTCGCGTGCTGCCAAGATCAAGGATCGCGAGCCGATCCGCATCAATCCGCAGGATGCCGAAGCGCGCGGCATCGCCGAGCACGACATCGTCCGCGTGTTCAACGACCGCGGCAGCAGCCTCGCCGTCGCCGTCCTGTCCGATGCGCTGCATCGCGGCGTGGTGCAGCTGTCGACCGGCGCCTGGTACGATCCGGACGAGACCGGCCACGACCGTGCGCTCGACAAGCACGGCAATCCGAACGTGCTGACGCGCGACCACGGCACGTCGCGCCTCGCGCAGGGCCCGAGCGCGCAATCGTGCCTGGTGGAGATCGAGAAATATTGCGAGCCGGCGCCGCCGATCACCGCATTCGACCCGCCGGCTTTCGCCAAACGCTAGCCGCTCCAGACTTCATCCAGAACGAGACCGTAATGAAACGAATCGACAAGAACAGCCGTCGTAGCCGCGCCGTCGTGGTCGGCAACATGCTCCACATGGGCGGACAGGTGGCGGACGACAAGAACGCCGACATCCGGGTGCAGACCGAACAGACGCTCGCCAAGATCGACGCGCTTCTCGCCGAATGCGGCAGCTCCCGCAGCAAGCTCGTCAGCGCGACGATCTGGCTCAAGAGCATGAACGACTATGACGGCATGAACGAGATCTGGGACCGCTGGATCGATCCCGACAATCCGCCGACCCGCGCCTGCGGCGAAGTCCGGCTCGCCGATGATCGCTATCTGGTGGAAATCATCGCCGTGGCTGCGATCTGACGCTGCAACGCCTGCGCGCGGGGATCGCGCCAGGACACAAGGCGAGCCCGAAGCGGACGCATCCGCTTCGGCTCAGCGACCGGGCACCGGCGGCCCTGCAGCCGCGATGCCGCCTGTTTTCCAGGGCGGGCGGCAGCCACCGAACATGAGGTGCCGGGGGCGATCACGCTGACGCGCCTCTCCCACACGCGACATCGCCCTCTGAGGCAAGCATGGCCGCGCGCCGCATGCGGTGATGCGCGACCGAAGCGTGGTCACGCACGATCCCCGCCCGGCCGTTCACCGCTGGTCTGTGGAAAGTTTTGGTGGGCGCACTAGGGCTCGAACCTAGGACCCGCTGATTAAGAGTCAGCTGCTCTACCAACTGAGCTATGCGCCCGGAGCCTGCGCCCCGATGTCCGAAAAACGCGCCGCGTCGTTCGGACGCGGCTCTGTAGCAAAGGTGGGGGACCGTGTCCAGCATTGCAAGCTGCGGAAATCACCTGCAAGTGGCCGCGAACAAAGGAAAAGCCGCCGGGCGAACCCGACGGCTCCTTAGGCCGGCGGCAGCGCTGCCCTGAAGGCCCGCGCCGGGCCGCCGCCTGCTGTTCCCGTCGCCGCCGCTTACTGCGGCTGCGCGCCGCCGGCCGGTCCTTTCGGCCCCATCGGGCCGGGGTCGCGATGCGCCCGCCCCTCCGGACCGCGCTGACCGTGGTGGCGCTGCCAGCCGCGGGCGAACGGCCGGTCGAGCCGCGCCAGCACCGTGAAGCGATGCTTCTGCGCGTCGTCGAGGCTCTTGTAGAGCGGGCCCGCCGCATCGGCGAGCTTCTTCAGCGCCGCGCCGCGGCTCTCCATCGCGCCGGCGCGCAGGGCCAGCCGCTCGATCGGATCCTTCGGCGTCTCCGCGCTCGCGCGCGCCGCGAGCCGCTCCGAGCGCACCTTGGCAAGATCGCGCAGCGCGCTCTCCACGGCCGGCCAGTTCTTCTCCTGCTCCGGCGTCAGCTTGAGCCCGGCATGCAGCGCCGCGACGCGCGCGTCGGCGAAGGCGCTGATGTCGGCCGCGCTCGGCCGCCAGTGCGCCCCGCGCTGCGCCGGCCCCTGCGCGTAAGCGAGCGTGCCTCCGGCGATCGCAAGCGCCGTCGCGCCGGCGAGAACTGTCTTCCACATGTGCCACCTCCAATGGCGGATTGAATGTGGCTCAAGCAGAGGGCCGCGCCCCTGCCTTATCAAGTTAAAGTTTGGACAGAGATTACCGGCCGGCAATGTAGATGTACGGACGTTCATCGCAACGTCCGTACATCCCGCGAGCGAGCGCCCGCGATTTTATCAATTCACATGCCGAGCAGGCGCGGCAGGAAGGTGGAGAGACCTTCCCAGTAGGTCACGATCCCGAGGAACACCAACATCGTCAGCAGCCAGGGCCACACGGCGATCGTCAACTCCGTGATGCCCATCTTGGCGATGCCGGAGGCGACGTAGAGATTGAGGCCGACCGGCGGATGGCAGAGGCCGACCTCCATGTTCACCGTCATCAGGATGCCGAAGTGCACCGGATCGATGCCGAGCTTGGTCGCCACCGGGAACAGGATCGGCGCCATGATCAGGATGATCGACGACGGCTCCATCACGTTGCCGGCGAGCAGCAGCAGGATGTTGACGAGCAGGAGGAAGCCGATCCAGCCGAAGCCCTGCGCGATCATCCAGTCGGCCAGCGCGTGCGGGATGTTCTCGTAGGTCATCAGGAACGAGAACAGCACCGCGTTGGTGATGATATAGAGGATCATCGCGCTGAGGTTCGCCGACGACAGCAGCACGCGCGGCACGTCGCGCAGCCGCAGATCCTTGTAGACGAACACCGCGACCACGAAGGCATAGACCGCGCTGACCGCCGCCGCCTCGGTCGGCGTGAACAGGCCCGAATAGATGCCGCCGATGACGATGACGATCAGCAGCAGGCCCCAGATCGACTCGCGCAGCGCCTTGGCGCGTTCGCGGAAGCTTGCCTTGGGCATGCGCGGATAGTCGTTGCGCCAGGCGCGGTACCAGGTCGTCAGGCCGAGCATGAAGGCGAGCATCATGCCCGGCACGATGCCGGCGATGAACAGCTTGCCGACCGACGAGTTCGTGGACACGGCGAACAGCACCATCGGGATCGACGGCGGGATCAGAATGCCGAGCGAACCGGAGGTGGTGATGACGCCGGCGCCGAAACGCTTGGGAAAGCCCTGCGCCACCATCGCCGGCAGCAGCACCGAGCCGATGGCGACGACCGTCGCCGGCGACGATCCCGAGATCGCCGCGAACAGCGCGCAGGCGACCACCGCCGCCAGCGCCAGGCCGCCGTACCAGTGGCCGACCAGGGTCGTGGCGAAGTTGATCATGCGCCGCGCGACGCCGCCATGCGTGAGGAAGTTGCCGGCGAGAATGAAGAACGGGATCGCCATGATCTCGAAGCTCTCGATGCCGGTGAAGAGCTTCAGCGCCACCGATTCGGTGCGCACGTCGGTCAGCGTGAACATGAAGGTGAGCACGGTGAGGCCGAGCGCGATCGACACCGGCATGCCGGTCACCATCAATGCCAGCAGCAGGCCGAACACGATGATGACGCGCATGAACTGCGGCAGCACGACCAGATGCGCCGCCTGTGCGAAGCAGATACCGGCGATCAGGATCGGCAGCAGGATCAGGATCAGTCCGAGCGGCGTCCAGCCGCTTCCCTTGTCCGGTGCGGTCGTGGCTGCGGGCACGGCGTCCGTAGGATGCAGCGCGTCGGCTTCCAGGCCCTCGACCTGCCCGGCGTCGTGATGCGGCAGGTCGCCGGTCCAGTAGAAGGCCCAGGCCACCTGCAGGAAGCGGAAGCACATCAGGCCGGAGCCGAGCGGGATCGCCAGATAGACGATCCACATCGGCGCTTCGAGGTCGTTGGACTGCTGGCCGGTGTGCCACATCTGGCTGACGAACGAGGCGCCGAACGCGGCGACGATCGCCGTGAACAGGGCGCCGCACAGGAGGGCGAAGGTCACGACGCGGTGCCGCGACTGCGGCGGCAGCATGTTCACCAGCACGTCGACGCCGACGTGGATGCCCGTCCGCACGCCGTAGGCGGCGCCGAACTTGGCCATCCAGATGAACATGTAGATGCAGAGTTCCTGCGCCCAGGACAAGTCGCGGGCCGCAAGCCATTTGAAGATTGCGGTCAGAATCGAGGCGAGAAACGGCAGGCCGTGCGCCGTGGCGGACTTGGCCAGGTCGATCGACAGCCCGGTGCTGTAACGGTGCAGCACTGCGACGAAGATCAACGCCGTGGCGGCGCTGATAAGGATAGCAATCAGCCACTCTTCGAGATGATCAAGCGCGCGCGAAAACACGTTCCCCCCTCAGAAACGTTGGGGACCGGGAGTGATGTCACTCCCGGTCCGATTCACGTTGCGACGAACAGAACTCGTCGCCGGCTTACATCTGGATGTGCAGCTCTTTGGCGAGCAGATCGAGCACTTCCTGCCCCACGCGGCCGGTCGCCCACTTGTAGGTCGGGCGCATGGCTTTCTGCCACTCGGCCTTCTGCTCGTCGTTCAGGTAGTGCAGCGTGGTCTTGCCGGAGGCCTTGATCGCGGCGAGCGCGTCGACGTTCTCCTGGCGGGCGATCGAATTGGTGTAGTCCGTCGCCTCGTCCATCGCCTTGTCGAGTTCCTTGCGGATGTCCGGCGGCAGACCGTCCCAGAACTTCGTGTTCACGATCACCGCGTACTGCAGGTGGGCGTGATTGGAGACGGTGATGTCCTTCTGCACCTCGTGGAACTTCTGGGTCAGGTAGTTCGACGGCGTGTTCTCACACCCGTCGACGACGCCCGTCTGCAGAGCCTGGTAGACTTCGGAGAAGGCCATGATCTGCGGAATGGCGCCGAGCTCGCGGAAATAGCGATCGGCGATCTTCGAGCCGGAGATGCGGAACTTCAGGCCCTGGAAGTCGGCGGCCTTGATCAGCGGCCGGTTGGCCGAGACCATGTGGAAGCCGTTGTCCCAGTAAGCCAGACCGGTGATGCCCTTGGTCTTCAGCTTGTCGAACAGCCACTTGCCGACCGGACCCTTCATCGCGTCCGCGTAGGTCTGGTCGTCCTTGAACAGCCACGGCAGGTCGAGCGCCTCGAACTCCTTCACGCCGAGCGGCGCGAATTTCGCCGTCGAGGGCGCCAGCATCTGCACCGAGCCGAGCTGCAGCGCTTCGATTTCTTCCTTGTCCTTGTACAAGGTCGAGTTCGGATAGACTTCGACCTTCACCTTGCCGTTGGTGTACTTCTCGGCGAGTTCCTTGAACTTCAGCGCACCCTTGCCCTTGGGCGTATCGTTGGCGACGACGTGGCTGAATTTGATGACGATCTGACTCTGAGCCATTGCCGAGTCGGACGCCATCATGGCGGCAGCGGCAATCGCCGCCGCGACAATCAGTTTGCGCATATCGTATCTCCTCCCACGTGCTGCCCGGAAAGGGCTTTATAAGGCTTTGTGCCCCGAAAGTTACACTAAACCGGTAGTCCGGCAAGCGGGACAGTAATCTCCAATCACAGTGGGGGATCAAGACGAAAAAAAAGACGGCGGTCGAGCCGCCGTCAAAATCATTTCACCGTCGAAAAAAATCTTACCGCAGTGCGGCGACGACCGGCCCCAGGCCCATTTCATTGGCCAGGCCCGACGCGGCTTGCATCTGGTCCGGATCGAGAACCGAGATCAGCGGACGCGCGGCAGCCGCCAATCGCGCCACGGCGGCATTGTCGAGCACGATCGAGACCACCCGGCCGCTGATGCGACTGACGAAGCCGCCCTGCTCGCTCTGCGCCTGCTGGCGCTTGGCCACGCCGCGCAGGGCCGTCTCGACCGCCGGCCAGTAGCGCTCCTGATCGGGGCGCAGGCGCAGGACATTCCTGATGCGTGCGATGTTGATGGAGGCGGCCATGCCCTCGACGGCATAGGCGTTCGTTTCGCTTGCGGTGGCCGGGAATGACGGCAACAGACCGGACATCGCGAGCGCAAGAGCGCCCGCGCAGAGTGCATTCTTCATCCTTAAGAGTTCCCCGTTGCTGAGCTGGAGGAGGTTCGCGGGCCGGCGCTTCGCCTCGGCCACGACTATGCCGGTACCGCGACAATCGGCCCCTAAGAGGTGCGAAATGCGGGTAAAATATGATTTTTGGGTTCCCGCGGAACGAAAGCGAGGGCCGCCAATCCCCGGAAACGCTCGAATATCGCCGAAGCGAATAAAAAAGCGGCCGCGCTTTCACGCGGCCGCGTCGTCATTTGCCGAATTCGCAGCGTCGGTCCGCAGAATGCCTCAGCCGACGTCCTGCGAATGGATGCGCCGCTCGCCCGCCGTCGCCCTCGTGCGCCGGCTGGTCATCTTATTGAGCGCGCCGAGATAGGCCTTCGCGGAGGCAACCAGCGTGTCGGGATCGGCGCCGCGCGCGGTGAACGAGCGGCCGTCATGGGCGAGCCGCACCGACACTTCCGCCTGCGCATCGGTGCCCTCGGTGACCGCGTGCACCTGGTAGAGCTCAAGCTTCGCCTCGTGCGGCACCAGCGCCTGGATGGCGTTGAAGATCGCGTCCACCGGGCCGTTGCCGGTCGCCTGCGTCGTCGTGTGCTTGCCGTCGATGTCGAGCGTCAGGGTCGCGGTCTGCGGCCCCATCGTCCCCGCGATCACGGTGAGCGACACGATCTTGACGCGGTCGTGCGCGGTCGCGATCTCCTCGTCGACCAGCGCCTCGATGTCCTCGTCGTAGATCTGCTTCTTGCGGTCGGCCAGCGCCTTGAAGCGCACGAAGGCGTCCTCGAGCTGGTTGGCGGCCAATTGATAGCCGAGTTCCTCCAGCTTGTGCATGAAGGCGTGACGGCCCGAATGCTTGCCCATGACCAGCGAGGTCTGCTTCACGCCGACCGATTCCGGCGTCATGATCTCGTAGGTCTGCGCGTTCTTGAGCATGCCGTCCTGGTGAATGCCGCTCTCGTGCGCGAAGGCGTTACGGCCGACGATCGCCTTGTTGTACTGCACCGGGAACGACGTCGCCGCCGACACGAGCTTCGAGGCGCGCGTCAGCATCGCCGCGTTGACGTTGGTCCAGAACGGCAATACGTCGTTGCGCACCTTCATCGCCATGACGACTTCTTCCAGCGCCGCGTTGCCGGCGCGCTCGCCGATGCCGTTGATGGTGCACTCGATCTGGCGCGCCCCGGCCTTCACGCCGGCGAGCGAGTTCGCCACCGCCATGCCGAGGTCATTGTGGCAGTGCGTGGAGAACACCGCGAGGTCGGAGTTCGGCACGCGCTCGCGCACCGTCTTGAACAATTCGAAATATTCCTCCGGCACGGTGTAGCCGACGGTGTCGGGGATGTTGATGGTGGTGGCGCCGGCTTTGATCGCCGCCTCGACGCAGCGGCAGAGGAAGTCGATCTCGGTGCGCGTACCGTCCTCCGACGACCACTCGACGTCGTCGGTGTGGCTCCGCGCGCGCGTCACCTGCGCGATCACCATCTCGTAGACCTCGTGCGGCTCCTTCTGGAGCTTGTATTTCATGTGCACGGGCGAGGTGGACAGGAAGGTATGGATGCGCTTGCGCTTGGCCGGCTTGATCGCCTCGGCGCAGCGGTCGATGTCCTTGAAGGCCGCGCGCGACAGGCCGCAGATGACCGCGTTCTTCGAACGCTTGGCGATCTCGTTGACGGCGGCGAAATCGCCTTCCGACGCGATCGGGAAGCCGGCCTCGATGATGTCGACGCCCATGTCGTCGAGCAACTCGGCGACCTGCAGCTTCTCCTCGTGCGTCATGGTCGCGCCGGGGCACTGCTCGCCGTCGCGCAAGGTGGTGTCGAAGATGACGACGCGGTCCTTGTCGGACTTGCCGGTCGTGCTCATGGTAATGGTCCTTCTCTCGCTCATGCGCCGCTGGCGGGGCGCTCCCAAGGGGTTTCTCCGTCGATCCCCCGAGTGCCCAGGCGCATAGCCCAGCCGGCCCTCAGGGGCTGATAAGGAGAAGGAGCGTGCCCAGAATGAGGGTGGCCGCGGCGTCGGCTGCGGGAGCCGTCCGCTCGATCGCGCAAATGGCCTGGCGCGTCGACATGGCCTTGTTGAAACCCTCAGTTGCTTCGGCGGTCAGAGTGACGCGAGGCCGGTAAAGCCTGCGTTAACCCCGGCGATCCCCCGCTTCTAGCGGATCGGCGCCAGGGAAATCAAGGCGGGAATAGGTCAGCATGGCTGTCCGTTCTCCGCGGGAGGCAAGGACATGGATGCGCAAACCGCAAGCCTGGTGCGCAAGGCCTGGCCGCGCCAGATCGCCTTCCTGATCGTCCTCGCCGCCCTGCTGTTCGCGCCGGCCGGGACGCTGCGCTACTGGCAGGCCTGGCTGTTCCTTGGCGTCTTCGTCGGCTGCAGCGTCGGCCTCGGGCTCTATTTCGTGCGCCGCGATCCGGCGCTGATCGCCCGGCGCATGGACGCCGGCCCCGCGGCGGAACGGGAGCCGGCGCAGCGGATCATCATCGGCCTGTTGCTTCTCTGTCTCGCCGCGATGCTCGTCGTGTCGGGCTTCGACCGCCGCTTCGGCTGGTCGGACGTGCCGCCCCCGCTGTCGATCCTCGGCGCGTTCAGCATCGTCGCGAGCTTCGCGATCTTCTTCATCGTGATGAAGCAGAACAGCTATGCCGCGGCGACCGTCCGCGTCGAAAGGGGGCAGACGGTGATCTCGACCGGGCTCTACGGCATCGTGCGCCATCCGATGTATGCCGGCGTGCTGCCGCTCGTCGTCGCCATGCCGCTTGCCCTCGGCTCGTACTGGGCGCTGCTGCTCGTCGTGCCGCTGCTGCCGATCCTGGCGTGGCGTCTCGTCGACGAAGAGCGCGTGCTCACAGCGAGACTGCCCGGCTATGCCGACTACTGCCGTCGCGTGCGCTTCCGCCTGGTGCCGGGTGTCTGGTGAACGGCAGGACGCAAGCGCAACGGGCGCTGTCAACGATCGATGGCCCGAACTAATCCGTTGCCGCTAGTCCGAATTGCAGTCTTTTTCCCGAATGTCCTTCGACACGATCATGCGGCTTCCACCGGCGCGGGGAGCACACCCATGTTGCGGACATTGAGTATCGTCTCCGTCCTCGTTCTGTCGCCATTGGGCGTCGCTCACGCGCAGGGCGACCCTATGGACGGCGCACCTCCGACCGCGCTGCCGGTCATTGCCATCGGGCCTTCAGTCACCCTTCCACCCCACGCGCCGGTGTCGGCACCGTCGTGGCCGGTGTCCTCGCCTTGGCCGTTGTCGGCTCAGCCCTCGGTCGCCTGGCCTCCGGCCAATGTCGGCCCCATCACGCCCGGTACCGGCTGCATCGCGACATCCTCGCAGCCGCTCTGCCCATAGCGCAGACGGCCTGACGTCGCATTCGCGTCGCTAGCGCTTCTCGGCTTTCAGGACCTTGCGCGCCTTGTCGAGGTCTTTCAGCGCCTGGCCGGTGAGCTTCGGGTAATCGAGCGCGAGCCGATCGAGCGCATCGACCAATGCGGCGGCGACGACCAGGCGCGTGAACCATTTGTTGTCCGCCGGCACGACGTACCAGGGCGCTTCCTCGCGGCTCGTCTCGCGGATCGCTTCTTCGTAGGCGGCCATGTATTGCGGCCACCGCCTGCGTTCCGCGACGTCGCTCAGCGAGAACTTCCAGTTCTTGTCGGGGAGGTCGAGGCGGTCGAGAAAGCGTTTGCGCTGCTCCTCGCGCGAGACGTTGAGGAAAAACTTGAGGATGACCGTGCCGTTGCGGGCAAGGTGCCGCTCGAAGGCGCGGATATCCTCGAAGCGGTGCTTCCAGATCTTCTTGCGGTCGAGCGCGTCCGGCAGCCGCTCCTTGTCGAGCAGTTCGCGATGCACGCGCACCACCAGCACTTCCTCGTAATAGGAGCGGTTGAAGATGCCGATGCGACCGCGCGAGGGCAGGCGCTGCGTCGTGCGCCAGAGGAAGTCGTGACCGAGCTCCTCGACGCTCGGCTCCTTGAACGCGTGCACCTCGACGCCCTGCGGATTGACGCCGGTCATCACGTGCTTGATCAGGCTGTCCTTGCCGGCGGCGTCCATCGCCTGCAGCACGATCAGCACCGACCATGTGTCGCTGGCGTAGAGCCGCTGCTGCAATTCAGTCAGCCGCTCGATGCCTTCGGCGAGCAGCGCCCCGGCTTCGGCCTTGTCGAATGTCAGGCCGCAGCAGTCGGCCGGATCGTGGTCGGCGAGCCGGAAGCGCTTCGGCCTGTCGATGCGGAAGCGTCTGGCGATGCGGGCGAGATCCATGGCCCGCCAGTTCACTCGAGCGGCGGCCGGTTGGCAAGCGCGCCGTCGAAATGCGCCTCGAGGTATGCGGTGACGAAACGCGGCATCGCCGCGTCGACCTCGGCCGGCCCGCGCACGATGCGGATGTCGGCAAGCTCCGGCTCGGCCTCGCTGGCGAGATGCGCCAGCATGCGCGCGCGCAAGGCCTCGGCGGGCAGCGCGCTGCGCAGCGTTTTGATCTGCACGATGAGCTGTCCGTTGACCACCGTGGTCCAGCCCGGCGCCGGCGCGACCTCGGCAATGTCGAGACCGGTCTCCTCCTTCAGCTCGCGCGCGACGCTGAAGTCGAGATCGACCTTGCCATCGACGATATCGCTTGGATCGGGCGTGCCGGCCGGGAAGTAGATTTGGCCGGCATTGGCGGTGTGCACGCCCATGACGCCGAGCAGCACGGCGCCATCGGCGGCGATCACCGCGGCCGCGCCGAAGCAGTCATGCACGCCGGATTTCGGCGGCGCCCAATGGCGCCAGGCGAGGAAGCTCGCGTAGTCCGTCTCGAGATACTCGCCCCGGAACACACCCTCGCTGACGACCTGGCGATGCAGCAGCAGCACACGGCCGTTGAACAGCGCCGGCTTCTCCTTCTGCAACCCGGCGAAGTAGGCCTCGATCTCGGCCCGGCGCGTCTCGGCAAACGGCCACGGTTTCGGCGACAGGACGAGGTCGAGGCGATCGACGGTAAAGACGATGGGTTCGCTCATGCCTCGGCAATCGACGCGAGGCAGCGCCCTGCGTCAAGCCTCGATCGCACCCTCGGCGACGATGACGGCGCTACCGCCGACGGTTACCGCCGTGAACTGGCCGGCGACGATGGTCATGCCGAGCCGGATGAGGCTCGGCCGGCCCATCTCGTAGCCCTGCTCGATCGCCACCGCATGGTCGCCGTCGCCATAGCCGCCGAAGCGGCCGAGCAGGCCGGCAAAAGCCGCGACCGCCGAGCCGGTCGCCGGGTCCTCGACGATGCCCATCGCCGGCGCGAACATGCGGGCGTGGAAGTCACAGCCCTTCTCGGCCGTCTCGCGCGAGAATACGAACATGCCGGGAAAGGTCGGCGCCAGCGCGCGGAACGCGGCGAGGTCGGGCGACGCGCGGCGCACCGCATCGAGGTCGCGCAGCGGCACGAACAGGAACGGATTGCCCGCGCTCCATGCGCTCGGTGCGAGATCGCCGGCGCCGATGTCGCCGGCATCGAGGCCGAGCGCCGCGGCGATGGTCGCGTTCGGCGGCGCCGCCGCCACCTGCGACGGCAGTACCGGCAGCGTGAACGAGGCCTCGCCAGCGCCCTCGCGCGGGGTGACGCGGCAGCGGATCGGCCCGACCGCCTCCTCCAGCACGAACTCGCCCGCCTTGCCGCCATCGAGGACCGCGAGCAGCACCGCGGTGCCCACGGTCGGATGACCGGCAAACGGCAGCTCGCGCTTCGGCGTGAAGATGCGACAGCGTGCGCGGTGCGCGCCCTCCTCCGGCGGCAGCACGAACACTGTTTCGGGGAGATTGAATTCGTTGGCCACCGCCTGCATTGCCTCGGCGCCGAGACCGTCCGCCTCGAGCACGACGGCGAGCGGATTGCCGGCGAAGCGGCGCTCGGTGAACACGTCGAGCGTGACATAGCGGCGTTTCATGCGTCGTCCCCCTGCGATCAAAAGGCGGCCGATGCTAGTGCGCTGCGGCGCCGGACGGTCATCAAAACTTTCGATGCCAGCCATTCACGGCGTCAGCGGTTCCGCCTCGAACAGCCGGCTCGGCGCCAGGATCTCCTCCTGCGCCAGAACGAGCTGGATCTCCGGCGCGCCCATCTCTGCGGTCTTGCTCAGCACGCCATAGACCGCCGAAGCCGAGCGCGACATGGCCTCGTCGATCCGGCCGCTGCGCAGATAATGCGCGTAGAACAGCGCCGCGATGGCGTCGCCGGCGCCGTTCGCGGCGACCTCGAGCTTCGGCGTGCGCAGCCGGAATTGCCCGGTCGCGTCGGAGGCCAGCAGATCGACGGCGTCGGCCGGCGTGTCGTCGACCGCCAGCGAGGTGACGAGCACGGCGCGCGGGCCGCGATCGTGCAGCGCCTTCACCGCCTCGCGCGCGGCCGTGAGCGTGCGGCTCTCTCGGCCCGTGAGACGGTCGAGCTCGAAATGGTTCGGCGTCACGATGTCGGCGGCGGCCATCGCCTTGTCGCGCATGAACTCGGGCACGCCGTCGCGCACGAACACACCCTTGCCGACGTCGCCGATCACCGGATCGCAGCAATAATGCGCCGCCGGATTGGCGCGCCGCACGCTCGCCACCGCGTCGAGGATCGCCTCGCCGATCTGCGGCGAGCCGACATAGCCGGACAGCACGCCGTCGCATTCGCCGAGCACGCCGCGCGCCTCCAGACCCGCCACGAGATCGCGGATCAGGCCAGCGTCGAACACGCGACCCTGCCATTGACCGTAGCCGGTATGGTTGGAGAACTCGACCGTATGCACCGGCCACACCTCGACGCCGATGCGCTGCAGCGGAAACACCGCGGCGGAGTTGCCGACGTGACCGTAAGCGACGTGCGACTGGATGGAGATGAGGTTCATAATCCGCGACATCGTGGCGTCGCCC
>Ga0182749_1000541_pt1 | contig 34361 bp, 35 predicted proteins | sample eDN3rd37CKraftMG_FD_128875 | JGI IMG/M metagenome (GOLD analysis project Ga0182749, IMG submission 128875) | Enriched Miracle-Growth compost microbial communities from Emeryville, California, USA - eDNA 3rd pass 37_C Kraft MG (version 2) (version 2) ...
CAATCTGTACTCGAACGCACCTTTCCTGACGAAGATGGCGCTGCTCGGCGCTGCCGGCCTTAACATGCTCGTTTTCGAGTTGATTACCGTACGCCGTGTCTCGATCTGGGATAGTCTCCACCCACCGGTGGAGGCCAAGCTCGCGGGGCTGCTGTCAATCCTGCTCTGGACCGGTGTCATCGTGGCGGGCCGCCTGATCGGCTTTACCTCTGTGGCCGATGATCCTTTCTCTTATATCTGAGTAAAAACTTCTGGCGGACCGAATATACGTGATGCGTTAGAAGTCGAGCGCGCTTGGCCGCCAACCGCTGGGCTGCCTGGCCCCGACTTGCGCATGGGATGCGGCCCCGTGGAATTAAAACGCTTTCAAGCCGTGCCGCGCCTTGACATGGCGGGAACCCTCCTCGAATGTTCCAGAAAACCGGAAATTGACGTGTAGAGGGAGGTTCATTCTGCGTCAGTCCCGCCTCCATAGCGGCATTACGCAGGTCTTCCTGGTGCTCTTTGCGCTGCTGGCGGCCCTTGCGCCGGACTTCGACGCGCCGCTCCCCAGCAACGACTTCGAAGAATATCTCTCGGCTCCCGCCCACAAGCGAAGCGGCGGGGCGAACGTCGTCAGCACCACACTCGGTGTTGCCGGCGATGTGGAAGAGGAAGCAGACGAGGACGAAGCAGACGAGCAAAATGTCACCTTCGGCGCTGTAGCATCGCTCGACTGCGCCCCGGGTGTCGAGTATCAGGCAGCCGCCAGTACTTGGCTTGTCTCCTTCGCCCGCCTCTCGGCGCATTTCTGCACAGGTCCCCCAATTCTCTGAAGCGATGGCGGTCAGACGCGCCTGACGGTGCGCCTGTCAGTCTCCTCCGCGACACACCGCGACGCTGTGGCCATCAAGGGCCGCGGGCCGGGACGTCGCGCATGCCGCTCACCGGCACTCCTTCGGAGCAAGTTTCAATGGAAAGTCTCGGCCCCGAGCTTCTTAAGCTCGTGCAAATCATTTGGATCAACATCATCCTCTCCGGCGACAATGCCGTCGTCATCGCCATGGCCTGTCGCGGCCTGCCGCGGGACAAACAGCGTCCGGGCATGGTGCTCGGCGCCCTAGTCGCCGTGGTGCTGCGTATCGTCTTCACGGTCCTCGTGGCCGCGCTTCTCGCGACGCCCTTCCTGAAGATCGTGGGCGGCTGCCTGCTCTTGTGGATCTCCGTCAAGCTGGTGCTTGGTGAGGACGAGGAAGGCGGCGTGGTGCAGCAGACCGAGCAGCTCTGGCATGCGATCCGCACCGTCGCGATCGCCGATGCGGTGATGAGCCTCGACAATGTTCTGGCCATTGCCGCAGTGGCGGATGATTCCACCACGCTGCTCATCGTTGGCCTCGTCATCTCGGTCCCGCTCATCGTCGCCGGTTCGGCGATCATCATGGCGCTGCTCGGCCGTCTGCCGATCCTCGTCTGGGCCGGCGCTGCGCTGCTCGGCTGGGTCGCGGGCGAGATGCTCGTTTCCGACCCTTGGCTGCTCAGCACCTTCGGCGAACAGCTTATGCAGCGCATCGAACTTCCCGTCGCCGCGCTCAGTGCAGTCTTCGTGGTGGCGCTCGGCTATTTCCTGGTCCGCCGCACCGCCAGACTCAAAGCCCAAGAACAGGAAGCCTGACCATGCAGACCTTCGTCATCCCAGGCTGGATCTGGGTCAATTTCGTCCTCCTCGTCGCGGCGGCAATCTTCGTCGGGGTGAAGCTCGCTGTCGAGAAGAAGGACGGACGGCAGCAACCGGCATCGGTCCATACCTCGCCGCTCAAGCGGGCGATCAAGTGAGAGAAGCCGAGGGCAAGGGTTCACACCCTCCCCTCGGCCGTGTGACGCCTTTCGAGGGCGGCGGGGCTCTCTAACAGGCGCGCTTAATCCTGTTATGCGGAGGCGGCCGAGTAATTCCTGCGCGCTTGCCATTGCGGGCGATGTTTGATTACCTTCGGTCGTTTCGATGAAAGGGGCTCGTTTTGGTTGGCGCACGTCACTTCGCTGGTTTGGCGGCCGCTCTTTTTTCACTTGGTTTGGCAAGTTGCCAGAAAGAGACGCTAATGGCCGAAGCGCCGGGAGGTGCTTGTAGGCCCGAAGCCGCCAAGACCCTGGTCGGAATGGATAGAGTAACTGACGAGCAAGCTAAACAATTGACGGGTGCATCCGTCGTGCGCCAGGTCAAGCCCGGCGACCCGGTTACGATGGATTTCCGGCAGGATCGCGTAACGATCGAAACTGATGAGGGCACGGGCAAAATCGTCCGCGCCGTCTGCGGATAGCAACAACCCGAGGCGGAGATTCTCGTTCTCTTTACGCCGGCTCCGATCGAGCGTTGCACTGTCTGAACAGTTGAACGCTGCGCTGGCCGGAGGCAGCAGGATAGCGGCCTTCGCGCCCCTCTTACGAAGCTGCAACATTCGTTCAAAATTGCCGGTTCAGAAGCAACTGAAAATTTGCAGGCTGGAATTATTGATCCTAACGGCCACCAAGGGACCACAACGTGCCGAAGTCCACCAACGCCAGATAAACGAGCATTCCTATTCGGGAATTATCAGATGAGCGGTGACATGATCTTTTGTGTACCGCCATTGGGCCGACGAACTGCAATGATGGAGTAAAAAACCCCTGAAGGAGGGTCCAAGATGAGTATGGAAAACGCGAAGAAGCATCGCAGGGCATCGCTCAACACGCCGAACGGTCTCGGTTCCAATGCATCGAAGGATATCGCGGCTGCTCTCAGTGCGCTTCTGGCTGACGTGTTTGCGCTTTACGTCAAGACCAAGAATTTTCATTGGCATATGTCAGGGCCGCATTTCCGGGATTATCATCTTCTCCTCGACGAACAGGCCGCGCAGATTTTTGCGATGACGGATGACATCGCGGAACGAGCCCGCAAGGTCGGCGGCACGACGATCCGCTCGATTGGCCACATCGCCAAACTGAAGAGCATCGAGGACAATGACGCCGATTTTGTCACGCCCGAGGACATGCTGGCCGAGCTCAAGGAAGACAACTTAGCGCTCGCTCAGCGCATGCGCGATACCCACAATGTCTGCGACGAACATGGCGACGTCGCCACGGCCAGCCTGCTCGAAAACTGGATCGACGAGGCAGAGCGCCGCACGTGGTTCCTATTCGAGACGACGAGAACGAGATAAGTGGACGTACGTTGCGTGCTTGATTGAATGCGCAACGTCTGCGATGCCGTCTTCAGTCCAGCCGAAGACGCTTCGCCGCTTGGCGGAACAGTGTCTCGGCGCCCCTCTCAAACCGAAATGCCGCGAGAAAGTCATCGATCCGGTAGCTCGGTAGCGCTTGCCGGATTATGGCGGCGAACATTTTTCCCTCGTCTATCCGTCCTGCAAGCGCAAGACAGTGTGCCGCGATCGCCAGAATGATGATGTGGGCGTTGGGACGAGCGGCAGCCTTGATAGCCCAGTCCGCCGCTTCCTCGAATTGCCCCAGTCGCACATGTGCCATGGCGCGTGCCCCGAGCATTCCAAACAGCAGGGGGTCGAACGGACTGAGGCTGCGCGAATGGTCGGACGAGGCTATGGCCGCCGATGGGTCTCCCGACTGTGCTTGGACAAAGGCCAAGGCGTAGTGGCCTTGCGCGAAATTCGGACTGAGATCAACGGCGCGTTCAAGCTCCGCCACGGCCTGGTCGGGCTTGTGACGCAGCCATAACGCCCGCCCCATCGCCCAATGGGCGGCAGGATCGTGATCGTCGACCATCAGGCTGCGACCGGCCGCTTCGAAGGCCAGGGCAGACTCCCGCTCCCGATCCTCCCAATGCTGAAACGCGTTTTGCCAGTGGGTGAAGGAGAGACCGCTATAAGCCCTGGCAAAAGTGGGGTCTGTCTCGCTTGCCTGCTTGAAGAACTGCTGGGCACGATCATTGTCCGCCTTGGTGAAGCGGTACATATGCCAAAGTCCCCGGTGATAGGCCTCCCAGGCGTTGAGCGAGTTCGGCGGCTTGAGGATGGCGCGGTTGCGTTCCGCCATTTCGATCTCGCTGGCGATCGAGGCGACGATCCTGTCGCCGATTTCGTCGAGGATGAGGAAGGTCTCGTCCTGCTCGATTTCGAATTCCCCGGACCAGACGATGCGCGCTGTGCGGGTCTCCACGAGTTCTATGGACACCTGTGACTTGCGATCGAGATGCCTGAGAAAGCCGCTGGCATAGTAGTCGACATTGAGACGCCGTGCGGCGGCGTCGGGCGCAACGCCCTGATCCGCAAGAGCGAAGACAGAGCCGCTCGCTATGATGAACAGATTGCGAAGCTTGGCGAGCCGCGTGATGATGTCGTGGGTGAGCCCGCGGGCAAGCCTGTTTTGACCATCGTGAACACCGGTTTGGAAAAAAGGCATTACCGCCAGCGAGGCTCGGTCCGATGCCATGAGGCCATCATCCCGAGACACGGCCGGTTCCGTCTGCCTCATGGCCTGGGCGTTGACCGGCGACACGGCTGCCCCCGTCGCCGTTCCCTTGCGAATTTCTCGCCAGGCAAGGCGGACTTCGCCAAAGTCGATCCCCTCAGCCTCGAAGAGCCGCGCGACGGCTGCAAAATGATGTTCCGCCTGGTCCGGCATTCTGCAGGCCAGCAGCGTCTTCAGCAGTAGCACCTGCGCGCGCGTGTCGAAGGGGGACAGTTCGATCCATCTTTCCGCATAGGGCCTGAGGTCGTGCGGATCGTCCGCCAGAAGCTCGGCCATCCGCTCCAGCAGGCCGGCGTGAAAGGTTCGATACCGCCGGCGCTGCATGGAAATCCAGTGATCGAGCTGCGGGCTCCTGTGAAGATCAAGCCCTTCGAGGAAATCGCCGATCATAAGGGCGCACAGCCTATCGACCTCCGCGCGTTCCAACTGGGTGACCCCATTGCCCATTGCAGCCTCGACCTGCTGCGCGTCGACGGTACAATCTCCAAGATCGAGTGAAATCACTTCGTTTCTTGCCGAGAGGCGGTTGCGGCCCGGCTCGTCGAGCACAGTGCGCAATTTGCTCAGGCACCAGCGCAGCTCACCCCTCGGATCGTTCGGCAGCCGCCGGCGACGCATCAACTCCCTCGCGGCAAGAAGGTTCCCCCAGCTCGCCTGGGCCGAGCCCGGAACCCGGATACAGGCAGAACTCCGGGAGCCACGCCTTCTGGGCGGCAAGCTCAGCAGGATTCAAAGCAGAATCCGAGCAATCCTACCCAATCTCGCATCACCGATAGACGACGTAGAGCTTGCGCGTCGTCTCGGTGGCCTCCCATACACCCTTGAAGCCGGGGCGAACGATGAAGCTGTCGCCCTGCTTGTAGGTGATAGGCTCACCGCCGTCCTCCGTGATCGTGAGGGCACCGGCGGTGATTGTGCAGAATTCCCATTTGCCCTCATAGTCCACCCGCCACTTTCCGGGCGTGGCTTCCCATACACCGGAGACAAGCTTGCCATCCACGGCGCGCTCCAGATTCCAGATGGTGAAGCGGGGATCGCCGGCGAGCGTGCGTTCGCCCGGCGTATCCTGGCGCGGCGTGATCCCTTCGAGCGAGAAAGTCAGAAGCAGGTCGGACATTCGTGAATCCTTCTGGATGGGCGGTTTTGATTGCTGGACTCACTCGTCTGCCACAAAAACCTCCTCACGCTTTTTGCGCACCACAGGCAGCACGAGCACAAGGAGGATGACGGCCGCGATCGCGAGCAAGCCGGCGCTGATCGGGCGCTCGAAAAAGATCATCGGATCGCCGCGCGAGAGGATCATCGAGCGACGCAGATGCTCCTCCAGCAGCGGCCCGAGGACGAAGCCGAGGAGAAGCGGCGCCGGCTCGCATTCAAGCTTTACCAGGATGTAGCCGAGCAGTGCGAAGCCCACCACGAGCAGGAGGTCGAACGTGGCGTTGTTCACCGTATAGGTTCCGATGACCGAGAAAGCGATGATGGCGGGGAAGAGGATCGCATAGGGTATGCTGAGCAGCCGGACCCACAGGCCCACAAGCGGCAGGTTCAGGATCACCAGCATGGCGTTGCCGACCCACATGGAGACGATGATGCCCCAGAAGAGTTCCGGGAAATCCGTCATCACCTTGGGTCCCGGCACGATGCCCTGGATAATCATCGCGCCTATCATGAGCGCCATCACCGCATTGGACGGTATGCCGAGCGTGAGCATGGGGATGAATGAAGTCTGCGCACCGGCATTGTTGGCGGACTCCGGAGCGGCCACGCCTTCAATTGCGCCATTGCCGAAGCGGCCCGGATTCCTGGCGAGTTTCTTTTCGATCGCGTAAGAAGCGAAGGAGGACAGAAGAGCGCCGCCGCCCGGCAGAACCCCCAGGAGCGAACCGATTGCGGTGCCGCGCGCGATCGGGCCCGCGGAGGCGCGCAACTCCGCCCGCGTCGGCATCAGGCTTCCGACTTTCGCGACCTTGGCCTCACCCTGATTTCCTTTCCGCTCAAGATTGCGGAAGACTTCCGCGATGCCGAACACGCCGACGGCGATGGCGACGATGCTGATGCCGTCAGCAAGTTCGATGAAACCCCAGTTGAACCGCGACTCCCCCGTGTAGAGGTCCGTGCCCACGAGCCCAAAGCCCAATCCCATGAAGATCATTGCCAACGCTTTGAGCACCGAGCCATGCGCGAGTGCGATGGACGAGATGAGACCGAGGACGATAAGCGAGAAATATTCGGCCGGGCTGAATTGCTGCGCGATGAGGATCAGGATCGGACCGAACAGGGCCACGAGCAGCGTGGCGATACTGCCGGCGAAGAACGAACCGATGGCCGCGATAGCAAGCGCCGGCCCTGCCCTGCCCTGTTGGGCCATGCGATAGCCGTCGATGGCCGTGACAGCTGCGGAGGCCTCGCCGGGGAGATTGACGAGGATGGCCGTGGTAGAGCCGCCATACTGCGCGCCGTAATAGATGCCGGCGAGCATGATCAATGCGGAGGATGGTTCAATCGAGAAGGTCAGGGGCAAGAGCATGGCGATCGTCGCCGTAGGCCCCAGTCCTGGCAGGACCCCGACCAACGTCCCAAGCAAGGCGCCCAGAAAGCAGTAGAAGATGTTTATGGGCGTGAAGGCGACCTCGGCGCCGAGGAGAAGATGCGAAAAGATATCCATGACGGGGCCTCAGACGCCGAGAACGGAACCAAATAGCGGAAGCGGCAAGCTCAGGCCGTAGATGAAGACGAGCGTGCAGAAAACGGTGAGCGCAAACGAAATGAGCAGCGCGGCCTGCAGCGACGTCTCCGGGCGTGCCTTGGCGGCGATGAAGACCATGAGCGCTGTAGCCGGAACAAATCCCAATGGCCGAAGCCCGTAGGCGAAGACCAGGATGGCGGCCGATACGAGCACGATTGCGCGCCATGGAAGCGCTCGCAGATCGAATGTCGTGCGATCCTGGCCGCTGAACATGACCGCCACGCCAAGCAGAAGCAGTCCGCCGCCGATCATGATCGGGAAATAACCCGGCCCCATTCGCAGCGCCGTGCCGATCTCAAGGTTTTTCCATGCATCGACGCACAGAAAAGCACCAAGGGCGGAAAATATTATTCCGGAATAGAGGCTCTTCTTGTCAGAAAACATGTACTCTCTCCAGATTCATTTGAGACTTGGTTTCCGTTATCGCGTCGAGCAAGTCATTCTGACGAAGATGCGTTCGTATTTCTGATCCGAGACCGGTTGTTAGCATCAGGGCGCGATGTATGAGGTTTTCACCGAGGTATAGAACTCGACCGCGTAGCGCCCCTGCTCGCGCGAGCCGTAGCTCGACGCCTTTCGACCGCCGAACGGCACGAAATAGTCAACGCCTGCCGTCGGCAGGTTAACCATCACCATTCCCGCCTCGCTGTTGCGGCGAAAATGTGCGGACTTGGAGAGAGAGGTGGTGCAAATGCCGCTGCTCAGGCCGAATGGCGTGTCGTTGGCCACATGAAGCGCCTCGTCGTAGTCGCGCACGCGGATCACCGCGGCAACAGGCCCGAAGATCTCCTCCCGGCAGATCTGCATCTGGTTGCTCGCCTCGGTGAAGAGCGCGGGCGAGAGATAAAAGCCCTGCTTCTCCCGGTTCAGCCGCTCCCCGCCGATGAGCAGCTTCGCCCCCTCCTGTCGGCCTATCGCGATGTAATTGAGGTCCTGATCGAGTTGGCGCTGGTCCACCACGGGACCTATGGTGGTGCCGGGCTTGCGCGCATTGTCGACCACCTGGTCGCGCAGCATTTCGGAAAGCCGGCTCACAAAGCGATCGTGGATGCCCTCTTCGACGATGAAGCGGGAGGACGCGGTGCAGCGCTGCCCGGTGCTGAAGAAAGCGCCATCAAGCGCCACGCGGGTAGCCACATCCAGGTCGGCATCGTTGAGGACGACGAGCGGGTTCTTGCCGCCCATTTCCATCTGCACCTTGCCGCCGCGCGCGGTCACCGTCTGCAGGATGTGCTGACCGGTCGAGACGGAGCCAGTGAAACTTACGGCATTGACCTTGGGGCTCTTGATGATCTCCTCGCCCACCACGGAGCCGCGGCCCATGACGAGATTGAAAACGCCGTCGGGAACGCCCGCCCGCTTGATGATGTCCGCGAGCGCCCAAGCGGAGCCCGGCACGAGGTCGGCGGGCTTAAAGACCACCGTGTTGCCGAAGGCAAGCGCGGGCGCGATCTTCCATGCGGGGATGGCGATCGGGAAATTCCATGGGGTGATGAGGCCCACCACGCCCACGGGCTCGCGCGTGATCTCGATCTGCACACCCGGCCGCGCGGAATCGAGCTTCTCACCGGGAATGCGGACCGCCTCGCCTGCGAAGAAGCGGAAGATCTGGCTGGCGCGCGTGACCTCGCCTGCGGCTTCGGCCAGCGTCTTTCCCTCCTCCCGCGCAAGCAGATCGGCAAGCTCCTCCTTGCGCGCGGCAATCTCCAGACCGACTTTTTCCAGAATGTCGGCACGCAGTTGCGGTGTCGTACGCGCCCAGGCATGAAGGGCGGCTTCCGCGGCGTCGATGGCATCGCGCACCTGCTCGACGGAGGCGTGGGAGTAGACGCCGATCACGTCGCTCGTGTCGGATGGATTGATGTTCTCGCCGCCGTCACCTTCGACCCACGCGCCGGCAATCAGATTGGCAAAGGGCATTTTGGGCCTCCGTTGCTATTCTTCGTGAAAATGGGTCTGGACCGGCGGAGTGCCGGGAAGGCCCAGCTCGCCCCAGCGGCTCACCACGCGTTCGTAAACCGCTTGGCGAAGATAGGCTCGCTTGGCCATGGTCGCGCGAAAGCGGTGCGGCTCGCAGGCGTCGATCAGCGCTTTCGAGCCATAGGGCCGGACGTCAGGCGCAAGGCTCGGATCGGTGCGGTAAGACCAGGTCTTGCGCAGGATATCGATGTCGTCGCTCGGATTGCTGCGAACGCTCATTGCCCACATCACCTGGTTGATGTCAGTCGGATCGACATCGTCGTCCACGGCGATGATCCAGCGGATGCAATAGGCCGCCGCCGGACTCTGGGCGGCAAGTGCCAGCACCTGCGCCACGTGGCCCGGATAAAGCTGCTTCAGCGACACCACCATCAGCCCCGCAGCAGAGGCGGAAGCGGGGTAGACATAGACGCCCATCACTCCCGGCACGCCCATGCTTTCGAGATTATCCCAGACGCGCGCCGAGCGCATGATGGCGTGGTATTCGCCGATCTCGCAGGAAGGATAGGTGGCCATCAGCGCCGCGGTCATAATGGGCGAGCGGCGCTGGTGAACGCGGTTCACCGTGATTACGGGCCGGCGGTCGGTCTTGCCGCTATAATAGCCGTGGAACTCGCCGAGCGGGCCTTCCTGCTCGAGCTCGCCCTGATGGATATGGCCTTCGATGACGAGTTCCGCCCGCGCGGGGATCGGCAGATCCACGAGATCGGCCGCGGTCATCTCCACGGGCGCGCCCATCAGCCCGCCGGCAACGTCGAGCTCCGACTCGCTGTGGCCAAAGACCTGCGTGGCGGCGATGAAGAGCGCCGGGTCGATGCCGTAGGCCACGACCACCGGACAAGGCTCTCCGCGCGCCCACCAAGCCTCGCAGTTCAGGGCGCCGTGCCGGCCGGGCACCATGTTGATGCCGAGCTTGCGCGGACCATGCAACATCTGGCGATAGACGCCGACATTGATGACGCCGGTATCCGGGTTGCGAATGAGCGTGACATTCCCGGTGCCTGTATAAGGGCCGCCATCGCCGGGCCAGAAGGTGGGCGAAGGATAGCGGGTCATGTCGATCTCATCGCCCGAGAGCACGACCTCGTTCACCGGCGCCTCATCGCGCTCGATGATTGCGGGCGGCAACCGACGTTTCATGATCTTGCGCGTTGCGGCGATCAGGTCGCGGACCGGCTGCTTGGGATCGAGGCCGACGGTGAGAGCATAGCGCTCCTTACTTGCAGCCAGCATGTTAATGAGCACCCGCGCGTCACTGCGGTTGCTCGCGAGCTTCTCGAACAGGAGTGCCGGCGCCCCGGCACTCCTGGTGGAAAGAAAGGTGATCGCCGAAAGCTCCTCCTTCGGGTCGACTTCGGCCGAAATCGTGCGCAGTTCCCCCTGCCGGTGGATGAGAGCGAGCCATTCGCGGAGATCGCGCCAGCTCTCCCCATCTCTTTCCGGCGTGGCTGGCGAGCGATCGTCCATGATTTAGCTCCCTCCAATTGACCGCTGGTTGCGTGTTCTGGCCGGCGGCTTTGCCCGCCGCGCCGCTATTGGCGCAGGCCCGCGCTGTCGATCACCGTCTTCCAGCGATCGCGCTCCTCGTCGTAGAAGGCCCGGAACTCGGCCGCCGTCTGTGATACCGGCTCGTAGCCGATCTTGCCCAGCTTTTTCCGCACCTCAGGCGATTGCGAGGTCTTCACATAGGCTGCGTTGAGGCGGTCGACGATCTCTTGCGGCAGTGCCTTCGGACCGAAGATGCCGTTCCAGCTCGTCATCGCGAAACCCTTCACCCCGGCTTCATCGAGCGTTGGCACGTCCGGCAGCTGCGACATGCGGTAGGTGCTCGTCACGGCGAGTGCCTTGATGCTGCCGGCCTGGATCAGGCCCAGCGCCGGAGGCATGTTGGCGAACATGACCTGGATCACGCCGGCCGTCATATCCTGCAGCGCCGCCGCAGCCCCCTTATAGGGGACCAGCGTGAACTTGGTGCCTGTCGCCTGCATGAACATTTCGGCCGTGAGGCGGTCCGAAGTCGCCGTGCCGCTGGCAGCCACGTTCAATTCGCCTGGATGCTCCTTGGCATAGGCGATCAGTTCGTCGACCGAGTTGACGGGCAGGTCCTTGTTGATCACCACCACATTGGCGAACTCCGCCGGCCTGGCGATGAAGGTCAGGTCGTTCTGCACGTCCACAGGGAAGTTGGACTTCATGAGCGGAGGGATGAGCTCGCCGCCAAAGCCGTCCGACAGGATGGTGTAACCATCCGGCTCGGACCGGACGACCTCCATGAGGCCGATCGTACCGTCCCCGCCGAAACGGTTCTCGACCACTATGGTCTGGTTGAGCTCCTTGCCGAGTGCATCCGCGTAGATGCGCGACAGAAGGTCGATTACGCCGCCTGCCGGATAGGCGACGATCATGCGGATAGGCCGGGAAGGATAATCCTCCGACTGAGCCTGCACGCCGGCGCCGGAAAGCCCTAGCGCAATAGCGGCGGCCACGAGAAGATTTGCAAATCTTGCCATGGGAAAACCTCGAATAACCGTGATTTCAGGGATGTCCGTCGAGCGCGGGCGCGCAGTTGCTGGCGGAGTGTCCTCCAGTTCGCCCCGCGCATCGCGACCATCAGTTGTGCAGGCCTGCCGCGTCGATGACCTTCTTCCAGCGATCACGTTCAACGGCAAAGAACGCCTGAAATTCCTTCGAACCCTCGCCAACCGGCTCAAAGCCGACCTTGCGCAGTTGCTCCTGCGTTTCCGGCCGCTTGACCGCCTTGGCGATGGCATCGCTGAGCTTGTTCTGGATGTCTTCCGGCAGGTCCTTCGGGGCGAAGATCGCGTTCCAGCTGGTCATAGTGAAACCCTCGACGCCCGCTTCCTCCATTGTGGGGACATCGGGGAGCTGCGGCACGCGGTAGGGGCTGGTCACGGCAAGCGGCTTCAGGCTTCCGCCCTGGATGAGGCCCAAGGCCGGCGGCATGTTGCCGAACATGACCTGGATTACCCCAGCGGACAAATCGTTCAGCGCCGCCGCTCCGCCCTTGTAGGGCACATGGGTGAGCTTAAGGCCCGTGTGCTGCATGAACATTTCCGTGGTCAGACGGTCCGAAGTGGCGCTGCCGCTGGAACCGAAATTGAGCTCGCCCGGCCGCTCCTTCACATAGTCCATGAACTCCTTCACGTTGCTGACGGGCAGGTCCTTGTTGACCACCAGCACGTTGGCGAACTCCGTCGGCCGCGCGACCAGCGTCAGGCTTTCCTGGATATCGACCGGGAAATTGGACTTGATGAGCGGTGGAATGAGCTGGCCACCAAAGCCGCCGGCGAGCAACGTGTAGCCGTCGGGCTCGGCCTTCACCACCTCCAGCAGGCCGACAGTGCCGTCGCCACCCGCCTTGTTCTCCACGATCACCGACTGGTTCAGCTCCTTGCCGAGTGCTTCCGCGACGATGCGCGAGGCAAGGTCGGTGACCCCGCCGGCCGGGAAGGCCACCACAATGCGGATCGGCCGCGACGGATATTCGTCGTCAGCATGGGCGGCGAAGGGAAGCGAGAGCGCGAGCGCCACTCCCGCAAGGAATTTCAATAGCTTCATGGTTCCACTCCAGAGTTGGCCTGCTCGTGTTTCTTGCCTTCAGAAGAAGGAGGTTAGGTTTTTTGCGAGCAGGACGGATTGATCGAGATGGACTTCCCGGCGCGCGACCTTCCACGCGCCATCCACCTTACGCACGCGATCGAAGCGCTTGCCGACGAGGAAGTCGGTCTCCACCTGACCGTGGTTGCGGTAGAGCATGAAATTGAGGCGGACCTGCACTTCCTGCGGATCGGAGAGGTCCGGGGAGATCGCCGCCAGGCGGATATTTGTCAGAAGATGCGAGGTGCGTGAGCGGGGCTCTTCGGCCCAATGAAGGCCGGTCGCGATCTGCTGCACCCGCTGGCGCAGCGTTTCCTTGCCTTCGTCCACCCAGCAGGTGTCGCGAAACTCCGCCGTCCGCTCCAGCTCTGCCTGATCGTGCCGGACATTGCGCACGATCGGGACGTAGACGCGAATGTCCTCGGTCAAGAGGTCGAGCCACTCCTTGAAGCGGCGCTCGTCGATAAGGGCGGCTTCCTCGAAGAGAAACTGCTCGATCTCCCGCTGGAGCAACAGTTCCTGGAGCTTTCCGGCCTGTCTCTCAAGCATCGGTGCGGCCCTCCCCGTAGGACCGGCTTGCCGCCATCAGGCCATCCCAGTCGCGGCCCTCCATGAATTCGAGATAGCGCTTGTAATAGGCGCGGGCGTTGCCCTCGGAATATTCACCGTTGTTCCAGGCGCCACGCAGCTCCGGCACCGGCTCAGCGTAGCCCATGCCCATCTGGTAATTGTAATGGTAACGCCGGGCGATATAGCCGGCGCTCGCCTCGGTGGCGTATTGCCAGTTCTCCAGATCGTCGGATTCGGTCATGCCGCCGGGGCCGGAATAGCGCATGTAATAATGGCGCGCGGCATCCTTGAGCGCCTGCGGCGAATCCCGGTCGACCAGGAAGATGCGCCACATCTCCATCTCCGTCGGGCTGATCGGGTGAAACACGGCGATCGTGCGCGGCTGCCGGCCATGGAAAGACATGTTGGGGAAGATCGTGCCAACGCTGGCGTTGACGCGCAGGCTGTCGCCAAGGTTCTTAACCCGGCGCTCGTAGACCTGCTTCAGATAGTCCTCGATATCCGGATGACTCTTGAACGTCTCCTGGTAGGGGAATTCCTCACGGTAGGGCAGCGTGCCGATGATGCCGTGGCCGAGATCGTCGAAAGAGACGGTGGTGCGGCCGACCGTCTTGTCGCGCCGGCCCTTGCCGCCGCTCGGGCCGATGCCCACCAGATCGACGGAGCGGTGGCTGATGTCGTGATACATGTCGCCGATGAAGTTTTCCGGCGCGAATTTCCAGTTGCACTTCACGCGCCACTTCTGGACGCCACCGATCATCTCCGACCCGCCGGGGCTGCCGTCGCGATGGTCGAGCGCGGCATCCAGGTAGTATTTCATATCGCCGATATAATCGAGGAAGTCGGGCGCGTCGGCGTCCCACGTCGCCCAGATGGTTCCCTTGTAATTCACGACCTTGGGGCAGTAGATCAGACCCCAGTTCTTCTTGTCGAGCTTCTCGTGATAGTAGGGGCCGAATCCCGGAACGCCCACCAGTTCACCGGGCACCTCGACCAGACGGCCGTCAGTCGAATAGCTCCAGCCGTGATAGGGGCAGGTAAAGGCGCGCGTGTTGCCCTGATCGTAGCGGCACACCTTCATCCCCCGATGCATGCAGCTGTTGAGCAGGACGTTGATCTTGTTCTGCCGGTCACGCGTCAGAATCACCGAATCCGTGCCCATACGGGAGACGAAATAATCGTCCGGATTGGGAACCAGATCCTCGTGTCCGACGAAAAGCCAGGCGCGAGAGAAGATCTGCGCCATCTCTTGTTTGAAAATCTCGTCGCTGACAAAGATTTCCCTGCTGATGGTGCCGTTCTTCAGGTCAACCAGTGAACTGAGATTGGTCATTCTTGCCCCTTTGGAGTTACGCAGACGCTACTTTCGTTTTTTCTTTTCGGCAGGAGCGGCCTCCGCCGCCCCACGCGCGGGCGTTCCCGCTTTCAGGCTGCCAGAGACCGCCTCGACGCCTCCGTTCTGGGAGCTTTCCATCAGGCGCAGACCCGTGTTCTCGATGTGCCGGCGCGCGCAGACTCGGGCCATTTCGGGATCGCCCTGCTCGATCGCCAGGTAAAGCGCCTCGTGCTCGGCCTGGGCCGCATCGCCACGTCCCGAGCGCCGGGAGGAGCGCTCCCGCGATACCGTAATGTTCTCCAGAAGAAAGTCCCGGAACGTCTCGAACAGCTTCGGATAGTAGACGTTGTGCGTGGCCGCGCAGATGCTGGAGTGGAAACGCACGTCCGCCTCGACACCGATGCGGGTATTGCCCTCCCCCATTGCCTCGGCCATCTCATCGAGCGCGGCCCGCATGGCGGCTAGATCCTCGTCCGTGCGGCGCTTGGCGGCAAGTCCCGCCGCCTCCACCTCGAAACCCTGGCGCAATTCGACGATGGGCAGGATCGCCCCCACCGCCGCCTTCGGATCGTGATCGATCTTGAAGGCCAGCGCCTGCTTGGTCGCCGTGACGAACACGCCAAGCCCCTGCCTCGTGGACACCAAGCCGTCGGCCTTGAGGCGAGACACCGCCTCCCGCATGACCGTCCGGCTGACGCCAAAAATTCCGGCCATGACGGATTCGGATGGCAGAGATTCGCCCACCACGTAGCGGCCGCCCAGGATTTCGTCCCGCAAGGCTTGCGCGACCCTATCACTCAGGCTCTGTGTCGGCTGGATGGCCTTCATGGTGCAGTCACACTCCCTTTGATGCCGAGCAGAAGTATAATACGCTTATCATACAAGCTCGGCAAGCACCGATCCGTCGGATTCGTCCGGTTTCACCGCTGAATGCCCTGGATATCCTGCGCGAAGATCGGCTGCTCGTCGGCAGATGCGAGCCCGGCTGCTTTCGAGTGCGGGAGATAACGCCCAAACACCCAAACGCCATCGCCCGGATTCTCGGTGATCTCCACCACCGCGCCGTCGTTGAGCACGACCTTGTCGCCCGGCCGAAGCGACAGAAGGTTGAGGTTTTCGCCATCCACAAACGCCTCCCTGAGCTCGTCAGTAATCGGACTGTTCTTCCGGCACGGTGACGGTCAGCCCATCGAGGTCCGCCGTAAGCACGATTTGGCAGCTCAGACGGCTGTTCTCGTCCCTGCCCGGCGCAAGCTCCAGCAGCATCTGCTCCATCTCCGGCGCAGGGCCCACCTTCCCGATCCATTCCGCCGCGATGTGGACATGACAGGTCGAGCAGATCGCCCCTCCCCCGCATTCGGCCAGGATGCCTGGGATGCCGGCCTCCCGAGCCGTTTCCATCAGCGTCATGCCTTCGCTTCCCTCAACGCTCTGCCGGGTGTTGTCAGGCTGAATGAAATGCACGTTCACCACGTCATTGCTCCGTAATTACGCTGCCGGTAGCGCCACGCCGCGCATGCCGATCCGCGGCTGCGCCTGGATGAAATCGCGCGGACGGTTGAAGGCCTCCACCGCCACAAGAACATCCTCATGGAACCGATAGACAGCGAAGTCGCCGTCAAGGTCGCCCACCACCTCGTCACGCGTGACCAGGCCCGGCTCCACCAATCCCGCGATTTGCAGTTTCAGGCCGAATTGCTCCGACCAGAAATAAGGCACCTTGAGCGCCGGCCGCGGCAATCCCAGAATCGCTGCGGCAGCCCGACGCGCCTGCTGCACAGCGCATTGCACCGACTCCAAACGCTGATGCGACCCGCCTGCATATTGCACGGAGCTTGCGCAATCCCCCACCGCATAGACGCCCTCGGCGCTGGTGCGGCCATCGAGGTCGGTGAGGATGCCGTCGACGCAGTCGAGCCCGGCATCGCGCGCAAGCGCCGCTTCCGCCACGCCGCCGGCGGCGACAAGCACAAGGTCCGCCGGAATGACCGCGCCCGAGGCAAGCATCACTGCCTCGACGGAACGCCCACCTGTAAAACCCTTGACCGTTTCGCCGAGCAGGATCTCGACGCCCGCGCGCCGGTGGCGCTGGCCCAAAGCCTTTGCAGTAAGCGGCGAGGCGCTGCGCGAAAGCAGCGAAGGCTGGGCTTCTATCACGGTGACGCTGGCGCCGAGCTTGCTGGCGCTCGCGGCAGCTTCCAGGCCGAGATAGCCGCCGCCGATCACGGCCAGCCGGCAACCTGGAGCGAGGCCGCGGCGGAGATTCTGCGCGTCCTCGATCGTGCGCAGTACGAAGATGTTCTCAAGGCCGGCGCCGGGAAGATTGAGCCGCCGGGCGGACGAGCCCGTCGCCAGGATACAAGCATCGTAGGGAAACGCGCGGCCGTCATCGAGAACCACCCTGCGTCCCGCCGGGGCGAGCGCGCGCACCTGGCACCTCAACATCAGCTCGATGTCCGCTCTCGCATAGGCCTCAGGCGTGCGGAAGCATAGCCGCTCGGACGCCACTTCGCTGCTCAAAAAGCCCTTCGAAAGCGGCGGCCGCTCATAGGGAGCGAGGGCCTCACGGCCGATCAGACGAATGGCACCTGTAAATTTCAGCTGACGCAGGGTTATCGCGGCTTCCGCCCCGGCCTGCCCCGCGCCAACGATCACAACCGACTGCACCATCCCTCTTCCCGTTTGGATGCCCGCGATTTCGCGTGTTTTTCAGTGCATTATCATCTTGGAATTGGCATATTATGCGGTTATCATACAATTGTCACTAGGCTTTCATCGGGACGCATTCATTTTTAGTCGTGCCGGACGGGCTGTAATCAACGTCGAGAGGGGCAATGGAAAAAGACAAAACAGGAATGCGCGTCGGTCTAACCCAATACGGAGACCCTGGATTCTCGCTATTCCTGCGCAAGGCATTCATCAAGGCGATGGGGTATTCCGATAGCGCGCTCGACCGCCCCATCGTTGGAATCGTCAACACCTATAGCGGATACAATGCCTGCCATCGTAACGTCCCCGACCTCATCGAGGCGATTAAGCGCGGCGTGATGCTCTCGGGCGGTCTGCCCATCGATTTCCCCGTGCTATCGATGCACGAATCGTTCTCATCGCCCACCAGCATGTTCCTGCGCAACCTCATGTCCATGGACACGGAGGAAATGATCCGCGCGCAGCCCATGCAGTCGGTGGTGCTCATAGGCGGCTGCGACAAGACGGTGCCCGCGCTCCTGATGGGGGCGGCGAGCGCCGACATCCCCGCCATACTGACCGTCACCGGGCCAATGTCCACCGGCTCGCACCGGGGCGAGCGGCTGGGCGCCTGCACCGATTGCCGGCGCCTCTGGGGCAAGCACCGGGCGGGCGAGATCGACGCGGCCGAGATCGAGGAGATCAACGGCAAGCTCGCGCCCACGGCCGGCACCTGCATGGTGATGGGCACGGCGAGCACCATGGCGCTGGTATCGGAAGCGCTGGGCGTCATGCTCCCCGGCGGCGCAGCCATCCCCGCCGTTCACGCCGATCGCCTGCGCCATGCCGAGGCGACGGGGGTGGAAGCTGTCGCCCTTGCCAAGTCCGGGCGCACCTTGAAGGAAATTCTCACCCCGGCGGCGTTTAGCAACGCGCTCTGTGTGTTGCACGCCATCGGCGGCTCCACCAACGGGCTCGTGCACCTCGCGGCGATTGCCGGACGACTCGGCATCCGCATCGACTACGACGCCTTCGACCGCATCGGACAGGAAACGCCTGTGCTCGTGGACCTGAAACCATCCGGCCAGCACTACATGGAAGACCTGCATCAGGCCGGGGGCCTGCTGCCGATCCTGCGCGAGATCCGCCATCTTCTCGACGAGGATTGCATCACCGTGACCGGAAAGCGGCTCGGCGACATCATCGATGCGGGCGAGGCATGGGAACAGGGCGTTGTAAGACCGTTCTCGAATCCGATCTATCCGCGCGGCAGCATGCGCGTGTTGCGCGGCAATCTGGCGCCCGACGGAGCCATCATAAAGCAGTCCGCGGCCTCCCCCGCCCTCATGAAGCACAAGGGCCGGGCGGTGGTCTTCACCTCGCTCGCCGATATGGATCGCCGTATCGATTCCGACGAGCTCGACGTGAAGGCGGACGATGTACTCGTTTTGCAAAATGCGGGGCCAAAAGGCGGCCCCGGCATGCCGGAGGCCGGCTATATTCCGATCCCGGCAAAGCTCGCCCGGCAGGGCGTGCGCGACATGGTACGCATCTCCGACGCACGCATGAGCGGCACCGCCTACGGCACGATCGTGCTGCATGCAAGCCCGGAGGCGGCTATAGGCGGCCCGATTGGGCTGGTGCGCGACGGGGACGTCATCTCGCTCGACGTTGAAGAAGGGACGCTAAGGTTGCATGTGGACGAAGCGGAGTTGGAGCGGCGGCGCGCCGCGTGGTCTCCGCCGGTGCACGTGGGCGCTGATCGGGGTTACCTCAAGCTCTATCTCGAACGAGTAGAGCAGGCAGATCGAGGCTGCGATTTCGATTTCCTGGTGGCGCCAACAATGAACGGCGCCACACCGCGGAAATAAAACGGGGCCTTTCGGCCCCGTTCCCTTTTCGGCTCTTTCAGCTCTCTTCAGTTCCAGATCGGATCGATCGGCGGCTTGCCCGCCGCCACCGCGGCGATGTTGTCGAGAACGCGGAAACCCATCGCGGTCCGGGTCTCCACCGTGGCGCTGCCCATGTGGGGCGCCAGGAAAACCTTCGAATGGGCGGCAAGACGCGGATCGACCGTCGGCTCCTTGGCGAAAACGTCGAGGCCGGCGGCGAAAAGCTGTCCGGAGTCAAGCGCTTCGAGGAGAGCTTCTTCATCAACAAGGCTCCCGCGTGCGGTGTTGACGAAGACCGCGCCCTTCGGCAGCAGCGCGAAGGTTTCGCGATTCATCAAGCCCGCAGTTCCCGCTCCGCCCGGTGCATGCAGGGTGAGGATGTCGCAACGCGACAGCATCTCCCTGAGATCTGCATAATACTCCGCGCCCTCCTCCAGATCCGCATCCAGCCGCGTGCGGTTATGGTAGATAACCTTCATGTCGAACCCTCGAGCGCGCCGAGCCACGGCACGGCCGATGCGGCCCATGCCGACGATGCCGAGCGTCTTCCCGCTCACGTCGAGGCCCAGCATCTCATGCATGCCGTAGAAGCGGCCCCAGCCCTTGCGCATGATCTGATCATACTCGGCAGCGCGGCGGCAGGCCCCGAGGATCAACAGGAACGCCATGTCCGCCGTCGCATTGTTCAACACGTCGGGCGTGTTGGTGACGATCAGCCCGCGCGCTTTTGCAGCCTCCACATCGATATGATCAAAGCCGACGCTGCAGGTGCCGGCGATTTTCACGTGAGATGGGATCCGCGCGATTGTGGCCGCGTCGAGCTTCGTGCCGGAGGTGAAGAAAAGACCTTCCGCCTGATGTTCCTCCAGCGCCTTCAACGTCGCTTCGAGATCGAGACCTCCAGGCGGCGGCAGGATAGCATCGAACTCTCTGCTCGCCCGCTCCATCACGGCATCGGTCATAACGCGGGTGAGGACAATGCGAGGCTTCATGACAACTCCTTCTTGGAAGACGTACTGGAACATGGCTGCGATCGAATTGCTCGCTGCACATATGCTTATCATATAACCCTATAAAAACAACAGCGCAGATACCCGACTGTGGACCCCAGCAACGTCAGTCTACTGAAGCGCACCGCTACTTGGCCGCGCCCTCTGGAAGAGCCGCTGCCGCCGCGTCGAGAGCGCCCGTCCCATGCGGGATGCCAAGTGCCTTGAAGCCGGCATCCATGGCGGCGAGCACGCCCAGGGTCATGTGGGAATTCACGTGGCCCATATGGGCGACGCGAAAGAAATCGTTGTAGGCAGGCTCGGTGGGCAGCGCCATGCCGAGGCCGATGCCCAGCGTCACGCCCGCCTCGGCCTCCAGCCATTGCCGCAATAGCAGCGCACCGCCGGCGCCCACTCTTGCGCTGGTCACCGCATGGGCACGGGCGGCCGGATCGGGCACGTTGAGGCTGATATCGCCGCCCTCTCCCCAGGTATCAAAGGCCTCCCAGACGGCACGGGCGAGCCGGCGATGTCGCCCCCAGACGTTCGCAAGTCCCTCTTCTTCGAGGATCATGGTCAGGGCCTCGCGCAGGCCGTAGAGATGGTGTGTGGGCGCGGTTCCCGCAAAATACCGGTAGAGTTCCGCGCTGGAGGAGCGCGGCTTCCAATCCCAGTAAGGCGTCACCAGGTTCGCTTCGTGGGAAGCAGCGAGTGCCTTATCGGAGAACCAGAGAAAGCTCAGCCCCGGCGGCAGCATCAGCCCCTTTTGGCTGGCGGCGATCAGAACGTCGATGCCCCACGCGTCGAACAGGAGTTCCTCGCACCCGAGCGAGGCGATCGCATCCACGGCAAGGAGCGCGGGATGGCGGGCGGCATCGATCGCGGCTCGCACCGCCTCGATGTCGTTGCGTACCGTCGATGCCGTATCGACATGGGTCACCAGCACGGCGCGTATGCGATGGGAGCGATCGGCGACGAGCGCCTCTTCGATCCGGGCCGGATCGATGGCGGTCGACCCGGGAAACTCAATTGTCTCCATATCGATGCCCATCCGGCGCGCCCATTCCACCCAGCCGCGGCCGAAATGCCCGGTGATCGCGCCCAGAGCTTTATCGCCGCGCGAAAACATGTTGGAGATCGCCGCTTCCCAGGCGCCGTGCCCATTGGCGATATAGATCGCGGCATGGCCGGAAGAGCAGGCAACTCGGCGCAGGCCCGCAAAGATCGTCTGGGTTAACTCGACCAACTCGCCCGCATAGATGTTGGGCGATGGCCGATGCATCGCCGCAAGCACCCGGTCGGGCACCACGGAAGGACCAGGGATGGCGAAATAGTGTCGGCCGTTGGCGAGACTCATCAGCAATTTCCCGCGAGGCCCGAAGGCGGGCCCTCGATCAATCCAGAGATTCACGAAATGCTGAATTGATCCAAGTTTTTGGCTTTTGGCAATTCCGGGTGAAGCTCGTCTGGACTTTTCCTGGAATGCGCAAGATTTCCGCCCGAGCGACGTGGGCATGCGCTCGGCGGCTTTCCCACCACTCACAGGACTTGCTGCGGCCGTAGAGAATCAGCCCGCGAGGCAAGCCTCGATCAAAAAGGGCCCTCGGTGGGAGAGACCTGCCTCGAAGAGTTTTGTGAACTCTTCAGCGGTTTCGGCGCGCGCGGCTTCCACCCCCATGCCCTTGGCTAGCGCGCACCAGTCGAGCGGCGGGTCCTCGATCTCCAGCATACGCCGGGCATTGCGGCCGAAATCGTTGACCCCGACATTGCGCATTTCCCCCTTCAGAATCGAATAGCCGCGATTGGAAAAGACGACGGTCAACACGTCCAGGTTCTCGCGCGCCTGCGTCCAGAGCCCCTGCACGGTGTACATGCCACTGCCGTCCGCCTGAAGCGCCACGACCTTGCGGTCCGGGCAGGCGACGGCGGCACCCGCCGCCAGCGGAATGCCGATGCCGATAGAGCCGCCGGTCAGCGGCAAATGGTCGTGCGGCGCCATGTTGGGGGCAAGCTCCGCAAACCGGCCGGCCGATGTGATCGCCTCATCGCAGAGAATAGCGCCTTCGGGCAGCGCTCGGGCGACCGCCACAGAGATCGCGGCCGCCGTCAGATCGCCCATTGGGGCGGCAAGATCGCGTGCCGTCAAAGCACCCACCTGCGCGGGGCCAAGGCGCTCGGGCCCAAGCTCGTCCGCCAGCGTTTCCAACACGCGGTAGAGGTCGTGCTCTGCGCCGGCAAGCTCGATCACTTCGCAACCATCGGAGAGCAGGAAGCCCGGTTTCCCGGGGTAGGCGAAGAAGCCAACCGGCACTCGCCCGCCGATGACGATCGCGTTCTCGAACGCCTCCAATGCAGCGACCGCAAGCTCGATATTGTAGGGAACCGGCTTCGGGAACACGCGGCCCGCACCGCGCTCCCAGCGCGCCGCACGCTCGGTGAAGAGGGACGCCCCTGTTCCCGCGGCAATCCGCCCGGCAATCGCCAGCGCATCCGCGCGCATGGCGCGCCCGCCCAGGAACAGCACCGTCTTGCGGCCGCTGCGGAGCGCCTCGACGGCCCTGCGCAGCATACTCGGCTCGATCTCCGGCCGGGCCGGAAGCGTGGCCGGCGCAAGCGACTCGTCGGCCACTTCGCCCCAAGCCGCGTCGGCGGGCAGGATCAGGGTGGAAATGCCAGGAGAGCTTACGGCCGCTACGTAAGCTTCCTCTGCCTTGGCGCGGATGTGCGACGCGTTCTGCGCGCGCCCCACCCAATGGGACATCGGCCGGGCGACGCTTTCGATGTCGCTCGTCAGCGGCGCGTCGTATTTCAGGTGATACGTGGCGTGGTCGCCGACGACGTTCACCATCGGCGTGCGGGCGCGCCGCGCGTTGTGCAGATTGGCAAGGCCATTTGCCAGCCCGGGGCCGAGATGGAGCAAGGTGGCGGCAGGCTTGTCGGCCATACGGGCGTAGCCGTCGGCCGCAGCCGTCACCACGCCCTCGAACAAGCCCAGAATGCAGCGCATTTGAGGCTTGCGGTCGAGCGCGGCCACGAAATGCATCTCGGACGTACCCGGATTCGCAAAACAGACGTCGATGCCATTTGCGAGCAGCACGTCACACAGGCGGTCGGCTCCGTTCATTCCACTTCCCTGTTCTCGTGTATTTCGGCCCCCGCGGCATGGCGACGGGCCGCGCGATCAGGCGCTCGCCTGCGAGACGAATTTCGTGACGAGATAGGCTTCGATCGCCTCGGAACCGCCCTCCGTGCCGTGGCCGGAATCCCTGATGCCACCGAAGGGCACCTCGGGCAGCGCGAGGCCGTTGTGGTTGATCGTGGTCATACCCGCCTCGATCCTGAGGCCCAGCTCGTGCGCCGTCCGGGTCGAGCCGGTGAAGGCGTAGGAGGCAAGACCGAAGGGCAGCCGGTTCGATTCCTCGATGGCCTCGTCCAAAGTCGTGAACGGGTTGAACACGGCCACGGGGCCGAAAGGCTCCTCGTTCATGATGCGCGCTTCCCTGGGCACGTTGGCGAGCACCGTGGGCTCGAAGAAATTGCCCTTGTTGCCGATGCGCCGGCCGCCAGTCCTGAGCTCGGCGCCATGGTCCAGCGCGTCCTGGATGAGGGCTTCGAGCGCAGGCACCCGCCGCTCGTTCGCCAGCGGTCCCATCTGCGTCCCTTCGTCCAACCCGTTGCCTACCTTCACGGCCTTGGCGGCGGCGGTAAAGGAATCGAGCACCTCGCCGTAGACCTGCTCCTGCACGAGGAACCGCGTGGGCGATACGCAGACCTGGCCGGCATTGCGGAATTTCGCCGCCGCCAGCACCTTGATCGCTTTCTCCAAATCGGCGTCCTCGAAGATGATCGCCGGCGCGTGGCCGCCGAGTTCCATGGTGGCGCGCTTCATATGGGCGCCTGCGAGAGCCGCCAGATGCTTGCCGACCGGAGTGGAGCCCGTGAACGAGATCTTCCGGATTACCGGGTGCGGAATGAGGTACTCGGAGATTTCCGCCGGAACTCCGTAGACGAGGTTCACCACCCCGGAAGGCACGCCGGCATCGGCGAAGGCGCGAATGAGCTCCGCCGGCGAGGCCGGCGTCTCCTCCGGCGCTTTCACGATGATGGAGCATCCGGCCGCAAGTGCAGCCGAGAGCTTGCGCACGATCTGGTTGATCGGGAAATTCCAGGGCGTGAAAGCAGCGACGGGGCCGACCGGCAGCTTTACCGTCATCTGCATGACGCCGGGCGCGCGCGAAGGAATGACCTGGCCGTAGGCGCGGCGGGCTTCCTCAGCGAACCAGTCGATCACATCGGCGGCCGCTTGCACTTCGCCCTTGGCTTCGGCGAGCGGCTTACCCTGCTCACGCGTCATGATTTCTGCGATACGGTTCGCGCGATCGCGCAGCAATTGCGCGGCTTTACGCATCACCTTCCCGCGCTCAAACGCCGATACCGCACTCCAACTCCGGAAACCCCGGTCGACGGCGGCCAATGCTGCGTCGAGATCCGGCCGGGTGGCGTGGGCCAGTTTTCCTATCACATCGCCGGTTGCGGGATCGGTGACCGGAATGGTCTTGCCCTCAGCGCCGTCGCGCCATTCGCCGTCGATGAAAAGCCTGGTGTCCGGATATTGGTTCTGCGGCATGGTCTTCTTCTTTCTGCAACTGCTTCGCCCGCGATCAGTGGCGCTCAACGAGAACGTCTGCAACGCCTGGGCCATCCAACCTATGGTCATTTAGGCTCGCGCAAAGCGCTGCGCGAGCCCGCCGGCAGCAAAACGCACCTGGCCTCTCTCTTTGGCCAGCTTCAAACCTCGATGGCCGAGAAAGCGGCCTCGATCGAAGCTTCCAGCATGTCCAACGCTTCCGCCAGGATGTTTTCCTCAATGGTGAGTGGCGGCAGAAGCCGGATGACATTGGCGCGCGTGCCGCAGGAAAGGAGGATCAGGCCGCGCTTTTCCGCTTCCGCGACAATCCGCGCCGTAAGTTCGGGGGAAGCGTCTTTCGTCTGGCGATCGGTCACGAGTTCGAAGGCGACCATCGCCCCCAAGCCCCGTACGTCGCCGATGCGCTCCATCCCCTGTCGGTTCGCAATCGCGCTGAGGCGGGCGGTGATGCGCTCGCCTAAGCGGACCGCGCGCTCGCAAAGCCCCTCTTCCTCGATCACGTCGAGCACGGCATTGGCCGCCGCGATGGCGATGGGGTTACCGGCATAGGTCCCGCCGAGGCCGCCCGGATGTGCCGCGTTCATGACCTCCATCCTGCCGGTGACGGCCGAAAGCGGAAAGCCGCCCGCTAGCCCCTTGGCCATGGTGACGAGATCGGCGTGGACGCCGGAATGCTCGAACCCATACATTTTGCCCGTGCGCGCCATGCCGGCCTGGATCTCGTCGGCAATCAGCAGGATGCCGTGCCGATCGGCGATCTCCCTCAGCCGCCACAGGAACTCCGGCGGCGCGATATTGAAACCGCCCTCCCCCTGAACGGGCTCTACGATGAAGGCGGCGATCCGCGCCGGGTCCACGTCGCTGGCAAAAAGCCCTTCAAGCCCCGCGATGGCGGCCTCCACCGAGATCCCCAAAAACGTATTCGGGAACGGCGCGTGGAAAATCTCCGACGGAAACGGCCCGAAGTTCTTCTTGTAGGGGTTCACCTTACCGGTGAGTGCCATGCCAAGCATGGTGCGGCCGTGGAAAGCGCCCGAGAAAGCCACGATGCCGGAGCGTCCCGTGTAAGCGCGGGCGATCTTGACCGCGTTTTCCACGGCTTCTGCGCCCGTGGTGGCGAACATGGTTCGGTTTTCCGTCCCCGTCGGCGCAATCGCGTTCAGCCGCTCGGCAAGCCGGACATAGCCCTCGTACGGCACAACGTGGAAGCAGGTATGGGTGAAATGATCCGCTTGCTGCCGCACCGCCTCCATGATCTTCGAATGGCGATGACCCGTGTTGTTCACGGCGATTCCGGCTGCGAAATCGATGTAGCGCTTGCCATCGACATCCCACAGCTCGGCGTTTTGAGCGCGTGCCGCGTAGATCGCGCGCGTGGCCACACCCGCCGCAACTGCAGCCTTCTGCCGCGACTGCAACTCCGCTGATACCATTCCCCTGCACCTCTCGATGAAAACAGGCCTGCTTTAGCATTGCTCATTATTTTGAGCAAGCGCGCTCAGGATTTTGGCCATTATAAATAAGGTGGCGTACAGGCCGAGATAACAATGGCGCGTCCGGAAGACAGATTCCGAAAACGGTGCGGAATGCGGCTGTCGAAGAGATAGGCCTCGCCGGCTTTCAAAACGCGTACGTGGTCGCCCACGGTCACTTCCAGCTCGCCCTCGACGACATACCCACCTTCTGTCGAAGAATGCTGCAAAAAGGAGGCGCCGGTGTCGGCACCTGGCTCATAAACTTCGTGCAGGATTTGCAGATTATGCTCCCGCGCATTGCCGATCTGCCGGAAGACCATACGCCCGCGACCGTCGCCAATCGCGTTCATGGCCACTTTTGACGTAAGATCAACAAGTTCGTTGGCATTAAAAAACGGCCCCGCGGGAACCTGCCGCTCCGGCTCGAAGAAATCCGCCAAGCTTACACTGAGCCCGCTCAGGATTTTCCGCAGGGTGGCGATGGACGGGCTGATCTTGTTCTTCTCCACGTTGGAGATCTGCGCATGAGGAACCCCCGCGCGCTGCGCAAGCTGCCGCTGTGAGAGGCCTGCTGCCGTCCGCATCGCGTGCAGGCGTGCGCCTATATCGAAATGGGCGTCAAAATCTTGCGGCGAATCCTGCGCCGCGTCATCTGTCTTGAACATCCGAGTCACTGGATATTTTTTTGATCACTCTGCCTACATAACATGATCGCCCATGGATATACAGGCATTCGACGGGACAAAACTTGCCTCGCTGGACGCTCGGCGTAGGAGGTGCATCCTATGTGGAGGCGCCCTTCGGTGGTGTTCCTGGTCGGATCAGGCGCAGTCGCCGGGCAACGTGGGCGATGATCAAGCCATGAATGATCAATGCAGCCGCAAGGCCGAGGATGTGATAGCCCATTCCCGAGCCATAAAGCTCCCATATCGCCCAAATTGATCCGGGGACAAACAGAACAACCGCGGTGACGAGCCCGAGATTATAGCTGCGCATCTTGATCGCCTGCGCAATGTGAACCACAGCGTTGAGCAAGGTCGTATAGGCGGCGATCAGTCCGATGCCGAGGTGGACAGTTACGGCGAGGGTGAAGAGCAGGGAGTAGATGCCCCACACGCCGGGCACGTTGATCAGGAAAACGTCCAGGCGGGTGAGCAGCGTCGCCCCGTTCCCGAGCACCCCATTGACGAAAAGCCTAAAGCGGTCGTCGGCGTGCTCTTCGTATTGATGAAACATGTAGATCGGGATCAGCAGGAACACGGCGAGCTCGGCTGTATCCAATCGAGCCGCCAGCCCAATCGCCACCACGCAAAGGGCCAAGCCGGCAAGCACGCCACCATAGACCCAATCTTCGACCAAATGCCTCATCTGCCGGCGTGAACTGAGAGGGCCCCGTATCCAGGTTCCTTCATGTCAGGCAGCAAGTGGCCGAAGTGCCTTGACGAGGCTCTCGGCGTCGATCCGAAACCCGTCGTACACGACGCGGCCATCGGGCGCGATGACAACAAACCACGGGGTGCCGCCGGAGCGATATGCCTCCATGATAGCGGGCACGGCGTCTGCTGAGGCCGTGTCAGGGACGGCGTGCCCAAAGGGAACACGCAGTCCATATTGTCGTTGATTTTCCCGCAGACGGTCGAAGGTGTTGACGTCCGAACCCTCGAACACCGTCTGGATCGCTGCCAGGCCGACGCCCTGATCGCGAAGTCCCTCGGCGAGCGCCACGAATGTCGGAAAGCCGTGTCTATGACAGCCCGGACACCAATGCTGAAAGAAGAACAGTATCTTGAAACCCTGCCCCAACTCGGCCAGAGTCAAGGGGCCACGCTCGTCGCCATTCTCATCGATCCACCGGACATGCTTGAGCTCTGGGGCCGGTAGTCCCACAATTCCTGTCGCCATGAAATCCTCCATTAACGGGCTCGCGGCAACGCGCGGCGAGCCGCCGGTTTGCTAGAGCGCGATGCGTTCCGATGAAATCGGAACGCGCACTCTAACGATTTGATTTAGCCGCATGATCTTGTCCGAAAAGTCTGCAACTTTTCGGGATCATGCTCTAGAGGGCAGCACCGGTTCTGTGTGGCAGCACCCAGTTCGGACGTGGAAAATGGCAGGTGTATCCGTGCGGAATGCGCTCAAGATAGTCCTGGTGCTCGGGCTCGGCTTCCCAGAAATCACCGGCTGGCTCGACTTCGGTGACGACCTTGCCCGGCCATAATCCCGACGCATCAACGTCGGCGATCGTATCGAGCGCAACGGCCTTCTGCTGATCGCTGGTGAAATAGATCGCCGAGCGATAGCTCGTGCCGACGTCGTTCCCTTGGCGGTTGAGTGTCGTCGGATCATGGATCTGGAAAAAGAACTCAAGCAATCGGCGATAGGTGATCTGTGAGGGATCGAAGATGATCTCGATCGCCTCCGCATGCGTGCCGTGATTGCGATATGTCGCATTCGGCACGTCCCCACCTGTATACCCGACCCGGGTCGAGATCACACCGGGCAGCTTGCGGATCAGGTCCTGCATGCCCCAAAAGCAGCCACCGGCGAGAACAGCACGCTCCGTCGTCATCAGATGTCCTCCACCTGGTTGAGATATTCCCCGTAACCCTGCTCCACCATTTCGTCGCGCGGCACGAAGCGCAGCGAAGCAGAATTGATGCAGTAGCGCAGGCCGCCGCGATCGCTCGGCCCGTCAGGGAAAACGTGGCCGAGATGGCTATCACCATGCGTCGAACGCACCTCCGTCCGGATCATGCCGTGGCTGGTGTCGCGCAGCTCACTCACGTTCGCGGGCTCGATCGGCTTGGTGAAGCTCGGCCATCCGCAGCCCGACTCATATTTGTCCGACGATGCGAACAGCGGCTCGCCTGAGACGATATCGACATAAATGCCCGGTTCCTTGTTGTGCAGAAGCGCACCGGTTCCTGGACGCTCGGTCCCATTCTGCTGCGTCACCCGATATTCCTCAGGCGACAGCTTGGCGATCGCAGCTTCTGTTTTCTTATAGACGGCCATGGATTTCTCCTTCGAACTCACGCCACGGAAGATGGATATTCGATCCAAGGAAGTCCAATACGCCGCGACTATAGTTTCAATGTGCCATTGACATGCATGCAGAATTCACGACCACACATACCGCTCCATCAGTACGCGGAGCTGCCGCAGCGCCGCTGCTGTTCCCGATCCCGAAATCGATTGGAATGCGACCGTGCTGTGGCTAAAGCCCTCTTGCCAACATGTGCACTTCCTATGCGACTTGGCGAACTATGGAGCAGTCAAGCAAGTGCCCCACCGGTCGCTTTACTCGGAGCTTCGGTGAAGCATCATCCGCCGAAAGCTCATCGAGATGTGCGCCCGCCTTATATGTCCGATCGAGGCCCAGTCACCGATCTCGGCGGCGGCAAGTATCTCCATCATCTCGCGGCGGAAGGCGGTGAATTCCTCCACCAGGCCAAGTTGCGGCATCATCTTGAGGACGACGCGCGCGACCTGAAAATAGAGCCGTTCGCTGATCTCGCGCAGCGGCTGGTTTCCGGTCATCGCCGTGAGCTCGTAGAAGAAATCCATGTTGATGCGTAGGAATGCGCGCTGGTCCGGATTGAGCATGTCGGCGTCACAGCGCCGGATCAGGGCGCGGATGCGGTCGAGATCGGCAGCCGTGCGCGGGATCGGCGAAAGCTTGCCGATCAGTTCGGCCAACTCCATGCGCAGATGATAGACCTGCTGCAATTCCTCGACATCCACGTCGGTGACGATCGTGCCGACACCATGGACGGACTGGACGAGTCCTTCGGCCTCGAGGCGCGTCAGCACACGCCTGACCGGCGTGCGGCTGATCTCGAATTCCTTGGCAAGTTCTTCTTCCGAAAGGTGGCTGCCCGGAGGGTATTCGAGCAGGCAGATGCGGTCGCGCAAGATGCGGTAGATGCGCTCGGAGCGTTCCCGCGCCGACAATGGACGCTGCTGAACGGTATCGGCCGGTACGGTCGCAGCATCGGCTTCCGACATTATCCAGCCTCCAAGACTGCGCGCAAAAACTGCCGCGTCCGCTCGTTTTTCGCCGCGCCGAACAGCTCGCTCGGCGGTCCCTGCTCGCAGATCTTACCCTGATAGAAGAAGCAGACCCGGTCCGAGAATTCCTTGGCAAAGCCCATTTGGTGCGTGACCATAAGCATGGTGAGATCGTGCTCGCGCCCGATCTGGCGTATCACCTGCAGCACTTCGCCGACAAGCTCCGGGTCGAGCGCGGACGTCACCTCGTCGAACAGCATCACCTTGGGTCGCATGGCGAGAGCGCGCGCAATGGCGACGCGCTGCTGCTGGCCGCCGGAGAGCTGGGAGGGATAGTGCTCCTTCTTTTCAGAGAGCCCCACCATATCGAGAAGCTCGGCTGCGCGCTCCTCCGCTTCGGCCCGCTTCATGCCGAGAACCGTGATCGGCGCCTCGATGCAGTTTGCCATCGCCGTCATATGCGGAAAAAGGTTGAAGGATTGAAAGACCATGCCGATTTTCGCGCGGATGCGTCGGATATGGGCAAGGTCAGCCGGTACCAGCTTGCCGTTCTTCTCCATGTGCGTGAGCGGCTCCCCTTCGACCCAGATGACGCCGTCGTTTATCGTCTCCAGCGTCATCAGCATGCGGAGCACGGTGGTCTTACCCGAGCCCGATGGGCCGATGATCGACACCTTCTCGCCGCGCTGGATGTCGAGGTTCAGCCCGTCGAGCACTGTCAGCGCGCCATAACGCTTCGAGACGTTGTCGAAACGGACCATCGGCTGTTCCGTCATCGGATTGTCCTCCGGTTGAGTAGGCTCTCAAGGCCGCGGATCAGGGCTGCTGAAACCAGGCTCATGACAAGGAAGAAGAGGCCGACCAGCGTGATCGGCTCGGTGTAGCGAAAGGTCTCCGAGCCAATGATCTTGGCAGTCTGCATCAGCTCCAGCACGGCGATTGCCGAAAGCAGCGGCGTCTCCTTGAACAGCGCAACGAGATAGTTTCCGAGCGCCGGGACGATCGGCGGTATCACCTGCGGGATGATGATATCCTTGAAGGTGGTCCACTGCGAAAGGTTGAGCGCGATAGAGGCTTCCCACTGGCCGCGGTGGATGTTGTCGAAGCCGGCACGATACACCTCCGAGCAGTAGGCGGCATAGTGAATGCCGATGGCGATCACCCCGGCCGCGAATGCGTCCAAAACCAGGCCGAATTTGGGAAAGACGAAATAGATGAAGAATATCTGGATGAGCAGCGGGGTGGAGCGGATCAGCTCGACGAGCACGGAAATTGTCCAGCCGGTCCAGGGCACCGCGATGCGGACCACGGCCAGGACCAGGCCGAGCAATGCCGCAATCGCGAAGCCGAGCAGCGTTGCCTCGATTGTGATGATCGCGGCTCGGGCGAGTGTCGGAAGTATCTCGAAGGCGAAGGACCAGTCCCAGATCATACCGTTCTCCCCCGCGCGAGACCGGTCGAGGCGCGCTTCTCAAGCAACCGCATGCCGATCGTGATCACCAGCGACATCACGAGATAGATCAGAAGCACCAGCGTGAAGATCGGAATGGTCTTCAGTGTGGTCTGGTTCATCTGCTGCGCCCTGAAGGCTAGGTCGGAAAGCGTGATCAGCGACACCAGCGCCGTCGATTTCAGAAGCTCGATGAACAGATTGCCCCAGGGTGGGATCATCGCGACGAAGGCCTGTGGCAGAATGATCCGCCGCAGCATCTGCGCGCGGCTCATGTTCAGCGCGGTCGAGGCCTCCCATTGGCCGCGCGGGACCGCGAGTATCGCGCCGCGCACGCATTCCGACCCATAGGCGCCGACATTCAGGCCCAGCGCCAGGACCGCGACCGTGAACGGCTCCATCAGGATGCCGAATTGCGGTAGGACGAAAAACAGCCAGAAGAGCTGCACCAGGGCTGATGTGCCGCGAAAAATCTCGACATAGATGGTTGCCAGCCAGCGCAGCGGTGCCGGACCGTAAAGGCGGGCAAGCGCAGCGATCAGGCCCATCACTACGGCAAGCATGCTGCCGAGAATGGCGATCTCGATCGTGAGGACAGCACCCTGCAGCAGCCCCGGCAGAAATATGCTGTAGGCTTCCTGCGTGGCAAGCAAGCCGATCACGGCCAGCGCCGCGATCAGCATGCCAACGAGCGTGCCGATACCCATCTGCTTCTCCTAGGAAGGAGGGCGGCGCCGAGTTGCGCCGCCCAGCAGCAGGGAGCCTATTCGCCCGCGCAGAGCTGCGCAGTCGTCTTGTTCGGCAGATAGTCTTTGCCGAAGCCGAACGGCTCGACAAGCGCGATGTGCTCAGGCGTGCCGAGAAACTTTTTCAGCTCCGCGTTGAACGCCTCCAGCAGGTCGGTGTCTTCCTTCCGGAAGCCGAAGCCGCCATGACCCTTGACCGATTTGCCCGCGACCTCGCCGAACGGCGTGGTCGACTCCACGCCTTCGGCCTTCTTGGCCATATCGGCGATCGACAGCGCCGTCAGCGCGGCGGCGTCGGCTCGGGCAGACTGGACGGCGGCAACCAAGCTCGATTGGTCGGGCAAGATGACAAGCTGCTGCTGGGCAACGCCGGCATCCTTCGCGTAGCCGCCTTCGACAGCGCCGGCCATTACTGCGAGCTTGAGGTCAGGATTTTCCTTGAAGGTCGAATAGTCCTTTATCCCCTTCGGGTTGCCCTTCGCGACCAGCATCGCCTGGCCGATGCCGTAGGAGGGCTCTGAGAAGTTGATCTCGGCGCAGCGCTTCGGATTGATGAACATGCCGGCGGCGATGATATCGAAGCGCCCGGCCTTCAGCCCCGGGATGAGTGAGCCGAACTCCGTCAGCACGCCGTCGACTTGCGCGATGCCCATTTTTGCCAGCACGGCCTTGGCGACCTCCGGCGCCTCGCCGGTCAGCTTGCCGTCGGGCGTTGCAAAGCCGAACGGCGCCTCATTGGCGAAGCCGACGCGGATGTAGCCGTCTGCCTTGGCGCGCTCCAGCGTCGATTGCGCCTGCGCGACGGCAGTTCCGTAAAGCGCGGCCAACCCGATCCCTAACCCGAGCAGAGCGCGGCGCGAAATTGCATTGATCGTCATGATCTTGCTCTCCCATTGAACTGAAAACCCGCCGCTTTCCCGGCCCCAATTCCCGGCGTGAACGGCTTAGGAGGCATCGTTGCAGATTTCTTCCCAAGGTTCAATAGATGTGCACATCATGCCGGCCAAAAAGTCGAAACCGTCTTGACATCGTCGCATGCGCGGCGTGATATTCGCGATAGATGTACACAACATGGGCATCTGTCCGTGGGCAGATGAGCAGCGTCCCGGAATTGCTGTTTCCGGACTGGGGAAAGGCATGCTTGAGCGCAAAAGCGGGGACGTCGTCGCGCCCTATTTCGAGAGGGAAGAGTTCGATCGCAGGCGCGGCGCGGTCAGGCGAGCCATGGCCGAGCGCGGCATCGACACGCTGCTCGTTTCGGCACCGGAACATATTTTCTACCTGACCGGGCTGGATCACTGGGGCTATTTCGCGCCGCATGTGCTTGTGCTTCCCGCCGACGACGAAATGGTCCTCGTAACGCGCGCAATGGAGAAGGTGACGGTCGCCAACCATGTGAGGAATGCGCGCTTCGAAGGGCATCATGACGGCGAGACGGCGGCCGACGCCCTGGGCCGGGTCCTCCAGGGCCGCCGGTTGGGATCGGTCGGCATCGAGGCGTGGTCCTCCGGCCTGTCGCACGGTCTCGCCGAAGCGCTGAAGCAACGCCTGCCGGCCGCCTCGCGCTGGGTCGACGCATCGAACCTCATCGACGAAATCCGCATGGTGAAGAGCCCGGCCGAGCAGACCCTTATGCGCATGGCGGCGAAGATTTCCGACGCCGGCGCCCTTGCCGCGATCGATGCAATCGCGGACGGCGTCAGCGAGCGCCATGTGGCGGCGGAATGCGAGCATGCGATGATCGAGGCGGGCGGCAC
>Ga0182749_1000542_pt1 | contig 34324 bp, 27 predicted proteins | sample eDN3rd37CKraftMG_FD_128875 | JGI IMG/M metagenome (GOLD analysis project Ga0182749, IMG submission 128875) | Enriched Miracle-Growth compost microbial communities from Emeryville, California, USA - eDNA 3rd pass 37_C Kraft MG (version 2) (version 2) ...
TATTTCGACGGCAGCCTCGGTCAGATCGACCGCGTGCCCGACGACCTTAAGGCGCTCTATGCGACCGCCTTCGAGATCGATCCCGCTTGGCTCATCGAGGCGGCGTCACGCAGGCAGAAATGGATCGACCAGTCCCAGTCGCTCAACCTCTATATCGCCAATCCGTCCGGCAAGAAACTCGACGAACTCTACCGGCTGGCGTGGAGGAAGGCGCTCAAGACCACCTACTACCTGCGCTCGCGCTCGGCGACCCATGTGGAGAAATCGACGCTGAAGCGCTCGGACGGGAAGCTCAATGCCGTGGCTATCACGCCGCAGCAGACTGCCTTCGAGCTTGAGGGCGTGAAGGCCTGCGCCATCGACGATCCCGATTGCGAGGCGTGCCAGTAGGCAAAGGGCGCGTCTTAGCACCCCCCTCTGGCCTGCCGGCCATCTCCCCCTCAAAGGGGGGAGATCTGCCTTCATCGACACCTCGCCTTAACTGCCGATTGGGGGCCGCATTGCGGCCAGCGTAATCTCCCCCCTTGAGGGGGAGATGGCCGGCAGGCCAGAGGGGGGTGCCTCAATAACGAACAATCGATTTGAGAATTTGAGGATCAGAATGCTGAACTGGAACGAATCCACCAATCTTCCGCAGTCGGCCAGCGAGGCCGACGCCACGGGCCTCGGCATTATCGATCGCGGCGCTGGGCGCGTGTCGGTGGACGACAAGCGCATGATCAACGCGCGAGCCGACGTGAACCAGCTCCTGCCGCTCAAATACCGCTGGGCGTGGGAGAAATACCTGTCGGGCTGCAACAATCACTGGATGCCGACGGAGGTCTCCATGCAGGCCGACATTGCGCTGTGGAAGTCTGCCGATGGGCTGACGGAGGACGAGCGGCGCATGGTGAAGCGCAATCTCGGGTTCTTCGCCGCGTCCGAGTCGCTGGTGGCGAACAACATCGTGCTAGCCATCTATCGCCACCTCACCAATCCGGAATGCCGGCAGTACCTTCTGCGCCAGGCCTTCGAGGAGGCGGTGCATACGCACACCTTCCAGTACATCGTGGAAAGCCTGGGGCTCGATGAGGGCGAATTGTTTAACATGTACCGCGAGGTGCCGTCGATCACCGACAAGGCGGCCTGGGCGCTGGAATACACGCGGCATCTGGACGATCCGAATTTCCGCACCGGGACGCCGGAGGCCGACCAGTCCTTCCTGCGCGATCTCGTGGCGTTCTATGTCGTGTTCGAGGGGATGTGGTTCTATACCGGCTTCGCGCAGATCCTCTCGCTCGGCCGGCGCAACAAGATGGTGGGCATCGCCGAGCAGTACCAATACATCCTGCGCGACGAGTCGATTCATTTGAATTTCGGCATCGACGTCATCAACCAGATCAAGCACGAGAACCCGCATCTCTGGACGGCCGAGTTCCAGGAAGAAGTGCGGCGCATGCTGAAGGATGCCGCGCAACTCGAGGCGGCCTATGGCAGGGATACGATGCCGCGCGGCTTCCTCGGCCTCAACGCGGCGCTCTGCGAGCAATACATGCATTTTATCGCCAACCGGCGTTGTGCGCAGTTAGGCCTTCAGCCAGTGTTCGCCGAGGCGGAGAACCCGTTCCCCTGGATGTCCGAGGCGATGGACCTCAAGAAGGAGAAGAATTTCTTCGAGACCCGGGTGATCGAGTACCAGAATGGGGGAGCGCTGAGCTGGGATTGATGCCGGGCGCCTGTGGACTTCATAAAGACATAAACATTTCTTTATATGATTCTTGACTCCAGAATTCCTTTGGAGGAATTTGATGGTGTCGTGGTTCCCCGGCGTTTGCGCGCCGGGGCGAAGAGGGAATTCGGTGCGCCAGCACAGCGCTGTGCATCGTGCTTTCCGAAAACTGATTTCCGGTTTTTCGGGCCGATGCACTCGGCAAAGCCGAAGCTGCCCCCGCAACTGTAAGCGGCGAGCCTTTCTCCAAGGGCCACTGGGAGGATATTCCCGGGAAGGCGGAGAGGGGCGGCGACCCGCGAGCCAGGAGACCTGCCACGGCATGAAACGTCCACGGGCGGGGTGTCCGGTGGCTGCTGGGCGGTGTTCGCGCCGCCCGAGCGTCCGCGTACCCATGCCCCCCATCGAAGGGGTCAAACCATGTCTCAAATACCTATCGCCACGCTCGGCATGCCGCGTATCGGTCGCCGCCGCGAGCTCAAATTCTCTCTCGAAGCCTTCTGGTCCGGCAAAGGCTCCCAGGAGGAGCTTCTTGCCGTGGCCGCACAAATCCGTGCGGAAAATTGGAGCCTGCAGAAGGCTGCGGGCGCCAATATCATCCCATCCAACGACTTTTCCTTGTACGACCACGTGCTGGATATGGCCGTGACCCTGGGAGCCATCCCGGAAATCTATGGCTGGGATGGCGGCGCGGTGCCGCTCGACCTCTATTTCGCCATGGCGCGCGGCAGCGAGGGCAGGGAGCCGGCTTGCGGGCATGCGCATCATGGCGGCTCCGGCGTGCCGGCGCTGGAAATGACCAAGTGGTTCGATACGAACTACCATTACATGGTGCCGGAATTCTCCGCCGATCAGCAATTTCGCCTGGCTTCCACGAAACCAATCGACGAGTTCAAGGAAGCAAAGGCGATGGGCGTTCACACGCGTCCGGTGCTGCTGGGTCCCGTTTCCTTCCTCAAGCTCGGCAAGCGCGTGGATGGCGGCAACCCGCTCGAGTTGCTGCCGCGTCTGGTGCCGGCTTATGCCGATCTGTTGCAGCGGCTGGCCGAAGCGGGCGCCGACTGGGTGCAGATGGATGAGCCATGCCTTGTCCTCGACCTTACGGAGGAGGAGAGGCACGCCTATGCGCTCACTTATGGGGCGTTGGCGGCGGTGAGAGGGCCGAAGCTGATGCTCGCCACCTATTTCGGTGCGCTGGAGGACAACCTGCCCACGGCGGCGGAACTTCCGGTCGCAGGGCTGCATGTCGATCTCGTCCGCGCGCCGGAGCAACTTGGAGCGGTGTTGCAGGCTTTTCCGGAGGATCGGCAGCTTTCGCTCGGCGTGGTCGATGGACGCAATGTCTGGCGTACGGATATCGCTGCTCTTCTCGATCGGCTCGAAAGGCCAGTGAAGGCCAATCCCGGCCGGTTCCAGATTGCGCCATCCTGCTCGCTGCTCCATGTGCCCCTCGATATCGCTCTCGAAACCGGCCTTGATTCGCAGCTCAAGAGCTGGCTCGCCTTCGCGGTGCAGAAGGTCGAGGAACTCACCGTCATCTCGCGCGCGCTCTCGTCGGATCGCGACCAGGTCAGTTCCCACATCTCGGCGGCTTCACAGGCGCTGGCGGCGCGTGCTTCTTCGCCGCGCGTGCACGACACGCGTGTTACGGACCGGCTTGCCCGCGTCACGCCGCAGATGGGGCGGCGTTCCCTGCCTTTTGCGGAGCGGCGCAAGCTGCAGCAGGACAGGCTGAAGCTCCCCGCTTTCCCGACGACGACCATCGGCTCCTTCCCGCAGACGGCGGAGGTGCGCAGGGCGCGGGCCGCGCATGCCAGGGGCGAATTGGACACGGCCGACTACGATGCGTTCCTCAAGAGCGAGACGGACAAGGCCATCCGCTGGCAGGAAGAGGTCGGGCTCGATGTGCTCGTCCACGGCGAGTTCGAGCGGAACGACATGGTGCAATATTTCGGCGAGCAACTCTCGGGCTTCGCCTTCACCACGCACGGCTGGGTGCAGAGCTACGGTTCGCGCTGTGTGCGCCCACCCATCATCTTCGGCGATGTTTCCCGTCCCCGGCCGATGACGGTGGCGTGGGCCGCCTATGCCCAGTCGCGAACGAGGAAGGCTGTGAAGGGCATGCTCACCGGACCGGTAACGATGCTGCAATGGTCTTTCGTGCGTGACGACGTTCCGCGCGAAACCGTATGCCGGCAGATCGCGCTCGCGCTTCGCGACGAGGTCAATGACCTCGAAGCTGCAAGCATAGGCGTCATCCAGATCGATGAGCCGGCGCTGCGCGAAGGGCTGCCGCTGCGCCGGGCGGAACGCCCGGTCTATCTTGATTGGGCGGTGGAGTGCTTCCGCCTCGCCTCGGCTGGCGTGAAGCCGCAAACGCAGATCCATACCCATATGTGCTACGCGGAGTTCAACGATATTATCGACGCTATCGCGGCCATGGATGCGGACGTGATTTCCCTCGAAACCTCGCGGTCGAAGATGGAGCTGCTGCGGGCGTTCCGGGCCTTTCGCTATCCGAACGACATCGGCCCCGGCGTCTTCGACATTCATTCGCCGCGCGTGCCGCCGGCGGAGGAGATGGCGGACCTGCTGCGGAAGGCCGAGGATGGGCTCGATCCCACCCAGATCTGGGTCAATCCCGATTGCGGCCTGAAAACCCGCAGGTGGGAGGAGGTTCGCCCGGCGCTTGCCAATATGGTGGCGGCGGCGCGCCAGATGCGCGAGGCGGTACAGTAGACAGGGCGTCTGTTCCCGCGTCGGCCGCGGATGCGGGAACGCCCGCTGCCATGGCTGCGTTCTGCTTTCTTCAAAGTGGGATGCAGCCATGGCCGGACGGCACGCACGCGAAGCAGCGGAAAAAACGAAGGCTCCGGCCGCGCAGGAAATGCCGATCCCGCCCATGGAGGCAAAGCTGGTGGAGGCACTGCCGGAGGAGCCCGGCTGGGAGTTCGAGCCCAAGTGGGATGGCTTTCGCTGCCTTGCTTATCGGGAAGGTGATGAAATCGAACTCTACGCCAAGTCCGGCAAGCCATTGGGCCGCTATTTTCCCGAGGTGGTCGAGATCGTTAGGGCGCTTCCCGGGGACCGGTTCATTCTGGACGGTGAGCTCGTCATTCCCATGGGCGAGACGCTTTCCTTCGACGCGCTGCAACTGCGACTGCATCCGGCGGAAAGCCGGATCCGCCGGCTCGCGCGGGAAACTCCGGCCATTCTCATACTGTTCGACATGCTCATGAGGCCGGGTGGCGAAAGCCTCATGGAGGCGCCCTTGACGGAGCGGCGCGCCGCGCTGGAACGCTTTCTTGCCGAGGCGCAGGCTGCCGGCATCCGCCTCTCGCCCTATACACGCGATCGCCAGGAGGCCGAAGCGTGGCTTGCGCGCGCGGGCGGGGCGCTCGACGGGGTGGTGGCGAAGCGCCTGGACGGCCCATACGAGAGCGGCGAGCGCGCCATGCTGAAGGTCAAGCGCATCCGTTCGGCCGACTGCGTGGTTGGCGGATTCCGCTACGGCAAGGACAGCAAGCTGGTGGGCTCGCTGCTGCTCGGGCTCTTCGACGCGGAGGGAAAGCTCGATCATGTCGGCTTCACCTCCATGATCAGCAATGAGGAGCGGCCGGCCTTGACGCGCCGGCTGGAGAAGCTCAAAGGTCCGCCTGGCTTCACCGGGCGGGCGCCGGGCGGGCCGAGCCGCTGGGCCACCGAGCGCAGCGGCGAATGGGAGCCGCTCCGGCACGAGCTCGTGGTCGAAGTCGCCTACGACCAGGTGACCGGAGACCGCTTCCGGCATGGCACACGGCTTCTGCGCTGGCGGCCTGACAAAGCTCCGCGTCAATGCACCTTCGAGCAGCTTGAGCACGAAGCACGGCCGGGCAAGCTGATCGAGGATGTTATCCGCAAGACCTGAGGCGGGCTCAGGTCATCAGTGCGTCGTAGACCAGCTTGGCGGCAACGAAGCAGAGCAGGATCAGGATCGTGCGATCGAAGCTTTCGCGGGAAAGCCTGCATGCGAGGGCTGCTCCCACCGGCATGAAAGCGAGAATCGGCAGCATGGCGAGAAGGCTGATGAGCGCGCTTTGGACCGAGAAGATTCCGAGATAGCTGAGGGACAGGATCTGGAAAAAGCTCATGCCAGTGAATAGAAGCGAAATGGTCGCTATGAACATCTGCCGATCAAGGCGCATCGCGTTCAGGAAGGTGATGGAGGCAGGTGCGGACAGGCCCGCGGCCCCCTGCAGCACGCCGGCAGCCAGCCCTGCCGGGAGGCTGAGCCGCGTGGCCACGGGGTAGCTTATCTTCCAGTCGGGACGCGCGAGGCGGAGCGCGACGTAGAGAACGACTGCGCCTGCGACGACGAGATCGAGCGATTTCTGCGAGAAGTAGGCCAGGATCAGCGTGCCCAGGAGCGCGCCGAGCATGCCGGCGCCGACGAAGCTCAGGACAAAACGGGGCGGCAGCAGATGCCGCCGGAACGACCAACCCTGCCAGATATTTGTGAGCAGGTTCGGCATCAGCATCACCATCACGGCGAACTTCACATCGAAAATTATCGCAACGGCGGGCACGGCAAGAATAGGCGCGCCGGCCCCCGTCGCACCTTTCAGGATTCCACCGGCGGCGAGGCAGGCGAAGATGATGGCGAGCTGTACCGGCTCCAAAGTCACTGAGATGCGTCTCTTTCAAGATAGCTCGGACGGAAGAACAGCCCGATACGTGTGAAGCGCGTTGTGCTTCTATCCGCGAGGCAGCGCGGAATCAATGCCGGCGGCATTCATGGGCGCGTGTCACTTTTTTGCCAAGGAACGATGTTCAGTATACATTTTAAACCCGTCCCAAGCTGCTGAACTTGCTGGCGGGAACACCGCAGCACGCTTTTCTGTTATGCCACAGGGCAGGGGAAATGCCGGATGAGAACGGTGGAAAGCTGGAAAAACCTCCTTTTTGACGCCAGAAGATGTGAAAGGAAGGCGTCGACGCCGGGAAAATCGGAATTACGATTGCAAAAGCCTGTAGCGATTGACATACCGGTCGTGGATTGCAATTGTATACTGATGGGATGCATTTTGCCACGACCGACCCTGCTCAGGAGAAACCGATGCTGATGCCGCAGCAATGGACGTCGGACGAGAAAGCAGCTCTTGCGAAGCTGCTCGGGACCTATTCCGTCGAGGTGACTTCCCGCGATACGAGATCGCTAGACGATGTGATCCGCATCCTGCCGCAGGGGACGGAGGTCTTCGTCGCGAACCTGCCGAATGAAAGCGCCGACGTTCTGATCGACGCAGCGGCAAGGCTGAGGGCCGCGGGGCTCTCCCCGGTTCCACACCTTGTCGCCCGCAACATCGCCAGCCGGCGCGATCTCGAACACGTGCTGGAGGGCCTGTCGCGAAAAGCCGGCGTGCAAAGGGCGCTGATCGTGGGTGGCGACCGCGACCAGCCCGCCGGCGAATTGGATGCCGCGCTCCAGATCATCGAGAGTGGCCTGTTGGAAAAGAATGGCATCCGTCACATCGCCATCGCCTGCTATCCCGAAGGACATCCGCGAATTTCCGACGAGGTGCTCCGGGCTGCCCTCAAGACCAAAATCGCGGCGGCGGAAAGGGCGGGCCTCGACGTGTTGCTGGTGAGCCAGTTCGCATTCGACCCGGCCCCAATCATCGATTTTGCATCCAGCCTGCGCAAAGACGGCATAGAAGCGCCGCTGCGCGTGGGTGTCGCCGGCCCCGCCGACCGGATGAAGCTCATCAGATACGCAATCCGCTGCGGTGTCGGCGCGTCGCTGCGCGTGTTGCGCGAGCGTGGTGAACTGGCGCGCAACGTGCTTTCGGGCGAAACTCCGGATGATCTGCTCGGCCAAGTGGCGCTGGCGCAGATGGGCGATCCCTCGCTCGGCATCGCCGGCGTGCATTTCTTCACCTTCGGAGACCCGGCGCGCTCGGCTCGCTGGGCGGAGGAGCAGACAAGGCGCCTAGAGCATGATCCCGAACCGAAGGCAGACTTTCGGATGAGATCATGCGGCTGAGTTAATGAGTCCGCGGCGCAAATGCCGGAAAACCTTCAAATCCCAAGACCAACACCCAAGCAGGGGAGGATATGATGTCAGTGAAAAACCTCGAAGAAAAACTGAAGAGCGTCGACAATACGGTGAAGATGCTGCGCAATTCGCAGATCGGCGCCTATGTCTATCCGGTGGTGCCGCCGGAGTTCACCAATTGGCGCGACGAGCAGGCCGCCTGGCGCAAGACGGCGGTGCTCTTCGACCAGTCGCACCACATGGCGGAGATCATGCTGGAGGGGCCGGATGCGCTGAAGCTCATCGCCCGCCTCGGCATCAACAGCGTCGAGAATTTCCCCGTCAACCGCGCCAAGCAGTTCGTTCCCGTCAGCTATAGCGGGCATGTCATCGGCGATGTGATCCTGTTCCGCCTGGCGGAGGAGCAGTTCCTAATGGTTGGACGCGCGCCCACCATCAACTGGGTGCATTTCCATGCCGAGACCGGCGGCTACAACCTGAAGTTCGATCGCGACGACCGCTCGCCGTCGCGCCCGATGGGCAAGCCGGTGGTGCGTCGCCGTTATCGGTACCAGGTGCAGGGGCCGAACGCCTGGAAGATCCTGGAGAAGCTGAACGGCGGGCCGATCCCCGACGTCAAGTTCTTCAGAATGGGCGAGATCAATGTCGGCAAGCGCAGGGTCCGCTGCCTGCGCCACGGCATGTCCGGCGAGCCGGGGCTGGAGCTCTGGGGACCCTACGAGGAAGGCGAAGAAATCCGCTCCGCCATTCTGGAAGCCGGTGCGGAATACGGCATCGTGCCGGTGGGTTCGCGCGCCTATGCCACGAACACACTGGAATCGGGCTGGATCCCGTCTCCGCTGCCGGCCGTCTACACCGACCCGGAGATGAAAGCCTTTCGTGAATGGCTGCCGGCGGACAGCTACGAGGCTACGGGTTCGATCGGCGGCAGCTTCGTCTCCGACAGGATCGAAGACTACTACGTCACGCCTTACGAACTCGGCTATGGCCCGTTCGTGAAGTTCGACCACGACTTCATCGGCCGCGAGGCGCTGGAGAAGATCGCGGGCCAGCCGCACCGCAAGAAGGTGACCTTCGCATGGAACGCGGATGACGTGGCGAAAGTCTTCCGCTCCATGCTGGAGCCGGGGATCGAGAACTACAAATATATCGACCTGCCGCTGTCGAACTATGCCTCGGCGAACTACGACATGGTCACGAAAAACGGCAAGACCGTGGGCTTCTCCATGTTCTCGGGCTACAGCTTCAACGAACGCTCGATGCTGTCGCTCGGCACGGTGGATCCGGACATTCAGGTGGGCGACGTGCTGACGCTCGTCTGGGGCGAGCCGGAGCCCAACGGCGGCTCGCAGAAGACGACCGTGGAGCGCCACAAGCAGCTCGAGATCCGCGTCAAGGTCGCTCCTGTGCCCTATTCGCGCGACGCCCGCGAGAACTATGCAGAGAGCTGGCGCACGAAGCAGCCGGTGTAAGGCTGCCTCAGGTCTTTGGAAGACGGCCCGGCAGTGCGGCCGGGCCGTTTTCAGCAGTCGGTCTGCTGCTGACAGGCGGTTGTACACGAAACGTATTCTCCACTCCTCCGGGGGTGATCCGGAGGCGAGGTTCGAGGCGTCAGCCGATGAGACGGGCGACGGACGGAAAACGGGATAGCCAGACTTTCAAGGCGCTTCTCGGCGTGCGTGATCTCGTGCTGGGCGGCCGGGTTGCGCCGGGTGAGCGGCTCTCGGAGGCAGCGCTTGCCGAGCGGCTCGGCATTTCGCGCACGCCTTTGCGCGCGGCTCTCGCACGGCTCGAGCAGGAAGGGCTCCTGGAGCAGATTCCTTCCGGCGGATACGCGGTGCGCGCCTTCTCGATGACGGATGTGTTCGACGCCATCGAGCTGCGAGGCGTCATGGAAGGCACGGCCGCGCGCCTGGCCGCCGAACGCGGCGTGATTCCGGCCAAGATGAAAGCGATCCAACAGCTCGTGGCGGAGCTGGACAAGTGCTTCCGCGACCGGCCGGAGGACATGCTGTTCGATCAGTACGTGGAACTCAACGCGGAATTTCACACGGCCCTTGCCGAGCTTTCGGGAAGTGAGATGATGCGCCGCGAGGTGGAGCGGGCGGGCCGGCTGCCCTTTGCTTCTCCCAGCGCTTTCCTGGAGAAGCAGGAGGATGTGCTGGCCTTCCGGCTGTCGCTCGTGCGGGCGCAGTGGCAGCACAGGGAAATTGTTGCCGCCATTGAAATGCGCGAGGGAAGCCGGGCGGAGGCGCTTGCGCGCGAGCATGCACGACTTGCGCGGCAGAACATGGAGTTCGTGTTGGGCGAGGACCGGAGCCTTATCTCCCGTGTTCCGGGGCTCGCACTGGTTTCCGCCTAGGAGGCGGTTTAACTTCCGGTACAAGCAGGAATCAGACAAAGGCGGTGCACGAATTCACCGCTGCCAACAGAGTGGAGGAAACGATGATCACAAGAAGAATGTTGATTGCCGCGGCAGGCTTGGCTGCTTCGGCTCTTGCCGGCATGCCCGGCTTCGCGCAGGAGACCGTGAAGGTAGGTCTTATCCTGCCCATGACCGGACCGTTTGCCTCGACCGGGCGCCAGGTGGAAGCCGGTGTGCGGACCTATATGGCGATGCATGGCGACACGGCCGGCGGCAAGAAGATCGAACTCATCGTGCGCGACGATGCGGGCACTGCCGACCAGACCCGCCGCATCGCGCAGGAACTCGTCGTCAATGATGGGGTGAGCGCGCTTGCCGGTTTCGGCCTGACGCCGCTTGCGCTGGCGGTCGCGCCCGTCATCAACCAGGCCAAGATTCCTGCCATCATCACCTCGGCAGCGACCTCCTCAATCACGGAACAATCCGACTATTATGTCCGCTCCAGCTTTACGCTGCCGCAGGCGGCCGTGCCGGTGGCCACCTGGGCAACCGAGAACGACATCAAGCGCGTCGTCACGCTGGTGACGGATTACGGACCCGGCATCGATGCGGAGACGTGGTTCACCAAGGAATTCACCGCGAAGGGCGGCGAGATCGTCGAAGCAGTCCGTGTGCCGCTGCAGAATCCGGATTTCGCGCCCTACCTGCAACGGGTGCGCGATGCCGACCCCGACGCCATCTTCGTGTTCCTTCCGTCGGGCGTCGGCTCGCTGTTCATGAAGCAGTTCGCGGACCGGGGGCTCGCCGAAGCCGGCATCAAGCTGATCGCGACCGGGGACGTCACCGACGACGACATCCTGAACGAGATGGGCCAGCCGGCGCTCGGCGCCATCACCGGCCAGCATTACTCGGCGGCCCACGACAGCCCGGAAAACAAGGCCTATGTGGAGGCCTACAAGGCCGCCTATCCCGACATGCGGCCGAATTTCATGTCGGTCGGCGGCTATGACGCGATGCACCTCATCTATGCCGCGCTCGAGAAGACCGGCGGCGACGCAACGGGCGATGCGCTGATCGAAGCCATGAAGGGCCTCTCCTGGACCAGTCCGCGCGGCCCGGTCTCCATCGATCCGGAAACACGCGAGATGGTGCAGAACATCTATATGCGCGAGGTGAAGGAAGTGGATGGAGAACTCTACAATGTGGAGTTCGCGACCTACGAGGCCGTGAAGGATCCGGCCAAGACTTCCGGCCAATAGGAAACCGTGTCATCTATTGCGGCAGGGAGCACGCGCTCCCCGCCGTTTTCCTGTGAGCGCCGAGCGGTGTTATGCTGACCATCCTGTTCGACGGCATTGCGTATGGAATGCTGCTTTTCATCATAGCCGTGGGCCTTGCCATCACGCTGGGGCTGATGAATTTCATCAACCTCGCCCATGGCGCCTTCGCCATGGCGGGCGGCTACATTACCGTCGTGCTGATGAACCGCTATGGCGTTTCCTTCTATCTCTGCCTGCCCATCGCCTTCCTGGTCATGGCGGTTGTGGGCGCCGTGCTTGAGCGCACGCTTTATCGCCGCCTCTATGCCTCGCCGCATCTCGACCAGGTGCTTTTTTCCGTGGGACTTGTCTTCATGTCGGTGGCGGCGGTGCAATATTTCATGGGCGGGCAGCAGCAGCTCATCCACCTGCCGCCGGAACTGAGCGGGCGCACGGAGATTTTCGGCATCGGGGTCGGCCGATACCGGCTCTTCATCACCATCGTCTGCGCCGTGCTGGTCGTCGCCCTTCAGCTTGCGCTGGCAAAGACTCGGTTCGGCAGCCAGCTTCGTGCCGCCGTGGATGACGGCCGCGTGGCCCGCGGGCTTGGGATCAACGTCTCCGCCGTCTTCGCGCTCACCTTTGCCGCGGGATCCGGCCTTGCGGGCCTGGGCGGTGCGATGGGCGCGGAAATCCTCGGGCTCGATCCCAACTTCCCGCTCAAATTCATGGTCTATTTCCTTATCGTCGTGACGGTCGGCGGCACCTCAACGATCACTGGCCCCTTCCTGGCTGCGCTCCTCCTTGGCATCGCGGACGTGGCCGGCAAATATTACGTGCCGCAAATCGGCGCCTTCGTGATCTACGCCGTTATGGTCATCATGCTGGTGCTGAGACCGCATGGCCTCTTCGCGCGCGAGGGCGGTCGATGACGGCGATCGGCGAAACCACGGGACCCGCCGCTTCAGCGGCAGCGGAGCATCTGGCGACCGCGCAGCTGCGCAGGCGCAACGCATGGCGCGCCTATGAGATCGTTCTTTGGCTCGTGGCGGTGGCGCTTATCTTCGTCCTGCCCTCGAAAGCGCTGCTGCTGACCGAAATCGCCATTCTGGCTCTCTTTGCGGTCTCGCTTGACCTGATCCTCGGCTATGCCGGTATCGTCTCGCTCGGCCATGGCGCCTTTTTCGGGCTCGGCGCCTATGTGGCGGGGCTCTTCGCGATGCACTACTTCACCGAACCGGTCACCGGCTTGCTGGTGGCGGGGCTGGTGAGCGGGTTCCTGGGCTTCATCACGAGCTTCCTCGTGTTGCGCGGCTCGGACCTTACGCGGCTCATGACCACGCTGGGCATCGCCCTTATGCTGGCGGAGCTTGCCAATCAGATGGCCTGGCTCACGGGTGGCGCGGACGGGCTGTCGGGCGTTACGGTCGGGCCGATCCTGGGCCTCTTCGAGTTCGATCTGTGGGGGCGCACCGGCTACATCTATTCGCTCGCAGTTCTTTTCATAGCGACCTGGGCGGCGCGGCGGATCGTCAACTCGCCTTTCGGCCTGTCGCTGAAGGCGGTCCACGGCAACCGGGTCCGCGCTGCCATGGTGGGCGTGCCCGCACGCAGCCGCATCGTGGTGATCTACACGATCGCCGCTGTCTATGGCGGCTTTGCCGGCGCGCTTCTCACCCAGACCACAAGCTTCGTCTCACCCGACGTGCTCGCGTTCCACCGCTCGGCGGATGTGCTCCTGGTGCTGGTGCTGGGCGGTGTCGGGTACCTTTACGGCGGCATCATAGGCGCGATCATATTCACGCTTCTGCGGGACTGGTTTTCGATCATCACGCCGCAATACTGGATGTTCTGGATAGGCTTGGTGCTGGTGGTCATCGTCATGGTCGGCCGCGAGAACATCACCCGCTGGCATACGTTTCTGCCGGCGCCGATACAGCGGGGGCTCAAACGCGCCGCCAATTGGCGCCCCGGCGCCAAGATCGGGGCCCGGCAATGAGCGTGGTGCTCGAGACGCGCAATCTGGTGAAGCGCTTTGGCGGCTTCCTCGCCACTAATGACGTTTCGCTTTCGGTGGAGCAGGGCGCCCGCCATGCGCTCATCGGCCCGAACGGGGCAGGCAAGACGACGCTCATCAATCTCCTGACCGGAACGCTGAGGCCAAGCTCGGGCCGCGTGATCCTGCAGGGAGAGGACATAACCGATCTGCCTCCGCACCAGCGCGTGCGCCGTGGGCTGGCGCGCACCTTCCAGGTCAACCAGCTCTTCCCGGAATTCACGCCGCTGGAGGCCGTGGTGCTTGCGATCGGCGAACGGGAACGGCTGGGCGCTTCGGCCTGGAAGCCGCTGGTCGCACATGGGCAGGTGGTGGACGAGGCGGCCGCACTCCTGGAGCGGTTTGGCCTTTCGGACACCATGGGCGAACGCACATCGCGCCTGCCTTACGGAAAGCAGCGGCTGCTCGAAATCGCGCTTGCCTTCGCCGCCAAGCCTCGCGTGCTTCTTCTCGATGAACCGGCGGCAGGTGTGCCGGAAGAAGAGCGCCACGAGGTGCTCGCCATCGTGCGCGCGCTGCCAGCGGACGTGACGGTGATCCTGATCGAGCACGATATGGATCTGGTTTTCTCCTTTGCCGACCGCATCTCCGTGCTGGTTTCCGGTGCGCTCTTTACCGAGGGCACGGTGGCAGAGATCGCCGCCGATGCCAGAGTTAAGGCCATCTATCTGGGCGAGGATGCATGATGGCGGAGCTTCTGCGCATCGAAAAGCTCGTTGCCGGCTACGGCGAGGCGCGCGTTCTTTCCGAGATCGACCTTGTGCTGGGCGAAGGCCAATCCCTCGCCCTGTTGGGGCGCAACGGGACCGGTAAGACGACGCTGGTCGACACGATCGCCGGCGTTACCACCTATCATTCCGGCCGAATTCATTTCGCCGGCAGCGACATCACCAGGCTGAAGCCCGAGAGGCGGGCTGCCGCGGGGATCGGCTGGGTGCCGCAGGAGCGAAACATCTTCCGCTCGCTCACGGTCGAGGAAAACCTGACGGCGATCGGCCGGCCCGGCCCATGGAATGTCGAGCGCGCCTACGCCATGTTCCCGCGGCTGAAGGAGCGACGCGGCAATCTGGGAAATCACCTTTCCGGCGGCGAGCAGCAGATGCTCGCCATCGCACGCGCGCTGATGCTGAACCCGAAGCTGCTGCTCCTCGATGAGCCGCTGGAGGGCCTTGCTCCGGTCATCGTCGACGAATTGCTCGCCGCGTTGCGCAAGATCGTCTCCGGGGAAGGCATGTCGGCCATCATCATCGAACAGAAAGCGCGCAAGGTGCTGCCGCTCACCGACAAGGCGGTGATCCTGGAACGCGGCGCGATCGCCTGGAGCGGCGACAGCGCCGCCCTCCTGGCGGATAGAGCGGCCATGGACCAGCATCTCGGGGTGGCCAGCGGCAAGGCTGTCCGCGTGGGATGATTGCGTGGCGCCTGCCATCGGTGTTTTGCCTATATCGTTGATGCTTTAAGCCGCTCCATCTTTGCGCGGGATATAGGCTCGCCGCCCGCGCTCGATGAAGCCATGCGCGCAGCTTATTTTTTGCGGCGCATACACCAAAGGCTATCGCTCCAGCCCCTTCCTACAGTATACGGTTGTGGTGCGGTTGCCGTACGTCATTCATTATGCTGTAAAATCAATTTGTTATCGGAGATACGCGCTGTGGACTTTATCGTGAAGTTCTTCGGATTGATCGACAGTTTGACCTGGGGCTGGTCGCTCGTTCCCATTCTGGTGGTGTTCGGCCTGTTTATCACCGTGGCCAGCGGCTTTGTGCAATTCCAGTATTTCGGTCGGATGTTCCGGGTTCTGTCATCCAAGGTTCAAAGCGCCGATCCGAACGCGATCAGCGCCCGCGAGGCGCTGTTGGTGTCCGTCGGCGGACGTGTCGGCGGAGGAAACATAGCCGGGGTGGCTGTAGCCATAACGCTGGGCGGGCCCGGCGCGGTGTTCTGGATGTGGGCGATCGCCCTGGTGGGGATGGGCACCAGCCTCGTCGAGGCCTCGCTGGCGCAGCTTTTCAAGCGATCCGTCGGGGATGGAACGTATCGCGGCGGCCCGGCGGGATACATCATATACGGACTCGGCGAGGATTACCGCTGGCTCGCCGTGCTTTATGCGATCTGCCTGATCGCCGCCTTCGGCTTGGGGTTCAACGCTTTTCAAGGCAATACATTCGCGGGAGCGGTCGAGGACAGCCTGGGGGTCGAGCGGATCTGGACGGCTGTCCTCCTGGCCGCGATCACCGGATTTATCGTTTATGGCGGCATTCGTCGTATCGCGAAGGCAGCCGATGTCATCGTGCCGATCATGGCTCTCGGCTATATCGCGATGACGTTGCTGATCATCCTGCTCAATATCACAGAGTTGCCGCGCGTCTTGTGGATGATCGTCACCAATGCTTTCGGAATTGAGGAGGCAGTCAGCGGCGGCATGGAGGCCGCGGTCGCGCAGGGCCTACGGCGCGGGCTTTTTTCCAATGAAGCCGGGCTCGGCTCGGCGCCCAATGTGGCTGCTACTGCAGATGTGCGCCATCCGATCAGCCAGGGCATCACCCAATCGTTCTCGGTTTTCATCGACACGATCATCGTCTGCTCGTGCACGGCCTTCATCATTCTGCTCAGCGACGTGTATGTGCCGGGTGCGGTGGATATCGACGGCATCGTGCTGACGCAGCAATCCCTCGTGTCGCATGTGGGAGAATGGTCGAAATATTTCCTGACGTTCTCGATCCTGCTCTTCTCCTTCAGCTCCATCATGTACAACTATTATTTGGGCGAGAACGCGCTGACCGTCATGACTACGCACCCGGTCATGATCCACGCGCTAAGGATCGCAGTGATGGCGCTCGTGTTCCTGGGCGCAACGGCGCCGGGGGCCACGGCGGTATTCTTCTTCTCCGATCCGTTGATGGGGATTCTGGCGCTGGTGAACCTGCTGGCGATCATGATGCTCTTTCCGGTCGCCTTGCGCATCTTGCGGGACTTCCGCACCCAGTTGAAAGCGGGCGTCGATCGCCCGGTGCTGGTGCCGGAGAATTTCAAGGACCTCAATCTCGATCCCACGGCCTGGCCGCATGGGCGAAAGGCGGCCGAGGAGCAAGGTTGAAATCAGGGAGCAAGCCTCCGGTTTTGACCCGAGGATCTATGCCTGACCATCTCCGCGTCACCGGCGTCTGCAATTAAAACTTGTCTATTCCTCTATACAAATAGACAAAAGCTGCACAAAAAAGCCGGGCGTAGCGCCCGGCCTTTGATTTGGGAAGGAACGCGAAGTGTCTTACACCTCGCCCCAGATCGCCTCTGCCGTCTTGATCACAAGCTCCAGCTTGCGCTTCTGATCGTCCTCGGTGATCTTGTTGCCTTCCTCAGTGGAGGAGAAGCCGCATTGCGGCGCGATGCCGAGCTGGTCGAGATCGGCATACTTGCTCGCCGCGTCGAACTTGCGCTTCAGATCATCCAGCGACTCGAGCTCCGGCACCTTGGTGCTGATGAAGCCCGGCAGCACACGCTTCTTGCCCTTGGGCAGAAGACGCAGCGGCTCAAGCCCGCCGGCGCGCTCGGTGTCGTATTCCATGAAATAGATGTCGACGCCGGTCTTGTTGAAAATGGCATCGGCCGCCGGATCGTAGGCGCCCTCGGCCACCCATGTGGAACGGAAGTTGCCGCGGCACATATGCATGCCGATCAGCATGTCCGCCGGGCGGTCCTTGATCGCCTCGTGCATCATCCAAGCGTATCGGTCGATCAGCCAGTCGGGATCGAGGCCGTCGGCCTTCTTCTCCGCGCGGATCTTCGGATCGCAGAGATAGGCGAAGTAGATGTCGTCCATCTGCAGGTAGCGGCAACCAGCTTCATAGAACTTCTGCACTGCCTTCGCGTAGGTGCGCGCGAGGTCGGCGAAGAGCACCTCCAGGTCCTGGTATTCCTTGGGCAGGATGTCCGCCTTGGCCACGCGGAAGTGGCAGCAGCTCGGGCCGGGGATGGAGATCTTCGGCGTGACCTTGGTCACCGAAGCGACATACTTGAAATGGTCGAGCATCGGGTGATCGTCCGGGAAGTCCAGCCGGCCGGTGATGGTCGGGAAGATCGGCCGGACGCTGGCGCCGTGGAACTGGAGGCCTTGCTCGCCTTCACGCTCCACCAGATCCAAGCCGTCGAGTTCGCCCATGAAGTCGTAGTGCCAGAGGGAACGGCGCAGCTCGCCATCGGTCACCACCTGGAAGCCGATGTTCTGCTGCATCTTCACGATGTCCGTAACGGCGGCGTCTTCCACATTCCTGAGCTCTTCCGCCGAAATGGATTTGTCTTCGTAGAACTTCTTGCGCGCCTCCTTGACCGCTGCGGGGCGCAGGAGAGAGCCAACGTGGTCGGCACGATAGGGAGGGGTGTGAGTCGTCATCATATCCTCGATTTCGGCTGATGGGCGGGCCAGGCCCGCAGTGAATGCGCCCTGTTTAAACCTTTGGGCTGATGCTGCAAAGCGTTCCCTGCGGGTTGACGTCAAAATCATCCGGCACGAGGGTTCCGACCGGCTTTCGAAGGAAGCTTCGGAAGGTTAGGGTTCACCAACAGTGCTCCTGGAGGCGTAGCGCCATGATCCTGAACGACGAGGAAACAAGCCGCGGCCGGTTCGTTGGGAGGGTGTGGAGGCCCGACCTGATGGGGCCGGCGATCGTGACCTTAAGGCGTGGGCACCTCTTCGACATCACCTCGCGCGAGGCACCGACCATGCGCGATCTCCTCGAGATGGACGATCCGGCGTCCTTCGTCGGCGGCGCCGAGGGCGAGGACCTGGGCACGCTCGAGGATGTCGCGGTAAACTCCGTTGGTGGAGCCGGGGACAAGGTTCATCTGCTCGCCCCCTGTGACCTGCAGGCCGTGAAGGCATGCGGCGTGACGTTCGCCCGATCCATGATCGAGCGGGTGATCGAGGAAAAGGCGGCCGGCGACGCGGCAAGGGCAGCAAGCATCCGCGCCCGGGTGGGCGACATCATCGGCGAATCCTTACGCAGCCTGGTCCCCGGTTCGCCGGAAGCGGCCCGTGTGAAACTGGCGCTGATCGACGAGGGAGTCTGGTCGCAATATCTCGAAGTGGGGATCGGGCCGGACGCGGAGGTCTTCACGAAAGGCCAGCCCATGTCATCGGTGGGGTGGGGTGCTTCGGTAGGGCTTCATCCGGTTTCGCAATGGAACAATCCCGAGCCCGAAGTTGTGCTGGCGGTCGATAGCCGTGGGCGAGTCAAGGGCGCCACGCTCGGCAACGACGTCAATCTGCGCGACGTGGAGGGCCGCTCCGCCTTGCTCCTGGGCAAGGCCAAGGACAACAATGCCTCCTGCGCCATAGGGCCGTTCATCCGCCTGTTTGACGATGGCTACGGCATTGAGGATGTCCGGACCGCCGAACTCCAGCTTCTGGTGGAAGGGGAGGACGGGTTTGTCTTGAAGGGCCGCAGTTCGATGAAGGAGATCAGTCGCGATCCGCTCGATCTGGTGTCGCAGACCATAGGGCGTCATCACCAGTATCCGGACGGATTCATGCTGTTCCTTGGCACTCTCTTCGCCCCCATAGAGGACCGTGATGCGCCGGGCCAAGGCTTCACCCATAAGGTTGGTGATGTGGTGAGCATCTCCAATGAGCGGCTGGGGGTTCTGCGGAACACCGTGCGCCTTTCGACCGAATGCCCCGAATGGACCTTCGGCGCCTCCGCGCTCATGCGCAATCTCGCTGCGCGCGGACTTCTCTGAAGACAGGAACGCATGTCCGACCAAGGCCGCCGGAGGTCGAGCGGTTAACCTGCCGGGCCTTTGCGGCGGCGGAACATTCCATCCGTTCGGAAGTTTTCGCGACGGGCAGCAAAGACTTAGCCGGATCCTTGCACAGCCGGAGGAAGCCGGCGCAGCGCGCGCCGGCTCTTCCGTCGCGTCACCTGCGGAGGGGACAGCTGGCCCTGAGATGAGGAAAGCAGCACACGATGAATACGGCATTTCAGAACGATATTGCGCGACGCATCGCCGAACTCGGCCCTTGGTTCCAGAACATGACAATTGGCGGCATCGAGACTGCTCCGGATCATTTCCTGGGAGATTACCCCAACTTCAAGTGGAGGAACTTCGCCCATATCATCCCGGAAGATCTGGAAGGCCGCTCGGTGCTCGACATCGGCTGCAATGCCGGGTTCTACGCGATCGAAATGAAGCGGCGGAACGCCGGCCGCGTGCTGGGCATCGATAGCGATGCTCACTACCTGCGCCAGGCGGAATTCGCTGCCGAGCAACTCGGCGCGGATGTCGAGTTCCGGCAGATGTCCGTCTATGAAATCGGCCGGCTGAAGGAGAAATTCGACCTCGTCATCTTCATGGGCGTTCTCTATCACCTGCGGCACCCGCTTCTGGCGCTCGACCTCATCTATGAGCATGTGGCGAAGGACCAGATGCTCTTCCAATGCCTGCAAAGGGGCTCCGCCGACGTGCCGGAACTGGAAGAGGACTATCCGTTCTCGGAATGGAATGTGTTCTATCGGCCGGATTTCCCGAAACTCCACTTCATCGAGCAGCGCTATACGGGCGACCCGACCAACTGGTTCTTCCCCAATCGGGCGGCGGTGGAGGCCATGTTGCGCAACAGCGGCTTTGAAATCGTGGAGCACCCGGAACGAGAGGTCTATCTCTGCCGCAAAGGCGAGCGCGGCTTTGCGGTCGATCCACCTCCGATCGGTTGATTTCCTGCGATTTTTTTGGCGGGCGCATTCCGCCCTTGAGTGAAAGCCCGGAGGCAAGGCTGCCGGGCGGCGACTGGCGATTTGTCATGCAGACAGAGATTTTGACCGAAGCCTGGTCCCTGGCTGATGAGTGGTGGGATTTATGGCACCGCGATCCCGGCGCTACTCCTTTCCAGAGCCCTGCCTGGCTGTTGCCCTGGCGCAGGCATTTCGACGATGGCGAAAGCATCGTCCTTGCGCTGCGCCGGGACCGGAGGCTCATCGGCCTCATCCCGCTCATGCATCTCGATGGCCGGCTGCTGCTCTGGGGAGCGGGAACATCGGACTGGCTGAACGGGCTGTTCGATCCGGCCCTGCAGCCCGATGACGTGGCGGGTGCGCTTGTCCGGATAAAGCTCCCGCTCGATCTGTTCCAGCTTCCGGCGAATTCGCTTCTCCTGCGCTGTCCAGTGGCTGGAGGGTGGGAGGACAGGAAGGGCTATTCCGAGACTTGCGCGGTGCTTTCGCTGCCCGCGGAGCTCAGTGCGAACATGCGCCAGAACCTGCGCTATTACGCGCGGCGGGCGGCGCGCGCCGGGGTGAACGGCCCCAAGCGGGCAAATGCCAGCCATGTCCAGGACCTGGCGGAACTGCACACGCGACGCTGGGAAAGCCGGGACGAGGGTGGCGTATTTGCTGACGCGCGCATGCTCTCCTGGTTCTCGGAAGCGGCGCTGCTGCTGGAGCAGGCGGGGCTGTTACGGCTTTACGCGATGTGGCTGGGCGGAAGGGTGGTGGGCGCCCTCTGCGTGCTCCGCGGCAAAGACAGGGCTTTTTACTACCTCGGCGGGTTCGATCCGGAACATGCGAAGCTGGGACTTGGCACCGTTCTTGTCGGGCATGCCATTGCTGAGGCGGAGCGAGAAAACCTCAACTGTTTCGACTTCCTGCGCGGGCAAGAGGAATACAAGTACCGCTGGGGCGCCAGAGACGAACCGTCCTATGCCCGCTATCTCCTACCCGCCGCGAGGAAGGCGGCGTGATGAACCCGCTTGGCCTCCGCTGGACCATCGGCGACGTGTCCTCGCGAGGCTTCGAGGCGTTGCGGCTTTCCATCTGGGGGGCGCAAGCGGCCTTCGGTGGGGAGATCCGCATGGCCGTAGTCGTCAATTCCCTTGACGTCGAGGAGGCGAAGAGCCGGACCGGCGATGTACCGTCTCAAGTGGAGTGGTTGCCGGCCGGAGGTCCGCCGGACGTGCTTACGGATTTCCTGGACAAAGACATGGCCGAGGGCGTCGCCTGGAAGCTCGCGCCGCTCAGGGTATTTCCTGATATTCACGAGCTTTCTCTCGACAATGACTGCATCCTCTGGAGCATACCGCCGGCGATTTCGGCGTGGATCGAGGAGGAGGAGCCGCGCTGCCTGATCGCCGCCGATGTGAAGCTTGCCTTGGGGGCCTTCACCCAGTTCACACGGCCTGAGCCGCGCAACACCGGGATACGCGGCCTGCCGCCGCATCACGATCTTGCGGCGGCCTTTGCCCGTGTGCTCGCGGAGCATCCGACAAAACTGCGGTCCGAGCTTGATGAGCAGGGTCTCCAGGCGTTGGCCTTCGATCTCGACCGAAGGGCTCATGTGGTGCCGACCGAGGATGTATCGATCTGCTCGCCGTTCTGGCCGCACCAGCAAAATCTCGGCCGGCATGGCGCGCATTTCGTGGGCCTTAACGCGCACCGGCTGCCATGGAGCCATTACGACAGGCCGGCAAGCGAATGGGTGGCGGAACATTGGGATGCTCATCGGCCGGAACTCTATCGGCGCGTGGGTCTCGGCTTCCCGGCGGCCAATGGATCGCTGCCTTCCGCGAATGACCTGCGGATCTAGCAAACGGTTTCAATGTCTTACGCCTTCGATGCAGCGGTATACGGCGTCATCAGGGGCTGTGCCAAAGGATCAACTCTGGAACAAAATCGCCCAAAGCCTGTTTCCTTTCGGCCGGAGGGAGCATGGCGCTGGCTGGGCCGTTTCATTGCCGCTCTCTTCCCGAAAACGGAGACGAGACTATGCATGATGCACAAGTGCGCGTGGGTATTGTCGGTGTCGGTAACTGCGCATCCTCCTTCGTGCAAGGGCTCGCCTATTATCGCGGCGTCCGGTCCAACAATCCCATTCCCGGCATCATGAACCCTGAGATCGGCGGTTACCATATCGACGATATCGTCATCAGCTCCGCTTTCGATGTGAACGCCTCCAAGGTGGGGCAGGATGTCTCTGCGGCGATTTTCGCGCACCCCAACAACACGATCCGCTTTGCGGATGTGGAGCCGACCGGGGTCACCGTTTCACGCGGCAGGACACTCGACGGCATCGGCAAATATCTGCGCGATGAGATCGCCGAATCGGATGAGCCGGAAGCGGATGTTGCCGACGTGCTGACGGAGAGCAAGACCGAGGTGCTGGTCTCCTATCTCCCGGTGGGGTCTGAGCAAGCCGCGCGCTTCTATGCCGAGGAGGCGCTCAAGGCGGGCTGCGCCTTCGTCAACTGCATGCCCGTGTTCATCGCCTCGCGGCCGGAATGGCGCAGGAGGTTCGAGGAGCGGGGATTGCCGATCATCGGTGATGATATCAAGAGCCAGGTCGGCGCCACCATCGTGCACCGGATGCTCACCAACCTTTTTCGCGAGCGTGGGATCCGGCTCGACCGCACCTATCAGCTCAATTTCGGCGGCAACACCGATTTCCTGAACATGCTCGAGCGCGAGCGGCTGGAATCGAAGAAGATCTCCAAGACCCAGGCCGTTACAAGCCAGCTCGGCGTGCCGATAGAGCCCGAGAACATCCATGTGGGACCCAGCGACCACGTGCCGTGGCTGAGCGACAGGAAATGGGCCTATATCCGCATGGAGGGCACCACTTTTGGCGGTGTTCCCATCAATTGCGAACTGAAGCTGGAAGTTTGGGATTCTCCCAACAGCGCGGGCGTTGTTATCGACGCGGTGCGTTGCGCCAAGCTCGCCATGGACCGTGGTGAAGCCGGCGCGCTGATCGGCCCCTCAAGTTATTTCATGAAGTCGCCGCCCGAGCAGTTCACGGATGCGGAGGCAAGGCTCCGCACACTGCAGTTTATTTCCGGCAGCGACGAGATACCGACCGGTATTACGCAGTGAGAACAGTGTTCTATCTTCTCCGTCATGCCTCGCACGGCGACGTCGGCAAGGTCCTGACCGGGCGGCTTGCAGGCGCACCGCTCACCGCGTTCGGCCGGGAGCAGGCGCTCGCGCTCGGCAGGCAGCTCATGGGGCAGAAGCTCGATGCCATTTACACGAGCCCCCGCCTCCGTGCCCAGCAGACGGCAGAGATCATCAGCCGCGAGACCGGAATCGAGAGCGAGGTCGCCCCGGAACTGGACGAGATCGATTTCGGGAATTGGTCGGGACAAAGTTTCCACGAGCTTGCCCATGATCCGGAATGGCGGCGCTGGAATGATGAGCGCGATGTGGCGGCCACACCGGCGGGTGATACGATGCAGGCCACCAGCGCCAGGATTACCGGCTTCATGGATCGCCTGCGGCGCGATTTTCCCGGCCATGCCTTCGCGCTGGTGAGCCACAGCGATGTGATCAAGGCCGCGCTATGCCACACGCTGGGAATGCCCTTCCAGGGCGTGCACGAGTTCGAGATCGCGCCGGCTTCGATCACCACTCTTTCCTTCGACAAGAATGGCGTGGGGCTCGTTTCACGCGATCTGCAGCCCGCGCGGCTTACGCTGGGAGCCCTTGCATGAAACTCGTCATCTTCGGCCTCAGCATCAGCTCGTCCTGGGGCAACGGCCATGCCACGCTTTGGCGCGGGCTGGTGAGGGCCCTCGGGCGGCGCGGCTGGACGGTCGTCTTTTTCGAGCGCGACCTGCCTTATTATGCCGGCGCACGAGATCTCTACGAGATCGAGGACGGAGAACTCATCCTCTATAGCGATTGGGAGGAGGCGGTGCCTGCGGCCCGCGCGCATCTCGCGGATGCGGATGTGGCCCTCGTGACCTCCTATTGCCCGGACGGGATTGCAGCGTCCGATCTCGTGCTCTCCTCGCCGCGGCCGCTCCACCTCTTTTACGATCTCGATACGCCGGTGACGCTTTCGGTGCTGGAGCGTGGCGAAGCCACCTCCTATATCGGCCCGCGCGGGTTGAGCGATTTCGATCTGGTGCTGAGCTATACCGGCGGCGAGGCGCTGGACGCGCTGAAGTCGCGGCTCGGCGCCCGCATGGTCGCGCCGCTCTACGGCCACGTGGATCCCTGCGTTCACCGGCCGACCGCCCCGGCGCAGCAATATGCAGCCGACCTCTCCTATATCGGCACCTATGCGGAGGACAGGCAGGCAGGCGTGGAGGCCTTCCTGCTCGAGCCGGCGCGCAAGCGCCCCAATCTCCGCTTTGTGATAGCGGGTGCGCAATATCCGCAGGATTTCCCCTGGGGAGAAAACATCTTCTTCGTGCGGCATCTGCCGCCGGAGGAACATCCCGCCTTCTACTCCTCCTCACGGCTGACGCTCAATGTCACGCGGCGGGCCATGGCCAAGATGGGCTGGTGCCCGTCCGGGCGCCTTTTCGAGGCGGCGGCATGTGGCGTGCCCATCGTTTCGGATTGGTGGCCGGGGCTCGACACCTTCTTCGAGCCGGGGCGCGAGGTTCTTGTGGCGGTCGATTCGGAGGACGTCACGGATGCCCTCGATCTGAGCGACGCGGAGCTTCGCCGCATCGCGGATGCCGCTCGCGACCGCGTGCTTTCCTGCCACACATCGGAGCATCGAGCCGCCGAGTTCGAGGCCATCGTCGATGATTTGAAATCAGTCGCCGCCGGCCAGGCGGCCTAGAGCAGGCAAGGAGATACTCCCATGTGGGGAATCATTCCCGCTGCGGGATGCGGAAGCCGGATCCAGCCCCTCGCGTTCTCCAAGGAGCTTCTGCCGGTGGGCAGCCGCCTGACCGATGGAGCCGAACGCCCCTGCGCCGTCAGCGAATATCTCTGCGAACGCATGATCACGGGCGGAGCGGACAAGCTCTGCTTCGTCATCGCGCCGGGGAAGTCCGATATCCTGGAATATTATGGCGGGAGCTACGGCAGCGCCTCCATTGCCTATGTGGTGCAGCCGGAGGCGAGCGGCCTCTGCGACGCTATCTTTCGCGTGGCGCCGCTGATCGCCCCTGAAGAGCACCTGCTCGTCGGTCTGCCGGACACCATCTGGATGCCGGCGGACGGCTATCAGGCGCTGCCAGACGGCGTCCTCTCTTTCCTGCTCTTCCCCGTCGACAATCCTTCGGTGTTCGATGCGGTGGAAACGGACGAGGCAGGCAATGTCCGCGAGATCCAAGTGAAGCGGAAGGACGCTTCCACCAATTGGATCTGGGGTGGCTTCAAGATGCCCGGTCGCATTCTCCATGAGCTCTTGGCCCTGTGGATCGAGCGCGAACGTGCCGACGAATATATGGGCACGCTGGTCAATTCCTACCTGGCGAAGGGCGGGAGGGCGCTCGGCGTCCGAGCCGGCCAGGCCTATGTGGACGTCGGAACGCTCGAAGGCTACCGGGCCGCCAACGACCTCTTGCGGCAGGCCGCGGTGGAGCAGGGCACGCCCGGCACCCACGTCACCGCCGGTGCTCCGGCCGGGCGCCAACTTCTCGCGCATCGGCGCGAACTCGTGATGTCCTTCAAGCAAGTGGAACGAGGGGTCTGACTGATGATCGAAGCCGCGATGATCTGGAACGAGCCGAACAACAAGTCCCATTGGGATCCCGAGGTCGATCCCGATTGGTCGCTGTTCGCCGAGATGGCCATTTGCGCGGCCGATGCGATCGGCAGTGCCAACCGGGATGTCGTCCGCGTGCTGGGTGGAATTTCGCCCATCGATCCGCTCTTCATCCAAAACCTGCAGGGGAAGGGCGTGCTCGACCATCTGGACGCCATCGCCGTGCACGGCTTTCCGCTCGACTGGAACCTTTGGCAGATGCACGAGTGGCCGCAGAAGCTCGCGGAAATCCAGGCACTGACGCATCTGCCGGTGTGGGTGAGCGAAGTGGGCGTCTCCTCTTTCGGAGCGGAGGAAGTGCAGGCCTGGGGCCTGGAGCGTACCTTCGAACTGCTCAAGGGCCGCGCGCCGCGCATCCAGTGGTACAGTCTTTTCGATCTACCGCAGGCCTGGGGCGCCACGACCCGCCACAGGGAGGCGGAAGGTTCGTCCTATTACCGTCACTTCTATATGGGCCTGATCCGCGAGGATGGGACGCCGAAGCCCGCGCTCGAGAAATTTGCCGATTGCACACCGGAATTCGGCCTCTGCCAATGGTTCCACTTCGAGGACCCGCGGCTCGACGACGCGGTGACCTGGATGAAACGCCTCGGCGTGAAATATCTGCGCACCGGCCTTTCATGGGCCGACAGCTTCCGCCCGAATGCGCTCGACTGGTTCGACCGGCAGATGGAAGCCCTTGCGGATTTCGACGTGACGGTGACCTTCTGCTTCACGCCGGAGCATCGCGGCATCGCTCCCCACCATACGAGTGCGCCGCAGGTGCCGCAGGAATTTGCCGATTTCTGCGCCTCCATGATAGAGCGCTATGCAGGAAGAACCCGAAGCCAGATCCGGGGCGCGGCATGACGGCAATGTCGGCCCTGGGCGAGGAGGATCTGTTCGTGCCGGCCGAGTCCTTGCTGGAAATCATCTGCTCTCCCGAGGGAAACGCCTTCGAATGCCCTGACGTGGCGGTGGTCGTCGCGCATCCGGACGACGAGACGATCGCGATCGGCGGCCAACTCGCGCGGATGAAGGGCGTCCAAATCGTGCATGTGACGGATGGCGCGCCCGCGAACATGAAGGATGCGGAAGCCAACGGGTTTTCGCGGCGGGAAGACTACGCGGCCGCGCGGAGGCGGGAAGTGGAGGCGGCCGTCGCGATCGCAGGCATCAAGCCCGAGGCCTGCCATCTGATCGGTGTTCCCGATCAGTCGTCGGCGTATCGTCTCGCCGAAATCGCCTCCCGGCTCGCGGAGATCTTCGAAACGTGCAAGATCGGCACCGTTTTCACGCACGCCTTCGAAGGCGGGCATCCGGACCATGACGCAACGGCGTTCGCCGTGCGCGCCGCGAGCCATCTGATGACGCGGAGCAACCTTCCGCCTCCGGCCATTTATGAGTTTCCGCTCTACCGCCTGAAACAGGGCCAAAGGGTGTTCCAGGAGTTCATACCCACCGGGGAGGTCGAATATACGATCGCCCTTGATGACGAAACCGCTGAGATGAAGCGGCAAATGCTCGCCGCCCATCTCACGCAGCAGCGGGTCATCGGCTCCTTCACCATGAAGACGGAACGGTTTCGGCCGGCCTCGCCGGCGGATTTCCGCGAGCTGCCGGGCGAGGTGCTCTACGCGCAGTACGATTGGGGTCTGCGGCCCGCCGATTGGCCGGATCTGGTTGAAAAAGCAAGCCGGGAACTCGACCTTCCGCCATGGCTCTGACGGTTCTCAGCGTCGCCTATCCCTTCGCGCCGGTCGGGCCGGACGCGGTGGGCGGCGCGGAACAGGTCCTTTCCGCCCTTGATCGGGCGCTGGTGCGAAACGGCCATCGTTCAATCGTGATAGCCTGCGAGGGTTCGAAGGCCGCGGGGGAGCTCGTGCCGCTGGCGGCTCAGGTGGGCACGATCGACGATTCCGTCCGCCAGCGGACATGGGAGGCGGTGCGTCGCCTGATAGCGGCCGTATTGGAGCGGGAGCGCGTGGACCTCGTGCATCTGCATGGCATCGATTTCCACGCCTATCTGCCCGAGCGCGCGCCAACCCTCGCCACATTGCATCTGCCGCTCGACTGGTACCCCGACTGGATCTTCGCGCCCCGCCCGAACCTCTGGCTGCATTGCGTTTCCGAGGCGCAGCACCGCACGGCGCCTAAAGATGCCGCCCTGCTGCCACCGATCCCCAATGGGGTCCCGCGTGAGCTTTTCCGGACGCGGCAGCGCATGCGCGATCATGCGATAGCCTTGAGCCGCATCTGCCCGGAAAAGGGTATCCATATGGCGATCCAGGCCTGCCGGCTTGCCGATGTGCCGCTTCTGATCGGCGGCCAGGTTTTCCCCTACGAGGCACATGAACGCTACTTCCGGGAGGACGTGGCGCCGCTTCTCGACTCCCGCCGGCGCTTCCTGGGACCGCTCGGATTTGCGCGGAAGCGGCGGCTCCTCGCCTCGGCCCGGTGTGCAATCGTGCCCAGTCTGGTTGCCGAGACGAGCTCGCTTACGGCCATGGAGGCGCTTGCCTGCGGCACGCCGGTCATCGCATTCCCCCATGGCGCCATGCCGGAGGTGATCGAGCACGGGCGGACCGGCTTCATCGTGAAAGACATTTCGGAGATGGTGCAGGCCATTACCGCCGCATCCTCTCTCGACCGCGAGGCCTGTCGGAAGGTGGCCTGGGAAAGGTTTTCACCCGACCGGATGGAGCAGCGCTACCTCAGCCTCTATCATGAGCTTGCTCTCACAGCGACCGCACCAAGGCATGCCTTGGGCTGAAGCGTGATGCGTGCCGGAGATTGCAGCGATTACGACTGCGGGCGCGCAAATATTCCGTCCGCTTCCATTTCCCAACGGAACCACTCGTGGTGGACCGCGTTGGCTTGGCGCGGGGAATTTTGGATGAGAGATTTTTAGGAAATGGACCGTCCCGGCCAGGCGCTCCTTCAAAAGCTTGCCGCCAACCGTATTGCCATCGAGGCCGTCGAACCCGCGATTGATGGGGGGCGATTTGCCGCCAAAACGATCGTCGGTGAGCACTTCAGGGTAGAGGCCGACATTTTCTGCGACGGCCACGAAGTCATCGCCGCCGCCGTGCTGCACCGGAGGCGTGGCGAGAGGACGTGGACCGAGACGCCGATGCGGCATCTCGTGAACGACCGCTGGCGTGCCGCCATCGTCTTCGATGAAATCGGCCATCACGAATTCAGGATCGCCTCCTGGCGCGACCTCTTCGCCACGTGGCGAATGGACACCGCGAAGAAGCACGAGGCGGGGCAGAAGATCTCGCTGGAACTGCAGGAAGGCCGACTGCTGGTCGAGAAAGCGCTGTCGACACGTGCGGGAGGAATGCCTGACGACCGCTCGGCGCTGAAGGCGCTGCTGGCGGAGGTGACGTCCTCTTCATCCGAGGGAGACGCGCTTGCCGTGCTGATGAGCGACGACATGGCCGTGCTCATGCGCAGGCTTGCGGTGCGGGTAAACCTTACCCAGACGGAGACGACGTTTCCGGTCTTCGTCGACCGCGAGAGGGCGCAGTTCTCCGCCTGGTACGAGCTGATGCCGCGGTCGCAGTCCGGCAGTCCGGATCGGCACGGCACGTTTGACGACGTTATCGCGCGGCTGCCCTATGTGCGCGATCTCGGCTTCGACGTGCTCTACTTCCCACCGATCCATCCGATCGGCCGCACCAATCGCAAGGGGCGCAACAACAGCCTCACTGCGGGGCCGGGCGATCCCGGAAGCCCCTACGCCATCGGCGCGGAGGAAGGTGGCCATGATGCGCTTCATCCCGAACTGGGCACGTTCGAGGACTTCGCTCGGCTTGTGCAGGCGACGCGGGAGCACGGGCTCGAGATCGCCCTAGACTTCGCCATCCAGTGCTCGCCCGACCATCCCTGGATCAAAGATCATCCAGAGTGGTTCGACTGGCGTCCGGACGGCACCATCAAATTCGCCGAGAATCCGCCCAAGAAGTATGAGGACATCGTCAACGTCCATTTCTACCGCGATGCGATCCCCGGCCTCTGGTACGCGTTGCGCGATGTTGTGCTCTTCTGGCTGGAGAAGGGTGTCCGCATCTTCCGCGTGGACAACCCGCACACCAAGCCGCTGCCCTTCTGGGAGTGGATGATCGAGGAAGTGCGCCAGGTCGATCCCGGCGTGATCTTTCTCGCGGAAGCCTTCACCCGGCCCAAGATGATGAAGCGGCTCGCCAAGGTGGGCTTCAACCAGTCCTATTCGTATTTCACCTGGCGCAACACGAAATGGGAGCTGACCGAGTACCTGACCGAGCTCACGCAGACGGAAAGCCGGTACTACATGCGGCCGAACTTCTTCGTGAACACGCCGGACATCAACCCCCATTACCTGCAGACGAGCGGCAGGCCGGGTTTCCAGATTCGGCTCGTCCTCGCCGCAACGCTCGGCACGAACTACGGCGTCTACAACGGCTTCGAGCTTTGCGAAGCCGCCGCCATGCCGGGCAAGGAAGAATATCTCAACTCCGAGAAATACGAGATCCGCGCTTGGGATTGGGACCGGCCAGGGAACATCAAGCCCGACATCATGTTCGTGAACATGCTGAGGCGCGAAAACCCGGCACTCCGTCAGTTCACCAATCTCAAATTCTACAATGCCTGGAATGACAACATCCTCTACTACGGTAAGCATACGGACGATCTGTCCAACTTCCTGCTCTTTGCCGTCAACCTCGATCCGCACCACCCGCAGGGCGCGCATTTCGAAGTGCCGCTGTGGGAATTCGGCCTGCCGGACGACGCGATGATCGAGGCGGAAGACCTCGTCACGGGCCAGCCTTTCACCTGGACCGGCAAGATCCAGCACATGTTCCTCGATCCGCACCAGCGCCCTTACATGGCCTGGCGGCTCATACCTCCAGGGAGTCGGCGATGAACACGATGGAAAAACTTGCTTCGGATATCGCGGTCCCGGGCGAGGACGAGACGTTGCAGGCAGCGCCGCCAGCGGGCCCCAGGCCGCCGGACTGGTACAAGGACGCCGTCATCTACCAGCTGCACATCAAGGCCTTCCAGGATTCCAACGGCGATGGAATGGGGGACTTCAACGGGCTGATGCAGCGGCTCGACTACATCGAGCGGCTGGGCGTGAACGCGATCTGGCTCCTGCCCTTCTATCCTTCGCCGCTCAGGGACGACGGCTACGACATCGCTGATTACCGCTCGATCAATCCTTCCTACGGCGCGATGCGCGACTTCCGCCGGTTTGTGGCGGAAGCCCACCGGCGCGGCATCCGCGTGATCACGGAACTCGTCATCAATCACACCTCAGACCAGCATCCCTGGTTCCAGCGGGCGCGGCACGCAAGGAAGGGTTCGGCGGCGCGCAACTTCTATGTCTGGAACAATGATGATGAGCGCTACCCCGAAACGCGCATCATCTTCCTGGACACGGAAAAGTCCAATTGGACCTGGGACCCGGTAGCCGGACAGTTCTTCTGGCACCGCTTCTATTCGCACCAGCCGGACCTCAATTTCGATAATCCGCGGGTGCTGGAGGCGGTCATCAAGATCATGCATTACTGGCTCGACATGGGCGTGGACGGCCTGAGGCTCGACGCCATCCCTTACCTTGTCGAGCGGGACGGAACCAACAATGAGAACCTGCCCGAGACGCATGAGATCCTGAAGAAGATCCGCCGGGCGCTGGACGAGAAATATCCCGACCGTATGCTGCTCGCCGAGGCCAACCAATGGCCCGAGGACACGCGTCCCTATTTCGGCGAAGGCGACGAGTGCCATATGGCATTCCACTTCCCGCTGATGCCGCGCATCTACATGGCGCTGGCGCAGGAGGACCGGCACCCGATCTCGGACATCATGCGGCAGACGCCGGAAATCCCGGAGACCTGCCAGTGGGCCATCTTCCTGCGCAACCATGACGAGCTGACGCTCGAAATGGTGACCGACCGCGAGCGCGATTATCTCTGGCGCACCTATGCGGAGGATGTGCGCGCGCGCATCAATCTCGGCATCCGCCGGCGGCTCGCCCCGCTGATGCAGAACGACCGGCGCAAGATCGAGCTGATGAACGCGCTGCTCTTCTCCATGCCCGGCACCCCGGTTGTCTATTACGGCGACGAGCTCGGCATGGGCGACAATATCTATCTTGGCGACCGGGACGGCGTGCGCACGCCCATGCAGTGGTCGCCCGACCGCAATGGCGGCTTCTCGCGCGCCAACCCGCAGGTCCTCTACCTGCCGCCCATCATGGACCCGGTCTACGGCTATCAGACGATCAATGTGGAGGCGCAGGAGGCAGATCCATCGTCGCTGCTCAACTGGGTGCGGCGCATGATTGGCGTGCGAAAGCAGCACTCCGCTTTCGGGCGCGGCGACTTCACGATGCTCTATCCGCGCAACCGGCGCATCCTCGCCTACACGCGCAGCGACGCAAACGAGACGATACTCTGCGTCGCCAATCTCTCGCGCTCGCCGCAGGCGGTGGAGCTCGATCTTTCAAAGCATCGCGGCTGCGTGCCCGTTGAGCTGATCAGCCAATCGCCATTCCCGCCGATAGGCGACCTGCCCTACATGCTCACGCTGACGGGCTACGGCACGTTCTGGTTCGTGCTCGCGAGTGAGGCGCAGGCGCCGGACTGGCACAGCAATGTGCCCGAGCCGCTGCCCGAATTCATCACGCTCACCATGATAGGAGGGCACATCGAGCGGGCGCTGGAAGGGCGCGAGCGGCGGCAGCTCGAACAGGATGTGCTGCCGCAATTCATGCAGCGCCAGCGCTGGTATGGCGCCAAGGGAGAGGCGATACGCTCGGCCGGCATCAGGGAGATTGCCCGGCTGGGCGCTGAGGCGGGACTTCTCACGCTCGTGGATGTCGATCTCTCCATCTCCGGCCGGCAGCGCTACCTCCTGCCGCTCACAGTGCTCTGGGGCGAAGAGAATGTGCAGTTCGGCGCGCCGAAGCTTTCCGTCACGCTGGCGCGCGTGCGCAAGGGCCCGCAGCTCGGGGCGTTGATCGATGGCGCCTATGACGACCGCTTCGCCGCCGCGCTGATGCGGTTGATGCAGGAGAACCGCGAAATGGAAGTGCCGGATGGCCTGCTCCGCTTCTACGGGAGCGAACAGCTCGCCGGCATGAGCTTCGCCGAAACACCTTCGCCCCTAATGGGAGAGCAGAGCAATGTGTCGGTCGCCTTCGACCGCAAGGTGTTGCTGAAGATCTTCCGCCGGCTGAGGCCCGGCGACCAACCGGAAGTCGAGGTGGCGCAGTTCCTGACCGAAGTGGCGGGATTCAAGAACACGCCGGCCTTCCTCGGCACCGTGGAGTACCAGGAGCACGACGGGGCGAAGACGGTGCTCGCGAGCGTCTCCGCCTTTGTCGAAAACCAGGGCGATGCCTGGAGCGTCTTCGTCCATGCGCTGGAGCGGCAGATCGAGGACGAGATCCTTGCGCCGCCCGCGCCGGGCAACGGAGCACCCCTCGAAGGTGCGACAGCGCAGTTCCTCTATCCGCTCGACCTGCTCCGCCGGCTGGGCGAGCGGACGGGAGAGATGCACGCCGCCTTCGCGATCGAGACCGATCGCGACGCCTTCCGATGCGAACCAATCCGCCGTACGGATATTGCGAGCTGGGTGAAGGACCTGAAACAGGAGATCGCGACAGCACGCGAAGCGCTCAGCCGCAACAGGGACCGCTTGCCCTTGAACGCGAAGGAGAGCGTGGAGCGGCTTCTGTCCCTGAGGCAGCAGATCGACAAGCGGGTGAGTGAGCTCGGGAAAATCACGCCGTCCGGCAAGAAATCACGCATCCATGGCGATTATCATCTCGGCCAGGTGCTCGTCTCGAAGCAGGACCTCTATATCATAGACTTCGAGGGAGAGCCGCGACGCAGCCTCGAGGAGCGCCGCGGCAAAAGTTCTCCGCTGAAGGACGTGGCCGGCATGCTGCGCTCCTTCGACTATGCCGCATGGACGGCAGTGCGGCAGGTGGCGGCGCGTTTGCCGGATCAGGCCCGAGATGGCGGGGCACTCGCGCGCCAGTGGCGGCAGCGGATGAGCGAGGAATTCCTGGAAGGATATCTCACGGCGGCCGTAGGCGCTCCGAACCAGCCGGCCGACGAGGCGGCATGGCAGGCCTTGCTTGAACTTTTCCTGCTGCAGAAGGGTTTCTACGAGATCAATTACGAACTTTCCAACCGTCCGGACTGGGTGGGAATACCGGTGCAGGGCGTGCTCGACCTGATCGAGAGGAGAAGCGCATGAATGTGGCGGCCGAGGCGGCTCCCTGGAGGCTCGACGACCCGCATGCGATCGGCGCACTGGTGGCGGGCCGGCACGGGGATCCTTTTTCGGTCCTCGGCCCGCATCAGACCGCGGCGGGCCCCGTGCTGCGCGTGCTGCGCCCGGAGGCGGACACGGCGGAGGCGATCGATCCCGA
>Ga0182749_1000543_pt1 | contig 34314 bp, 37 predicted proteins | sample eDN3rd37CKraftMG_FD_128875 | JGI IMG/M metagenome (GOLD analysis project Ga0182749, IMG submission 128875) | Enriched Miracle-Growth compost microbial communities from Emeryville, California, USA - eDNA 3rd pass 37_C Kraft MG (version 2) (version 2) ...
CGGCGGCTCATGATCGCCCAGGATGTCGGCTCGGCAATCAAAGGCCCGGAGCGCGGCGACATCTACTTCGGCTCCGGTGACGAAGCCGGAAGGCTCGCCGGAATCACCAAAGCGCCGGGCCATTTCATCGTGCTGCTGCCCGTGATGCACCCGTCGGTTGATGCAAAAGCGAGCGGCGTGCCGTGAAGAAGTCACATGGGAAAGGGGGCCGCAAAGAGCCCGTCGCCCACGACGAAGACCTCTGGCACCACACTGCGGCGACTATTGAGCCGCTAAAACGCGGCAAGCCGCGCGTCCATCTGAGCGACCGGCCGTTGCCAGACCCGGCAAAATCCAAAACACTTCCGAAGCCAGAAAAGCCGCAACACGCGTCACCAGCCAAAGAGCCGCTCGTCGAGGCGCGGCCAACCACGAGCAAAACCACGGTGCGTAAAGCGCCTGACCTTTCCGCGTTCGATCGCAACAGCGCCCGCAAGATCCGCATCGGACGCATCGATATCGAAGCCCGGGTCGATCTCCATGGCCTGCGTCAGAGCGAAGCGCACGCGACTCTTCGCGCCTTTCTTTTCCGATGCCAGAGCCGCGGACACCGTTACGTGCTGGTCATCACCGGCAAAGGCAAAACGGCAAGTTCATCGGAGCACAGCTATGGCGGTGAGGGCGAACGCGGCATCCTGAAGCGAAATGTTCCCCGCTGGCTGGAAGAACCGGACATTCGCAGCATCGTCGTCAGTTATACGACGGCCGCCATTCATCACGGAGGCGAAGGCGCGATTTACGTCCACCTGCGTTCAAGGACTCGAACCTAGACGGGGCCGCTAGAAACACGCATCCTGAAGCTTCTGTAGAGCAGCTCCGACACCGGACAGCGAATATGTATCCTTTACCGTTCCATGATCGGATGCCACGGCGACGGTCATCGTGCTGCCCTTGCGTATGGCTTCGATCAGCTTCAGTTCCTGCGTCGAATCCAGGACGAAGGCGCGATCGTTTGAGCCGAAAAGCTTAAAGCCCCTGGCGCCCACAGATGCCGTCGCTAGTGCTTTTTTTTTCACCTTGAAACCGATCCGGAAACTGACCTCGTTCCGGATGCCGTCCTTCGGCCAGGCGGAGATATAGGCCCGCGGTGCCTCGCGCGGCGCGTCCTTGGGCGTGCTGGATTTCGGCTCGCTGGTGACAAAACAGAAGAGGTGGGGCGTCGCGGAATCGGTGAGCAACGTCCAGTCGCCATAGGTATTGACGCGCGTCATGTCGGACGCGCGGAGCGGCATCGCGGCCAGCACGCAAAAGCTCAAAGCCGCAAGGAAGCGCGGTAGCAGCATCAAGGCCCCCCTTCACCAATCGGGCGATCGGCGAAACGTGCTAACGATTTGGTACGATCATACATCACGATCGCCCCCGCCATCGCAACATTGATGCAAAAACGCGTGGGGATTTTGATGACGTAATCGCAGCGCGCAATCAGCGGCTTAGACAACGATCCAAGTTCCGGCCCGAGCACATAAGCCGCGCGCAAGGGGTGCCGAAAACTCGGAAGATCGATAGCGTCGTTCAAAAGCTCGATGCCGACCAGCTTGCAGCCGCCCGGAAGCGCCATCTCATCCAGCGTCGCCCAATTGTAATGCGGTAGATGCAATTGACTTTTCGAGGTATCGGCGTGTGCTTCGATGGCTTTATAGGTCGCGCCGACCGTGAACGTGAAGCTCGCGCCAAAAGCATTTGCCGAGCGCATCAAGTTGCCGAGATTGAGCGATTTTGACATGCGCTCGGCTCCGATGGCGAAATAGCCCTTCGGATGGGGTGGCCAAGTCGTTGCATTTCTTGACATTGCGGCGCGCTCGTGTGTGTCAGAAGAAGTTCAGAGGGAGGGGAGGTCACACATGAAGGCAGCTCTTTGCAAGAGTCTTGATGGGCCGCAAAGTCTCGCCCTCGCGACGCTGCCGGAGCCAAGAGCGAAGTCGGGCCAAGCCATCGTCCGCGTCAAGGCGATCGGCCTCAACTTCGCCGATACGCTGATTACGCGGGGCAAATACCAGTTCAAGCCCGATCTGCCGTTTTCTCCCGGTGCTGAAATTGCAGGCGTCGTCGAGACGGTCGCCGACCAGAATGCGGGAATTTCACCGGGCCAGAAGGTAATGGCCTACGTGAATTGGGGCGGCGCCGCCGAGAAAACCACCGTCGATACGAGCGCGCTCGTTCCGCTGCCGGACGCCGTCCCGATGACCGTCGCCGCTGGGCTATCGGTGACCTATGGCACCGCCATGCACGGCCTGCGCGATCGCGGCCGCCTGCGGGCGGGAGAGACGGTCGTCATCACGGGTGCCGCCGGCGGCGCTGGGCAAGCTGCGATTGAGATCGCCAAGCTGATGGGGGCCCGCGTCATAGCCGTCGCGTCGTCTCCGGAGAAGTGCGTCATCGCCAAGACTGCCGGTGCCGATGATACGATCCTTTTTCCAGGAACGGACCTCAAAGCCGACGTTCGCGGGCTAACGGGGGGAAATGGCGCCGACGTCGTCTACGATTGCATCGGCGGCGAAGCCTCCGAGCCGCTTGTCCGTGCCTTGGCATGGCAGGGCCGCTTCCTCGTCGTCGGCTTTGCGGCAGGCGAAATCCCGAAAATTCCGCTCAATCTACTGTTGCTGCGAGGCGCCGAGATGGCCGGTGTGTTCTGGGGCGAATCCGTGCGTCGCGATCCGGCTGGCCATCGCGCCAACATGCTGCAGCTTCTGGATTGGGTAGCGGCGGGCCGCTTGGCGCCGCGCATTCACGCGACCTACCCCCTAGAGCAAATCGTCGAGGCCTTAGGCGTGCTGGAGCGGCGCGAGGCCACCGGCAAGGTCGTTTTGACCATCGATTAGAACGGATCGCGGTCTACCAGCTCGCTTCGCCGTCTTCGCTCAAGAATTCCATGCCGCGCACCGGGAAGCGATCTTCAACGCCATAGGGCCCACCGCCGACGCTTGGACGCGACGACATCAGCAGCGTTCGCGTCACGAAGAACGGCTCGGAGCGGTATCCGCCATAGCGCGTCAGAAAACGCGCAACGGCTTCGACGTTGGAATGCTTTAAGCGCGCCAGCGTCACGTGCGGTTTGAATACCCGTGTTTCAGGCTGAAGACCGGCATTGCGCGCGGCTTTTTCATGCGCTCGCGCTAGGTCGTCGAGTTGCGGTTGAGGTTCGATGCCTGCCCAGATCGCGTGCGGATTGTCGCCGCCGAAAACGCCAAGCCCGGAGAGCCGCAGCTCGAAACCGTCGATCTCAATATTGGCGAGGTTTGCGACGAACTCTCGGGCTTCGCTGTTGGCGATATCGCCCGCAAACCGCAACGTGATGTGATAGCTTTCCGGCTTGATCCAACGTGCGCCGGGCAGCGGCATTCGCAGCCGGTATAGCTCATCGCGAATTTCATCGGGAATTTCGATGGCCGTGAACAGTCGGGGCATCGGCACGTCCTCACTTCATGGAACCGGCAAACGCGAGCGCGCAGACGCAGGCCTACCTCGCTGCCGTCTTCCGTTGCGTGATGCGCTGAACAAGACCTTCCGCATCGGGCATCATGCGCTTCACGATCACAGCGACGCCTTTCGCCGTCGGATGCAGCCCGTCGGGTTGACTGAATGCGGGATCGATCGCGACGCCGTCCAGAAAGAATGGATAGAGCTTGATGCCGTATTTCGCCGCGAGATCGGGATAGATCGCATCGAAAGCCTTGACGTAGTCCGGTCCCCAATTGTTGGGCGCCTTCATCCCGGCAAGGAGAACATCGATATTTTGCGATTTCAGCGTCGCAAGCATCTTGTCGAGATTGGCCCGCGGTTCCTTGGGGTCGATACCGCGCAGCGCGTCATTCGCGCCAAGTTCGAGAATGACGCCGTCGGGTTTGGGCTGCAGCGACCAGTCGAAACGCCTGAGACCGTCCGCAGTCGTGTCGCCCGAAACGCCGGCATTGATAATCGTGACCTTGTAGCCTTTTGCGCGAAGCGCCATCTGAAGTTGCGCTGGGAAGGAATCGCTGGCTTTCAGGCCGTAACCGGCAGTCAGACTGTCGCCGAACGCAACGATCGTTATGGGCGCCGATGTGTCAGCAGCAACACGGACGGGCGCGGCAATCGCCGCCAAAATCGAAAGGGCGAACGTCATAATGAGCGCCGGAGCCGCTTGGAGCACAGGGTGCGCTTTCATTTTTCGGCCCCACCCGTCACGCAAATCACTGACCTGACGTAAAGCTTCGAATTCCGTGAAACAAGACCCGGCCGACGAGAAAATTCATCAGCCACATCCAGGCAACCAGAGCAAGGCAACAGAGCTTGAGCGAACCGATCATTCAACTCGACGACGTGCATTTGACGTTAACGAGCCGAGCCGGACCCGTACACATCCTGCGTGGCGTGTCGCTTGATATTCCGGCTGGACAGCCCGCGGCGATCGTCGGGCCTTCGGGATCCGGGAAGACGTCGCTGCTGATGGTGATGGCCGGTCTCGAACGCGCCACGAGCGGCACCGTCGCGGTTTGCGGCCGGACCTTGACGCATCTTTCGGAAGACGAACTTGCGGTGCTGCGTGGCGCCGAGATGGGAATCATCTTTCAATCGTTTCATCTCGTACCGACGATGACGGCGCTTGAGAACGTCGCGCTGCCGATGGAGCTTGCAGGCGATCCCAAGGCATTCGACACCGCGCGCAGTCTTTTGCATGAAGTTGGCTTATCGAATCGCATCGACCATTTCCCGGCGCAGCTTTCGGGTGGAGAGCAACAGCGCGTTGCCATTGCCCGCGCTTTGGTACGTGAGCCGCGTATCATCTTTGCTGACGAGCCGACTGGCAATCTTGATGGCCGCACCGGCCGCCAGATCATCGATCTCCTTTTTGGATTGCGTGAACGGCGCAACGCAACCCTCGTCATCGTGACGCACGATGATCATCTCGCGGCGATGGCCGATCGCGTCATTCGTATGTCGGATGGCTCGATCATTGCCGACGAAACGTCATCGGTCTCGGCTGTGCGTGCGGTGTCGCCGTGACATTGGCCCTCGATTCGCACGCAAATTTGGCAGCCCGCCGCAAAAGCCTGATGACGATCCTGAACCTCGGCATGCGCGAGTTGCGCGGTGGCCTCAAAGGGTTCCGCATCTTCATTGCCTGCCTCGCGCTCGGCGTCATGGTGATCGCGGCCGTCGGCGCGCTCGCGGATGCGCTCCGCGCCGGCCTCGCAAACCAAGGCGAGACGATCCTCGGCGGCGACATGACGTTTTCCCGCATGCACATCCGCGCAACGCCGGACGAACAGGCGCTATTTCGCACGCTCGGTCGCGTCAGCGAAACGGCGACGATGCGCACGATGGCCCGCCGTCTCGATGGCTCCGATCAGGCGCTCGCCGAATTGAAGTCGGTCGATGCCGCCTATCCTCTGTCGGGCGAGACGACCATTGAGGGCGGGCAATCGTTTGCCGATGCGATCGTCGGTAATGGCGCCGTCGTCGATCCGATGCTCCTCGAACGCCTCGGCCTCAAAGTCGGCGATCGCTTTCGTATCGGAGACGCCGATATTGAAGTTCGCGGCGTTCTGAAAGCAGAACCCGATGCCGTCGCAGACCGCTTGACCTACGGCCCGCGCATTTTCGTTTCTCTTGCGACGCTCGACAAAACGGGGCTCGTAAAGCCGGGAACGCTGATAAGGTGGCGCTACGCCGTCAAGCTGCCGCCAAATGCTCCAGCAGATCGCGAAACGATGGCGAATATCCGCAAGACCGTCGAGAAGAAAATGCCGACGGGAGGCTTCACGAGCGTCGATCGCTACGATCCGTCGCCTCAGATCACGCGAACCCTGGAACGCTTGCGCCAATTCTTGATCTTGATCGGACTTGCATCGCTTCTGGTCGGCGGCGTCGGCATCGCCAACGCCGTCGGAACGTTCATCGACAAACGCGTCAAGGTCATTGCAACGATGCGCAGCGTCGGCGCTTCCGGCGCTCAGATCATCGGCATCTTTCTCGTGCAAATTTTGCTGATGAGCGCCATCGGAATCGCAATCGGGCTGGCGCTGGGTATTGCTGTCCCGCCGGTGATCGAGAACTTCTACGGTGATCTGTTGCCGATTCACGCAGGCATTCAGGTATCGCCGGCGAGCCTTGGCTTGGCAGCGCTCTATGGCTTTCTCGTCGCCATCATTTTCGCGCTGTGGCCGCTCGGGCGTGTCGAGAATGTGCGAGCAGCCGTGCTCTTTCGTGATTCGGTCAGCTCGGCCGGAGGACGTCCGCGCAAGGCCATGATCGCGATAACCGGAGCTTTGGTTGCGCTGCTTTTTGCGATCGCCGTCCTGACTTCGGAGCCGCATAACATCGCGGTGTACATCGCGATCAGCTTGGTCGTCATGCTCGTGGTGTTTGGGCTGCTCGGCAGCGCAATCGCGCGCCTCGTGCAACGTGTTCCGCGTCCTGCCACACCGGAATTGGCGATCGCATTGCGTAACATTGCGGCGCCCGATGGACTGACGCGATCGGTCGTGCTCTCGCTCGGAACGGGGCTTTCGCTACTCGTCGCCGTCGCGCTGGCGAATGCGGCGCTGGTTGCCGATCTTCAGGAGCGTTTGCCGGAAGAGGCGCCGGATTACTTCCTCCTCGACATCGGTCCGAGGCAGTTCGACGGCTTAAAGTCCCACATTCTTGCGGACCTTCCGGGCGCGAAACTGATTGATGCACCAATGCTCCGAGGCCGTCTCGTAGCGCTCAAGGGTACGCCGGTTGAAAACCTCAAAGTCCCAGCCGACGTCCAATGGGTGCTCAACGGCGACCGCGGCCTGAGCTATGCCGATACGGTCCCGGAAGGCTCGAAGATCACCGACGGCCAATGGTGGGCCAAGGACTACCAAGGTCCGCCGCTCGTCTCATTCGAAGGCGAAATTGCCAAAAAGCTCGGTGTCGGCATCGGTGACCACGTGACGGTGAACGTCCTTGGACGCAACATCGAAGCGACGATCGCCAACCTTCGCGAGGTGAACTGGGAGAGCCTGGCGCTCAACTTCATCATGGTGTTCTCGCCAAACACGCTCGAAGCGGCGCCCCACAACGTCCTGGCGACGCTGCGTTTGCCGCCGAAGACCTCGCGCGCAACCGAAACGTCGATGGTGCGCGATCTGGGCCGCGCTTATCCGGCGGTTACTGCAATCCGCGTGCGCGATGCCATCGATCAGTTCAACAAGATCTTCGCCCGGGTCATGATCGCTGTTCAGGTTGCAGGGAGCGTCACGCTCGCGGCAGGCGCGCTGGTGCTTGCAGGAGCGCTGGCAACGGCGCAGCGGCGGCGAATTCTCGAAGCCGTCATTCTGAAGACGATTGGCGCCCGGCGACGGCAGATTCTCAAGGCACACGCCTTCGAATACGCGCTTCTCGCCGTTATCGCAGCCCTCGTCGCCATCGCGCTGGGCAGCCTTGTCGCGTGGATCGCCGTCACATACGTGATGAAAATCGACTTCGTCTTTTCCTTGAACGCCGTTCTGAAGACGCTGACCATAGCCGGTCTAATGATTACGGCATTCGGGGGAATTGGGACGTGGGCAGTCTTGAGAGCGCCCGCAGTCCCCTTCCTGCGTTCAGATTAGATTAAATTAACTGGACCCTTAAGGACTTGAAACGCCAGCATTAGAGGCTCATATCTTGCGCAAGTGCGGCGGTTTGCGTCGCCAACAATGAGGATTTTACGACCATGGCTGAAGTTTTTACGCGACCGACAGGGCCACTCGGCGGCGCGAGAACATCCGGCGCGATAGACCAGGGGCTGCGCTCGTTCATGCTCGGCACCTATAATTATATGGCGCTCGGCGTGGCCGGTACCGCCGTCATCGTGATGTTGTTGATGGCGAACCCTGCACTGATGCACGCCATCGCGCTCGGACCCATGAAGTGGGTCATTTTCGCGGCTCTTTTGGGCCTCGGGTGGTTCGCGCCGCGCCTGTTCTTCTCGGGCAGCAATACCATGGCGCACGGGGCCTACTGGCTCTACTGCGCGCTGTGGGGTGTGTTGATCGCGCCGATGATCGAAATGTACGTCGCGCGCGGAATGTCCGCTCTCATCGGGCAGGCCTTTTTCATCGCTGCGGCTACGTTCGCCGCGACAAGCCTTATCGGCTACACGACCAAGAAGGACATGACGGGGTGGAGCGGCTTCTTATCGATGGCGTCTATCGGACTCATCATTGCGATGCTCGTCAGCTTCTTCTTCATCACCGACCCGGGCACGAGCAGAATGGTCAGCTTGGGCATCTCGGCGGTTGTTGTTCTGCTCTTCTCGGTCGTTACCGCGTTCGAGACCCAGGCTATCAAGTCGATGTACATCGACAATGCGTCTTACGGCGGTGAAGCGCAGCTCAAGCGCTCGTCGATCTTCGGCGCGTTCATGCTCTACGGCTCGTTCATCACCCTGTTTATTCATATCCTGAATATCTTGGGCATAATGAACAGCAACAGCAATTAGCCGAGCACGGCAATTCGAATTGGAAAAGGCCCCGGATTTCGGGGCCTTTTTTTCGTTGAGTAGAGAAAGTTACGGCGCGACGAGATCGAGCCTGTCTTCAAGCACGCTCAAAACCCGCTTGAGATCATGCCCGCGCTTCACGATTAGCCCACCGGCGGCGATGACACTGTAAGCGCCTTGTCTGCGTGCCAGCCGTGGATCCTTTTCGATCCGATAAAGCGCGTATTCGCTTGCCTTGCGATAGACAGAGAAAACAGCCTTGTCGCGCAAAAGGTCGATCGCGTAGTCCCGCCATGCCCCGGACGCAACCTTTCGCCCATAGAGATCGAGAATAGCGGTCAGCTCGTGTCTATCGAAGGAAGTACGGCGTCCGGACTCAGGGCCGATGGATTCGGCAGCTGCGGGTCGGCCCGCGTGTCGCGGGCGAAAAACTATGGGGTCGGGTGTCTCGTTCAAATCGGGCCATCCGTTGCTACCTTTGTCGAGGATCGCCCCAATGTGTTTCGAAAGCAAGAGAGGCGTGTCTGCGCGGCGTTGCAGGTGCGACAGCCTGCACTGAAATACCCCGCCTCCGACAAATTGGAGACCCGGTTGGGGCCACAATCTGCCTCATTGGACCAGGATAAAAAATCGGTGTTGCCTTAGACTTTGCTTCAACGACGGGCTCTGGACTATCAGCCCCCCAACTCCCCCGGGGCCACAGCTTCGGAGTTGAGTCTCTGGCAACTCACCCTTTCCGTTCTGGCTCCCTCCCAAACGGCCCGAACCTGCAATGCCGTCCGCTCAAAGGGCCGGAATTTTTCCGACCCTTTCTTTTTTGCACATCAGAGAACGTTATTTGATCCTGTCGCCACCCCTATGCTTATATCGTGTGCCAATATAATGTTACAGGAAAGCGAATTTGGACAGTGTTCGCAGCATGATACGCAGGCGCAAGACTGCGGCCAAGGCGCCGCCGAAGCTCACAGTGAACCCTTTCACGGCCAAATGGAATGGTGTCTTTGCCATCCCGCCGTTCGAGAAGATCGAGGTGCGCCATTTCAAGCCGGCGCTTGAATCGGCATTTCGCGAACACAACGCTGAAATCGAAAAGATCGCCAAGAATCCCGCGAAGCCGACGTTCGCGAACACGATCGTGGCCCTTGAAAAGAGCGGTTGGCAGCTCTCCCGTATCGCCGCGGTGTTTTGGAATCTCGAAGCATCCAATTCGAGCCCCGAGTTGCAGGAAGTGGCGCGCGATATGGCTCCGCGCTTTGCGGCCCATGAGACCCGCATTCTGCTCGACAAGCGCCTGTTCAAGCGCGTCGACGATCTCTTCGAGTGTCGCGAGTCTCTGAAACTTAGCGATGAAGATCGCCGCGTCCTGGAACGCCATCACCTCGAATTCGTCCGTGCGGGCGCGCGCCTCTCAGCGGCCGACAAAGCGCGCGTTAAGAAAATCAATGCCCGCCTGGCGACACTCGTCACCCAGTTTATGCAGAACGTGCTTAAGGACGAGCAGTCGTGGCAACTTGTCCTCGACGGCGATAACGATCTTTCAGGCCTGCCGCCGACGCTGCGCGAAAGCGCCGAACGCGCAGCCGCCGATGCCGGTTTCAAGGGCAAGGCGCTGATCACATTGGCGCGTTCGAGCGTCGAAGGCTTTCTGACGTTTTCCGCCCGCCGCGATCTTCGCGAGCAGGCCTTCAACGCCTGGATCAAGCGCGGGGCGATGGGTGGCGAAACCGACAATCGCCAGATCATTGCCGAGGCTGTCGCGTTGCGCAACGAGTACGCGCGGCTGATGGGCTTCAAATCGTTTGCCGAGTTCAGTCTGCAGGACACGATGGCGAAGACCCCAGGCGCCGTCTCGGACCTCTTGCGCGGCGTTTGGATCAAGGCTCTCGAACGCGCCGAGGAAGAACGCGACGCTTTACGCGCCGAGGCCCAGAGCGCGGGCGACAATTCACCGATCATGCCGTGGGACTGGCGCTACTACGCCGAAAAGGTGCGCAAAGCCAAATTCGATTTCGACGAGTCAAAACTGCAGCCCTATCTTGAACTCGAAAATATGATCGGCGCCGCGTTCGCGTGCGCGACGCGCCTGTTCGGCCTCCGGTTCAAGGAACGCAAGGATCTCCCGCGCTACCATCCAGAAGTCAGGGTCTGGGAAGTCCTGGACAAAGCCGGCGCCCATGTCGGCATCTTCATGGGCGATTACTTCGCCCGTCCCTCGAAACGTTCGGGGGCTTGGATGTCGGCGTTCCGCTCACAGCACAAGCTTGCCAAGGGACAATCGCCGATCATCGTCAACGTCCTGAATTTCGCAAAGGGCGCCGACGGTGAGCCCGCGCTTCTTTCATTCGATGATGCGCGTACGCTGTTCCACGAATTCGGCCACGCGTTGCACGGGCTTTTATCGGACGTCACCTATCCATCGATCTCGGGAACCGCCGTCTCGCGCGATTTCGTCGAATTGCCTTCGCAGCTTTACGAGCATTGGCTGTCGACACCCGAAGTCCTCGAAAAGCATGCGCTCCATTACAAGACCGGTAAGCCGATGCCGAAGGCGTTGCGCGACAAGCTCTTCGCCGCACGGAATTTCAATCAGGGTTTTGCGACGGTCGAATATACGTCATCGGCGCTCGTCGATATGGCGCTCTATTCGTCGGAAGGAGATCCGATCGGCGACATCGAGCGATTCGAGCAGGAGACGTTGAAGGACATCGGCATGCCTGCAGAAATCGTCATGCGCCATCGCCTACCGCATTTCATGCACATCATGTCGGGATACGCCGCGGGCTACTACAGCTACATGTGGTCGGAGGTCATGGATGCCGACGCCTTCGCGGCGTTCGAGGAAGCGGGCGACGTCTTCCACCGCCCGACAGCAAAGAAGCTCCATGAATTTATCTATTCAGCGGGCAACCGGCGCGATCCGCACGCCGCCTACGTCGCTTTTCGCGGCCGGCCGCCGAAAATTGACGGTTTGCTGAAAAAGCGCGGCCTGGCGGCCTAGCCAATTCGATTGTTCGGAACCCTCGCGTCATGGCCGCCCCACATGGGAAGCATGCTTCCAGCGTGAGGTGGCCATCCAGGGCCACGGAATTAGGTGCCTTGAATCTGGATGGCCGGGTCGAGCCCGGCCATAGAGTATAAAAGCGGTTCACCACAACCCGGCGAGGGTGCCGCCGATGATCGGCCCGCTCCGGTCTTCCTGCAGAAGAACGACGATCTTCTGAACCTCGGCCTGCATCAGCGCCGCGCGCGGAAGCTGCACTTGCATCGGTTGGCCCTTCCAGATGCCGATCGGCGTGAGCTCGCGAACGATATTCGTGTACGTGAGTGTCTTGCCCTCATTCTCACCGGTCTTGATGTCGACGCTGCCGGTCGTTTGAACAACGCCGAGCCAGATCGTCGCTTCTCTTGGCGCGTGTCCTTTTTCTTCGCCGCCCAGCGCAAAGTTGAGCGTATTGCGCTCCTGCCAGAAGCGCACAGGAATGTGCTGAGGGCCCGCCGTGGCCGCTGTTGTCTTGATAGCCTGCTCGATTTCCCCTTCCGACGCGCCATTGACGTGCACTTCGCCATTGATGATCGCTTGGGGGGTGTAGATAGCCCCATCGCCGCGCGCGCGTGCGTAATTCCGCTGCCGCTCGCTATTACGGGGCGACGCGAACGTATCTTTCCAGCCCAGATAATTCCAGTAATCGACCGGAAGCGACAGGGCGATGATCGAGGGATCAGCAGAAAGCTTTTTCAGCAGCGCGTCTGCCGGAGGACACGAGGAGCAGCCTTGGCTCGTATAAAGCTCGACGACCGCGCGCGGCGCCGTCAGCGGCTCGCCGGGGCCGGCAGGTTCGTTCGCCGTCAATGGCTCCGCGCTTGCGGTCGCCAGGGGCATCAGAAGTGCCAGTACGATGCTTAGAAAACGCATTGCTGTTTGCCTGGAGGGGGGTGACGCGCTCACCCCGTTCAATTGTCTTAACCTCTAGCCTGCCATCGAAAAAGTGAAAGGCGAGAAAGCCATGTCACGAACGAGTGAGGCACAGGAGATTTCGCACCATCAACGTAAATCGTTACGCGGGCACGTCCTCCTGCCTCGGGAGAAGCTGGCCGAAGGCCGGATGAGGGGCTCCGGCTTGCCCCTCACCCTGCATTCTGGTCAATGCGAAGAAAAGCCGACCAGGCTCGATGCCTCAAGCCGCGAGATTGCGCAGCACGTAGTGCAGAATACCGCCATTCCTGAAATATTCGATCTCGTCGAGCGTATCGATACGGCAAAGCACCGGCACCTCGGTCAGAGATCCGTCGGCGCGCGTGATCGTCAGGGTGATGACGGCGCGCGGCTTGACGTTCGCCAGACCGCGGATGGTGACGCGCTCGTCGCCCACGAGGCCAAGCGTCTGCCAGGACGTGCCCTCCTGGAACGTGAATGGCGCGACGCCCATGCCGACGAGGTTCGACCGGTGAATGCGCTCGAACGACTGAGCAATGACCGCGCGGACGCCCAATAGATTGGTGCCCTTCGCCGCCCAGTCGCGCGACGAGCCGTTGCCGTACTCGATGCCGGCGAATACGACGAGCGGTACGCCCTCCTGTTCGTACAGCATCGCAGCATCGTAGATCGCCATCTCATTGCCGGAGGGATAGTGGATCGTCAGCCCGCCCTCCTTCACGTTGCCGTTCGCATCCTTCACCATGGCGTTCTTGATGCGGATATTGGCGAACGTGCCGCGCATCATCACTTCATGGTTGCCGCGGCGCGTGCCGTATTGATTGAAGTCGGCGGGCTGCACACCGTGCTCGAGCAGGTACTGTCCAGCCGGGCTCGACGCCTTGATCGCGCCCGCGGGCGAAATATGGTCGGTTGTGATCTTATCGCCGAAAAGCCCAAGAATTCGGGCATTGACGACATCGTCGACAGGCTTGGCTTCGCGCGCGATTGTCTGGAAGTAGGGCGGGTTCTGAACGTACGTCGATTGTCCGTTCCAGCTGTACGTCAGCCCGCCGCTAATCGCGATCGACTGCCAGTTCTTGTCGCCCTTGAAGACGTCGGCATACCGCGCCTTGAACATATCGCGCGTAATGTTCTCGGTGATGAACTTCTGGATTTCCTGCGTCGTCGGCCAGATATCCTTGAGGTAGACAGGTTTACCATCGCTGCCGATTCCGACCGGTTCTTTCGTCAGATCCTTCTGCACTGAACCGGCCAACGCATAGGCGACGACAAGCGGCGGCGACGCCAGATAATTCGCTTGCACGTCCGGACTGACACGGCCCTCGAAGTTGCGATTGCCGGAGAGCACGGCGGCCGCGACCAGACCGTTGTCGTTGATGGCTTTCGAAAGTTCGGGCGCGAGCGGACCTGAATTTCCGATGCAGGTCGTGCAACCGAAGCCGACGAGATTGAATCCGATTTTGTCGAGGTAGGCTTGCAACCCCGACTGGGAAAGATACGCGGCGACGACCTGAGATCCCGGCGCCAGCGAAGTCTTGACCCACGGCTTGCTGGTCAATCCGCGCTCGACAGCGTTCCGCGCCAGGAGACCAGCGGCGATAAGCACACTCGGGTTCGACGTGTTCGTGCAGCTGGTGATGGCCGCGATCACGACGTCGCCATGCCCGATGTCGAACGGTTTGCCCTCGACCGGCACGCGCTTATCGATCTCGCCGGGCTTCTTGTATTCCGACGTCAGCGCCGCCTCGAAACCGCTTCTGATGTCTCCGAGCGAGAGGCGACCCTCGGGCCGCTTCGGCCCTGCCATCGACGGCACGACGTCGCCGAGATCGAGCGACAGCGTATCGGTAAAGACCGGATCGGCTGCGCCAGAGTCGCGGAAAAGCCCCTGCACTTTGCAATAGGCTTCGACGAGCGCGATACGATGCGAGTCGCGTCCCGACATCGTCAGATAGTTGATCGTTTCCTTGTCGACCGGGAAGAACCCGCAGGTCGCGCCGTATTCCGGCGACATGTTTCCTATCGTCGCGCGATCGGCGAGCGTCATGCTGTCGAGTCCCGGGCCATAGAACTCGACGAATTTGTTGACGACACCCTTCTTGCGCAGCATCTGCGTGACCGTCAGAACCAGATCCGTCGCCGTCACGCCCTCGTTGAGCTTGCCTGTCAATCGGAAACCGATGACCTCGGGAATGAGCATAGATTGCGCTTGCCCGAGCATGGCGGCCTCGGCCTCGATGCCGCCGACGCCCCAGCCGAGCACGGCAAGTCCGTTGACCATCGTCGTGTGACTGTCCGTTCCGACAAGCGTGTCGGGATAGGCAACGGTCGAACCGTCGGACATCTCCTTTGTCCACACCGTCTGTGCCAGATATTCGAGATTGACCTGGTGACAGATGCCGGTGCCGGGCGGAACGACGCGGAAATTGTGGAAGGCGCCCTGGCCCCATTTCAGGAAGTTGTAGCGTTCGCTGTTGCGCGAATATTCGCGTGCCACGTTGTCGGCGAGCGCTCTGGGCGTTCCGAATTCATCGACAATGACGGAGTGGTCGATGATGAGATCGACAGGCACCAGCGGGTTGATTTTCGCCGGATCGCCGCCGAGCTTGGTCATGCCGTCGCGCATCGCCGCGAGATCGACGACAGCCGGAACTCCGGTAAAATCCTGCATCAGGACGCGCGCCGGACGAAAACCGATTTCCTTTTCGGTTTTCCCCCTATTGTCGAGCCAGTCGGCCATCGCCGCGATGTCGGCTTTCGTAACCGTGCGGCCATCCTCGTGGCGCAACAGGTTCTCAAGCAGGACTTTCATGGAATAGGGGAGCTTGGAAATTCCCTTGAGGCCATTGGCCTCAGCATCGGGCAATGAATAGTAAACGTAGGTCTTACCCTCGACGTCGAGGGTTTTGCGGCAATTGAAGCTGTCGTTGGACGAGGGTGTGAGTGCGCTCAAGGTCAGGCCTCCGAAAAATGACGACGAAGGGCTGCGCCGCCGGAGTGCCGGCGGATCGAGGATGTCCCGCGGCGCCGCCAAGGGGCCACGCGACCCTCGCTTTTGCGCTAGCGAAGGATACCAAGTGCCTTTTATATAATCCTCGGCAAAAGTGAACCCCTTCACGATTTGGCGATGACGTCGCAGTCAAATGCGGCATGTTCTTGCTTATGCGTAGTTACGGATCTCCCTAGTGCAACTCATTGCCGAAGACTTGATCATTGAGCGCGGCGGCCGCCTCGTAATTGATGGACTATCGTTCGCCGTTTCGGCGGGCGAAACGCTTGTTTTGGCCGGGGCAAACGGCGCCGGAAAAACGACCCTGCTGAGAACGCTCGCAGGATATATCCGTCCATCGGCCGGCTCGGTTCGGTGTGATGGCGGCGACGATGAGTTGACCATTGCCGAGCAAGCCCACGTCATCGGACACGCCAACGCCGTGAAGTCGAGCCTGACCGTTTTCGAGAACGCTACTTTCTGGTCGGAATTTCTCGGTTCTCCCAACGAGACCGATGGCCATATCGAAAGCGCGCTCCGCCATTTCGGATTGGATGACCTCGCCGAATTTCCTGCCGCCTACCTTTCGGCAGGCCAGCGGCGGCGGCTCGGACTCTCCCGGCTTTTATTGGCGAAGCGGCCGCTATGGCTTCTTGATGAGCCGACGGTATCTTTGGACGTTGCGTCGACGGAGCGGCTCGTTTCCGCTGTCAACGACCATACGCGCAGCGGGGGCCTGGCGATCGTTGCGACACACTTGCCGCTGGCGCTTGAACGTGCCCGAACCTTGGAACTTGTTTCCCTGAGGATGGCCGCGTGAACAGCTTCTGGGCGCTCGTTCGCCGTGATCTGCGTTTAGCCGTGCGCGAAGGCGGCGCAATCGGAACCGCGCTCGGGTTTTTCCTGATTGTCGTTTCGCTGATGCCGCTCGGTCTCGGGCCAGATCTCAATCTCTTGGCGAGAATCGCAGCGGGGATTTTGTGGATCGCGCTCTTGCTTGCGGCGCTTCTGTCGCTCAACCGGATTTTTGAAGCCGATTACGAGGACGGCACGCTGGACGTGCTCGCTACGGGCACTCTCCCCTTGGAACTCGTCGCGACGGCAAAATCGCTTGCGCATTGGCTCACGACGGGAATTCCACTGGCGCTCCTTGCCCCCGTGCTTGGAATTTTGCTCAACCTCGATCTTGCGTCGTATCCGATTTTGGTCGGGACGACGCTCGTCGGCACCCCCGCCGTGAGCTTCCTCGGCGCCATTGGTGCGGCGTTGACGGTAAAGGCTCGGCGCGGTGGGCTGCTGCTGGCTTTGGTCGTTTTGCCGCTTTATGTTCCAACGCTGATATTCGGTATATCGGCCGTTAGCGCGGCCGCGGGACCCGCAGGCATGGGCGCCGCGTTTCTCATTCTGGCGGCGATTTCGCTTGCAGCCGTGGTTCTCGGACCGATCGCCGCGGCTGCGGCACTTCGCATACAACTTCAATAAACGGTAATCTCGCGTTCATTGCGCAGGCGCCGTGAAAGGCTTAAATCCGCCCTATGCAAACGCTGACGCAGCAACTCGCCAATCCGACTCGCTTCATGGACCTTTCGGCCCGGGTTCTTCCCTGGGTCGCTGGGATCGCGGCGGCATTGATAGTCTACGGACTTTATCTGTCCTTCTTCGATTCGCCTGCTGACTATCAGCAGGGTGAAACAGTCCGCATCATGTATATCCACGTGCCCTGCGCCTGGCTTTCGATGATGGTCTACGGCTTGATCGCCGTGTCGAGCTTCGGCCTTCTCGTGTTCCGCCATCCCCTCGCCGACGTCTCCGCGAAAGCGGCGGCGCCAATCGGCGCCGCCTTCACGTTCCTGGCGCTGTTGACGGGTTCGCTTTGGGGCAAACCGATGTGGGGCACCTATTGGGTTTGGGACGCCCGTCTGACATCCGTGTTGATCCTCTTCTTTCTATATCTCGGGCTCATTGCGCTCCGAGCCGCGTTCGAAGATGAATCCGCTGGAGCCAAGTTGACCGCCGTGCTCGCCCTTGTCGGCGTGACAATCCTTCCGATCATCAAATTCTCGGTCAACTGGTGGAACACGCTGCACCAGCCGTCGACGGATTTCACCGCGACTGTCGATCCAAGCATGCGCTGGCCGTTGCTGGTAATGGCGCTGGGCTTCACTTTGCTTTTCTTCGCGATGCATTTGAAAGCGATGCGCAATGAAGTGCTGCGCCGGCGCGTGAAGGCTATGCGGACGCAAGCCGTCGCCGGACGCGACCGCCTCGCAACGCAACCCGCGGAGTAGCACGCATGGATCTCGGACCGCACGCCGCGTTCATTTGGATTTCGTATGTCGCAGTCGCCGTCGTCGTAGCGGGACTGATCGGCTGGCTGTTCCTCGATGGCAAGAAACAGACGGCAGCTCTCGAAGCGCTCGGGAAACGCGGTATCAGACGCCGCTCGTCAGCAGGCGCGGAGTGACATTGTGAGTGATCGTCGACCTTCGTTGCTGCGCCTATTGCCGGTGCTCATCTTCGTCGCAATCGCGGGCTTCTTCGCCCTCGCCCTGCACTCCGCAGATCCGTCGTTCGTTCCTTCGACGATGATCGGCAAACAAGTTCCCGAAGGCGTATTCCCGCCGATCGACGGACTCGAAAAAGCTGAGGGCAAGCCCGAGCCGGGCTTCACCAGCCGCGATCTGGCCAAGGGACGCGTCTCCGTCGTCAATTATTGGGCGTCCTGGTGCGTTCCGTGCATCGAGGAGCACCCGTTTCTGGAGAAGCTCAAAAGCGAGACGGACGTCGATATCTACGGTATAAACTATAAGGATCGCACCGAGGCCGCACGCCGCTTTATTGGCCGCTACGGAAATCCATTTACGGCCGTCGGCACCGACAAGCAGGGCCGCGCCGCGATCGACTGGGGTGTTTACGGCACGCCCGAGACATTCGTGGTCAACGGCAAGGGGCAGATCGTTTATAAACACGTCGGCCCGATCTCAGATGACTCGCTGAAAGCCAAACTGCTGCCAGCCATTGAGAAAGCGCGGCGTGTTGCGACCGAAACGCTCCCCAAGTCCTGAAGAACTGGGTAACGTTTCGATCGACATCGTTGGATCGTCTACAGCGCCTTGAACATCTTGCTCTCATTATCGTAGACGCTCAGTGTTCCCGTCTTGATATCGAAGTGCGCGCCGTGCAGCTGTAGCGCGCCTTTCTCCTCCCGCTCTCGAACGAACGGGAAGGTACGGAGATTATTCAAGGTCTGCTTGACCCCTTCCAGCTCCAGAGCCCGTTGCCGTTCTTCAGGCGAGGCATTGGGATGCGAAGCAAGGACGGCAAGGCGGGCATCATCCAGCATCGACATCCAGCGCGAGATGAACTGAGCATCCGTCTGAACGGCGGCATTCTGATTCCAGGCGGCTTTGATCCCGCCGCACTCCGAATGGCCGATGGTGATGAGGTGTTTGAGGTTGAGGTTCAGAACCGCAAACTCGATGGCCGAGCTGACGCCGTGATAATTTCCCCCTGTTTCATAGGGCGGGACGAGATTGGCGATGTTGCGCAGGACGAAAAGCTCACCCGGCATGGCGCTGAAGATCGTCTCGGGATCGACGCGGCTATCACAGCACGAGATGACCATCGTGTCCGGATCCTGGCCATGCGTCGCCAGCTCTTCGTAGTGCGCGGCGTTGGGTGCGAAATATCGGTATTTGAAACGCCGGTAGCGGTCCGCAAGCGAATCCGGAAATGTTTTCATTGAATGTTTGTCTCCTGACTATCAGCCACGCACTCAAGCCTTCTTAAGCATCCTGCGGTGGGTGTTCGACAATACGATGTAGCCGAGAGTGGCGGACACCACCGAACCAGCCAACACGCCCAGCCGGACGTCGGCGCTTGCTTGGGCATCGGGAAAGGCCAGCATCCCGATGAATAGGCTCATCGTGAAGCCAATGCCGCCCAAAAGCGCTGTGCCGAATAGCTGCATGTTGGTCGCATCGGACGGCATTGCACCTGCACCGCTCTGAATGGCGGCGCGGGCGAAACCGTAGATGCCGAGCGGCTTGCCGATGATTAACCCGAGGGCAATGCCGAGAGGAATAGGAGATAGCAATTCATTCGGCGATAGGCCCGCGAATGACACGCCCGCGTTGGCAAACGCGAAGATCGGCAGAATGAGAAAGGTCACCCAAGGGTCCAAGCGGTGCTCAAGATCTTCGAGCGGACCCTGCCGGCCCTTTCCATCCGTGAGCGGAATAGCAAGCGCCGTCGCAACACCCGCAAGCGTCGCATGCACGCCAGACTTCAGTACGCAGAGCCACACGAACGCACCGACGAGAATATATGGCCAAACGCGCATGACGCCGCGATGATTCAAAAGAGCCAGCAATGCGCCGCCGGAAAACGCGAGCGCCAGCGCCGAGAGCGACAGATCGCTCGTGTAGAAGAACGCGATAATTAGGATCGCACCGAGATCGTCGATAATGGCAAGTGCCAGCAGGAAAACCTTGAGGCTCTGCGGGACCCGCGATCCAAGGACCGCCAGCACGCTAACCGCGAACGCGATATCGGTCGCGGCCGGTATTGCCCAACCCCGGAGCGCCACATCGTTATCCCAATTTATGGCCGAGTAGATCATCGCCGGGACGACCATGCCGCCGAAGGCCGCAATGAGAGGTAGCAAGGCCGTCTTGCGCGAGGAAAGCGCTCCGCGCAGGAGTTCACGTTTGATCTCAAGTCCGACGAGCAGAAAGAAAACGGCCATCAGGCCATCATTGATCCAGTGCAGGAGCGACTTCCTGAGAACAAGCGGCGTTTTCCCGATTGAGAAGGGCATTGCCAGCAGATGCTCGTAGGCGACGCGCAGCGGCGAGTTGGCGACCACGAGGGCCAGCACCGCAGCGGCAAGTAAGGTCAATCCGGCAGCGGCTTCGCGGCTGACGGCCTTAGCGCTTGTTTCTGGTTTCATTCACTGGTCCCGCACTATCCCCGGTACGCGAACGTATTCAGCTGCCGCCGCGGGGGCAAGCGCAGCGGGAAGGCGCTCGGCCTATTTGTCGTTGGCAACCCGCAGACGCGGCTGAAGCGTCAGGAACGATTGCGGGCTTTTCTCGCTTGCACGATTCCGCCGTCCTCATTCGTGAAGGGCCCGATGTTTGCATTCGGCAGGATTTCGGCGACGACGTCCGACGGTCGGCATAAGCGCACGCCGAGCGGTGTAACGACGATCGGACGGTTGATAAGGATCGGATGGGCGAGCATCGCTGCTATGATGGCGTCGTCATCGAGGCTCATGTCGGCGAGCCCCAGGTCCTCGTAAGGCGTTCCCTTCTGCCGGAGCAGCTGACGTGGCGTGATGTCCATAGCTGCGATCAACGCGACGAGTTCGTCGCGTGTCGGTGGAGTCTTGAGATATTCGATGACACGCGGTTCTTCGCCACTTTGGCGGATCATCGCCAATGTATTGCGCGACGTACCGCACGCCGGATTGTGATAAATCGTAATCGTCATACTGACCGCTCCCGCTCGCTCCTGGTCGCTGTCACGAACATAACCACGCCCAGTCGATCAGCGGTAGCATCAGGCGGTCGCTGCCGCGGCTCGCCTCCAGTCCGTAGCCGACGCCCTGAATGGCATGGTTCCACGCGTCCGTCACCGACGCGCCGCGCAAGAGCTGCGCGGTCAGGAATCCGGTGAATAAGTCGCCGGTACCGTGCGGTGCATCGGCCAGCTTTTCTACATTTCGGGCGAGAACGTTGCCGTTGTTGACGAGCACGTTCGCGAGTTCGTCCGTTCCCGCTGGTATGGACGTCGCGGCAACGATCGGACGGCCGAGAGCCAGAGCCGCCTGCGCCGCGTCGTCGACCGACTGCACGTCGGTGCGCGCAAGCCAGCCGAGTTCGAACCTGTTCGGCGTCACGACGTCGGCAAGCGGAACGAGTGTATCACGCACGACAGCGGCGGCGACGGCATCGATATAAAGGCCACCTGGATCGTCGCCGAGAATGGGATCGCAGACGTAGATGATCAAAGGATTGAATTCGCGCATTCGCTGCACGAGACCCGCGATCCAGACGGCATGTCCGGGCGACGGAAGATACCCGGAGAGAACCGCGTCGAACGAGCCGAGCCAGCCGTTGGCTTCGATCGCCGCCGTCATTTTTTCGAGCGCAGCAGGCTCGATCACTACACCGGCGCAGTTTTCTCGCGCTGGGTGATTCGACAACACGACCGTCGGCAGCGAAACGACTTCGATCCCGGCGCGTTGCAGCGGGGTGATCGTCGGGCTCAGGCCGACCGTGTCCTGGGCAACGTGCGATGAGATGACGAGGATACGGCGCATGGTCCTGATCGGGTTAGAAGTCTGGCGTCGGCCGAGCCATTTTCGGCAAAAAGCGCAACGCCTTCTAGCATGACTGGCCCGGCGAGGTTGAACTCACGGCCAGGATTTTGCTGCGCGCCAAAGTGGGTTATGGTGCATTGCACCATCAACGACACTTCGGAGCGATCGCGATGAGACCCCGGCGCAGTGTCCTTTACGTTCCAGGAGACAACGAGCGCGCGATCGAAAAAGCCAAAACCCTTGCCGCCGATTCGATCATTATCGATCTGGAAGACTCGGTGGCGCCGACGAACAAGGAATTGGCGCGGCAGCGGGCAATCGCGGCGATCCGCGAAAGGGGCTTCGGCTCACATGAGGTGATATTACGCGTGAACCCCATTGAAACCCCCTGGGGCATGGCCGATCTCCACGCCGCAATGGAAGTCGTTCCTGACGCGGTCCTCGTCCCCAAGGTCTCTCACGCAGGCGATGTTACCGGCACTGCGAAAGTTGTGAATGCCGCCGACGCCGATCCGCGTCTTCGTCTGTGGGCCATGATCGAAACACCCATGGGGATCATCAACGCGCGCGAGATAGCGGCATGTGCACCCGATCCCGACAACCGTCTCGTCTGTTTCGTGCTCGGCACGAATGATCTGTTGAAGGAAAGTCGCGCGCGACCGAGCAGCAATCGCTTTGCCGTCGTGCCCTGGCTGGCAATGACTCTCGTCGCGGCCCGCGCTTACGGACTGGACGTCATAGATGGCGTCTACAACGATTTTAACGATGATCTGGGATTTCGCGCCGAATGCGAGCACGGCCGCACGCTCGGCATGGACGGTAAAACCCTGATTCATCCTTCGCAGGTCATACCTTGCAACGAGATTTTCTCGCCGAGCGAGGAGGAGATAATCTGGGCTCGCAAGATCATCCAGGCCTTTGAGGAGCCCGAAAACGCCCGCAAGGGCGTGATAACTGTTGAGGGCAAGATGGTCGAGCGGCTGCATCTCGTCATGGCCAAAAGGGTTGCAGCCATCGCCCAGGTGATCGCCGCGCGCTCGCAAATCGAAGAGCCTTGGTTCTAAGGGAAGTGCCCATTTCAATGTTATCTGCGGCCCTAGATCGCGTCTCCGGCCTTTGATAAGGGTTGCGGTCCGGCGGACACATTCCGAAAAAGAGCCGCAGCGAAATCAGCGAGAAAGTGAAGGCAAGACAGATGGCGGGCACGAAGACCAACGCGGGCAATTTCTTCGAAGATTTTCGCTTCGGCCAGGTGATCCACCATGCCACGCCGCGCACCGTCACGGACGGCGACGTCGCGCTCTATACCGCCCTCTACGGATCGCGCTTCGCGGTGCAGTCCGCCGACACGTTCGCCAAGGCAATCGGTTATCCGCGGGCGCCCCTCGACGATCTTTTGACGTTTCATGTCGTTTTCGGAAAGACGACGCCGGACATCTCGCTCAACGCCATCGCCAATCTCGGCTATGCCGATTGCCGCTTTTTAAAACCGGTCTACCCCGGCGACACGCTCACCTCGACGTCCGAAGTGATCGGCATAAAAGAGAATTCGAACGGCGAAACCGGCACCGTTTACGTGCGATCCACCGGTCGCAATCAGGACGGCCAGGTCGTGCTTGAATATTGCCGTTGGGTGATGGTGAGAAAACGATCGAAGGGTTCGCCGGCGCCGGAAGCCGTCGTGCCGAAGCTTCCCGAGCGTGTCGATCCTGCAGATTTCGCGGACTGCATTCCGCCTCTCGATGTCGCCAAGTACGACCTCGAACTCGCTGGTTCACCGCATCGCTGGGGCGATTATGAAAGTGGCGAGAAAATCGACCATATCGACGGCATGACGCTGGAAGAAGCCGAGCATCAGACCGCGACGCGCCTCTACCAGAACACCGCCAAGGTCCATTTCAACCAGCACACCGAATCCAAAGGCCGCTTCGGCAAGCGCATCGTCTACGGCGGTGTTGTCATCTCGCTCGTCCGCGCATTGTCCTACAATGGTCTCGCCAACGCCTTTCATCTCGCAGCGATCAACGGCGGCCGTCACGTCGCGCCGACGTTCGCAGGTGATACGATCTATGCGTGGTCTGAAATCATCGAAAAAGCTGAGATCCCGGGACGTCGCGACATTGGTGCGCTTCGCGTCCGCATGGTCGGCGTCAAGAACCAGGATTGCGCGAACTTTCCGCTCAAGACTGAGACTGGCGAGTACGCCGAGGGCGTCGTCCTCGACCTCGACGCGTGGCTGGTTCTGCCGCGTTGATCCTTTTGAAGCCCGATCTCCCTCGCCAGCCTGCCGCTTCAACGGTGCGCAACGCCCGGGCGCGCGTGTGCTAGGGATGTCAGCATGACATACAGGGTAGCTCTGATGATCGCCGCCGCTGTTCTTCTCGGCACATGGACCGGGGACAACGCGCGCGCGACGGGTGAGACGGCAGCCGCAGCCCTCAAGTTCGTCGATGGCAGCGACGCCGGCAGCATCAAACTGACGCAAACGCCCGCGGGCGCGCTGCTGAAGATCGACCTCAAGGGTCTGAAGCCGGGTCCTCATGGACTGCAGGTCCATAAGGTCGGTAAATGCGATGGCAACTTTGCGTCAGCCGGCCCTATCTACAACCCGCTGGCTGCCAAGCATGGCTTTCTCAATGACGAAGGCCCGATGGTAGGCGATCTACCGAACGTCTACGCCGCCGCAGACGGAACCGTAGTCGCCGAGATTCTCAGCCCCTTTCTGCACGTCGATGAAAGCGGCGGCGATTCACTCTTCGATGCAGACGGTGCCTCGCTGGTGTTGTTCGAGAACGCCGATAATTACAAATCCGGTCCGGAAGGCGCAGCCGGAGCCCGTATCGCCTGCGGCATCCTGAAAAATCGATAGATGCAACCGTTTGCGCAACGTCCCGCCGCTCGTGTCGATCGTCTCTCGCGGGGCGCACTCTCCCGCCAAGCTCGTTATGACGGAACACGGCTCGGATACACCAGCCAAATGTGGCATTTGGCGAATTGCCGCGTGGCGTGCGAGACGCTACAACGCTGCTTCCAGCTGCTGAAGGGATCCGATGCAAGCGACATCCGAGCGTAGCGTGCGACCGGAGCGGCCGCTCTCTCCGCACCTCCAGATCTATACACCGCTCATCAACATGGTGATGTCGATCCTGCATCGCATCACTGGCGCGACGCTTTACGTCGGCTCTTTGCTGCTGGCTTGGTGGTTGGTCGCGGCAGCGACGGGACCGGACTACTATAACTATGTCGCGGGCGTGTTTGCCTCATGGCCGGGCAAGATCGTTCTCCTCGGATACACCTGGGTACTCATGCATCACCTGTTGGGCGGGCTCCGCCATCTGCTCTGGGATACGGGTGCAGGATACGATCTGAAAACGATAGATATTCTTTGTTGGGGCTCGCTCGCAGGATCGCTGCTGCTGACGGCGCTCATCTGGATTGGCGTCGCCGCCTCGGGGGTCCTTTGACATGGCCATGCGAACTCCACTCAAGAACGTGCGCTATCTCGGATCGGCCAAGGAAGGCAGCGACCATTTCTGGAAGCAGCGCCTCACCGCCGTCTCCAACTTTTTTCTCGCCATCTTCCTGGTCTGGCTTATCGCTTCACTCGCGGGCGCAGATTACGCGACGGTGAAGCAGAAGCTTGCCAATCCGCTCATTGCACTCGGCTTACTCGGCTTGGTTCTCTCGGGCACAATTCACATGCGCCTCGGTATGCAGACGATCATCGAAGACTACGTGCACGAGGAAGGACTCAAAGTTGCAGCACTCATGCTCAATACGTTTTTCGCAATCTTCATCGCCGTGGTCAGCATTTTTTCCGTGCTGAAGCTGAGCTTCGGAGCGTAGCGGGATGTCGAAAGCAAATGGCATGTCCAATGGCATGACGGCCGCACCAGCGGTCGGCGGCCTAGCCTATCCGATCGTCGATCATCAATACGACGTGGTGGTCGTCGGCGCAGGCGGAGCCGGTCTCCGCGCCACGCTCGGGTGCGCCGAAGCAGGTCTCAAGACGGCGTGCGTCACGAAAGTCTTTCCGACGCGCTCGCACACCGTTGCCGCACAGGGCGGCGTCGCGGCGGCTCTTGGCAATATGGGACCCGACGACTGGCGTTGGCACATGTACGATACCGTCAAAGGTTCCGACTGGCTCGGAGACCAGGACGCGATCGAATATCTCTGCCGGAACGCACCCGCCGCCGTCTACGAACTCGAACATTACGGCGTGCCATTCTCGCGCACCGAAAGCGGCAAGATATATCAGCGCCCGTTCGGCGGCATGACGACGGATTTCGGCGAAGGCCCCCCCGCCCAACGCACCTGCGCGGCTGCTGATCGCACCGGTCATGCCATGCTGCACACGCTGTATGGCCAGTCGCTGCGCCACGCCGCGGAATTCTTCGTTGAATATTTTGCACTCGACCTCATCATGGATCGCGACGGCGCTTGCCGCGGCGTGATGGCACTCAATCTCGAAGATGGTTCGATCCACCGCTTCCGCGCCAAGAAGACGATCCTTGCGACCGGCGGTTATGGCCGCACCTATTTCTCGTGCACGTCGGCACACACCTGCACGGGCGACGGCAACGCGATGGTGCTGCGCGCGGGACTGCCGCTGCAGGACATGGAGTTCGTCCAGTTCCACCCGACGGGCGTCTATGGCGCTGGCGTCCTGATCACCGAAGGCGCGCGCGGCGAAGGCGGTTATCTGACCAACGCCAAGGGCGAGCGCTTCATGGAGCGGTATGCGCCGCACGCCAAGGATTTAGCCTCGCGCGACGTCGTCTCGCGTTCGATGACGATCGAAATCCGTGAAGGCCGTGGCGTCGGTCCCGAAGCGGACCACATCTATCTGCACCTCGACCATCTCGATCCGAAGATCTTGGCCGAACGTCTCCCGGGCATAACCGAAAGCGCCAAAGTTTTCGCGGGCGTCGATCTACGCCGCCAGCCGATCCCGGTGCTTCCGACCGTCCATTACAACATGGGCGGCATCCCGACGAACTATCACGGCGAGGTTCTGACCAAGAAGGATGGCAACCCCGATCACGTCGTCCCAGGTTTGATGGCGATCGGCGAGGCTGCCTGCGTTTCGGTGCACGGAGCCAACCGGCTCGGCTCCAATTCGCTGATCGATCTTGTCGTCTTCGGTCGTGCTGCCGGCTTGCGTTGTGCAGAGACGATCAAGGACGAGCTAATGCAGCCAGACCTGCCGAAGGACGCCCACGATCCTGCGCTCGCGCGACTCGACAAGTTCCGTTACGCCAAAGGCGGTACGCCGACGGCGGCGTTGCGACTTCGCATGCAAAAGACCATGCAGGCCAATTGCGCCGTGTTCCGCGATGGTCCGGTGCTCAAGGAGGGGATCGAAAAAATCGCGGCGATCTGGCGCGACGCCGACGATATTTCGGTGACCGATCGTTCGCTGATCTGGAATTCGGATCTCGTCGAGACGCTCGAATTTGATAACCTCATTTCGCAGGCCGCCGTGACCGTCACCGGCGCGGAGAACCGCAAGGAAAGCCGCGGTGCCCACGCCCGCGAGGATTTCCCGAAACGCGACGATGTTAATTGGATGAAGCACACGCTTGCCTGGGCCGACTACAACACGAAAACGGTGAGGCTCGATGATCGGCCCGTCCATACCCGGACCATGACCAACGAAGTCAAATATATTGAGCCGAAGGCACGCGTTTATTGACAGCGGCCTTATGCGCGCGACGGGTAGAAATAGCGCGCGTCGATAAAGACGGGGTATGCTGCGGCGGCCGGAGGTCCTTCGCCCGTTGAGCAAGCCGATTTCAGATGAGTCCGATGAAACGGACACGCGCATGCCGCCGGATCCATTCGCGGCCGTGTTGCCGGCGCTTGCGGCGCTCGGCGCCATCGCATCGATTGCCACGATCAATTGGTCTGGAGAGGGTAAGGTCGCTAGCCGGACCCGGACGAAACGAAAGACGGCTGCGGCGCTTCGCGATCTCGAAACCTGCTGTCTCGGACTGGCCGAGATCTTTCGTCGATTTCAGCGCCACCCACGCGTCTTCGCCGGAGAAGGCGGCCAGGCAGCTGCCCCGTTGAAATTCGGCGTTCACGGCCAGCGCATCCGCGCCGACGCTCAGCGGCTTTACCTGCATCTGATGAATGACATCGCCTCGATGCTCGTGCTTGCCGCGCAGAACGCCTTCGACGTGATGACCGCTATCGAAGATGGCGACATAGATGCTCCGGAAGAGATCTTCTTCGGATTTGGCGAACAGCAGGATCGTCTCAACGCTCTCCTGCAATCTCGTGCGACATTGCGCCTAGCCGTCGATACCGGCGCCGATATCGCGGAGCGCCTGATTGCCCTTGTTCGCGAGCTCAAAACTTATCAAAAGCCTGCCTGAGGGGCCAAAGGACCGCATCTGGCTATTCGCGCCGTCGTTGACAGTTGCGCGCGACCAAGTTTCTGTCGTATCCGGTCTACTCTCGCACACGGGAACGCCCGGCATTCACATGGTCCAGCTCACACTTCCGAAGAATTCGAAGGTCCAACGAGGCAAGACCTGGAACAGTCCGGGCAGCGGGGGCGATTGGAAGGAATTTCGGATTTATCGCTGGAATCCCGATGGCGATGAAAATCCTCGCATCGATGTCTACCATGTCGACCGAAAACAATGCGGACCGATGGTCCTCGACGCGCTGATCAAGATTAAGAACGAGATCGATCCGACCCTGACCTTCCGCCGTTCGTGCCGCGAAGGCATTTGCGGTTCATGCGCGATGAACATCGACGGTACAAACACGCTCGCGTGCCTCAAGGGCATCGAGGACGTCAACGGTGCAGTAAAAATCTATCCATTGCCGCATATGCAGGTCGTCAAAGACCTCGTGCCGGATATGACAAATTTCTACGCGCAGCACAGGTCGATCGAGCCGTGGCTCAAGACCGATACGCCCACGCCGCCGAAGGAATGGAAGCAGTCGCGTGAAGATCGCAGCAAGCTCGATGGCCTCTACGAGTGCATCCTGTGTGCCTGCTGTTCGGCATCATGTCCGAGCTATTGGTGGAATTCCGACCGTTACCTGGGGCCGGCCATCTTGCTCCAGGCCTACCGTTGGGTCGTCGATAGCCGCGATGAAGCAACCGGCGAACGGCTGGACAATCTTGAAGATCCGTTCCGCCTCTATCGTTGCCACACGATCATGAATTGCGCCAAAGCCTGCCCGAAAGGCCTGTCACCCGCCAAGGCCATTGCGGAACTGAAGAAACTGATGGTCGAGCGACGCGTCTGATGAACTGGAACTTCCTGCATCGAGCACCGAGTGTCGCGAAGGAACCCGCCGTGCGGGATATTCTCGATCACATGGGTTTTCCCGTCGCCAACTATGGGCATTCCGTTACGTTTTACAAAAACGCGCTCGCCCCGCTCGGCATCACCTTGTTGAAGGAGTTCAAGCTCTCCGAGGATGGTGCTGATGGCTATGCGGGATTTGGCCGTGAGCGGCCGCAATTCTGGATCGGAACGGGTACGGCGTTGAAAGGCCGGCTGCACGTTGCGTTTGCTGCAGCCAACAGGCAAGAGGTCGATGATTTCTATAAGGCCGCGCTCGCAGCCGGCGGACGCGACAACGGCCGCCCCGGACTAAGGCCGCATTATCATGAGAAATATTATGGCGGCTTTGTCTTCGATCCGGATGGCCACAATATCGAAGCCGTGACGTATATGCCCGAATAGTCTGCCGGGCCCCATCCAAAAGTTTTCATTATACTCGACAAAAAGAAATGGCCGGGACGCGTATCGCTGTCGCCGGCCATTTGAAAAGATTTGGCGCTAAGCGCCCTACCTTCGGTTGTTACGTTCCCAAGTCCAGATGCCCAGTCCAGAACTCGGGAGTCGTAAACCGGTTTAGGCAGCTCTCCTCTTTGCCGCCTTCTTCGCCGGCTTGCGCACTGTCTTCTTGGCGGCCTTCTTCGCGGCGGGTTTCTTTCTCTTCGCAGGTGCCTTCTTAGCTGCTTTAGCCATAGGTTTAATCTCCCTCTAGAGTTCGAATCAGCTCGAACTACGTAAACATGAGCAACTTCGAGAAGTTTGTGGATCGAGAAGTTTGAAATCACGAGTAAAACGGAGTTTATTAACGCGAATTGTTGCGCAAATGTCGCAATTTTTCTTATTTTTCCACTCCTCTTGGCCTTTCTCGAGATTTCAGAATCCGAATTACGGCGATCCGAGTCGCAATTTCGAATCACAATTCGATTCGAAATTCGTCGTTGCGGCTGCGTCGCGTGTCGGTTTCGCTCTTTGCGCCGATGCGCGTTTGCAGATCGAGAGCAGCATGAAGATACGTCATCGGTTCATCGATCATCTCGGCGACCATCGATTGATAGTCGGCACGATCCGGAACGATGTCGGCGAAGATGGAGCCATCTTCGATCTTGAGAGCCGCACCGTAATGACGAGCGATGGCCTGCATCTTTGCGTTATCGGGCAAGCAGACGAGTGTGAGGTGGCTGAATCCTCGATTGCGCGCCGTGCGGATGATGCGTCCCATCAATTGCGTCGCGATACCGCGATTGACGAATGCGCGTTCAACCGAGAACGCGACCTCCGCACTATCTCGGCCCATAAGTGCGCCGGGACGTAACTCGGCAATGCCGCGAACTTCGCCTTCAACGAAATATCCGAAGGTGACGTTTCCGAAATCGCTCGCATGCGATGCATATTGCGCGATGAATTCATCCGCAACGTCATGCCCGAAACGGCGGTGGCGCGCGTCGCTATCAAGGCGGCAAAGATGATCCCTAAGTAAATAGTTTTCGCTGGCGAGCAGCCGCCGGATAAATCCGAACTGCGTCTCGACTGACATCTGAGCCTCTTCCAACATCACGAAACTCCTTATGGCGTGGCTCGTCGGATCGCGCGGATCCGCAAAACCGCTGTAAGCTCTAGACAAAAGGTGCTTAATTTGTGCAACGCGATAGACGGTGCTGCATCGCACCAATGCATTTTCGTCCGACGGATCGCCGTGAGTGCCGAAGGGATGGCCTTTCGGACCGGTTTTTGAACGCCGGTTCTCCCTGGTGACATTCGGTCGCGTCAGGGAGCGGCCTACCGGAACGGCCGCCTGTTGCGCTTACCGCATAGGGCCGATTACCGAAGGAGTTCATTCGGGCGGGGACGCATGGGCAGCATCATCGAGGGTTATCGACAGCGTCTCGCCGAACGCGAGATCGAACCGGACGCGGCGCAAGCGATGCTCGCTGAACGGCTCGATGCGCTGCAGGCGGAATTCGTGGCCGCGCAGAAGCGAAAAGGGATGCTGTCCCGTCTCTTCGGTAACGGAACTGCGGCGCCGAAAGGCCTCTACGTCTGGGGAGCTGTGGGCCGCGGCAAGACCATGCTCATGGATTTGTTCTTTGAAGAAATTCCGGTTGAGCCGAAGCGGCGTGTCCACTTCCACGAGTTCATGGCGGATGTTCACGACAGGATAGGTCGGGCGCGCACCAATACGCCGGGCGATCCAATTCCGCACGTCGCCGAAGGCATTGCCAAGGAAGCGCATCTTTTGTGCTTCGATGAAATGCACGTCACAGACATCGCCGACGCCATGATCCTCGGACGATTGTTCCAGGTACTGTTTGCCGCAGACGTTACGGTCGTCGCGACATCGAACGCCCGTCCCGAAGATCTCTATAGAAATGGGCTCAATCGCCAGCTCTTCCTGCCGTTCATCGATCTCATCCGTTCCAACATGGAAATCATCGAGCTGAAGTCCCAGAAGGATTTTCGTCTCGACAAGCTTTCCGGCGCAGAGCTTTATTTTCATCCAGCCGACACCACGGCGAAAGCGGCGCTCGACGCGCACTGGAATCGTTTGACGGGCAGGCATCCCGGAAAAGCTCAGACACTGGACATCAAGGGACGCAAGCTCGTCGTGCCGCTCGCCTCGGTCGGCGTTGCGCGCTTTTCATTCGATGAGCTCTGCGATCGGCCGCTCGGTGCCAACGACTACCTGCACATCGCCCACGCCTTTCACACGGTCATCATCGACGATATCCCGGTCCTGACCCCGGACCGCCGCGACGTCGCGCGCCGCTTTATCAATCTCGTTGATGCGCTCTACGACAGCCGCATCTGCCTCATCGCCTCGGCGGCCGCCGAACCTCAGGCCCTCTACCCAGAAGGAAGCGGGTCAGACCTCTTTGCACGCACGGCCTCCCGCCTGACGGAAATGCGTTCGGAGGCCTATCTCGCCGGCCATTCCGGCGGCCGTACACGGCGTTGAATTGACCGGTGCCGCGATCGATCGAACGCAATTTCTCATCGATACGAAAGTTGCAGCTTGCCTTTTGCCCGCCCGACGAATTTGATGAGATACAAGCGGGTGGGACGCATGTCCCGCTTCACAGTCAATTAAGTTTCTTTGGGGGTAGCTCGGAATGGCGCGCGCCAAAATCGCATTGATCGGCTCGGGACAGATTGGCGGCACACTGGCGCTGTTGGCTGGATTGAAGGACCTCGGTGACATCGTCTTAACCGACATCATCGAGGGCGTCGCCAAGGGCAAAGCGCTCGACCTTTCGCAAGCCGCAGCCATCGAAGGATTCGATGCGAACTTCTCCGGCGCCGGAACTGACGGCTACGCCGCGATTGCCGGGGCCGACGTCTGCATCGTCACGGCGGGGATTCCGCGCAAACCCGGCATGAGCCGGGACGATCTTCTTGGCGTCAATCTGAAGGTGATGGAACAGGTCGGGGCCGCCATCAAGCAGCACGCGCCTCAGGCCTTCGTTATTTGTATTACGAATCCGCTCGACGCGATGGTCTGGGCGCTTCGCAAATTCACGGGGCTCCCGGCGAACAAGGTCGTCGGCATGGCCGGTGTGCTCGATAGTGCCCGCTTCTCGTCCTTCCTGGCGAAGGCGGCGGGCGTTTCGGTCGAAGATGTGCGCGCCCTCACCCTCGGTGGCCACGGCGACGACATGGTCCCGCTGGTGCGTTACTCGACGATCGGTGGCGTGCCGCTTCCCGATTGCGTCAAGCTCGGTTTTTTCAGTCAGGACGATCTCGACGCCATGATCAAGCGGACGCGCGGCGGCGGCGGCGAGATCGTCGGACTGCTCGGGACCGGATCGGCATTCTACGCGCCCGCGTCGTCCGCAATTTCAATGGCCGAGAGCTATTTACGGGATAAGAAGCGCATGTTGCCGTGCGCCGCTCACCTCAACGGCGAGTACGGCGTGAAGGACACCTACGTTGGCGTTTCCGCTATCATTGGCGCAGGCGGTGTTGAGAAAGTGATCGAGCTGCCTCTCGACGATGCAGAAAAGGCGATGTTCTCGAAATCCGTGGCATCGGTGCAGGGCCTTATCGAGGCCTGCAAGAAAATCAATCCCACCTTAGCAGGCTGAGGAGCGACGGCACCGGTGCGCGCAAGCCGCTCCTCATGTGAGTCTGCAAAAAAGCCGGTGCTGGCTTCAGCCGAAACGGAAGATCTTTTTCAGGTTGTGAGAAAGCGCACCGCGCTTCTCCTTCCGCGCCACGTCGGCCTCGCTTCTGAGCCACGTCATCTGCACGACGCGGCGTTCGCCGACAAACGGCGTGTGCCCATGCCAGGACTCATCAGAGCGGCGGAACGCGAAGACCGTCCCCGTCAACGGGCTGATCTGCTCGACGTAATCTTCGAAATCCTTGTCATTGCGAAGAACACGAAGGCAGCCCGCGCCGGTGCCATCCCAATGATCGTTGAGATACGTCAGCATCGTCGCAATCTTAGCTTCTCCATCCGTGTGTATGCGGCCGTCCTTGGCCTGCGAGATCTTGCGGATGGTGATCATCTTCGGCTTGTTGACGAGATCGATGTCGAGCTTTTCCGAGACGATTTTCGAAACCTCGGGGCTCTTCAAATCGGCCAGCAGCTTCGCGAAGGCGCCCCGCAACCGGTCGTTTACGTCCGACTCCGTGAAAAAGCCCGGTTCTTTGATGTCTGGATAATCGGATCTCAACGGCTCGATCGCCGAGCTTTGGATGAAATTGTCACCGACAAGGAAGTTATAAGGCTCGCGACCCGTACGCGCCGACTTCAATCCATCAATGTTGATGCACTCAAACTGCGTAGACATGGATGTACCCCGTTGCTGACCAAGCCAGTCTCTAATCCGGATTTACGGCGGCGCCGACCGCATCTCAAGCGTCGCAATTTGGCAGTTCACACAATTGCGCGCGAATGCGTCTTTACCGCTCTGAATTAGGGCGTAATGACGGCGGTAGATCGCGGTCCTGGACCGACGCAGTTTAAAACGAATCTAACAACCCCTCCGGAGCGGACGCATGAACATCCACGAATATCAGGCCAAGGAGCTTTATCGGCAGTACGACGTGCCAACGCCGAACGGCTTTCCTGCGTTCTCGGTCGCTGAAGCAGTAGAAGCCGCGAAAAAATTGCCGGGACCGGTGTGGGTCGTCAAAGCGCAGATCCATGCTGGCGGGCGCGGCAAGGGAAAATTTTTGGAACCAGCAGCGGGCGACAAGGGCGGCGTGCGGCTCGCCAAGTCGATCGACGAGGTGAAAACGTTCGCCGAGCAGATGCTGGGCAAAACTCTCGTTACGGTGCAG
>Ga0182749_1000546_pt1 | contig 34094 bp, 30 predicted proteins | sample eDN3rd37CKraftMG_FD_128875 | JGI IMG/M metagenome (GOLD analysis project Ga0182749, IMG submission 128875) | Enriched Miracle-Growth compost microbial communities from Emeryville, California, USA - eDNA 3rd pass 37_C Kraft MG (version 2) (version 2) ...
CTCAGCGACGAGAAGAAGAGCTGAACACCTTCCGCGTCATTCCGGGGCGCGAGCGCCAGCGAGCGAACCCGGAATCCAGAGTTCAACGTGAGGGCCGTCGTGAGGCCCTGGATTCCGGGTTCGCGCCTTCGGCGCGCCCCGGAATGACCGACAGGATAAGCTAATGCTCCGCGCGCTGTTCATCGGGGCGTTCTTCTTCACGATGACGCCGCTGCTCATTTCCATCCAGTGGCTGCTCGGCAAACTCGGCCTGCCCGGCTGGGGCTTCATCTCGTGCAATTACTATCGCGTTCTGGCGCGGCTGCTGCGGCTGCGCGTGCGCGTTGCAGGCGAGCCGGTGCGCGGGCGGCCGGTGCTGTTCGTGTCGAACCACGTCTCGTGGCTCGACATCGTCGCCATCGGCTCGATCCAGCCCGTCGCCTTCGTCGCCAAGAGCGAAGTGCGCAAATGGCCGCTGGTCGGCATCACCGCCGAGATGCAGCGCACGGTGTTCGTCGACCGCAAGAAGCGCCACCAGACCGGCGACGCCGTGACGCAGATGGTCGCGCGGCTCGCCGGCGGCACGCCGGTGGTGCTGTTCGCCGAAGGCACCTCGAGCGACGGCAACCGGGTGCTGCCGTTCCGCTCGGCGCTGCTCGGCGCCGTCGAGATGGCGGCCAGGCACGGCGGCGCGCCCGGCCTCACCATCCAGCCGATGGCGATCGCCTATACCGCAAGCCAGGGTATCCCGCTCGGCCGCCAGCACCGGCCGCTCGCCGCCTGGTACGGCGACCTCGATTTCATGCCGCACATCCGCGCGCTGATCGAGACGACGGCGCTCGACGCCGTGGTCTCGTTTGGCCCGCCCGTTCCGGCCGACGGCGGCCTCTCCCGCAAAGCCATGACCGGGCATCTGGAGCGGGAAACCCGCCGGATGATGGCGGAAACCCTGCGCGGCCGGCCGCTGGCGCCTGCATTTCCTTCACCTCTCCCATAGGGAGAGGTCGGCGAGCGCAGCGAGCCGGGTGAGGGGTTACAAACTATCGATTCAGGAACCCCCTCACCCCAACCCTCTCCCCTCAGGGGAGAGGGGGCCGGCAGTGCTCGCGGCGACGTTTCGGCTCACACCACCCGGCGTTTATTTCCGGGCGGAAAGGCGCTAATACGCGCTCGCCATGAGCGAGCCGCGCAAGGTCCACGTCAAATCCTTCGGCTGCCAGATGAACGTCTACGATTCGCATCGTATGGCGGACACGCTGGCGCCCGGCGGCTATGTCGAAACCGCGACGCCCGAGGACGCCGACCTCGTCATCCTCAACACCTGCCACATCCGCGAAAAGGCGGTCGAGAAGGTCTATTCCGAGATCGGCCGCATCCGTGTCATGAAGGAAGAGGCCGCGCAGGCCGGCCGCCAGATGCTGATCGCGGTCGCCGGCTGCGTCGCGCAGGCAGAGGGCCAGGAGATCGTGCGCCGCGCGCGCGCCGTCGATCTCGTCGTCGGCTCGCAGAATTACCACCGCCTGCCGGAGATGATCGCGCGCGCCCGCAGCGGCGAGCAGGTCGTCGATACCGAGTTCCCGGTCGAGGACAAGTTCGACGCGCTCGCAGCACCCAGGCGCGAGGAGATCGCCAAACGCGGATTGACCGCCTTCGTCACCGTGCAGGAAGGCTGCGACAAATTCTGCACCTTCTGCGTCGTGCCGTATACGCGCGGCGCCGAAGTGTCGCGCCCGGTCGAGAAAATCGCGGCGGAAGTCGAGCGTCTCGCAGGCGCCGGCGTGCGCGAGGTGACGCTGATCGGGCAGAACGTCAACGCCTATCACGGGCCCGACGCGAACGGCGCGACCGCCTCGCTCGGCGTGCTGCTGCGGCGGCTGGCGCGCATTCCGGGCATCGCGCGGCTGCGCTACACGACAAGCCATCCGCGCGACATGGACGACGAGCTCATTGCCGCGCATGCCGAATTGCCGGAACTGATGCCCTACGTGCACCTGCCGGTGCAGTCGGGTTCCGACCGCATCCTCGACGCGATGAACCGCCGCCACACCGCGGCGCATTATCTCGACATCGTCGCCAAAATGCGCGCGGCGCGCGCCGACCTCGCCTTCACCTCGGACTTCATCGTCGGCTTCCCCGGCGAGACGGAGGAGGACTTCCAGGACACGCTGCGGCTGGTCGAGACGGTCGGCTTCGCCGGCGCCTTCACCTTCGCCTATTCGGTGCGGCCGGGCACGCCGGCGGCCGAGCTCGCCGACCAGGTTCCGGAAGAGGTCAAAATCGACCGGTTGCACCGCCTGCAGGCGCTGATCACCCGCCAGCAGCGGGCGTTCAACGCCTCTTTCGTCGGCAAACGGCTGGACGTGCTCCTCGAAAAGCCGGGCTGGCTGGCTGGCCAGTTGGCCGGCAAATCCCCATATTTGCAGCCGGTGCAGGTCATGGCCCCCGCCGCCCTCCTCGGGCAGGTGGTGCCGGTGACCGTCACCAAGACGGGAAGCAACAGCCTGTTCGCGGCGCTGGACGAGCAAACAACCGCGCCGGATTTGGCTGCAGCAGGAGCCTAGAGCCCAAACTTGCGCACACCGGACGCCGTGATTCCGCCTGCCGCCGCCTCGGAGGAGACGGCGACCACCAATGTCGTGCTCGCCTTCGACGACAATCGCCTCGCCTCGATCCTGTTCGGCCAGTACGGGCAGAACCTGGCGCTGATCGAGCGCCGGCTCGGCGTCGTCGCCGAGCAGCGCGGCAACCATGTCACCGTCGAAGGCTCGCGCGCGGCCTGCGAGCAGGCGCGCCGCGTGCTCGAGGGCCTCTACGAGCAGATCAAGCGCGACCGCGACCTGACGCAGGGCGACGTCGACGGCGCGATCCGCCAGGCGATCGCGCAGGGCTCGCTGTTCGATTACGTGGCCGCCGACGCGAAGGGCGGCTCCGAGGAGATCAATTTGCGCAAGCGGCCGGTGCGCGCCCGCACCGCCGCGCAGAGCGCCTATATCCGCGCGCTGCGGCGCCATTCGCTCGTGTTCGGTACCGGCCCCGCCGGCACCGGCAAGACCTGGCTCGCGGTGGCGCAGGCGGTGCAGATGTTCGAGCGCAAGGAGGTCGACCGCATCATCCTGTCGCGGCCGGCGGTCGAAGCCGGCGAGCGCCTCGGCTTCCTGCCCGGCGACATGCGCGAGAAGGTCGATCCGTATCTGCGGCCGATCTACGACGCGCTCTACGATTTGATGGACGCGCGCATCGTTGAACGCGCGCTCGATTCCGGCGAGATCGAGATCGCGCCGCTCGCCTTCATGCGCGGCCGCACCTTATCGAACGCATGCGTCATCCTCGACGAGGCGCAGAACACGACGTCGATGCAGATGAAGATGTTCTTGACCCGTCTCGGCGAGAACAGCCGCATGATCGTCACCGGCGATCCGAGTCAGGTCGACCTGCCCGGCGGGCAGGTGTCGGGGCTCGGCGAAGCGGTGCGCCTTTTGCAGGACGTCGAAGGCGTCGGCCACGTCGCCTTCAGCCATCGCGACGTCATCCGTCACGAGCTCGTGGCGCGCATCGTCGCGGCCTACGACCGCGTCGCCCCAGGCGAGACGAAAGAATGAGCGCGAAGCCGGCCCGGCGCGCGAGCGCGCCGGACATCGAGATCGATATCCAGTCGCCGCTCTGGGAGACGCAGCCCGAAGCGGAAGCGACGGTGCGCGCGGCCGTGCGCGCCGCCGCGACGCGCGCGCCGGCGGACGGCGAAATGAGCGTGCTGCTGGCCGACGACGCCGCGGTGAAGGCGCTCAATCGCGACTGGCGCGGCATCGACAAGCCGACCAACGTGCTCTCATTCCCGGCGGCCGAAACGCCGCGGGCGGCCGGCGTGCCGGCCTTCCTCGGCGACATCGCCATCGCCTTCGAGACGCTCGAGCGCGAGGCGCGCGAGGAAGACAAGCCGCTCCTGCATCATCTCGCCCATCTCGCGGTGCATGGCTATCTGCACCTGTTGGGCTACGATCACGAGACTGATTCCGAGGCCGAGGCCATGGAAGCCCTCGAACGCGAGATCCTCGCCGCGATGCGGATTCCGGACCCCTACGCGGCCGACACCGCCGACATCGCCTGATCGCCATGCCCGACAGCGACAGTACCGGCTCCTCCTCTCCCGGCGCGCCTTACGACGCGCGGCGCCTGCCCGTGCCGATCGAGTCACGCGCCGAGAACGGCGGCGGCTGGCTTGGGCGCGTGCTGCGGGCCGTGTTCGGCTGGGGGCCGAGCACGATGCGCTCGGACCTCAAGGACGTGCTCGACGCCATGACGCCCGGCGACTCCGGCTTCTCGCCGGAAGAGAGCCGGCTGCTCAGGAACATCCTCGCGCTGCGCGAGCGCCGCGTCGGCGACGTCATGGTGCCGCGCGCCGACATCATCGACGTGCAGCAGAACATCTCGCTCGGCGAACTGATCCGCGTGTTCGAGCGCGCCGGCCATTCGCGCCTCGTCGTCTATGACGACACGCTCGACGATCCGGTCGGCATGGTGCACATCCGCGACCTCATCGCCTACATGACGGCGCACGCCGCCGTCGACGCGGAGAAGAACGCCAAGCGCAAGAAGCCGCTGCCGGCCGATCTCGATCTGAAGGCGATCGACCTGTCGACGCCGTTGTCGGCGACCAGGCTCGTGCGCGAGATATTGTTCGTGCCGCCGTCGATGCGCGCCATCGACCTGCTCGCGCGCATGCAGGCCTCGCGCATCCACCTCGCGCTGGTGATCGACGAATACGGCGGCACCGACGGCCTGTGCTCGATCGAGGACCTCGTCGAGCAGATCGTCGGCGAGATCAGCGACGAGCACGACGACGACGAGACGCCGGCGATCGTGCACCAGGCGGACGGTTCCTATATCGCCGATGCGCGCGCCAAGCTCGAGGACGTGGTCGGCGTCGTCGGCCACGATTTCGTGCTCGGCGACGCCGCCGAGGAGGTCGACACGCTCGGCGGCTATCTCGTCACGCGCGCCGGCCGCCTGCCCTTGCGCGGCGAACTCATCCCCGGTCCCGGCCTGTTCGAATTCGAAGTGCTCGACGCCGATCCGCGCCGCATCAAGCGCGTGCGCATCCTCAGGCTGACGGAGCGTCGCGACAAGCCGCGCTCCGAGCCACGCCGCCGCGAAGCGGAAGGCGCAGCCGCCGCCGGTGACGAGACGGCGGCCGGCCCGCCATCCGGATCGCAACACCCGTGAGCGCCGCCGCCGACCGACCGCCGCTTCTCGTCATGCGCGCCGCGCACGCGGTGGTGCTCGCCTTCGGCTGGAAGCGCGCCTGCATCGCCTTCCTGGCGGGCGCCGCTTCGGCGCTGGCGATGGCGCCGATCAATGCCTGGCCGGTGCTGTTTTTCACGTTTCCGGTGCTGGTGTGGCTGATCGACGGCGCGGTCACCGGCCGCGGCAGTTCCCTGTGGAGCGCCGCCATCGCCGGCTGGTGCTTCGGCTTCGGCTATTTCCTGTTCGGCCTCTATTGGGTCGGCTACGCCTTCCTGGTCGACGCCAAGACGTTCGGCTGGCTGCTGCCGGTCGCGGTCGCCGGGCTGCCGGCCTATCTCGCGATCTACACCGCGCTCGGCGCCGCCGTCGCGCGGCTCGTCTGGGTGCGCGGGCCGATGCGGCTCATCGTGCTCGCCGTCTGCATGACCGTCGCCGAATGGCTGCGCGGCCATCTGCTCTCCGGCTTTCCCTGGAACACGTTCGGCTATGCGCTGAGCGAGCCGCTGGCGCTGGCGCAGAGCGTGTCGCTGGTCGGCATCTGGGGGCTGACCTTCCTCGTGCTCGCGATCTGCGCGAGCCCCGCGGTGCTCGCCGACGAGAAGGCCGACACGCCGGCGCCGTGGCGGCCGCTGATCGTCGGCCTCGTCGTGCTCGCCGCCTTCTTCGGCTACGGGCTGGCGCGGCTTTCCGCCTATCCGACCGGCTATGTGCCGAATGTCAATCTGCGGCTGATGCAGCCGAACCTGCAGCAGGACCAGAAATTCAATTACAGCGCCAAGAACGCGGTGATGGAGCGCTATCTGCGCCTGTCGAACCGCGCCACCGGTCCCGATTCGAAAGGCGTGCACGACGCCACGCATCTGATCTGGCCGGAGGCGGCGTTCCCGTTCTTCCTCACGCGCGAGCCGGATGCGCTGGCGCAGATCGCCGACCTCATCAAGCCGAACACCGAACTGATCACCGGGGCCGTGCGCCCCGCCGCCGGCCAGACCGGCGCGCGCGTGACCAGCGCCTACAATTCGGTCTACGTGATCGACGGCGACGGCTCGATTCGCGGCATCTACGACAAGGTGCACCTCGTGCCGTTCGGCGAATATCTGCCGTTACAGTCGTTCCTCGAGAAGCTCGGGCTGCAGCAGTTGACCAAGGTGGCCGGCGGTTTCCTCGCGGGCGACCGCCACCGCGCGATGGACGTTGCCGGCGCGCCGAAGATGCTGCCGCTGATCTGCTACGAGGCGATCTTCCCCGGCGCCGCGGTGCCGCCCGGCGAACGCCCCGGCTGGATCGTCAACGTCACCAATGACGGCTGGTTCGGCATCAGTTCCGGCCCCTACCAGCACTTCGAGCAGGCGCGCATGCTCGCGATCGCCGAAGGCCTGCCGCTCGTTCGTGCCGCAAATACGGGCATTTCCGCGGTGGTCGACCCGGTCGGCCGCATTATCAAATCGCTGCCGCTCGGCAGCGAAGGCGTGCTCGATTCGGGTCTACCGCAGGCGCTTTCGCCGACGGTCTATGCACGATTCGGTAATTACGTCTTGCTTCTCTTCTTGATTGCAGGCCTGCTATTAATCGTCGGGAAGCATCTGCGCGCATAGATTGCATTCGGCTCAATACAACCGCGATTAGTTGCCTTGATTGCAAATAAAGCTGTTTGCAGCGGCGGTGGTGCGGGCCGCAAAAAACAACCGACATCATTGAAATACCTAAAGAAACTGCCTCTGTACCGAATTTTGTTTAATCGGTTGAAGCAATTCACGGATTGCAACATTCAGGTTACATGTGACATTACGCTCGACGATGGTCGCATAGGAGACTTTTATGGCGAAGAAGGCCCCCAATCCCATCGACAAGCATGTCGGTTCGCGGGTGCGCATGCGCCGCATGATGTTGAGCATGAGCCAGGAGAAGCTTGGCGATGCACTGGGGCTGACATTCCAGCAGGTGCAGAAATACGAGAAGGGCACCAATCGTATCGGCGCCAGCCGTCTGCAGCAGATCGCGCACATCCTGCAGGTGCCGGTCTCCTTCTTCTTCGAAGGCGCGCCGACCGTGCCCGGCGGCGTCGGTACATCCGGCGGCATGAACGAGGCGCCCTCGCCGGCCTACGTTTCCGACTTCCTCGCGACCTCGGACGGGCTGTCGCTGACCAAGTCGTTCATGCGCATCAAGAACAGCAAGCTTCGTCGCCGCATCGTCGATCTCGTCGAGCAGATCGCCGGCGAGGAGTGAAACCCCTATCATCCCACCGGATTCCCACGCTGCCCGCATCTTGACCTCGCTCCCGGCCACTGCAAGAAACACCCCGACCAGATGATATGCCGCGGCTGATGACCGCGTCAGGAGAGGGAGAATCAGCAGTGGCCCACACGAACTATCTGTTCACCAGCGAGTCTGTTTCAGAAGGCCATCCGGACAAGGTCTGCGATCAGATCTCCGACGCCGTCCTCGACGCGTTCCTCGAAAACGACGTCAAGCTCGGTATCGCCGACGATAGCCTGGTGAATACGCGTCTCGGCTGCGAGACGCTCACCACCACCAACAAGATCGTCATCGCCGGCGAGGGCCGCGGCCAGTCGCCGCTGTTCCGCAAGCACGGCGACAAGGTCGTCGTCGATCGCGAACTGATCACTAAGATCGCGCGCGATGTCGTGCGCGACATCGGCTACGACCAGGACGGCTTCTCCTACTACGGCGCCGACGTCGAGGTGCTCTTGCACGGTCAGTCGCCCGACATCGCGATGGGCGTCAACGCCAAGAAAAAGCGCGGCGAGGAGCAGGAAGGCGCCGGCGACCAGGGCATGATGTTCGGCTACGCCTGCACCGAGAGCGAGGTCTACGAGAAGAACTCGTACATGCCGGCGCCGATCTACTTCGCGCACAAGATCCTGAAGGTGCTGTCCGACAAGCGCCGCTCCGGCCAGCTCTACGACCTGCAGCCCGACGCCAAGAGCCAGGTCACCGTCCGCTACGTCAACGGCAAGCCGGTCGGCGCCACCAAGGTCGTCGTCTCGACGCAGCACAATGCGCAGAGCCGCAACGGCAAGAAGTACACGCCCGGCCTGATCAAGGAGATGATCTCGACCGCGGTCGAATCGGCTCTGCCGAAGGGCTGGATGCCGGAGAAGGCGTCCGACTTCCTGGTCAACCCGACCGGTAACTTCGTCGTCGGCGGCCCCGACGGCGACTGCGGCCTCACCGGCCGCAAGATCATCGTGGACACCTACGGCGGCTATGCGCCGCACGGCGGCGGCGCCTTCTCCGGCAAGGACCCGACCAAGGTCGACCGCTCGGCCGCTTACGCGGCGCGCTACCTCGCCAAGAACATCGTCGCCGCCGGCGTCGCCGAGAAGTGCACCATCCAGGTCGCCTACGCGATCGGCGTCGCCGATCCGATGTCGCTCCTGGTCGACACCCACGGCACCGGCAAGGTCGACGAGAAGAAGCTCGAGAAGATCCTGCCCGAGATGTTCCGTCTGACGCCGACCAACATCCGCCGCACGCTCAAGCTCAACCGGCCGATCTACCGCCGCACCGCCGCCTACGGCCATTTCGGCCGCCAGCCGGAGCGGGACGGCGGCTTCTCCTGGGAGCGGACCGACCTCGCCTCCCAGATCAGGAGCGCGTTCAAGTAAGCGGCTTTCGGCCGACGCCCCGCGACGGCGGGCTCATCGCAACGCTACGAATGGCCGGCCTCGCGCCGGCCATTTGTTTTCTGTTGTCATGCCCGGCGAAAGCGGGGCATCCAGTCATCCCGGCGTATCAATGACGAGCGCGATCGATTACTGGATCGCCCGCTTTCGCGGGCGATGACGACAGATGGCGACATGAGTGAAGATCGACACGAGCAATCCCGGCGCGCCTTCTTCGGCCGCCGCAAGGGCCACGCGCTCAAGCCGCGGCAGGCGGCGCTGTTCGACACGCTGCTGCCGCGGCTCGGGCTCGACCTCGGGCAGCCGGCGCCGGCCGATCTGCGCGCGCTGTTCGCGCCTCGCATCGACGAGGTGCGGCTCGAGATCGGCTTCGGCGGCGCCGAGCATCTGATCGCGCAGGCCGCAGCCAATCCGAATGTCGGCTATATCGGCACCGACGCCTTCCTCAACGGCGTGGCCAAGGCGCTCGTCGCCATCGACGAACGCGCGCTCGGCAACATCCGCCTGTTCCACGGCGACGCCAGCGAGCTCGTCGACTGGCTGCCGGAGGCCTCGCTTGCGCGCATCGACCTTCTCTATCCCGATCCGTGGCCGAAGCGCCGGCACTGGAAGCGCCGCTTCGTGCAGGACGACAGCCTGAGAAGGCTCGCGCGCATTCTCGGGCCGGGCGGCGAATTCCGCTTCGCCACCGACATTGTGAGCTACGCCGAGCACGTGCTGATGCGCATCCTGCGCTCGCCCGATTTCGTCTGGACCGCGACCTGCGCCGACGACTGGCGCAAGCCCTGGGCCGGCTTCGTGCGCACGCGCTACGAAGCCAAGGCGATCCGCGAGGGCCGCACGCCGGCGTATTTTATTTTCAGGCGCTCTTCGCTGTCATGCCCCACGCGAGCGGGGCATCAGTAATCCCCGACGATGATGGTGCGGGACGACCTGAGCTGCGGCATACTGGATTGCCCGCGTGCGCGGGCAATGACATCGGGAAAGACTACTCCCCCGTGCCCTGGCGCACCTGCCAGAAGCGCACGACGCGCTGCGCGGTCGCCGGCGTCAGCCGCTCGAAATTCTCGAACGCGGCCTGCAGCACGTCGTTCGACGGCTTCGGTCCCGGACGCGAGCAGATGACCGCGCGCACCGTCGGCCAGCCGAAGCCGGCCGCGCGCGCGAGAATGAGCACCGGATCGGCGCGGTCGCCGTTCATCAGCCGGTCGACGATCTCGACCGGCACCGCGCACAACGTGGCGAGCGCGGCGATCGTCTCTTCGTATTTCCCGGCTTCGGCGAATCCGACGATCTCGCCCTCGGTGAGCTGGCCGTCCTTATGCATCTGCCGCACGGCGGCAAGCGCGGCGGTGTAATTGCGCGGCGCGGCGCGGGCGCCGACCTCGTCGGTGACGCGCGTGAGGATCCTGCGGATCTCCGCCTGCGTCTCGGGCTTGGCCTTCGCCAGCAGGCGCTTCTGCACGACGTCGCTCGCCTGCATCAGCAACTGACGGAACAGGCGCGGCGGAATGTCGGTGCGGGTGCCGACCTTCTCGGCCAGCACTCCGTCCTGCTCGGCGCGCTTGACCAGTGTCGAGAAGGCGCTCTCCGAGAGCTGGGCGGCGGCATTGGTGGCGATCGACCGCGACACCTCGCGATCGCCGCGCGCGACGATCACGTCGGCGAGCGCCTCGCTGACGTCGCCGCGCGTCGACAGCGCCAAAAGATGCTCCTGGCCCTTGGTTTCGGCGATGCGGATGAGCTCGGGATCGGCGATGCGCGCGGCTTTCAGCACCGGCGCGGCGACCGCGATGTCGTCGTTGCCGGCGAGCCGGGTGACGACCTTGGTCGGCGCGTTCTGTACCGGCGCGAGCTTGCGCGCGAGCTCGGCCAGCGCCTTGGCCTCGATCTCCTCGATCAGGTAGCCGATGACGTCGTCGAAAACGGCGACGTGCTCCTCCTTGAAGGCGGGCGCCCCGTCGAGGAACAGCGCGGTGATGCGGCGAAGCGTCTCCGCGCGCTTCTCCGCCGTCCCGTGCTGGACGACCTCTTCCAGTTCGGGAAGCAGGGAAGCAGGGGCACTCATTCGGAACTCGCGCGAGACCATGAGAAACGGCCGCGGCCGCGGCTTTAGGCGAATTTAAACGCCGATTCTGAAGGAAAAGTTAGCCTTGACGGGGGGACTCCGGCCTTGCGCGGGGGCGAAAAACCGCTATATTTCGCGACGTAAGCATACACCCTCATAACCAAATCGGGTTTTGAGAGTGGGTCCCCCGGGGCCCGCTCTTTTTTGTTACCGGAATGGCAGCCAACGAGGCGCAGGCGGCACGCGCCGCCACATCACAGGACAACGAACCGCGGCTGATCGTCGAGCCGGGGCTCCCCGCACGCGTCGCCGCCATCGTCGAGCCCGTGCTCGACCAGCTCGGCTTCCGCCTGGTGCGGGTGCGTGTGTCGGGCACCGAAGGCTGCACCGTGCAGATCATGGCCGAGCGGCCGGACGGCTCGATGACGGTCGAGGACTGCGAGGAGGTATCGCGGGCGCTGTCGCCGGTGCTCGACGTCGCCGACCCGATCGACCGCGCCTACCGGCTGGAGATTTCCTCGCCGGGCATCGACCGGCCGCTGGTGCGCAAGTCCGATTTCGACCGCCACACCGGCCACCTGGCGCGCATCGAGATGGCGGTGCCGGTCAACGGCCGCAAGCGCTTCAAGGGATCGCTCGCCGGCACCGAGGGCGACTGCGCGCGGCTCACCCGCGACGAGGCGCCCGAAGGCGAAGACGCGACCGTCCTGTTGCCCATCGAAGACATGAGCGAAGCAAAGCTGGTGCTCACCGACGCGCTGGTGACCGAGGCCTTGCGGCGCGAAAAGGCGGCCAAGCGCGAGAAGCGCGCGGCCAAGCGTGAAGAACGGCGCGAGGAAAGACATTCCCGGCACCGGCCGCAGCGGCCTGCCGTCAAAGGAGGAGAGTGAGCTATGGCTGTCAGCGCCAACAGGCTCGAACTTTTGCAGATCGCCGACGCGGTGGCGCGTGAGAAGGCCATCGACCGCGGCATCGTCATCGCCGCGATGGAGGACGCCATCGCCAAGGCGGCGCGCTCGCGCTACGGCGCGGAAACCGACGTGCATGCCGAGATCGAGCCGAAGACCGGCGACCTGCGCCTGACCCGCCACATGCTGGTCGTGGAAGCGGTCGAGAACCCGTCGAACCAGATCACCGTCGAGGATGCCCGCAAGCGCCACCCGGCCGCCCAAGTCGGCGACACCATCGCCGATCCGCTGCCGCCCCTGGAATACGGCCGCATCGCCGCGCAGTCGGCCAAGCAGGTGATCGTGCAGAAGGTGCGCGAGGCCGAGCGCGACCGGCAATATGCCGAGTACAAGGATCGCATCGGCGACATCGTCAACGGCATCGTCAAGCGCGTCGAATACGGCAACGTCGTCGTCGATCTCGGCCGCGGCGAGGCCATCGTCCGCCGCGACGAATTGCTGCCGCGCGAGGTGTTCCGCAACGGCGACCGCATCCGCGCCTATATCTACGACGTGCGCCGCGAGCCGCGCGGGCCGCAAATCTTCCTGTCGCGCACGCATCCGCAGTTCACCGCCAAGCTGTTCGCGCAGGAAGTTCCCGAGATCTACGACGGCATCGTGGAAGTGAAGGCGGTTGCGCGCGACCCCGGTTCGCGCGCCAAGATCGCCGTGATTTCCCGCGATTCCAGCGTCGATCCGGTCGGCGCCTGCGTCGGAATGCGCGGCTCGCGCGTGCAGGCCGTGGTGAACGAGCTGCAGGGCGAGAAGATCGACATCATCCCGTGGTCGCCGGACATCGCCACCTTCGTGGTGAACGCGCTGGCGCCGGCGGAAGTCGCCAAGGTCGTGCTCGACGAGGACAAGGAGCGCATCGAGGTGGTGGTGCCGGACCAGCAGCTTTCGCTGGCGATCGGCCGCCGCGGCCAGAACGTGCGTCTCGCCTCGCAGCTCACCGGCTGGGACATCGACATTCTCACCGAGCAGGAAGAGTCGGAACGCCGCCACGCCGAGTTCGAGAGCCGCACCAAGATTTTCGTCGATGCGCTCAATCTCGACGAGGTGGTCGGTCAGCTGCTCGCCTCGGAAGGCTTCTCGTCGATCGAGGAACTGGCGCTCATCGACCAGAAGGAAATCGCCTCGATCGAGGGCTTCGACGAGGACACCGCGCATGAGCTGCAGGAGCGCGCGCGCGAGTATCTGGCGCAGCAGGAAGCCGAACTCGACGCCCGCCGGGTGGAACTCGGCGTCGAGGACGCGCTCAAGGAGGTGCCCGGCATCACCACCGCGATGCTCGTCAAGCTCGGCGAGAACGGCGTGAAGACGGTCGAGGATCTCGCCGGCTGCGCCACCGACGATCTCGTCGGCTGGACCGAGCGCAAGGATGGCGAGACCAAGCGCGAGCCGGGTTTCCTCGACGGCCTCGACATTTCGCGCGAGGAGGCCGAGGCGCTGGTCATGCAGGCGCGCCTGAAGGCGGGCTGGATCACCGAGGCGGAACTGAACCCGCCGGCCGAGGCGGCGGACGCCGCCGAAGCCGAGCCGGCGCAGGCCTGACGGGAGAACGGCTCATCGATGCTGGCAGTCGCGCAGGACATCGAACTCGACCGCGGGGCCACGGCCCCGGGGGCCGAGCGTACCTGCGCGCTGACGCGCGAGGTCAAACCGGTCGACGAGATGGTGCGGTTCGTCGTCGCGCCGGCCGGTGAGATCGTCGCCGACGTGAAGCGCAAACTGCCGGGCCGCGGCCTGTGGGTCACCGCGACCCGCGACGCGGTTTCCGAGGCGGTAAAGCGCAATGTCTTCGCCCGCGGCTTCAAGCGCGACGTTCGCGCCGGCGCCGATCTGGCGGGGGCGACGGAAAGGCTGCTGGAACGCGCCGCGCTGGACGCGCTGGCGATCGCCGGCAAGGCGGGGCTGGTCGTGACCGGCTTCGCCAAGGTCGAGGCGGCGCTTGGTCGCGGCGAGGCGGTGGCCCTGATCCACGCCAGCGACGGCTCCGCCGACGGCAAGCGCAAGCTGGCCGGCGCCGCAGCCGCCGCAAACGAGGGCGGAGCGCGGAAAATCGTCGTAATCGAGGATTTTTCCGGGACCCAATTGGATTTGGCACTCAACCGCCCAAATGTGGTACATGCAGCGCTGCTTGCCGGGCCCGGGAGCGAGACGTTTCTCGCTCGCGTTGCACGCTATGTGCGTTTCCGGACCACTAATTCGACCGAAGCGGTTCGCGCACACGCGCCGACAACACACGCGCCGACGAAGGGCTCGTAAGGACACAGGACGGAATGACTGAGAGCAAGAATCCTGGCGAAAAGAAGCTGAGCGTGGGTGGGCCCAAGCTGACCCTCAAGCCGCGCACGGAAACCGGCGTCGTACGCCAGAGCTTCAGCCATGGCCGCAGCAAGCAGGTCGTGGTGGAGACGGTGAAGCGTCGGACCATCGGTGCCGGCGCGGCCAAGCCCGAGCCCGCGGTCGAGGCGAAGAAGCCCGCCGCGCCGCAGGCGCCCGCGCGCCCGGCGCCGTCCGCCGAGCCGAAGAAGTCGTCCGGCGTCGTGCTGCGCACGCTCACCGAGGAAGAGCGCGCCGCGCGCGCCCATGCCCTCGCCGACTCGCGCGTGCGCGAGGCGGAAGAGCGCCGTCAGGCGGAAGAAGACGCCAAGCGCCGCGCGGTGCAGGAAGCCTCCGAGCGCGCCGAGCGCGAGGCCGCCCTCGCGCGCAAGCGCGACGAGGACGAGCGCCGCAAGCACGACGAAGAAAGCAAGCGCAAGGCCGACGAGGTCGCCAAGAAGCGTCTCGGCGGCGAGCCGGAGCCGCGGCGCCCCGGCACCGTCGCCGGTGTCAGCGCCCCCGCAACCCCCGCCTCGCGCCTCAAGCTCGAGGCCGACGAAGAGGAAGCGCCCGCGCGCACCGCGCGCCGCGGCGCGCCCGGCCGTCCGGTCACCCCGCCGCGTCCGGCGCCGCGCGCCGGCGCCGAAAAGCAGCGCGGCCGCCTGACCCTCGTCAACGCGCTCAGCGCCGGCGAAGTCCGCGAGCGTTCGGTCGCCTCGTTCCGCCGCCGCACCGAGCGGCGCATGAAGGGCCACCTCTCGAACGAGCCGAAGGAGAAGCTCGTGCGCGAGGTGACGATCCCGGACGCGATCACCATCCAGGAACTCGCCAACCGCATGTCGGAACGCGCGGTCGACGTCATCCGCCTGCTCATGCGGCAGGGCCAGATGGCGACGATCAACGACGTCATCGACTCCGACACCGCTCAGCTCATCGCCGAGGAGATGGGCCATTCGGTGCGCCGCGTGTCGGAGGCCGACGTCGAGGAAGGCCTGTTCGACATTGCCGACGCGCCGGAGACGCTGAAGCCGCGCGCGCCGGTCGTGACCGTCATGGGCCACGTCGACCACGGCAAGACCTCGCTGCTCGACTCGATCCGCTCGGCCGAGGTGGCCGCGGGCGAGGCCGGCGGCATCACCCAGCACATCGGCGCCTATCAGGTGACGGCGCCGTCGGGCGGCAAGATCGCCTTCATCGACACGCCCGGCCACGCCGCCTTCACGGCGATGCGCGCGCGCGGCGCCAAGGTCACCGACATCGTCATCCTGGTGGTGGCGGCCGACGACGGCGTCATGCCGCAGACGGTCGAGGCGATCCATCACGCCAAGGCGGCGAAGGTGCCGATCATCGTCGCGATCAACAAGATCGACAAACCCGAGGCCAACCCGACCCGCGTGCGCACCGAGCTCCTGCAGCACGAGATCCAGGTCGAATCGCTGGGCGGCGACGTCGTCGACGTCGAGGTCTCTGCGACGCAGAAGATCAACATCGACAAGCTGCTCGAGATGGTGCTGCTGCAGGCGGAAATCCTCGAGCTCAAGGCCAATCCCGACCGCGCCGCCGAAGGCACGGTCATCGAGGCCAAGCTCGACCGCGGCCGCGGTCCCGTGGCGACCGTGCTGGTGCAGCGCGGCACGCTGCGGCCGGGCGATATCGTCGTGGCCGGCGCCGAATGGGGCCGCGTGCGCGCGCTCGTCTCCGACACCGGCGAGACCGTGCAGAGCGCCGGTCCCTCGACCCCGGTCGAGGTGCTCGGCTTCTCCGGCACGCCGGACGCCGGCGATCGCCTGGCGGTGGTCGAGAACGAGGCCCGCGCCCGCGAGGTCACCGAGTATCGTGCGCGCCAGAAGCGCGAGAAGAGCGCGGCGCGCGCCACCGGCATGCGCGGCTCGCTCGAGCAGATGATGGCGCAGGCCAAGACCTCGGGACGCAAGGAATTCCCGCTGGTCATCAAGGGCGACGTGCAGGGCTCGGTCGAAGCCATCATCGGCGCGCTCGACAAGCTCGGCACCGACGAGGTGGCGGCGCGCGTGCTGCACTCCGGCGTCGGCGGCATCTCCGAGTCGGACGTCACTTTGGCGGAAGCCTCGGGCGTGCCGATCATCGCCTTCAACGTGCGCGCCAACAAGGAAGCGCGCGAGGCGGCGGAACGCGCCGGCATCGAGATCCGCTACTACAACATCATCTACGACCTCGTGGACGATGTGAAAAAGGCGATGTCGGGCCTGCTCGCCCCGACCCTGCGCGAAACCATGCTCGGCAACGCGCAGATCCTCGAAGTCTTCAAGGTGTCGAAGGTCGGCAACGTGGCGGGCTGCCGCGTGACCGACGGCACCGTGGAACGCGGCGCCAACGTACGGCTGATCCGCGACAACGTCGTCGTCCACGAAGGCAAGCTGTCGCAGCTCAAGCGCTTCAAGGACGACGTCAAGGAAGTGAGCGCCGGCATGGAATGCGGCATGGCCTTCGAGAACTACCAGGACATGCGGCAGGGCGACGTGATCGAATGCTACCGGGTGGAGACGATTCAGCGCTCGCTGTGAGTCCAAGTCTCACGCGGACGCCGACCGCTTCACCATAACATCAAACCAGTCATGGCCCGCGAAAGCGGGCCATCCAGTAACCCGCAGCGGCGGTGATTACTGGATCGTCCGCTTTCGCGGACGATGACGTCCGAGTTTTTGGCATGTCTAAACACAAGCACTCTCGCGACCAGGGTCCCGGCGGCTCGCAGCGGCAGCTGCGCGTCGGCGAGCTGGTGCGGCACGCGATCGCCGAGATGCTCGCGCGCGGCGACGTGCACGATCCGGTCATCGAGGCGCATCTCATCACCGTGCCGGAGGTGCGCATGAGCCCGGACCTCAGGCTCGCCACCATCTACGTGATGCCGATGGGCGGGCGCGACGCCGCCGCGGTGGTCGCCGCCTTCGACCGGCACAAGAAATACCTGCGCGCCGAGATCGCGCAGCGCATCAACCTGAAATTCGCGCCCGACCTGCGCTTCCGCGTCGACGAGCGCTTCGACGAGGCCGAACGCATCGAGCGGCTGCTGCGGTCGCCGGACGTGCAGCGCGATCTGGATCACGGGGACGACGAGTGAGCGACAACGAGACCGACAGCCTGCCGCCGCCGCAACCCGCGGAGGCGGCAGCGCCGGATGCGCCGGATGCGCCGGCGGCGCCGCGCCAGGACGGCGGCCGGCGGCACAGGAAGCAGTTCAAGCGCGATAAGCGCGACGTCCACGGCTGGGTGGTGCTCGACAAGCCGGTCGGCATGACCTCGACCCATGCCGTCAGCGTCATCAAGCGCCTGTTTTCGGCCAAGCGCTGCGGCCACGCCGGAACGCTCGACCCGCTCGCCTCCGGCGCCCTGCCGATCGCCATGGGCGAGGCGACCAAGACCGTCCCCTTCGTCATGGACGGCCGCAAGCTCTACCGCTTCACCGTCCGCTGGGGCGAGGAACGCGATACCGACGACGCCGAGGGCCGGGTGGTGGCGACGAGCGACACCCGCCCGACCGCCGAGGCGATCCGGGCGGCGCTGCCGGCCTATATCGGCACCATCCAGCAGGTTCCGCCGCGCTATTCGGCGATCAAGATCGAGGGCGAGCGCGCCTATGACCTCGCCCGCGACGGTGAGGTGGTTGAACTACAGCCGCGGCCCGTGGAAATCGACCGACTGGAGCTGGTCGAGGTGCAGGACGCCGACCACGCCGTGCTGGAGGCCGAATGCGGCAAGGGCACCTATGTCCGCTCGCTGGCCCGCGACATCGGCCGGGCGCTGGGCTGCTACGGCCATGTCAGCGCCCTGCGCCGGACCGCGGTCGGGCCGTTCGCCCCCGAAAGCATGATTCTGCTGGAAGATCTGGAGGCTCTGTGTCATAGAGCCGCGGCCGGCGAGGGCAGCCTCGCCGACGCGCTGATGCCCGTGGAGACCGCGCTGGACGACATCCCGGCGCAGGCCGTCAGCAGGGCAGATGCGGCGAGGCTTTCCAGAGGCCAAGCCGTTTTGTTGCGCGGACGGGACGCACCCAATTTTCGCGGCACGGTCGCCGTGACGGTGGCAGGCCAGCTTCTGGCCCTCGCCGACCTCGACCGTGGCGAGATCGTCCCCAAGCGCGTGTTCAACCTGGCCGGCGTCGTCGGACGTGCCCGGCCGCCAATGAAAGGATGACCGATGTCGGTAACAGCCAGCCGCAAGGCTGAAGTGATCAAGGATTTCGCCAAGAAGCCGGGCGACACCGGTTCGGCGGAAGTGCAGGTCGCGATCCTCTCGGAGAGGATCACCAATCTGACCGAGCACTTCAAGACCCACGCCAAGGACAACCACTCGCGTCGCGGCCTGCTCAAGCTCGTCAGCCAGCGCCGTACGCTGCTCGACTACCTGCGGCGTACCAACGAGGCGAGCTACCGCTCGCTGATCGAAAAGCTCGGCATTCGCCGCTGATGTTTTGTCGCGCGAGGGCGTCGGTCATGCCCCGCGCGTCTGTGAAGCATCTCCGCCTCCGATCGCGGGAGATGCCGATGCCCCGGCGGCGAACCGCGCCGTCGGACTTGAAAGCGGGACGCGGCATGGGACCGCAGCCCGCGCCAGGCAAGGTTCGAACCGCCATGGCAGGATCGCAAGACGCTCGTTCGCTGCGCGCATTCAATGGCGCGTGTGCGACAGCGTCTTGCCGTCTTGCTCATGGCGGTCGGAGATTGCCCGAAACCATGAGAGACATACGCAATGTTCAATACTCATCGAGTTGAGCTCGATTGGGGTGGGCGCAAGCTCACGCTCGAAACCGGCCGCATGGCCCGTCAGGCCGATGGCGCCGTCCTCGCCACGTATGGCGAGACCACCGTTCTCGCCACCGTCGTCGCCGCCAAGCAGCCGCGCGAAGGGGTCGACTTCCTGCCGCTGACCGTCGACTACCAGGAGAAGTTCTACGCCGCCGGCCGCATTCCCGGCGGCTATTTCAAGCGCGAAGGCCGCCCGACCGAAAAGGAGACGCTCGTCTCCCGCCTGATCGACCGTCCGGTGCGTCCGCTGTTCGCCGATGGCTGGCGCTGCGAGACGCAGGTCATCGTCACCACGCTGTCGCACGATCTCGAGAACGACCCGGACATCCTCGCGATGGTCGCCTCGTCGGCGGCGCTGACCTTGTCCGGCGCGCCGTTCATGGGCCCGATCGGCGCCGCGCGCGTCGGCTTCATCAACAACGAATACGTCCTCAACCCGCAGCTCGACGAGATGACCGAGAGCCAGCTCGATCTCGTCGTCGCCGGCACCAATGACGCCGTGCTGATGGTCGAATCGGAAGCCACGGAGCTGTCCGAGGAGGTCATGCTCGGCGCGGTGATGTTCGGCCACCGCCACTTCCAGCCGGTGATCGAGGCGATCATCAAGCTCGCCGAGAAGGCGGCCAAGGAGCCGCGCGAGCTGACGCTGCCCGACAACGCCGCGCTCGAGAAGACGATCCTCGGCCTCGTCGAGCAGGACCTGCGCGCGGCCTATTCGATCGCCATCAAGCAGGAGCGGCAGAACGCCGTCGCCGCCGCGAAGCAGAAGGTCATGGACCACTTCTTCCCGGCCGGCGCCGAGAACGCCGAGTACGACAAGACCCGCGTCGCCGGCGTGTTCAAGGAGCTCGAAGCCAAGATCGTCCGCTGGAACGTGCTCGACACCGGCCGCCGCATCGACGGCCGCGATCTCAAGACCGTCCGCCCGATCCTCGCGGAAGTCGGCGTGCTGCCGCGCACCCACGGCTCGGCGCTGTTCACCCGCGGCGAGACGCAGGCGCTGGTCGTGACCACGCTCGGCACCGCCGAGGACGAGCAGTGGATCGACGCGCTGCAGGGCACCTACAAGGAATCGTTCCTGCTGCACTACAACTTCCCGCCCTACTCGGTCGGCGAGACCGGCCGCCTCGGCGGCACCAAGCGCCGCGAGATCGGCCACGGCAAGCTCGCCTGGCGCGCGATCCATCCGGTGCTGCCGTCGAAGGAGGAGTTCCCCTACACCATCCGCGTGGTGTCGGAGATCACCGAATCGAACGGCTCATCGTCGATGGCCACCGTCTGCGGCTCGTCGCTGGCGCTGATGGACGCGGGCGTGCCGCTCAAGCGTCCGACCGCCGGCATCGCCATGGGCCTCATCCTCGAAGACAAGCGCTACGCCGTGCTCTCCGACATCCTCGGTGACGAGGACCATCTCGGCGACATGGACTTCAAGGTGGCCGGCACCGACCAGGGCATCACCTCGCTGCAGATGGACATCAAGATCGCCGGCATCACCGAGGAGATCATGAAGGTCGCCCTCGCCCAGGCGAAGGACGGCCGTCTGCACATCCTCGGCGAGATGGGCAAGGCGCTCACCGCCGCGCGCGCCGAGCTCGGCGAGCACGCGCCGCGCATCGAGACGTTCAAGATCCCGACCGACAAGATCCGCGAAGTGATCGGCACCGGCGGCAAGGTGATCCGCGAGATCGTCGAGAAGACCGGCGCCAAGATCAACATCGAGGATGACGGCTCGGTGAAGGTCGCCTCGGCTTCGGGCGAGTCGATCAAGGCGGCGATCAACTGGATCAAGTCGATCGCGGCCGAGCCGGAAGTCGGCACCATCTACGAAGGCACGGTCGTCAAGGTGATGGACTTCGGCGCCTTCGTGAACTTCTTCGGCGCCCGCGACGGCCTCGTGCACATCTCGCAGCTCGCCGCGCACCGCGTGCAGAAGACCTCCGACGTCGTCAAGGAAGGCGACAAGGTCAAGGTCAAGCTGCTCGGCATGGACGAGCGCGGCAAGGTGCGCCTGTCGATGAAGGCAGTCGATCAGGAGACCGGCGAGGACCTCGAGGCCAAGCAGAAGGCCGAGCGCGAGAGCCACCAGGCCGAAGCCGCCCAGGGCGGCGCTGCGGAGTAAGGCTTGTCCCGGGCGCAGCGCGGCACGCACTGACGCGCTGCAGACCCGGGATCGCCACAACGCCAGTCTGCATAACGGTCCCGGATCGGCGGTGCATCATTCGTGCCGCACCGCGTCCGGGACACGGACGAATAAGGGCGGCCTGCGGGCCGCCCTTTTTCATGTCGGCGCTGTGTGCACGGCTACTTGCTGCGCTTCTTGTGCTTCTTCGGCGCGTAGAAGGTCGCGTCGACTTCGGCGATGTCGTCCTGATCGAGGCGGCGCACCTCGAGCACGGTGCGCGGCGGATAAGGCCCCTTGCCCCACAGCGCTTCGTCCTGCTGGACCTTGTTGACCATCGCCCGGTACTTCACGACGTCCGACACGTAGATCGTCAGCCGCACCGCGTCCTGCAGAGTCGCGCCTTCGGCTTCCGCGACTTGTTTCATGTTGATGAACATCTGGCGGATGCGCGCCTCGTCGCCTTCGACCAGCTTGTTGGTGGCCGGATCGACACCGCGCATGCCGCCAACGAAAATGAAACCGCCGGCGCGCGCGCCGACGCTCCAGCTGCCGCTGGGCTTCACGCCGCCGTCGACCGGCGACATGATCTTGACGTTGTCGGCACGCGCCGCGGCGGCGCCGAGGACGACCATCGAGCAGCTCAGGGCAACGGCGAAAAAGCGAGACAGTCCTAGCATAATGTCACTCACTCCGGTTTTAAAAACACTGTCGCGTGTATCGGCATCTCGTAAAGGCCGCGTTGCATCGGCGGTGCGCGCTCATGTCGCGGCCGCGGTGGCGCCGTTGCGCCGCTGCCAGAACGGCAAATCGCGAAAGCGAAGTTCCGCGGCATAGAGCGAACGCTGCGCGGCGAGATGCGCGGCGATGCCCTGCAGAAACGATTGCTCGTAGCGCACGGCGACGGCCTCGCTGCCGGCGATGCGGCCGGCGATGCTGTCGGCGGCTTGCAGGCCGCTCCACAAGGCCGTCGCCAGGCCGTTCGCGGCGAGCGGATCGAGCGCGCTCGCGGCATCGCCGGCGCGAACGATGCGCGGCTCGGCGATGCGTGTCGCCACCACCGTGCTCGCGGGCGCGAAGTCGAGCGCGCATTGCGCAAGATCGATGCCGAGGCTCGCCACGCGCTGCGACACGGCGATCGTCTCCGACGCCATCTGCGCCAGGCGCCGCGGCTCCTTGCGCAGCCCCGAGGACAAGAGGTCGGAATCGGTGAAGAAGCCGACGAGGATGCGCCGCCCGGGCATCGCCGACATGTACCACCAGCCGCCGGGCACGGCCTCGACCAGGGTCGCCGCCGCGACGTCGGCCTCTTCGTCGAGCGCGACGACGGCGTAGCAGGCGACGAGCCGGTCGAGCCGCGTCAGGCCGGCTTCGCCCGCGCTGACCGATGCGCGCCCGCTGCAATCGACGACGAAGTCCGCCTCGTGCCGGGCGCCGCCGGCAAGCTCGACCGACACGCCCTGCGGCGTGCGCGTCAGGGCGCGCACGGTGTCGGACACACGCGCGACGCCATCGGCATCGAGTGTTTCGGCCATGCGCGCCTCGATGAGGCGCCGGTCGATATGCCAGCCGCCTTCGGCTTCGCCGAGCGTGTCGTTGCGGCGCAAGGCGGCGCTGCCCCAGATCGAAAACCGCCCCTCGCAGGCACAAGCCGCCGCCGCGTCGAGCAGCGGCAGCCAGCCGAGCGTCTCGAGAAAGGAGCGCGCGCGAAACGACAGCGTTTCGCCGCGGTTGCGCGTCTCCTGCGCCGGCGCGACGACGAGGGGCTGCAGCCCTCGCCGTTGCAGGCTGCGGGCGCAGGCCATGCCGGCCATGCCCGCGCCGACGACCACAATGCGGGTCATGCCGCGTCAGTCGACGGACGCGAGATCCACCGAACCGCGCTGCACCTCGACATAGAGCTCGTCGGGAATGCCGGGCACGTCCTTCGGACCGCTGCGGCGCACGACGACGCCCATCTGCGTCCACAATTCGATCATGCGGCGCAGGCCGTCGGTGTAGCCCGCCTCGACATGCAGACCGATACCGGCTGCGCCGCGCGACCACGCCGCGCGCGCGTGATAGAAGCGCAGCCGTTCCTCGGCCGGCAGGTCCTTGCGCATCATGCGCTGGTAGAACTCCTCCGGCAGCACGTCGATCGGCAACAGAGCCGGCCACCAGACCGGCGTCGGGAAGCCGGTGGCGGTCAGCACCGACTGGCAGCTGAAGGCGTCGCCCTGCCACGGCACGCCCATCCAGCGCGTGAGATCGCCGGGCGCCTGCGGACCGATCGGTGCGCCATCCTCGCGCCGCGTCGGGTTGCCGGCGAACACGTTCTGCGGATTGAGCTGCAGGCCGACGTCCTGCACCAGGCTCTTGCGCTGCGAGATGGCAATGCGGAACGGCAACGGCGTCTGCTTCGGCGTGCGATAGAGCTCGGCATGGCGGATCGGCCAGGTGATCTCGACGCCGGGATGGAACGCGCCGCCCGAACAGGCATCGAGCGCCGCGCGCGTGAGCGCCTCCGGCCGCATGGAAAGCGGCATGTCGTCGAGCTGCTTGATCGCGTCGGCGGCCGCGTCCTCGAAGTCGTTGACGAAGTCGCCTTTGGCCCACGCGCCGAGGATCGCGTACTGGCTTGGCGTCAGCGTCAGCCAGCTATCGCGGCTGCCGGGGAAGTTGACGCCGTCGCCCAGCATCAGCGGCAGCGCCTTGACGCGCTGATCGTCGCCGCCCGGCTTGCGGAAGGCGGCGAGCACCTTCTCGCGCGCCGGCCGCGTCGCGGCATCGGCCACCGCGAGCTTGCGGATGACGTCGGGATTCGACAGGTCCTCGAGATCGAGCCAGGCCGTCTGCAGATAGGAGGCATCGGCGACCCACTGCATCATGCCGGTGCGGCGCAGGATCGGCAGCACGTCGCGGCGGAACGAGACCTTGCCGGACACCGGCTGCATGTGGCCGGCGGCGATCATCGCTTCGCGGCCGGTGTCGTAGAGGCTGACGATGGGCTCGATCTGCGGCGCGAACTTCGGTCCGCAGCAGACGACCCAGGCCGGCTCGCAGGCGATGTCGGCGCCGCCGACACGCACCGTCGCCTTCACCCAGCCGTCGGCCCAGTCGTCGTGCCAGCCGTCATTGTTGGTGAAATCGCGCACCGGGTTCTGCGGCAGCGCCGTCTGCGACACGCCGCCCGCCGGGAACACCATCAGGCGGCCGGCATCGTCGGTGCGCAGATGGCCGAGCGTCACCGGCAGCTTCTTCCAGAACCGGCCGGCCATCCGGAACTTGTCGTCCTTGCCGCGGTCATTGGTCGAGGCGCCGCCGATCTCGACCGGACCCGCATCGACGATCAGCATCTCCTCGCGCTTGGCATTCGGCGTGACGAATGCGTTGCGCAGCGCGCCGGGAATGCCGGGCGTGACGTCGCCGCGGTCCATGGCATTGGAGAAGCCGTACCAGGCCGCCTTGCTGTTGGCGACGTGCACGGTCCAGCGCACGCCGTCGGCGGCGCCGAGCTCGCGCACGACGCGGCCCTGGTCGTCGAAGCCGTAGACGCGGAAGCGCTGCACCTGCTTCTTGATCTGCGACGGGCCCTGCTTGAAGCCCCCTTCCGGCTCGTTCAGCAGGCCGGGAACTTCCGGCGCGAGAAACCATTCGTCGCTATTGCCGACACGGGAAAAACCGATTGCGGGAAAGATCGCGGCGCGCGTGATTCGCGCGCCGGACGGCGCGGCCTGTGCGAAGGCAGGCGTGATCGCCGCCTTGAACAGACTCGGCGCAGCGAGGCCGACAGCGGAAGCACCGAGCAGGAAATCGCGTCGTCTCATATCGATTTGTCTCCGATTGGCGGCGGCGGGAGCGCGCGACCTATGACAAAGTGTCGCGTCTCGTTCATTGGCAAACGATCACGGCGAACTTGGCGGATCGCCAATGTCGCAACCGCATTCGCAAGGTCGCAAACGCTAGTGCGATTTTCTTAATGAGCACTTTCGCGGCGATGCGTCCGCCGCATGGCGCCGTCGCGCGAAGACGCATCGCGCACGATCGCGCCGAGCGCCTCGAAGTCGCGCCGGCGCGGCGACGTGCGCCGCCATGCGAGACCGATCGCGCGCGCGGGCTCCGGTTCCGCGAAGCGCAACAGCTTCACGCGCGCGTCGCGCGCTTCGGCATCGATCGCGACTTCCGGCACCAATGTTACGCCGTAGCCGTTCGCCACCATCTGCATCACCGTGGCGAGCGACGTCGCGCCGAGGCCGGCCGCGCCGTCGCCGCCCGTCTTCGACGCGCAGAAGGCGAGCGCCTGATCGCGCAGACAGTGCCCCTCCTCGAGCAGGATGAGGCGACGCTCATCGACGTCGTCGATGGTGATGCGGCGGTTCGGCAGCGCGTCCGCCGCCGGCGCGGCGAGCAGGAAGCGATCGTCGAACAGCGCCAGCGTCTCGACGTCGCTCGCCTCGACCGGCAGCGCCAGCAGCAGGCAGTCGAGCGCACCGGCCGTCAGCTCGTCGACGAGCACCTGCGTCTGCGTCTCGCGCAGGTCGAGGCGCAGCGCCGGATGGCGCTGCTGCAGCAGCGGCAGCAGCCGCGGCAGAAGATAGGGCGCGAGCGTCGGGATGATGCCGAGCCTCAGCGGGCCGGACAGCAGGTCGCGATGGCGCGCGAAATCGACGAGGTCGCGCGCGGCGGTGAGGATGCGCTCGGCGCGCCGCGCCACTTCGTGGCCGGTTTCGGTGAGGGCGATCTCTCCCGGCCGCCGCTCGACCATGTCGGCGCCGAGCTCGCGCTCGAGTTCGCGGATCTGCATCGACAGCGCCGGCTGGGTGACCGCGCAATCCTCGGCGGCGCGGCCGAAATGACGATGGCGGGCGAGCGCGACGAGGTAACGCAACTGGCGCAGGGTAATCATGCCGATAAGATTATCTGATCGCATGAGCCATGCAATACGATTAGACCTGATAGACCTTCGTCGCCTAAATGACGCACTCCGGACCTAATCCATCGGGTGGGTCCAAAAAACATTGCACGTGCGATTGGAGGACAAGATGGACGCAAAGACCGACGACAAGAGCGCCGGCAAGTGCCCCTTCACCGGCGGCAGGCGCGGACGCTCGAACCGCGAGTGGTGGCCCGACGCGCTGAGCCTGGAGATGCTCCATCGGAACTCGTCGCTGTCCGACCCGATGGGCAAGGACTTCGACTACGCCAAGGAATTCGCGAGCCTCGACCTCGACGCGGTGATGAAGGACCTGAAGGCGCTGATGACGGATTCGCAGGCGTGGTGGCCTGCCGACTTCGGCCATTACGGCGGCCTCATGATCCGCATGGCCTGGCACAGCGCGGGCACCTACCGCATCACCGACGGCCGCGGCGGCGCCGGCGCCGGACAGCAGCGCTTCGCGCCGCTGAACTCGTGGCCGGACAACGTGCTGCTCGACAGGGCGCGCCGCCTGCTGTGGCCGATCAAGCAGAAATACGGCCGCAAGATCTCGTGGGCCGACCTGATGGTGCTGGCCGGCAACGCCGCGCTCGAATCGATGGGCTTCAAGACGTTCGGCTTCGCCGGCGGCCGCAAGGACGTGTGGGAGCCGGAGGAGCTCTATTGGGGCCCCGAAGGCTCGTGGCTGGGTGACGAACGCTATTCCGGCGAGCGCCAGCTCGCCGAGCCGCTCGCCGCGGTGCAGATGGGCCTCATCTACGTCAACCCGGAAGGCCCGAACGGCAAGCCGGACCCGCTCGCGGCGGCCAAGGACATCCGCGAGACGTTCTTCCGCATGGCGATGAACGACGAAGAGACCGTGGCGCTGATCGCCGGCGGCCACACCTTCGGCAAGACCCACGGTGCGGGCGATGCCTCGCTGGTCGGTCCGGCGCCGGAGGCGGCGGCGCTCGAGGATCAAGGCCTCGGCTGGAAGAGCAAGTTCGGTAGCGGCATCGGCGGCGACGCGATCGGCAGCGGCCTCGAAGTCACCTGGACCCAGACGCCGACGACCTGGGACAACAACTTCTTCGAGACCCTGTTCAAGTACGAATGGGAGCTGACCAAGAGCCCGGCCGGCGCCTATCAGTGGCAGGCGAAGAACGCCGGCGAGATCACGCCGGACGCGCACGACAAGTCGAAGAAGCATGTGCCGACCATGCTGACCACCGACCTCTCGCTGCGCTTCGATCCGATCTACGAAAAGATCTCGCGGCGCTTCCTCGCGAACCTTGACGAGTTCGCCGATGCCTTCGCGCGCGCGTGGTTCAAGCTCACGCACCGCGACATGGGCCCGCGCGTCCGCTATCTCGGCCCGCTGGTGCCGAAGGAAGTGCTGATCTGGCAGGACCCGATCCCGGCCGTCGACCACAAGCTGATCGACGACAAGGATGCCGAAACGCTGAAGGCGAAGATCCTCGCTTCGGGTCTCACGGTGCCGCAGCTCGTCTCGACCGCCTGGGCTTCGGCTTCGACCTTCCGCGGCTCCGACAAGCGCGGCGGCGCCAACGGCGCGCGCATCCGCCTCGCGCCGCAGAAGGACTGGGAGGTCAACCAGCCCGCGCAGCTTGCGACGGTGCTTCAGAAGCTCGAGGCGATCCAGCAGGCGTTCAACGGCTCGGCACCCGGCGGCAAGAAGATCTCTCTCGCCGACCTGATCGTGCTCGCCGGCGGCGCCGCCGTCGAGAAGGCGGCGAAGGACGCCGGGGTGGAGGTGAAGGTGCCGTTCACGCCGGGACGGACGGACGCCTCGCAGGACCAGACCGATGTCGAGTCGTTCGCGCCGCTCGAGCCGCGCGCCGACGGATTCCGCAACTTCATCCACAGCAAGAAGCACCAGTTCATGAAGCCCGAGGAGGCGCTGGTCGACCGGGCGCAGTTGCTGGGGCTGACGGGACCGCAGATGACCGTCCTCCTCGGCGGCCTGCGCGTGCTCGGCGCCAACACCGGCGGCTCCAGGCACGGTGTTTTTACCAAGCGGCCGGAGACGCTGACCAACGACTTCTTCCTCAACCTGCTCGACATGGGCACGCAGTGGCAGCCGCCGAACGAGCAAGGCGTGTACGAGGGCCGCGACCGCAAGACCGGCGAGGTCAAGTGGACAGCGACCCGCGTCGATCTGATCTTCGGCTCGCACTCGCAGCTCCGCGCCTTCGCGGAAGTCTACGGGTGCGCGGACTCGCAGGAGAAGTTCGTGAAGGACTTCGTCGCCGCCTGGGCCAAGGTGATGAACGCCGACCGCTTCGACCTTGCCGAGCGGCAGAAGGTCGCCGCGTAAAGACGCCGCTCCGAACACGAGGCGAAACGGCCGGGGATGTCCCCGGCCGTTTTGTTTATGGAAGCGCCAATTCCCATCGGCTCGACGAAGGGAAATTACAGATATTTCTTCAAATCCGCCGCGGCGTCTTCCGGCGTGCGCTTGAGGTTGAACGGCGCGACGAAATGACCGCTCTTGTCCATCAGATAGACCAGGGCGGTGTGGTCCATGGTGTAGTCGCCGTTGTCGGTCGGCACTTTCTTGTAATAGACGCGGTATTCCTTCGCCGCTGCGGCGATGGCGTCGGGCGAGCCGGTGACGCCGCGCAGGTGCGGGTCGAAGCTCGACAGATAATCCTTCATGACCGCCGGCGTGTCGCGCTCGGGATCGACGGTGATGAACAGCGCCTCGGTCCTGTCGGCGTCCTTGCCGAGCTTGCGCATCACCTCCGAGACCTCGAACAGCGTCGTGGGGCAGATGTCCGGGCAATGGGTGAAGCCGAAGAACACCAGGAACGGCTTGCCGCGCAGATCGGCGTCGGTGATCGGCTTGCCGTCCTGGTCGGTGAGCGCGAACGGCCCGCCCACGGCGCTCTGCGCCGAGCTTGCCACGCCGCCGTTTCCGGTGAGCCACAGCACGGCGCCGAAGCACACGACGAGGCCGAGCGCGAATGCGCCGACGATCATGAGCGGGCGGGAGACGAAACTCATCGGCGGGACCTCCGGCACGTCGTCACAGGCAGGTCGCCAGTCCTGCGACGATCATTTCGTAGAAGACGGCCGTGCCATAATAAGCCCACAGCGCGCCGGTTGCGGCCATCAAGAGTCCGAGAGCGCCGGCCAGCGCCAGGACCGGGCGCGGCACGCGGGAGCGGGACTCGGCGATCGGCTGGCCCATGGCCCGACCATCCGTGGCTGGTGTTCCGGCGCGATAAATAAGCCCTGGAGCACCGCGCGACAACTGCACCGGCCGCCGAAATCGGGCTAAAGTCTGGCGACCGGCCGGAAGCGCCGGCGAGGGAGGAACGATGAGACATGCCGTCGCACTGACGATCGGCGTGGCGCTGTTCGCGGGCGCCACCGCCGTCGCCGAGACCCAGACCTATCCCGACCACAGCGTGACGTTCCTCGTGCCCTACGCGCCGGGCGGCGGCACCGACGTCTATGCGCGCATGCTGGCGGACGAGCTCCAGGCGAAGCTGAAGCAGCCGTTCGTGGTCGAGAACAAGCCGGGCGCCGCGACCCAGATCGCGGCGGCGGCGCTGGCGAAGTCGGCGCCCGACGGCTACACGATCCTGATGGGATCGAGCACCACGCTGGCCATGAACCCCGCGCTCTACAAAACACTGAGCTACGATCCCAACAAGGACTTCGCGCCGGTCGGCCTCGTCGGCTCGGCTTATTTCGTGCTGGTGGCGAATCCGTCGGTCCCCGCCAGGACGCTGCCGGAGCTCATCGCCTACATCAAGTCGAAGCCGCCGAACACGCTGAGCTTCGGCACCTCCGGCGCCGGCACGCCGCACCACCTGTTCATGGAGATGTTCATGAGCATGACCGGCACGCGGATGCAGCACGTGCCCTACAAGGGCAGCGTCCCGGCGCTCACCGACGTGCTCTCCGGCGTCATCCCGATGATGATCGTCGATCTCACGCCGGCGCAGCAGCTCATCGCCGAGGGGAAAATCCGCGCCTTCGGCGTCACCTCGCCGACCCGGGTGAAGACCGCGCCGGACATCCCGACGCTCGCGGAGGCCGGCCTGCCGGGCTACGCCGGGCAGGGATGGTTCGGCGTCGTCACCCGCGCCGGCACGCCGAAGCCGATCATCGACACGCTCAACCGCGTGATCGTAGCCTACGTCAAGCGGCCGGAGGTGCAGGACAAGCTCTACAGCATCGGCATCGAGCCGATGACCGACACGCCGGAGGAGTTCGCCCGCTTCATCCCGGCCGAGCAGGAGAAATGGGCCAAGGTGGTGGCGGACGCGCACATCCCGAAGATGGACTGACGCCGCGCCCGGCAGGGAGGAACACGGCATGGCTTATCGTTGGCTCGTCGCAGCGATGCTGGCGGCGCTGTCGTTCGCGGCCGTCGCGGTCGCGCAGACCTATCCCGAGCGCCGGGTGACGCTGGTGATTCCCTATCCGCCAGGAGCGACCACCGACATCCTCGGCCGCATGGTGGCAACCGCGCTCCAAGAGAAGCTCGGCGGCACCTTCATCGTCGAGAACAAGGGCGGCGCGTCCACGGCAATCGGCGCGAGCTACGTCGCCAATTCGCCGCCCGACGGCTACACGTTGCTGATGGCGACCGGCACCACGCTCGCAGTCAATCCGGGCCTTTACAAGAACCTGCCCTACAGCAACGCGAGCTTCGACCCGATCACGCTGGCGGCCGCGTTCCCGTTCGTGCTGATCGTCGATCCCGCGCTCGGGGTGAATTCGGTCAAGGAGCTGATCGCGCTGGCGAAGCGGAAGTCGCTATCGTTCGCCTCGGTCGGCGTCGGAACGCCGCATCACCTCGACGCCGAGCTGTTCATGACGATGACCGGCATCACCGCGCGCCACGCCATCTACAAGGGCAGCGTGCAGGGCATGTCCGACATCGCCGCCGGCGAGGTGTCGTTCATGTTCACCGATCCGGCGCCGATCCTCGGCTATCTGAAGGAAGGCAAGGTCAAGGCGCTGGCGGTGACATCGAGAGAGCGGTTCAAGCCGCTGCCCGACGTCCCGACGCTGGTCGAGGCCGGCGTGCCGGACTACGAGGCGATCTCGTGGATGGGCTTCGTCACCAGGGCGGGCACGCCGCGGCCCGTCATCGACAGGCTCCACGACGCGATCGTGGCGTACGAGAAGCAGCCGGAGGTCGAGGACCGGCTGCTCAAGCTCGCCATCCTGCCGAAAACCTCGACGCCCGAGGAGTTCCGCCGCTTCATCGCCGCCGAGGCGGAGAAATGGGGCAACGTCGTGCGCGAGGCCAACGTCAAGGTGGAGTAGCTATTCCGCCGCCTCCGCCAGCGCGCCGGCCTCCGCCGCCTCGAGCGCCACCGCCACCGACTGGATGATGGCGCCGTAGCGCACCGCGGCCTGGATCGCGTCCTCGCCCACGCCGGCCTCCTGCAGCACCGTCTCGTGGGCGTTGATGCAGGCGCCGCAGCCGTTGATGGCGGAGACCGCGAGCGACCACAGCTCGAAATCGGCCTTGTCCACGCCGGGGCTGGCGATGACGTTCATGCGCAGCCGCGCCGGCCTGGTCTGGTAGGCCTTGTTCGCCGCGAGATGGAGGAAGCGGTAATAGACGTTGTTCATCGCCATCACCGTGGCGGCGGCGCGGGCGGCGTCGAGCGCCTGCGGCGTCAGGTGCTGGCGCGCCAGCGCCTCGAAGGCGCGCACCACCTCGGCGTTGCGGGTGGCGATGGCGCAGGCGAGAAAGGTTCCATAACGCTGCTGCGGCGGCAGCGACTCGTCCGACAGCATGGACGACAGGTTGAGCCTGGCGTCCTTGGCGAAGGCGGGGAGGCGATCCTTCAGGGCTTCGATCGACACGGCCGGTTCCTTTGCAATTCCTTCCGGTTTCGAACAGCGCGCGGGCGGGTGGGGCCCGCCCGCGCGGCGTTGATGGGTGCGGATCAGGCCGCCTTGAGCACGTCGCCGCCGACCTCGCGGTTGCAGGGGCACAGCTCGTCGGTCTGCAGCGCGTCGAGGACGCGCAGCGTGTCCTTCGGCGCGCGGCCGACGTTGAGGTTGGTTGCGTAGACGTGCTGGATCACGTTGTCCGGGTCGACAATGAAGGTGTAGCGGTAGGCGACGCCCTCCGGCGAGCGGATGCCGAGCGGATCGACCAGCGAGCCCTTGGTGTCGGCGAACTGCCAGATCGGCAGCTTGTGCAGGTCCTTATGGTCCCGGCGCCAGGCGAGCTTGACGTGCTCGTTGTCGGTCGAGCCGCCGAGCACGACCGCGTCGCGGTCCTCGAAATCCTTGGCGAGGCGGGCGAACTCGGCGATCTCGGTCGGGCAGACGAAGGTGAAATCCTTGGGATAGAAGAAGATGACCTTCCACTTGCCGGGGAAGCTCTTCTCCGTGATCTCCTCGAACGCCGATTCGCCGTTCTCCTGATGGTTCTGGAAGCCGGGCTTCACGCCCATAACGGAAAATGATGGGAGTTTCTGGCCGATTCCAAGCATCGAAAGGTCCTTCGCTGGTATGTCAGGTTGTGGATCAAGGTAGATGCGATTTTATATTGCATCGCACAATGGATATATTGCTGCGCACACACAATAAGTCTAATTGGATAAACTATCAGTCCCCATCAGTTGTTCTGATGGAGCGCATTGCCAGCGACGGGCCACGCGGGCTGCACGCCTCGCGAATTTCCGCTAGCAGGACGGCAGGGGGACGCGGAGCAGCCATGATCATCGCCATCGACGGGCCGGCGGCCTCCGGCAAGGGGACGCTCGCGAAGCAGCTCGCCCGGCACTACGGCCTGCGTCACCTCGACACCGGGCTCCTCTATCGCGCGGTGGCCAGGGCGGTGCTCGACGCCGGCCGCCGCCCTGACGACCGCGCCGCCGCCATCGCCGCGGCCAAGACGATCGATCCAACGCATTTCGACGAGGCGACGCTCAAGCGCTACGACGTAGGAGAGGCGGCCTCGGTGGTGTCCGCGATCCCCGAGGTCCGGGCGGCGCTGTTCGACTTCCAGCAGGCGTTCGCGGCCGCGCCGCCGGGCGCGGTGCTCGATGGCCGCGACATCGGCACGGTGATCTGCCCGTCGGCCGACGTGAAGATCTTCGTCACCGCGACGCCGCAGGTCCGCGCCCGTCGCCGGGCGCTGGAGCTCGGGGCGCGCGGCGAGCCCGCGGACGAGGCGGCGGTGCTGGCCGACATCCTGGCGCGCGACGAGCGCGACCGCACCCGCGCCGCCGCGCCGCTCCTCAAGGCGTCCGACGCCCACCTGCTCGACACCACGGCGCTCGGCATCGAGGACGCGTTCCGGGCGGCGCTCGCCATCGTGGAGGCGGCGCGCGCACCCATCTGACGGGCGCAGCGCCGCCCTTGCCGCGGCGCCCGCCCTTGCCGCGGCGCCCGCCATTGGCTATATCGTCGCCGTTCGGGCTGCCTTCCGTGTCGTCGGGGGCCGTCCGCGCGGGCCGGCAGCGTGGCAACCACGCTGCCGCGTGGAGGAGTAGCCCGCGCGCACGCACCTTTTTGGAGCGCGCCCGTTCCATCACCTGTTCCGACCGCTCGGTTTTTGCGCCGGCCTGTCCATGTGGACAGTTGCCGGGGGCCACGAGGGCTTCCGGCCCGGACGTTCGGGACGTTTGCAACGCCAGCCGCCGGCGCTTACCAGGAGAGTTCATGGCTATTGCCAGCACGGCCGCGCCGTCGCGCGAAGATTTCGCAAAAATGCTTGATGAGTCGTTCGGGCCCGACAGCGGGCTGAACGAAGGCACCGTCGTCAAGGGCAAGGTCGTCGCCATCGAGAAGGACATGGCGGTGATCGACGTCGGCCTGAAGATGGAGGGCCGCGTCGCGGTTCGCGAGTTCGCCGGTCCCGGGCGGCAGGGCGAGCTCAAGGTCGGCGACGAGGTCGAGGTTTATCTCGAGCGGGTCGAGAACGCGCTCGGCGAGGCGGTGCTCTCGCGCGACAAGGCGCGCCGCGAGGAAAGCTGGGGCAAGCTCGAGAAGGCGTTCCAGGCCAACGAGAAGGTCTCGGGCGTCATCTTCAACCAGGTCAAGGGCGGCTTCACCGTCGATCTCGACGGCGCCGTGGC
>Ga0182749_1000549_pt1 | contig 34034 bp, 28 predicted proteins | sample eDN3rd37CKraftMG_FD_128875 | JGI IMG/M metagenome (GOLD analysis project Ga0182749, IMG submission 128875) | Enriched Miracle-Growth compost microbial communities from Emeryville, California, USA - eDNA 3rd pass 37_C Kraft MG (version 2) (version 2) ...
CTTCGGCCGCTCCGCACCATGAGGCCGCTAATCCCTTCGCCGCGCGTTCATCGCGATGTTGAGCAGCGCGCGCTCGGCGATGGCCTCGGCGAGCGGCGCATTGCGCCGCGCCTCGAGCGAGGCCTCGCCGAGCTGGCCCATCACCCGTGTGAGCCGCGGCGCGCTCCACAGCCTCAGCGCCTCGCCGACGAGGCCCTTGCGCGAGAAATGCACCGGCGGCGCGCCGCGCTGCATGGCGAAGTCGGCCGAATCGCCGTCCTCCACCGCAAGCCGCATCTTGTGCAAATTGGCGACGTGGCGGATGGCGGCGGAGATGATCGCCGCCGGCGAGGAGCCGTCGGCGCGCGCCTTGCCGAACTCGGCGTCGACGTCGGCCGGCTTGCCGGCAAAGGCCGCGTCGAGCACGCCGTCGAGCGCCACGGCGGAGGCGTCCGCCACCACCGCCATCACGTCGGCGGCCTCGATGCGCGTCTGCCCGCGCGCGTACAGCGCGAGCTTGCGCACCTCGTTGCGCGAGGCGAGCCGGTCGCCGCCCAGGAGCGACACCAGCAGCGCGCGCGCGTCCGGCGCGATCGCGAGCTCCGCTGCGCGCAATTCGTCATCGACGAGACGGGCGATCGCCGCCTCGTTGTCGGCGTAGCAGGGCAGCGCCGCCGCCACCTTCGCCTTCTCGACCGCCGCGCGCAGCGGCGAGGATTTCTTCAGGTCGCCGGCCTCGATGATGATGCGGCATTCCGACGACGGCGCCGCGATCACCATGTCGACCGCGCCGGCGATGTTGCGCGATCCGGCCTTGACCAGCACGGCGCGGCGGCCGCCGAACAGCGGCACCGTGTGCGCCTCCTCGACGAGCCGCGACGGATTGCCGGAAAGCTCGTCGCCCTCGATGCGCACGAAAGCAAAGGGGTCGCTCACGTCGTCAACCGAGGCCTTCACCAGCGCGTCGACGCGCTCGCGCACGAGGCCGGAATCGGGCCCGTAGACGAGCACGACCGGCTGGCGCGGATCGGGCTTGGCAATGAAGCGGTCGACGTCGGCGGCTTTGAGGGCGGTCATGGGGGCAACTTACTGCGCATTCGAAGCGGGTTGAAGCGTTGCCCGCCGGCGAACTTCGTTCGCCGACCTCTCCCTATGGGAGAGGTGAAGAGAGCGTGCGGCCCCGTGCGAGGGCAATCACGCCGGCGTCAGCAGCACCTGGTCGCTGAGCTGCGCCGGTTCGGAGCGCGCGATGCGCCAGCCGCCGCGTTGGGCGAGCGGAGCGAAGCCCTCGAGGCCGCGCGGGATCAGCTTGAAGCGGCTCGCGGTCACCAGACGCCGGCGGCGCTCGTCGCCGCTGGTGACCGAGCCGGCGACAGCGCGGACGTTGCCCGCCCGCAGCACCTGAAGGTTGGCGACGATGGCGTCGTCGCTGCCGTATTCGAACAGCCCGCCTTCCGAGGAGGCGGCGATAATGGCGCCGGCGGCATCCAGCTCGCGCAGCAGCGCCGCGAGCGCGGCGGGGTCGTTCCAGTCGTAGGGCCGGTGGTCGAAGGTGACGGCGAGCCCCGCGAGCGGCGCGCCGTCCTGCATCAGCGCGGCAAGCGCGTTGCGGCCGAAGAACGGGCCGGCGTCGTCGCGGTCGAGGACGTGGATGACGATCGGCCCGCGCGCGAGATCGCCGCCGCGCTGCCGCAGCAGGATCAGCGCGTTCATGCTGTCGATCGCCGGGCCGCCGGCGATGTTGACGAGATGCAGCGGCGCATCCGGCGTCTGCGCCAACGCCGGGGCGACGCCGTCGGCGAGCAGGTGCGCGACCTGCTGCGTGCGCAGGCGCAGCAGGATCAGATGCGCCGACGCGCCGATGCGCCTGTCCATCGGGCTGTCGTAGGGCGGCGGCAGATGGTCGGCCCCGAGCTTCATCACATAGGTGCTGAGCCCATCGAGGAACGAGGTATCGCCGCCGCCGAACAGCGCGCGCACGAGAAGCGATCGCTTCGCCGCCCGCCGCAGCAGGAAGCGCATGAAGAATGTCGGCAGGCTCCGGTTGCGCCGTTCCTCCTCGCTCGATCGCGCAAACAGCGATTGCAGGCTGTCGGGGTCGTCCGGCACGGCGAAGCGCGGATCGGTGACGTCGATCACCGGCAGCATGACGCCGTCGCGCGTTGGCGCGCGGAGGAGGGGGCGGGACAACGTCTCAGTGTTGTTTGGCACGGCCGCGGTTCTCATCCCTCCCCCGCTTGCGGGGGAGGGTGGCGAGCGTTAGCGAGCCGGGTGGGGGTCTTCGCAACTGCGACGTGACCCCACCCCCGGCGCTATCGCGCCGGACCCTCCCCTTTCAGGGGAGGGATGAATGCGCCTCACGTCCCCGCGACGAAATACGAGGCGAGGCGGTTGCGGATGTTGTCGGCGATGACGCTGGCGGCGCGGTTCTCGGCATCGCGCAGGCCGCGGTCGCCGGCGAAGCGCTGCTGCTGGCCGGGGATGTTGTAGGACACGCGCGAGAAGGTGGTGCCGGTGATCACCGCCTTGCCCGTGCCGACATCCGTCAGCGTGTAGCTCGCATTGATGCCGTAGTTCTGGATGTCGGGGCGCGCGCTGTTGATGTCGACGATCACCTGCGTCTGCGACGCCGAGAGCTGGACCTTAAGGGTGTACAGCGCCGTCTGGCCGGCGCCGCCGCCGGTCAAACCGAAGATGAGGTCGTTGCGCATCTGGATGCCGACGCGCGACAGCCGGGTGCCGTTCGGCGCATCGACGGGCTGCACGTCCACGGTGGCCAGCTTCTCGTCGAGCCCCGCCGTCGGCACGACCTTGCTGTCGCCGTAGAGCGGCTGGAAGCAGCCGGCGGTCAGGGCGGCGAGGCCGATGATGGCGGCGACCCTTGCCGTCATTCCGGCCGGGCGAAACGCGAGCCGTTCACTGCCTTCGGCAGTGCCCCGGAATGACGGAAGGTGCCTAAGCGACCACATTCACGATCCTCTGCGGGACGACGATGACCTTTTTCGGGCTCTTGCCGTCGAGCGCCTTTTGTACCGTATCGAGGGCCAGAACGGCAGCCTCAATCTCGTCCTTGCCGGCGTCCCGCGGCACCGTCACATCGGCGCGCTTCTTGCCGTTGATCTGCACCGGCAGCGTGATGGTGCTCTCGACCAGCAGCGCCGGCTCGAGCTCGGGCCAGGCCTCCGTCGCCACCAGGGTCTTGTGGCCGAGCGAAGCCCAGCACTCCTCGGCGAGGTGCGGCATCATCGGGTGGAACAGGCGGACCAGGATGTCGCCGGCCTCGCGCAGCGCCCAGGCGAGATCGGGGCCCGGCGCCGTCTCGATATGGCCGATCGCATCCGACAGCGCATTGGCGCACTCGTAGATGTGCGCGACGCAGCGGTTGAAGCGCAGCTTGCCGATGTCGTCGGAGACAGCGGCGAGCGCGCGGTGCGCTGCCTTGCGCACGGCCATCGCCTGCTCGCCGAAGGCGGCCGGCTTGGCGGCCGGCGGCGTCACCTCGGCGATCTCGCCGACGAGCCGCCACAGGCGCTGCACGAAGCGCCAGGCGCCCTGCACGCCTTCCTCGGTCCAGATCACGTCGCGGTCCGGCGGAGAGTCGGACAGCATGAACCAGCGCGCGGTGTCGGCACCGTAGGCGGCGATGATGTCGTCGGGGTCGACCGTGTTCTTCTTCGACTTCGACATCTTCTCGATCGAGCCGATCTCGATCGGTTCGCCGGTGCCGATGAGGGTCGCCGTGCGGGCGTCACCCATGCCGTCGATCTGCACCTTGGCCGGCTCGACCCATTCGCCGCTCGCGGTGCGATAGGTCTCGTGCACGACCATGCCCTGCGTGAACAGGCCGGCGAAGGGCTCGTCGACGTCGACGTAGCCGCACTTCTTCATGCCGCGGGTGAAGAAGCGCGAGTACAGGAGATGCAGGATCGCGTGCTCGATGCCGCCGATGTACTGGTCGACCGGCATCCACTTGTTGGCGACCGCCGGCGTCGTCGCCGCCTGCTCGTTCCACGGGTCGGTGAAGCGGATGAAGTACCAGGACGAGTCGACGAAGGTGTCCATGGTGTCGGTCTCGCGCCGCGCCGGCCCGTCGCACTGCGGGCACTTGACCTTGGTCCAGGTCGGGTGACGGTCGAGCGGGTTGCCCGGTCTGTCGAAGGTGACGTCCTCCGGCAGCGTCACCGGCAGGTCCTTGTCCGGCACCGGCACCACGCCGCACTTGTCGCAGTGGATCACCGGGATCGGGCAGCCCCAGTAGCGCTGGCGCGAAATGCCCCAGTCGCGCAGGCGATAATTGACCTGGCGCTGCGCCACCGGCCGGTTGCCGCGCGTCTCCTTTTCCAGACGCTTCGCGACCTCTTCCTTGGCCTGTTCGATCGTCATGCCGTCGAGGAAGCGCGAATTGAACAACGTGCCTTCGTCGTCATAGGCGGTGTCGGTGACGACGAACGTGTTCGGGTCCTGGCCCGGCGGCAGCACCACCGGCGTGTTGCCGAGGCCGTATTTGTTGACGAAGTCGAGGTCGCGCTGGTCGTGCGCCGGGCAGCCGAAGATGGCGCCGGTGCCGTAGTCCATGAGGATGAAGTTGGCGACGTAGACCGGCAGCTTCCACGAGGCGTCGAACGGATGCGTCGCGCGGATGCCGGTGTCGAAGCCCATCTTCTCGGCGGTGTCGATGTCCGCCTGCGACGTGCCCATGTGATGGCATTCGTCGATGAAGGCCGCGAGCTTCGGGTTGGTCTTGGCAGCGGCCTGCGCCAGCGGATGGTCGGGCGCGATCGCCATGAACTTGGCGCCGAACAGGGTGTCCGGACGCGTGGTGAAGATCTCGAGCTCGGATTCCTTGTTCGGCGTCGTCGACGGATCGAGCATGAAGCGGATCAGCAGGCCTTCGGAGCGGCCGATCCAGTTCTTCTGCATCAGCCGGACCTTGTCCGGCCAGCGATCGAGCGTGTCGAGGGCCGCGAGCAGCTCCTGCGAATAGTCGCTGATCTTGAAGACCCACTGGTAGAGGTCGCGCTGCTCGACCAGCGCGCCCGAGCGCCAGCCGCGGCCATCGATCACCTGCTCGTTGGCGAGTACGGTCTGGTCGACCGGGTCCCAGTTGACCTTGCGGTATTCGCGCGCGACGAGCCCGGCCCTCTGGAAGTCGAGGAACAGCTTCTGCTGGTGCCTGTAATAGCTGGGGTCGCAGGTCGCGACTTCGCGCGCCCAGTCGAGCGACAGCCCCATCGACCGGAGCTGCTTCTTCATCGCCGCGATGTTGGAATAGGTCCACGCCTTCGGGTGCACCTTCTGCGCCATGGCGGCGTTCTCGGCCGGCATGCCGAAGGCGTCCCAGCCCATCGGGTGCAGCACCGCGTTGCCCATGGCGCGCTTGAAGCGCGCGACCACGTCGCCCATCGTGTAGTTGCGCACGTGGCCCATATGGATGCGCCCCGACGGGTAGGGGAACATCTCGAGGACGTAGTATTTCGGGCGCGGATCGTCGTTCTGGGTGGCGAAGATCCTGGCGTCGTCCCAGATCTTCTGCCAGCGGGCCTCGGCCTCGCGGGCGTTATAGCGGTCGGCGCGTTCGTTTTGGTGCGATTCGGCGGTCATTTCCGGCTCTTTTCAGGCGCCGGGGTGGTCGCATGAAACCCCCTACGGGGTCAACAAGCGGGGGCTCAGCCTCCGTTCAGCGCCCGGCGCAGGGCGGCCATCAGGGCCTGCTGGTCGTAGGGCTTTTCGACCACCGGCGCGTCAGGATAGGTGCGCGTCTGCGCGTTGTCCGCATGCATGCCGGTGAGGAAGATGAACGGCGTGGCGACCTCGGTGAGAGCCGCCGCGACCGGCAGGCTGGTACCGCCGTTCTGGCCCAGGCGCAGATCGAGCACGGCAGCGTCGAAGCGGCCGCCCTGCACGGCGGCGAGCGCGTCGGCGACAGTGCCGGCACAGACGACCTCGCCGGCGCCGGCCCGTTCCAGCACCTCCTGCAGATCGAGCGCGATCAGGAATTCGTCGTCGACCACCAGGCAACGCTTGCCTGCGAGCGGCTCTGCCACCGCAGTTCTCCTTGTTCCCGCCGGGGAACATGGCTTGTCCCGCAAAACGCCCCGCAGGGCATTTAATTCCGACATAGCGGCACGAGAATTTCTGCGTTGGAGGCGGCGGCGCAACCTGCCAGAACAGGCGCCGGGACAGGTCCGGGAGCGCGAGCACGCATGAGTCTGGGGTCCGGCCGCGGCAACGGTCATGTCACGCCCTGCGAGCTCTGCCCGTTGCGCAAGCGGCCGAGCCTGCGCGAGTTCACCGCCGAGGAGCTCGCCTTCGTCAAGGAGTTCAAGACCGACGAGTTGCGCGTCGATCCCGGCACCAGCTTCCTGTGCGAGGGCGCGCGCAGCGAGCAGCTCTACACCGTGCTGTCCGGCTGGGCCTTCCGCTACAAGATGCTCGACGACGGCCGCCGGCAGATCCTCAATTACGCGCTGCCCGCCGACATGGTCGGCCTGCAGGGCGCGCTGATGCGCGAGATGGAGCATTCGGTCGAGGCGCTGACGCCGCTGACCCTGTGCGTCTTCCCGCGCCAGAAGATGTGGGACCTCTACTCGCGCATCCCCTCGCTCGCCTTCGACATTACCTGGCTCGCCGCGCGCGAGGAGCAGCTGATCGACCAGCATCTGCTCAGCGTCGGCCGCCGTTCGGCGCTCGAGCGCACCGCCTATCTGCTGCTGCACCTTTACGAGCGGGCGCAGGAGGCCGGCCTCGTCAAGGACAACGCCATCCAGTTTCCGTTCACGCAGCAGCATCTCGCCGACACGCTCGGCATGTCGCTCGTGCACACCAACAAGACGCTGAAGCGCCTCCTGCAGTCGAGCGCGGTGCGCTGGAAGGACCGCGTGTTCGAGCTCGTCGACCGCGCCGCGCTGGTCGAGATCGCCGGCGAGGACGTGACCGCACGGCGGCCGCGACCGTTCATCTGACCGACGCCGTCGGCCCGGATCGCCCGCTTTCGCGGGCGATGACAAGCTGATATTGGGCACCCATGGAGCAAGCAGTCTCAGCTTCCGGCCTCGCGCATGTGCGCGCCGAGATCGCGCGCGCCTGCAAGGATGCCGGCCGCGATCCCGCCACGGTGACGCTCGTCGCCGTGTCGAAGACCTTTCCGGCGGAGGCGATCGCGCCGGTGATCGCCGCCGGCCAGCGCGTGTTCGGCGAGAACCGCGTGCAGGAGGCCAAGGCGAAGTGGCCGCCGCTGATGGAGCGCCATCCCGGCATCGAACTGCATCTCATCGGCCCCTTGCAGTCGAACAAGGCGAAAGAGGCGGTGGCGCTGTTCGACGCCATCCATTCGGTCGACCGCGCCAGCCTGTGCGAGGCGCTGGGCAAGGAAATCCGGAAGCAGGGCCGCTCGCCGACCTTGTTCGTGCAGGTCAACACCGGCGCCGAGCCGCAAAAGGCCGGCGTGCTGCCGCAGGACGCGGACGCGTTCCTCACCGCCTGCCGCGACAGCTACGGCCTGACGATCTCCGGGCTGATGTGCATTCCGCCGGTCGACGAGGCGCCGGGGCCGCATTTCGCGCTGCTGGCGACGATCGCCCGGCGCAACGGCCTCCAGCTCCTGTCGATGGGGATGAGCGCGGACTTCGCGTCTGCCATCGCCATGGGCGCGACGCATGTGCGCGTCGGTAGCGCCATTTTCGGCGGGCGGCACTAGCCGTCCTTGTCATGGCCGGGCTCGTCCCGGCCATCGCCACAAGGATGGCACCTTCGTGCCCGACCGGGCGGAATGCGCGGGTCAAGCCCGCGCATGACAGAAAGGAAGGCCGATGAGCAGCAGCGACTTCGACCATTGGCAGGAGCGCTTCGCCGGCGCCGACTATCGCTTCGGCACCGCGCCGAACGCGTTCCTCGCGGCGCAGGCAAAGCTGTTGCCGAAGACGGGCAAGGCGCTCGCCATCGCCGACGGCGAGGGCCGCAACGGCGTCTTCCTCGCCGAGCGGGGACTCGACGTCCTGTCGCTCGACTTCTCGCCCAACGCGCAGGAGAAGGCGCGCAAGCTCGCCGCCGCGCGCGGCGTCCGGCTGAGTGTCGAGCAGGCCGACGTCATCAACTGGAGCTATCCGGCGGAGACCTTCGATGTCGTCGCCGCGATCTTCTTCCAGTTCGCCGCGCCGCCGGATCGCGACAGGATCTTCGCCGGCATCAAGCGCACGCTGAAGCCGGGCGGCCTGCTGCTGCTCGAAGGCTATCGACCGAAACAGCTCGAATACAAGACCGGCGGCCCGTCGAAGATCGAGAACCTCTACACGCGCGAGCTTCTGCAGCAGGCCTTCGGCGATTTTTCCTCGCTCGACATCCGCGAATACGACGCCGAGATCCACGAGGGCGCCGGCCACGGCGGCATGTCGGCGCTGATCGATGTGGTGGCGGTGAAGTGAAAATTGCCCCGGGCGGGGCGCTACCCGCGTTGCCCTCTTCCCCTGTGGGAGAGGGCAGCCGCAGGTGCTCAAATTGAAAGAATGGGTGAGGGGGCTGCGGCCGCCCCCTCAACCATCACACCATGTTGGAAGGCTCTCAACACGCTCGCCCACATGGGGGAGAGGGTGTGGCGATAAGCGCCGCATTCGCGGCGACATCGACCCCTTTACCTGTTGAACCGCGGCACGTGCGGCGCATTGGCGCCGAGCGCGGCATCGAGCGGCTTCTTCAGCAGGCTCGAGCGCAATCCGTTCGCCTGTGCCGGCGCGGCGGCGGGCGCGGCATGCGGCTGATAGGCCGGTGTGTGCGGCGCGTGCGTCGCCTGCGGCATCTGCGGCTGCAGGTTCGGCGCATCGAGGGGCGAGCCGTACTCGTCGTCGATGTCGCCCATGCGCTGGCTCATGCTGGCGCTGCGCCAGCGTTCGATCACCGACGACAACAGATCCTTGTTCATGCCGCTGCCGGCGTCCGAGCGGGTCGAGCCGGACGCCTCGCTGTTCGGCCGCTCTTCCGGCGGCAACTCGGCAAAGCGCATGCGCGTCGGCAGCGCCACGCCGGCGCCGAAGCAGAACACCTCGCGCGTGCCGAGCGAGGGGATGAACGACAACAGGTTCGCGGCGGCGTCCGAGACGGCTGAGCGGATCACCTCCTGGTCCCGGTCGTTCGACAGCCGCATGGCGAAGAGCGTCGAGCACTGCGAGATGATGGTCGGATCGATCTCCGCCGGCCGCTGCGTGACGAGGCCGAGGAAGACGCCGTATTTGCGGCCTTCCTTGGCGATGCGCGACAGCGCACGCCGGGTCGGGCCGAAGCCGATCCGCTTGTCGGCCGGGGCGTAGCGGTGCGCCTCCTCGCAGACGAACAGCAGCGGCGCGACGCCGTCCGACCACAGGCCGAAGTCGAAGGCCATGCGGCAGAGCACGGAGACGACCGAGTCGATCACCTCGGCGGGGAAGCCCGCGAGCTGCATGATGGTCATCGGCTTGCCGTCCGGCGGCAGCCGGAACAGCGTGCCGATGATGTCCGCCATCGTGTCGCCGCCGATGTTCGCGTTCTCGAACATGAAGGCGTAGCGGGGATGATTGCGGAAGGTCTGAATGCGGCCGATCAGCTTGTGGTAGACGACGGCGCGCGAGCGGTTCTCGAGCTTGCCCATGCGCTCGTCGAGCAGCGCGATGAGGTCCTCGATGCGGTAGGGCACGGGCGTGTCGGCGGTGAAGCCGGCATCGCGCGGATCGCGGCGTTTCGACAGCAGCCGGTCGGCGGAGTTATTGCGGTACTGCAGATAGGCGGCCTTGGCGAGCGGGATCACCTCGGAAAGGATCTCGGTTTCCTCGTCGATGCCGGGGCGGCCGCCGAACAGGGCATCGACCACTTCCTCGAAATTGAACAGCCAGAACGGCAGGCGCAGGTTGCGCGGGTTGAGCACCTGCGCGCGGTCGCCGAAGCAGCGGCCGTATTCGTTATGCGGGTCGACCAGGAAGATGCGCAGGTTCGGCCGCGTCTCGAGGATCTTCTGCAGCATGATCGCGACGCCGCTCGACTTGCCGACGCCGGTGGCGCCGAGGATCGCGAAGTGCCGGCTCACGAGCTGGTCGATGTCGATGTGGACGGCGATGTTGTGGTTCTGCTGCAGCGTGCCGAACTGGGCGCGGTCGCTGGTCGGCGCGCCGTAGACTAGGCGCAGGTCGCGCTCGCCGAGCATCGCCGCGCTGTCGCCGATGGTCGGATAGTCGTTGACGCCGCGAGAGAAGCGGCCGGCGACGACCTCGCCGATAAGGTCGAGCCGGGCGACCTTGCGCATGTCGGCGCGGGCGGCGGATTGCCCCACCGCCTGCTCGCATACCTCGGTGATGAGGCCGACGATCAGCGCCTTCGGCGTGCTGATGCCCATGAACTTGCCGACGGTCGGGCTGTCCGCAGCGGCGACATGGCGGCTGGTCAGTTCGGCGGTGACGGTCGCGCCGGTGACGGCGGCGACGCGGCCGATGGCATCGCCGGCGGCGCGCTGGGCGACAGTACCGGGTGTCGAAAACGTGTCCATGGTGCGGTCCGTAGGCCGGCCGTACTGGCGGCCGGCGGTGCTTAAGCTACGGGACGCCCCTTCTGAGCGGCTTAACGAAGAGCCTAAAACCCATACCACTTTCGGCCCATCGTTAAAAAACTTTGCATGTGTCGGACGTGGTGAGCCACAGGCGCCGCTCGCGGGCCGTCCCGAGGCGTGCGCTCGGCCGTTGCGGTAGGCCAGTGACCGATCGCGGCTGTGACGGACCGAGGCCGCGCCGGCGCCGGCCGATGCCGTGCGGAGTCGCCGCCGAGACCTGCTCCCCGTCATCGCATCGCGGGTCGAGTTCGTTCGCGCGCGGTCCGTTCGGCAGATGCCGCGCACCGGCAGCGCCCGGACACCGGTGGGATCGGTTGCGATGAGCATTCGGTCTCGCGCGCATCATGCGCGCGTCGCGTAACGCGCACGTCGGTGCGCATGCGCATATCGCGGCCACCCTTACGGCTATTTTTCTTGACACTACTTTGAGCGGGGCGTACGGCCAAAAAGTTCGAAGGAAACTTCGAACAATTCAACGTCAGGACACAATGGGCAGTTACCCTAGCTGCGCCGCGGCTGCCGGCATGCCGGCTTCCGGGGCGTCCCGCCATATCAAGCACGCCGTTTCCGGGCGATCTCGCCGGGTGAACGAGGGTAGGGTCTAGGGCCCCACGCTCGCTCACCTCCGCGGTCGTTCGGGACCGATTGGAGGTGAGCCATGAAGCGCGCACGCGCAACGTTGATTGTCATTCACAGGGCCGATCCCGAACGGCGCCGCCGCACAAGCTCGAGGCCGGCGCCGTCGCTCGCCGTCGTCCGCTCCCGGCGCCGGCTCACGGCGCATTGGCGCCTGTGCCCCGAGACGCAGCGTCCCATCTGCTCCTGGTCGCACAATCCGGACTGCCCGGACGGGCAACGGCGCCGGCAGGCCCCGCGCGGGCGAAGCCGGCTGCGTCCGCCCGTCCGCCGTCCCGTCCGTTAAGCCCCAACCGCGAGCGCCCGGCCCCATGCGCGGCACGATCCCGATCTCAATCGAGCAGCATCGGCGTGTCTTCACGCGCTGGGACCTGCTGGCCGTGCTGCTCGTCCTCGGGCTGCTGATCTTCGTCGGCGAGGCGAGCCGGCACCTGCTGCAGCCTTTGACCGAGCTGCAGGCGACGCCCCTGTCGCTCGACCCGGTGCACCTGCCGGAATACGCCGCGCGCACGACGCTGCGCATGTTCGTGGCGATGCTGCTGTCGCTCGTGTTCACCTTCACCTACGCGACCTGGGCCGCGAAGAGCCGGCGCGCCGAGCTGCTTCTGGTGCCGCTGCTCGACATCCTGCAGTCGGTGCCGATCCTCGGCTTCATCTCGGTCACCGTCGTGTTCTTCATGTCGCTGGCGCCGGGCCGCGTGCTCGGCGCGGAATTCGCGGCCGTGTTCGCGATCTTCACCAGCCAGGCCTGGAACATGGCCTTCTCGTTCTATCAGTCGCTGCGCACCGTGCCGGTGGAGCTCCTGGAAGCATCGCGGGTGTTCAGGCTGTCGCGCTGGATGCAGTTCTGGCGCGTCGAGGTGCCGTTCGCCATGCCGCAGCTGATCTGGAACATGATGGTGTCGATGTCCGGGAGCTGGTTCTTCGTGGTGGCGTCGGAGGCGATCAGCGTCGGCAACACCACGGTGACGCTGCCCGGCGTCGGCTCCTACATCGCGCAGGCGATCGCGCAGGAGAACCTGCACGCCGTGCTGTGGGCGATCGGCGCGATGCTGGTGGTGATCCTGCTCTACGACCAGCTTCTGTTCCGGCCGCTCGTCGCCTGGGCCGACCGCTTCCGCTTCGAGCAGCAGGCCGGCGTGATGCCGCCGCGCTCGTGGGTGCTCGACGTGCTGCGCCATTCCGGCGCGGTGGCGGCCGCGATCGAGCCGCTCGGCCGCCTGTGGCGGCGCACCTTCCAGTGGTCGCGGGTCGAGCCGCTGCGGCGCGCGCCCGTGCTCGACAAGCGCCTCGCGCGCTGGCGCGACCGGCTGTGGGCCGTCGCCGTCGCGGCCCTGGCGCTGTTTGCCATCTGGCGCATTGCGAGCTTCGTCGCCGGCAACATCTCGCTCGCCGAGTTCGGACGGGCGCTGCTGCTCGGGCTTGCCACGCTCGCCCGCGTCGTCGTGCTGATCGCCCTGGCGACCGTGGTCTGGCTGCCGCTCGGCGTGATGGTCGGCATGCGGCCGCGGCTGGCGCAGCTCGTGCAGCCGGTGGCGCAGTTCCTGGCGGCGTTTCCGGCCAACGTGCTGTTTCCGATCGCCGTGTCGGCGATCGCGGTGCTCAAGCTCGATCCGAATATCTGGCTGAGCCCGCTGATGATCCTCGGCACCCAGTGGTACATCCTGTTCAACGTGGTCGCCGGCGCGATGTCGATCCCCTCGGAGATGCGCGACGTCAGCACCAATCTGCAGATCCGCGGCTGGCTGTGGTGGCGCAAGGTCGCGATCCCGGCGGTGTTCCCCTTTTACGTCACCGGCGCCATCACCGCCTCGGGCGGCTCGTGGAACGCCAGCATCGTCGCCGAGGTCGCCAACTGGGGCAGCACCAGGCTGGAGGCCTTCGGGCTCGGCGCCTATATCGCGCAGGCGACCGAGGCCGGCGATTTCCCGCGCATCGTGCTCGGCGTCGCGGTGATGAGTCTCTACGTGGTGCTCGTCAACCGCCTCTTCTGGCGGCCGCTCTACTGGTACGCCGAACGCAAATTCCGGCTCGAATAGAAGGAGCGGCGCCATGAGCGACGCATTGCTGGAGATCCGGTCCTGCTGCCAGGCCTTTCCGAAAGCCGACGGCGAGGATCTGCTCGTGCTCGACGACATCAATCTCACCATGAAGCAGGGTGAGATCATCGGCCTGCTCGGCCGCTCCGGCTCCGGCAAGTCGACCTTGCTGCGATTGATCGCCGGTCTCGCGCGGCCGGTGCGCGGCAGCATCGTCTACCAGGGCGAGACCATCACCGGTCCGGCGCCGGGCATCTCGATGGTGTTCCAGAGCTCGGCGCTGTTTCCGTGGCTGACCGTGCTGGAGAACGTCGAACTGGGGCTCGAGGCGCTCGGCCTGCCGGAGGCGGAGATCCGCAAGCGCGCGCTCGCCGGCATCGATCTGATCGGTCTCGACGGCTACGAATCGGCCTATCCGCGCGAACTCTCCGGCGGCATGCGCCAGCGTGTCGGCTTTGCCCGCGCGCTCGTCGTGCATCCGAACGTGCTGCTGATGGACGAGCCGTTCTCCGCGCTCGACGTGCTCACCGCCGAGACGCTGCGCACCGACTTCCTCGATCTGTGGAAGGACGGCCGGCTGCCGATCAAGGGCGTGGTGCTGGTGACGCACAACATCGAGGAGGCGGTGCTGATGTGCGACCGCATCCTCGTGTTCTCGCGCAATCCGGGCCACATCGTCGAGGAGATCAGGGTCGACCTGCCGCATCCGCGCAGCCGCGTGGACCCGGTCTTCCGCGATCTGGTCGAGCGCAGCTACGTCGCGCTGACGGCGCGCCCGGCGCCGAGCCGTGCGGCCGAGCGGTTCGCCGGCGCCGGCATCGACCTCGTCCTGCCGCGCGTCTCCGCCAACAAGCTCGCCGGCCTCATGGAGGCGCTCGCCGGGCCGCCCTATCACGGCCGCGCCGACCTGCCGGTCATCGCCAGCACGCTGCAGATGGAGGTGGACGACCTGTTTCCGATGGCCGAGGCGCTGCAGCTCTTGCGCTTCGCCGACATCGAGGGCGGCGACATCCAGCTCACCGACATCGGCAAGCACTTCGCCGAGGCCGACGTCGACGACCGCAAGACGCTGTTCCAGCGTCAGCTTCTCAACCATGTGCCGCTCGCGGCGCACATCCGGCGCGTGCTGCAGGACCGCGCCAACCACGAGGCGCCGAAGCGCCGCTTCGTCGACGAACTGGAAGACCACATGGCCGAAGAGACCGCCGAGGGGACGCTGCGGGCGGTGGTGGCCTGGGGCCGGTTCGGCGAGGCCTTCGCCTATGACGACCGCTCCGAGACCTTCAGCCTCGACAATCCGAGCTGAGGCCTAGCGCACGAGGATGCGGGTGTGCGGCCCGAGTCGCGCCAGAAGGTGACGTAACGCCTTGATATCCAAGGCGATGCAGCCGGCGGTCGGGGCGAAGCCGGGGCGCGCGGCGTGGATGAAGACGGCCGAGCCGCGGCCGGCCACGCGCGGCCGCGTATTGTGGTCGATCTCGACGATGAAATCGTAGAGCGCGTCGGCGCGGGTGAGGCGGTCGGCCTTGCTCCCCGGCGGCACGCGGACCGCCCGGTTGTAATGGCGGTCGCCCGGGTCCTCGCACCAGCCGTCGTCGGGGCGGATGCGCCGCACCGGCAACTGGGTCAGCGGCCGAGTGTGCCGGTCGGCTCGCCACCACACCCGTAGCGGCCGGAATGTGCCCAAGGGAGTACCACCGTCGCCCTCGCGCTTGTTGGCGCGGACGCCGCCGCGGCCCAGGGCAACCGGCAGGGTCAAGGCCCCGACCGTCAGCCAGCCGCGCTTGGGATCGCCGGGCTTGCGCCGTACCGTGATCGTCGGGAGGGTCTGCCGCCGCATGGTCCTCGTCCGGCCCGAATCGGTCCTCATTCAGAGACCGAATCCATACCAGTTCGCGCTTGCTCTTCGAGCGGCGAATGCTCTACTGCCGGTGTCTCGTCATTGAACCGGGGCCGCGCCCGCGCGTTTGCCCCCTGGGGCCGCCCATCCTATGGCCAATAAGCGTACCATCCTGATCGTCGACGACGACGCCGAACTGCGCGAGGCGCTGGTCGAGCAGCTCGCGCTGCACGAGGAGTTCGAGGCGATCTCCGCCGACAGCGGCACCAAGGGCGTACAGGCCGCGCGCGGCGGCCAGGTTGATCTGGTGATCATGGATGTCGGCCTGCCCGACGTCGACGGCCGCGAGGCGGTGCGCATCCTGCGCAAGAACGGCTTCAAGGCGCCGATCATCATGCTGACCGGCCACGATACCGATTCCGATACCATCCTCGGGCTGGAATCCGGCGCCAACGACTACGTCACCAAGCCGTTCCGCTTCGCCGTGCTGCTCGCGCGTATCCGCGCGCAATTGCGCCAGCATGAGGCGAGCGAGGACGCGGTCTTCGCCATCGGGCCCTACACCTTCCGGCCGAGCTCGAAGCTGCTGCTCAATCAGAAGGGCGGCAAGGTGCGGCTCACCGAGAAGGAGACGGCGATCCTGCGCTACCTCTATCGCGCCGGGCAGAAACCGGTGTCGCGCGAGACGCTGCTGCAGGAGGTCTGGGGCTACAATTCCGGCGTCACGACGCACACGCTCGAGACGCACATCTACCGCCTGCGTCAGAAGGTGGAGAAGGATGCCGCGCAGCCGCAGATCCTGGTGACGGAAGCCGGCGGCTACAAGCTGGTGCCGTAATTGATAGAATGGTTCTCCACTTGCCGCAGCCTGTTCCCCTCCCCTTGTGGGGAAGGGTTAGGGGTGGGGGTGGCAGAGTTTTGGCTTGCGCCGAATTACCCCCCTCCCCAACCCTTCCCCAAAAGGCGGGAGGGAGCGCACTGTACCAAACGGCGCATCCGGACTGATCCATGACCCTGGAAGACGACATCGCGTTCTTCGCGCGCGTGCCGACGCTGGCGGCGCTGGGGCCGCAGGCGCTGCGCGTGCTGGCGATCGGCGCCGAGACGCGCAGCCTGCCGAGCGGCGCCGTGCTCTTTTACGCCGGCGAGGTCGCCGACGGCGCCTACATCGTGCAGCACGGCTCGCTGCTGCTCGAGCCGGGCACCTTCTCGGAAGGTCGCAAATACACGGTGGGGCCGGGCGCGCTGGTCGGCGAACTGTCGCTGATCACCGACGTGGTGTCGCCATCGACGGCCATTGCCAAAGAGCCGACCATCGTGATCCGCCTGTCGCGCAGCCTGTTCCGCAAGATGCTGGAGGGCTATCCCGCCGCGGCCGAGGCGTTGCGCGACATCATGGCCGCGCGGCTCGCCGAGTGGAACAAGGACCTCGCGGCGGTCAGGCGCAAATTGGACAAATAGGAACGCGTGTCCCGGACGCGGTGCAGCACGCAGCGAAGCGAAGTGATGCACCGCAGATCCGGGACCGTCGCACGCTCTGAGCCCGGTACGGTCCCGGGTCTGCAGCGCGTCATTTCATGCCGCGCTGCGCCCGGGACACGCGGTCACACCTCGACGCGTGCTGTCACCGGCACATGGTCGGACGGGCGCTCGGCGCCGCGATAATCCTTCGCCACGGTGATCTTCGACACTTCGCCGGCGATCGCGTCCGAGGTCCAGATGTGATCGAGCCGCCGGCCGCGGTCGGATTCGCGCCAGTTGTCCATCGCGCGATAGCTCCACCAGGTGTAGATCTTCTCCGGCTCCGGCGTGAGCACGCGCATCGTGTCGACCCAGCCGCCGGCCTGGCGCGCCGCCGTCAACTTCTCGCATTCGATCGGCGTGTGCGAGACCACCTTCAGCATCTGCTTGTGGCTCCAGACGTCGTGCTCGAGCGGCGCGACGTTGAGATCGCCGACCAGGATCGCGCGCTGCTTCGTCCCCGGTCGCAGGCCCACGTTGTCGCGCATCTCGTCGAGGAACGAGAGCTTGTGCTCGAATTTCGGATTGACGTCCGGGTCGGGCTCGTCGCCGCCGGCGGGCACGTAGAAATTATGCAGCGAGATCTGATCCTTCAGCCCCGCCTGCTCGCCGAGCACCACCGAAATATGCCGGCAGTCGGTCTTGCCGCAGAAATCGCGTTTCTCGACGCTCTCGAACGGTACGCGCGAGAGGATGGCGACACCGTGATAGCCCTTCTGGCCGTTGAGCGCGGCGTGCTCGTAGCCGAGCCGCTTGAAGCGCTTGAGCGGAAAGGCGTCGTCGGGACACTTCGTCTCCTGCAGGCAGATGACATCGGGCCGCGTCGACTTGATGAACTTGGCGACGAGATCGATGCGCAGGCGGACGGAGTTGATGTTCCAGGTGGTGATCTTGAGTGGCATGGCGCCTAATTTAAGACCGTGCGCACGGCTTTTCCATTCGTCATGGCCGGGCTTGTCCCGGCCATCCACGTCTTAATGCCCATACTCAGCCGTAAAAGGCGTGGATGGCCGGCACAAGGCCGGGCATGACGGCGGAGAGGGCATCTCAAGAGCTAGTTGTGATACCGCGTGTAGTCGATGCGGAACATGCTCGGGTCGAGCTTCTTCGACGCGTCGAGATTATAGACCGCGACGGTGGTGTCGTAGCCCTGCGGATCGGTGACGGTCCACTGCTTGAGCTGCATGTCCTTGGCGTCGAACATGATCATCAGCCGGCTGGTGCCGACGAGGGTGTTTTTTTCCTCGACCACCACGGTGACGAAGACATCGTCGGCATAGACGGCGACGAGGTTCGTGTCGCGCATCAGGTCGACCTTGTCGGCGAGCAGGAAGCGCAGCGGCGTCTGCGACAGCGGATAGACGTCCTGCGTGCCGAGGCTGCGGTCGCGCACGACCACCGACTGGCCGTCGGCGACGAGCTCGATCGGGCTCGGATCGTCGTATTCGAAGCGAACGCGGCCCGGCTTCGACAGATAGAATGTGCCGGTGGTGCGGCCGCCGTCCGGGCCGATCTGCACGAATTTTCCGGTCAGCGCCTGCACCGAGGTCAGGTAGTTGTTGACCTTGTCGATGATGGCGCGCTGCTCGGGATTGAGCGCCTGGGTCGAGCCCGGCTTGCCGAGCAGAGCGGCGAAGGGATTGTTGATCGGATTGGGCGTCGCCTGCGCCGTCTGCACTGGCGCCGGCTGCGCCGCGGTCGCTTGCGCGCGGGCACGCAGGGCCGCCGGCGGCACCGCCTGGTGGATCGCGCCGGTGTAGAGGACGCGGTGCGGATTCGGACGAGGCAACGGCACGTTTTCGGCCAGGGCGGGCATTGCGGTCAGGCCGGCGAGCACCGCCGCCACCGTCGCCGCGCGGCGTCCGCGCGCCCCGAAAAATGCAGCCATCTCGCTCTCCGCCTCGAAACTGAAGGCCGTCCCCACGCGCCGGATTTAGGCGCGGGCTGTGGCGATTTCGCGACCCCCTGGAGGAATCATGCGCTGATTCGGCCGAGGGGGCGATGGATTGTCGTTCTCACTTGCTCTCTTGTCGCAACCGGTCTCGTTACCGCTCGAAATCGCCCTCTTCGGGGATCAGGATCTCGCGCTTGCCGGCGTGATTGGCCTGGCCGACGATGCCTTCGTTCTCCATGCGCTCCATCAGCGTGGCGGCGCGGTTGTAGCCGATCTGCAGCCGGCGCTGGATGTAGGACGTCGAGGCCTTGCGGTCGCGCTTCACGATGGCGACGGCCTGGGAATAGAGATCGCCGCCCTCGGCCATGCCCATGCCGGTGGCATCGAACACGGCGCCATCCTCGCCCTGTTCCTCGTCCTCGGCGGTGACCTCCTCGAGGTAGTCGGGCATGCCCTGCGCCTTGAGGTGCCGCACGACCTTCTCGACCTCGTCGTCGGAGCAGAACGGGCCGTGCACGCGGCTGATGCGGCCGCCGCCCGCCATGTAGAGCATGTCGCCCTGGCCGAGCAGCTGTTCCGCGCCCTGCTCGCCGAGAATGGTGCGGCTGTCGATCTTGGAGGTGACCTGGAAGGAGATGCGGGTCGGGAAGTTCGCCTTGATCGTGCCGGTGATGACGTCGACCGACGGGCGCTGCGTGGCCAGGATGACGTGGATGCCGGCGGCGCGCGCCATCTGCGCCAGCCGCTGGATCGCGCCCTCGATGTCCTTGCCGGCGACCATCATCAGGTCGGCCATCTCGTCGACGATGACGACGATGAAGGGCAGCGGTTCGAGATCGAGCTCCTCCTTCTCGTAGATCGCCTCGCCCGACTCCTTGTCGTAGCCGGTGTGCACCGTGCGGGTGAGCTGTTCGCCCTTGGCCTTGGCTTCGGCGACACGCGCGTTGTAGCCATCGATGTTGCGCACGCCGAGCTTCGACATCTTCTTGTAGCGACCCTCCATCTCGCGCACCGCCCATTTGAGCGCGACCACCGCCTTCTTCGGATCGGTGACGACGGGGGTGAGCAGATGCGGGATGCCGTCGTAGACGGAAAGCTCGAGCATCTTGGGGTCGACCATGATCAGCCGGCACTGGTCGGGCCGCAATTTATAGACCAGCGACAGGATCATCGTGTTGATGGCGACCGACTTGCCGGAGCCGGTGGTGCCGGCGATCAGCAAATGCGGCATGCGCGCGAGATCGACGATGACCGACTCGCCGCCGATGGTCTTGCCGAGGCAGAGCGGCAGCTTCACCGCGGTCTCGGTGTATTCCTTGCCGGCGAGCAGTTCGCGCAGATAGACCTTCTCGCGCGTCGGGTTCGGCAGCTCGATGCCGATGGCGTTGCGGCCGGAGACGACGGCGACGCGCGCCGACACCGCGCTCATCGAGCGGGCGATGTCGTCGGCCAGCCCGATGACGCGCGACGACTTGATGCCGGGTGCGGGCTCGAGCTCGTACAGCGTGACGACCGGGCCGGGGCGGGCATTGATGATCTCGCCGCGCACGCCGAAATCCTGCAGCACGCTCTCGAGCGCGGTGGCGTTGGCGTCGATGACGTCCTTCGGCATCTGCGAGCGCTCGGAGGCCTTCTGCGCCGCGAGCAGATTGAGCGAGGGCAGCGCGAAGCCGGCGCCGGACCTGCGCGCCGGTGCGCGCGGTGCGGCAGCACGCTTCTTCCGCGCGGGAGCCGCCTCTTCCTCTTCTTCCTCGACCGCGTCCTCGTAGTCTTCTTCGGTGTCGGCCTGCGGCGCCATGCTCGGCGCCGGCACGCGGCTCAAGGACCCGAAGCGCGGCTCCTGCCGCGCGCCCGGCGCGACGGCCGCGGGGCGCGGGCTCGGCCGCAGCACGAGCATCAGCCGCGTCTTCAGGCTCAGCAGCGCGTGCACGAGCATGCCGAGCCAGGGCGAGGCGCGGTCCGCCTCCTCTGCGTCCTCCTCGGCGTCGTCGTCCTCGGCTTCGTCCTCGTCCGGCGCGGCGTCGCGCACCGGAACGCGGATATCGGCGGCGATGGCGATGGTGAGCAGCGCGGTGAGCCCGAACACGATGGCCGCGATCACAGCGGCGACACCGCCCAGCGTGCCGCCGAGGGCGGCCGCCGGAACGCGCAGCAGCGCGTCGCCGAACACGCCGCCGAGGCCGGTCGGCAGCGGCCACGAGCCGACGATCGGCAGTGTCGAGGCGAAGGCGGCGGCGAGCAACGTCGCGAGCACCCAGAGCAGGCCGCGCCATTTGTCGCCGAGCGGGCGATGCGACATCAGTCGCCAGCCGAGCAGCGCTTCCGGCGCCAGGAGCAGCACCGCCGCAAGGCCGAGAAGCTGCATCGCCAGATCGGCGAAGATGGCGCCGGGATAGCCGAGCAGGTTGACGATCGGCTTGTGCGTGGCGTGGCTGAGCGAGGGGTCCTGCACCGACCAGGTGGCGAGCGCGACGGCGCCGAGCAGCGAGACCGAGATCAGCGCGAGACCGGCGAGCTCGCGCAGACGACGTCGCACGATGTCGCGCAGATGCTCGGCCAGGAAAGCCACAATATCGATGTTGCGGTCCGCTGCCGGCATTCTCAGAGTCACCCCAACACTTCGACCAGGCGATGCAGCGCTTCCGCCGTTGCCGCCTTGTCCTGAACCATGGCGACGCGGATGAAATCCGCGCCGGGATTGGAACCGTCGGCCTGCTCGCGAGCGAGATAGCGGCCCGGGACGACGCGCACGCCGGCCTCCGCCCACAGGCGCTTCGTCACCGTTTCGCTGCCGCCGTGCTTCGATACGTCGAGCCAGAGGAAGAAGCCGCCGGCGGGGCGCTCGTAGCCGTAACGGTCGCCGATGATCTGGTCGGCGAGATCGAACTTTGCCGCGTAAAGCTTGCGATTCTCTTCCACATGCGCCTCGTCGGAGTAGGCGGCAACCGCGACCGCCTGCGCCGGGATCGGCACTTGCGGCGCGGCGACGTTGCGCAACTCGAGAAAGGCGCCGAGGAAGCGGCGATCGCCGGCGCAGAAGCCGACGCGCAGGCCGGGCAGATTCGAGCGTTTCGACAGCGAGTGGAAGATGACGACGTTGGCGAAGTCGGGCCCGGACGCTTCGAGCATGCCGGCCGGCACGTCCTTGCTGTAGATCTCGCCGTAGCATTCGTCGGCGAAGACGAGGAAGCCGTGCGTCTGCGCCAGCTTCGCCAGTCGCGCGAGATAGGCGTGGCTCGCCACCGCGCCCTGCGGATTCGACGGCGAGGCAAGATACATCGCGACCGTGCGCTTGAGCAGCGCCGCGTCGAGCGCGTCGAGATCGGGCAGGAAGCCGTGCGCGCGCGTCGCCGGCAGGTAGACCGGCTCGCAGCCGGCAGCGAGGGCGCCGGCCGCATAGGCCGCATAGAACGGATTGGGGATCAGCACCGCCGGTTTGCCGTCGCGGGGTGCGACCCAGCGCGTCGCGGCGATGGCGGCAAGGAAGAGGCCCTCGCGCGTGCCGTTGAGCACCAGCACTTCGCTTTCCGCATCGACCGCGCGCGGCAGCGTGAAACGCTTGCCGAGCCAGGCGGCGACGGTCTTGCGGAACGGCTCGGTGCCCTTGTTCGGCGGATAGCGCCCGAACTCGGCGATACTGGCGGCGAGCACGGGCGCGACGAAGCCCGGCACCGGATGCTGCGGCTCGCCGACCGAGAGATTGATCGGCGGCTTGCCGGGTTCCATGCCGGCGATGAGATCGGCAAGGCGCACGAAGGGCGAGCGGGAATCGACCGCCGGGGCAGGGTTGTGGGACGGTTCGCGCTGCGCGGTAATTTTCGACATCGGACACATGACCGGGGAGGGTTGACGCGCGATCGATCCGCTGGACCGGCTCCCGGCAGTCGGGATCGCGCGGGAAAGCCCCGCGGCACAAGGGTGAAGCACAATAGGAGGGCCGAGGTTAAGACCCGATTAACCATCGAGCCCCGGCCGCGGCTCGCCACCGTCTCGACGTGTTCCAGCAGTGTCGATGGGCGACGGACGTTCGCGCAACGAACATCGTACGCGCGCTGCAGATGTCAAATGGGATTGGGCCCATTGATTTTCCTTTTTCTCTGTGGCGCTCCGCCACATGGACGGAGTGGTAAATTCACATTGCCCGTATTCAGATAGTGACCTAGACTTTTCACAGGTCGAAGGGGGTGACATTGATGCCTGCGCCAGACTTGAGAGTCTCGCAGCTTCGGTTCTCGTACACGACAGACGCGGGCGCCCGCCTCGCCGTCATTGACGATCTCGATATTTCATTGGCGCCGAACGAATTCGTCTCGATCATCGGGCCGAGCGGCTGCGGCAAGTCCACATTGTTCAATATGATCGCCGGCCTGCAGGTGCCCGACTCGGGCGCCATCATGCTCGGCGACGACGACATCGTCGGCCGTCCCGGCTCCGTGACCTACATGATGCAGCGCGATTTTCTGCTGCCGTGGCGAACGGTGCTCGAAAACGTGACCCTCGGTCCTGAATTGGCCGGCAAGTCGCTGGCGACGGCGCACGCCGAGGCGCGCAAGCTGATCCGCCGCTTCGGCCTCGAGGGCTTCGAGGACGTCTATCCGACCGCGCTGTCCGGCGGCATGCGCCAGCGCGCGGCGCTGCTGCGCACGATTCTATGCGACCGGCCGATCATCCTGCTCGACGAGCCGTTCGGCGCGCTCGATGCGCTGACGCGCGCGTCGATGCACGAATGGCTGCTCGGCATCCAGCGCGAATTCCAGTGCGCGATGATCCTGATCACGCACGACCCGGACGAGGCGGTCTATCTCTCCGACCGCGTCTACGTGTCGACGCCGCGGCCCATGCGCATCGCCGGCATCGTCGAGATCGACCTGCCGGCCGAGCGGCATCGCGACATCACGCTCAGCCCGGAATTCGCCGCGCACAAGCGCCACGTTCTGTCGCTGCTGCACGCGATCTCGACGCCGCTCGCCGCGGCTCATTGAGGAGCGCGACAATTGCATAGGACGCCGACATCATGAGCCTGCGCGTCAGGTCCCTTCCCGGTGCGAACGCTGCCGGCGAAGCGGCGGCGCCGCTCTTATTGATGCTCTTCATTCTGGCGAGCTGGGAAGGGATGGTCCGGCTGCTCGGCATCCAGACCTTCGTGCTGCCGGCGCCGACGCAAATCGTCGCCACCGTCTTCACCGACCGCGCGATCATTTTCCGGCACCTGCAGGTGACGTTGTTCGAGATCCTCAGCGGCTACATGCTCGCCGCCGTGGTCGGCTTCATCGTCAGCCTCGCCACGGTCTACTCCGCCGCCTTCCGGCGCGGCGCGCTGCCGCTGATCGTGGCGGCGCAGACCATCCCGGTGATCGCGATCGCGCCCATTCTGGTGATCTGGTTCGGCTACAACGCCGTCCCGCGCATCATCATCACCGCGCTGGTCGCGTTCTTTCCGCTCACCATTTCCTTCGTCACCGGCCTGCAATCGGTGACCAAGGATTTCATCAGCTTCTTCCGCTCGCTGAATGCGAGCGAGTTCCAGATATTCCTCAAGCTGCGGCTGCCCAATGGGCTCGCCAACATCTTCGCCGGGCTGAAGGTCGCGACCACGCTCGCCGTGGTCGGCGCCACCATCAGCGAATGGGTCGGCGCCTCCGAGGGCATCGGCTACCTGATCGCGCAGGACACGGCGCAGATCAACACGGCGCGCGTGTTCGCCTCGCTGGTCGTCCTCGGCGTGTGCGGCATGGCGTTCTTCGCCGCGGTCGGCCTCGCCGAGCGCGTGGCCATGCCGTGGATCCACGGCAAGCTCGCGTGGCCGGGCCTCGCCATGCGGGCGGCTGCGAAGCGGGATCTCGCGACGACGGCGGCAACGCGCGAGTAAAGAATCCGGCACCGCCGGGGACGGCTGTCGGTCGGATGCAAGCACAACACAACAAATCGAACGGGAAGGGGCGAACATGATCGACTTCAGGAGTGGCAAATTCGCGCTGGCGGCTGTGGCCCTGTCGGCGCTGATGACGATTGCGGGCGGCGATGCCGCCAACGCGCAAGGGAAGACGGCAGTCAAATTCGCGCTGCTGACGCAGCCCAATGCCTGGGACGCCGGCACCTTCGCTGCCGTTGACCAGAAGTTCTTCGAACAGGAAGGGCTCGACGTGTCGTTCGTCTCGCCGGCGACGCCGGCCGACGGCCTCAAGCTCCTGGCGAGCGGCGGCGTGCAGTTCTCCACCGCGCATTCGACCGAGGTCATCACCGCGCGCAGCCGCGACCTGCCGGTGATCTCGATCGCGACCAACCATCAGTTCGGCACCGCCGGCATCATGATGCCGTCGACGACCGGCGTCACCACGCTGAAGCAGCTCGAGGGCAAGACGCTCGGCGTCACCGGCATTCCCTTCAACAAGGTGATGCTCGAATACAGCCTGAAGAAATCCGGCGTCGATCTCAGCAAGGTCAAGATCGTGACCGTCGGCTTCACGCCGATGCCGCTCCTGATGAGCCAGCGCATCGACGGTCTCGGCGACGCCATCACCTGGTCGGAGACGGCGATGTACAACAGCCAGCTCAAGAAGCCGGCGGACGACAAGTCGACCTATAAATTCTTCGCCTTCTACGAGAACGGCGTACCGCGTTACTACACGTTCGGCGTCGTCGCCGAGGAGCACGCCCTCGCCAAGAACCCGGACCTCGCCAAGCGCTTCCTGCGCGCCTGGGCGAAGGGGCAGGCCTGGGCGTTCGCCAACCAGAAGGCGGCCATCGAGAACCTGCGCAAGCATCACCCCGAGCTCAACGAGGCGGAGTCGCTCGCCAATCTCGCCGAGATCGCCCGCATCTCGCAGAGCGAGGAAACCAAGGCGCACGGCTTCGGCTGGCAGGATCAGGCGGTCTGGGCGAAGCAGGAGGTCTTCATGCGCGAGGCCGGCCTCATCCCGGCGCCGGTGGACGTGAGCAAGGCCGTCACCAACGCCTATCTGCCGGGCAAGTAACGACGCCCTCCGCAATCCGAAAAGCGAAGCCGGTGCATCGCCTCCGCGATGCACCGGTCGAATTCCGCTGATCCGAAATCCGTTACAGACGTCAAGCATACGAGGAAAGCCATGAGCGAGGCCCGAGGCAACTACCTGTTCAGGAACGGCGCGGTCATTACCGTCGATCGCAAGATCGGCACGCTGCCGAAGGCCGACGTTCTGGTGAAGAACGGCACGATCGAGGCGGTCGGGGAAAATCTCGACGCCGCCGGCGCCGAGATCGTCGACGCGTCCAACATGATCGTCATGCCCGGCATGATCGACTCGCACTACCACATGTGGAGCACGCTCGGACGCAACTACCTCACCGACGGCGGCTACGAGTACTTCCAGGCCAAATGGGCGACCGCCGAGCTCTATTCCGCCGACGATTTCTACAACAGCGTGAGCCTCGGCCTCGCCGATCTGGCCAATATGGGCGTGACGACCGTGCACAACTGGTCGCACAACAACCGCGGCCCGGCGCATGTGGACGCCGAGCTGCGCGCGCACAAGGAATCGCGCCTGCGCGCCCGCTATTCGATGGGCCACATCGACCGGCTGCCGCCGGACGTCGTCAATACCTATGACGATCTCGAGCGCGTGCAGAAGGAATGGTTCGCCGACCCGTCGCGTCTCGACGGCCTCGTGCATCTCGGCGCCAACCTGCGCGCGATGGTGCAGAGCGAGCCGCAGGTGTTCCACAAGGAGATGGAGTTCATGCTTAAGCGCGGATTGCCGGTGGCGATCCATGCGAGTCAGTCGCGGCCGAACTCGGACGACGCCGCCGATTACGAGAAGCGCGGCTATCTCGGGCCGAAGTTCCTGTTCTGTCACTATCTCGCCGCGACCGACAGCGACCGCGCTGCGATGAAGCGCACCAGCACGCCGCTGAGCTTCTCGATCCATTCGGAGCTGCGGCTCGGCGAGCACGGCGACCCGCGCGTGGCGCTGCTCAAGGCGCGCGCGGCGGGGCTCACCGTTTCGCTCTCGTCGGATGCGTCGTCGATCGCGCCGCCGAACATGCTCGAGGCGATGCGCTTTGCCTGGAACGTCTGCGTGCCGTGGAAATTCACCGAGACCGAGACCTATCCGCTGCTCGGCTTCGTCGAGGTGATCGAGATGGCGACCATCAACGGCGCGCGTGCGCTCGGCCTCGGCGACGTCACCGGTTCGCTGACGCCGGGCAAGCGCGCCGACATCGTCCTGATCCGCACGAACGACCTCAACACCGCGCCGATGGCGAACATCGAGACGACGGTGGTGCAGTCGGCGCAGCCCGCCAACGTCGACAGCGTCATGGTCGACGGCCGGTTCGTGAAGCGCGACGGCAAGCTCATCGGCTTCGACGTGCCCGGCATCGTCGGGCGGGCGCAGACTTCGTCGCTGCGCATCCGCAAGTTGGCCGGCAAGCCGCTGGTGCCGTGCTGCGACGGCTGCGGCAATCCGGTGTTCCAGGCGACGGCCTGCTGAGCGCGCGGCCGCCGCAAGGCCGAAGCTGGTTCCCCGAAATGGTGAGGCCCCGATCCTCGCGGACCGGGGCCTCGACGGAAGGGACAGTGCCGGGTGTCCGCCCCAACCGTTAGGGGTCGGCTACTGCACCACCTCGCCGTGCAAGGCGAGGTCGAGGCCTTCGCGTTCTACGTCTTCGCTGACGCGCAGGCCGATCACCGCATCGATGATCTTGAGCAGGACCAGCGAGACGACGGCGTCGTAGACCAGCACGATCAGCACGCCTTCGATCTGGTTGATGACCTGGGCGGCATTGCCCTCGATGAGACCGGATGTGCCGCCATATTCGGAGATGGCGAACACGCCGGTGAGGATGGCGCCGGCGATGCCGCCGACCGCGTGGACGCCGAAGCAGTCCAGTGCGTCGTCGACACCGTGCAGGCGCTTGAGGCCGGTGACGCCCCAGTAGCAGACGATGCCGGCGGCGACGCCGATGCACATCGAGCCGACCGGCCCGACGAAGCCCGACGCCGGCGTGATGGCGACGAGGCCGGCGACCGCGCCGGAGCAGATGCCGATCACCGTCGGCTTGCCGCGATGCGCCCACTCGACCAGCATCCAGGTAAAGCCCGCCACCGCGGTCGCGATCTGCGTGACGGTCATCGCCATGCCGGCCTGCAGGTTGGCGGTCACCGCCGAGCCGGCGTTGAAGCCGAACCAGCCGACCCACAGCAGCGCGGCGCCGATGAAGGTCAGCACCATGTTATGCGGCGGCCCGGCTTCCTTGCGCTTGCCGAGCATGATCGCGCACATCAGGCCGGCGACGCCCGCATTGATGTGCACCACCGTGCCGCCCGCGAAGTCGAGCACCTTGATGGCGGCGTCGGAGTTGCCGGCGGCGAGGAAGCCGTCGGGTCCCCAGACCCAGTGCGCGACCGGCGCGTAGACGACGATGGCCCACAGGCCCATGAACCACAGCATCGCCGAGAACTTCATGCGCTCCGCGAAGGCGCCGGCGATCAGCGCCGGTGTGATGATCGCGAAGGTCATCTGGAAGCACATGTAGACGGTTTCGGGGATCGTCGCCGCCAGCGGGTTCGGATTGCCGGCGCCGGTCGAGATGTCGCTCACGATGCCTTGCAGGAAGGCGCGTGAGAGTCCGCCCACAAAGGGCGTCCCCGATGTGAACGCCATGCTGTAGGTGCAGATCGCGAACAGGATCGTGAGCAGACAGGTGACGGCGAAGCTCGTCATGATCGTGTCGCCGACGTTCTTCTTGCGCACCATGCCGCCGTAGAACAGGCCGAGGCCCGGGATCGTCATCATCAGCACGAGCGCGACCGACGTCAGCATCCAGGCGGTGTCGCCGGAATTCGGCGCGCACTTGGTCAGCACGGCCTTCTTCGGATCGGGATCGTTGGCGCAGGCCGGCGCCGGTGCGGGAGCGGCCGGCGTTGCGGCAGCGGCGGCGGCGGCCGGCGCGGCGCCGGGGGCCGTCGTCTGAGCGTAGGACGCGGTGAACGCGCCGATGCTCAGAAAGAGGCCGAGCAGAAGCCCGAGGGCCAGCGCCCCAAGCCTCGCACGGGAGAACGACTTCAACGTCATGATCCTTTACTCCTGTCGGATTGTTGCCGTGCGGGTCACAGCGCCGCGGCGTCGGTTTCGCCGGTGCGGATGCGCACGGCGTGGTCGAGGCCGAAGACGAAGATTTTTCCGTCGCCGATCTGCCCGGTCTTTGCCGCGCTCGAGATGGCGGCGACGACCTTCTCGGCCTGGTCGGTCGCGACCGCGACCTCTACCTTGACCTTGGGCAGGAAGCTCACGGCGTACTCGGCGCCGCGATAGATTTCGGTGTGTCCCTTCTGGCGCCCGTAGCCCTTGACCTCGGTGACGGTCAGTCCCTGCACGCCGAGTGAGGTCAGGGCGTCGCGGACCTCGTCGAGCTTGAAGGGTTTGATGATGGCCATGACGATCTTCATGGATTCGATCCCCGCTTGAGCCCGTTCTGATTTGCTACGCAGTGCGGGCGGGTCACTGAGCCGGCCGCGGAGAGCGTTTCGCGGGCATGGCCGCAGGTAAGGAATCAAGTGCCGTGCCAAATGCCGACACCGCGCTCAAACCATTGATTTGGCAGGAGAAGGCCGGGGCGGCCCGAACCGGCCGGCGGCGGCGCCGCGGGTCCGGATTAAAAATTGAGCAGGGCCGATGGCGCCTGGTCGAAAATTGATCACCGATGCAGGAATGTGCAAATGCGCGCCGGTGCGAGGCCGACGCGCGTTCGCAAGTGGTATTATTGCAGGGCTTCGCCGTGCAGGCTGACGTCGAGGCCGATGACTTCGTCCTCCTGGCGCACGCGCAGCGGCACCAGCGCGCCGATCACCTTGAGGATGACGAAGGTGGCGACGCCCGACCACAGGACGGTGACGGCGATGCCGTAAAGCTGCGCCCAGACGAGATGCACATTGCCTTCGATCAGCCCGCCGATCCCGTTCGGCAGCGCCGGCGAGGCCGAGATGGCGCCGACCGCGAGCACGCCGGCGAGGAAGGTGCCGGTCAGACCGCCGACGCCATGCACGCCGAACACGTCGAGGGAATCGTCGTAGCCGAATTTCAATTTCAGCCAGGTGCACGACCAGAAGCAGATGCTGCCGGCGATGAGGCCGATCAGGATCGCCTCCATCGGCGTGACGAAGCCGGAGGCCGGTGTGATCGTGCCGAGGCCGGCGACGGCGCCGGAGATCATGCCGAGCACCGACGGCTTGCCGCGCGTCCACCACTCGATCGCCATCCAGGTGGCGGCGCCGGTGCTGGCGGCCAGATGCGTGCACACGATGGCCATCGCGGCGCGCGAGCCGGCGGCGAGCGCCGAGCCGCCGTTGAAGCCGAACCAGCCGACCCACAACAGGCCGGTGCCGATGACGGCGAGCGAGAGGTCGAACGGCGCAAGGTTGTCGTGGCCGTAGCCGCGACGCTTGCCGACGACGATCGCGGCGACGAGGCCGGCGACGCCGGCATTGACATGCACGACGAGCCCGCCGGCGAAGTCGATGGTGCCGAAGGTCTGCAGGAAGCCGCCGCCCCAGATCCAGTGCGCGATCGGCACATAGACGAAGAACAGCCAGAGCACGCAGAACAGCACGAAAGCCGAGAAGCGCAGGCGGTCGGCGACGGAGCCGGCGACCAGCGCCACGGTGATGACCGCGAAGGTCATCTGGTAGAGCATGAACAGGCTTTCCGGGATCGTCGGCGCCCAAAGCGAGATCGAGTCGGGGCCCATGCCGCTGAGGAAGATGCGGCCGAGCGAGCCGATCGCCGCGCCGCCGCCGGTGAAGGTGAGCGAATAGGCGAGCACGGCCCACAGCAGCGAGACGAGGAAGGTGGCGGCGAGCGACTGCGCCATGGTGGCGAGCACGTTCTTCTTGCGCACCATGCCGGAGTAGAACAGCGCCAGCCCCGGGATCGTCATCATCAGCACGAGGCCGGTGGCGCCGATCATCCAGGCGGTGTCGGCGGCGTCGATCTTCATCGGCGTCTGCGCCAAGGCAGGCGAAACGGCAAGTGCGGCGGCGATGGCGAGTGCTGCCATCGCGCAGCGTCGTGATCTCGATGTCATCACGAGTGGTCCCCCGGCTGAAATTTGAAGCTTCACCCCCGGCCCGCTCGTGCCCGCTCCGGCGGGCATCCAGCTCGGCGCTGGGCCCCCGCTCGCGCGGGGCCGAGCGGGAGATTACGTCTAGAGCGCGTCGGCGTCGGTCTCGCCGGTGCGGATGCGCACGGCCTGCTCGATCGGCGCGACGAAGATCTTGCCGTCGCCGATCTGGCCGGTCTTGGCGGCGGCGCCGATGGCCTCGACCACCTGGTCGGCCTGTTCGCTGGCGACGGCGATTTCGATGCGGACCTTGGGCAGGAAATTGATCGCGTACTCGGCGCCGCGATAGATCTCCATGTGCCCCTTCTGGCGGCCGTAGCCCTTCACTTCCGACACGGTCATGCCGTGCACGCCGACGCGGGTGAGCGCGTCCCGCACCTCGTCGAGCTTGAACGGCTTGATGACAGCGATGATCAATTTCATGGCCAAAACCCCCCGGCAGGCCGCGTAAGCTAGCGGCAGGCGCGGCAAAGTTTAAGCCGATTTCCCGCTCATATTTCCAGCAAATGCCAATTTAAAAGGCAATTTAGGTCAGCCCGGCTGGCCTATCGGATGGCCAAACCGCGGTCGCCGATGATGCGCGGCAGCACCCGCCGGGCCGCCTGCGGTGTCATGCCGGGGCGCATCCGCCGGTCGTAGAGGATGGTCAGCAAATCACGGTCGTAGACGGTGAGATAGCCCACCATGCGGTTCTGGTTGAGCGTCGTCCAGACGTTGCGCTGGTCGTGGTTCGACAGGCCGAAGGCGTGCAGCAATTCGTGATAGGCGCAGTCGAGGAACACGTCCTCGCCCTTGTCGACGATCACGAACGACACCGAGCGGATGATGCTGCCGGCGGCGTCGGATTTGACGCTGGTCATGCACTGCGGATCGGTGCGGGCGATGAAGTCGCGCGCGATCCGGGCGCCGAAGGCCGCGGTCAGCGCGCCGTCGAAATCCTTCTCGTCGATCAGGCGCACCTCGATGTCGGCCTCGCCCCCGTCGACGGCCGACAGATGCAGGCTCGGTACCGTGCGCGCATATTCGGCGATCACGTCGCGCATGCGCGCCGTGCGGTCGACGCTGCCGCCGGGAATGACGACGGCGCGGATCGGATGATCGAAGCGGCGGATGCCGCGCGGCCGCGCGCCGATGCGCAGGTCGGAGCCGAAGGCGAGGGCCATGAAGCCGCGCTCGAGCTCCGGCGCGGTGAATTTGGTGAACTGCGGCGGCGCGCCGGGGAAGCTGCCGGGCGGCGCCGGTTGCCTGTCGGAGGCGGCCAGCGATCCGGTTATTGCCGCAACCAGTATTGCAAGGCTCGCGAAAAACCGCGTCATCGCATCCCGCGCTATGGCTGCCGCCTTACACGCACCAGGCCCTCCTGCGCCACGGATGCCACCAGCGTGCCGTCGCGGGTGAATATAAGTCCGCGCGCCAGTCCACGCGAGCCGTGCAGATTGGGCGAATCCTGCGCGTAGAGCAGCCACTCGTCGGCGCGGAACGGCCGGTGCAGCCACAGCGCATGATCGAGGCTTGCCGCCATGAACTCGTTCTCGAACAAGGTGCGGCCGTGCCGCGACAGCGAGGCATCGAGCAGCGTCAGGTCGGAGGCGTAGGCGAGCACGCACTGGTGAATGGCGAGGTCGTCGGGCAGGCGGCCGGTGGCGCGGAACCAGAGATGGAAGCGGCCGTCGGGATATTTCCTGCCGGCATAGCGGTCGAACTCGACCGGGCGCATCTCGATCGGCCGCTCGCGCTCGTAATAGCGGCGCACCGGGTCGGGCATCTGCGGCAGCAGCTTGCTGCGCATCTCGGCCTCGTCCGGCAGGTCCTCCGGCGGCGTCACCTTCGGCATCTCGACCTGGTGGTCGAGGCCGTCCTCGTGCTCGTGGAACGAGACCAGCATCGAGAAGATCGGGTGCCCGTGCTGGCGCGCGGTGACGCGGCGCGTGGTGAAGCTCTTGCCGTCGCGGATGCGGTCGACGTCGTAGATCAGCGGCACCTTCGGGTCGCCCGGCAGCAGGAAATACGCGTGCATCGAATGCGGCGGCCGGCTGGCGTCGACCGTGCGCACCGCGGCGACCAGCGCCTGGCCGATGACCTGGCCGCCGTAGACGCGCTGCCAGCCGGTCTGCGGCGAGCGGCCGCGGAAGAGGTTCACCTCCAGCGGCTCGAGATCGAGGATGTCGAGCAGGTCTTTGACGGCAGCGGCCATGGGATCGGTCCGGCAGTGGTGACGATCCATCAGGCGGACGCCATGCGCCAAGTCAAGGCGGCTTCTTCTTACCGCCCCCTCAGGAGGGGGACGCGGGGTCGCGTCGGCGATCCGGCAGGGGCCGGGGGGAGGGATTGCCCCGATCCGTCCCCTTTTTGACGGGGAGGGAGAACAAGCGCCGCACCACCATCTTGTGTTAGACGGATACGCATGACGGAGCAGACCAACACATCCGACCTGGTGATCGGCGGCGCCGGCTTTGCCGGCCTCGCGCTGGCCATTGCCCTCGTCGAGGCGCTCGGGCCGCAGTTCAAGGTGACGGTCGCCGATCCGGCGCTCGGAAGCGCGCAGTCGCGCGACCCGCGCGCCTCGGCCATCGCCGCCGCGGCGCGCCGCATGTTCGAGACGATCGGCGTCTGGCAGGCGGTCGAGCCGCAGGCGCAGCCGATGCTCGACATGGTCATCACCGATTCCAAGCTCGACGACGCGGTACGCCCGACCTTCCTCACCTTCGAGGGCGAGGTCGCGCCGGGCGAAGCCTTCGCGCATATGATCGAGAACCGGCATCTGGTCGACGCGCTGGTCGCCAAGGCAAAAGAGCTCGGGATCGAACTGCGCGCGACCGCAGTCTCGTCCTTCGCGTATCCGCAGGGCGCGCACGCCGCCCCGTCCCGCATCGACGTGCGATTTGCCGATGGCGGCGAGCTCTCCACGGGCCTGCTGGTCGGCGCCGACGGCGCGCGCTCGCAGATCCGCGAGCGGGCCGGCATCGTCACATACGGCTGGAGCTATCGCCAATCCGGCATCGTCTGCACGGTGGCGCACGAGCGGCCGCACAACGGCCGCGCCGAGGAGCACTTCCTGCCGGGCGGACCGTTCGCCATCCTGCCGCTCACCGGCAACCGCTCGTCGATCGTGTGGACCGAGAGCACGGCCGACGCCGAGCGTTACGTCGCGTTGTCCGACGCCGGCTTTCACGACGAGCTGGAAAAGCGCTTCGGCCTGCATCTCGGCGAGATCGAGGTGGTCGGACCGCGCCGCGCCTTCCCGCTCGGGCTCTACACCGCGCGCACGTTCATCGGCGAGCGGCTGGCGCTGATCGGCGATGCCGCGCACGTCATTCATCCGATCGCCGGGCAGGGGCTCAACATGGGCCTGCGCGACGTCGCGGCGCTGGCGGAAGCGGTCGCCGACGCGGCGCGGCTCGGTCTCGACGTCGGCGGCCGGCCGGTGCTCGAGCGCTATCAGCGCTGGCGCCGCTTCGACACGGC